>Ga0302319_10003243_pt1 | contig 34281 bp, 25 predicted proteins | sample Bog_T0_2_FD_203319 | JGI IMG/M metagenome (GOLD analysis project Ga0302319, IMG submission 203319) | Peat permafrost microbial communities from Stordalen Mire near Abisko, Sweden - Bog_T0_2 | ecosystem: Environmental > Terrestrial > Soil > Wetlands > Peat | place: Sweden: Abisko, Stordalen Mire...
AGTCTCGATTTACGTTCAAATTTGTACACTTTTTTTTGAGCAAATTTTGGTCCAAAAAAAAGTGTACAAATTTGAACGTAAATCGAGACTGCACGCAACTTGGACGTGAAATTTGAAAATGTCCAATTAGCGCACGTCTCAAAAAATTAAAAATTTCGACAGCACGTAAAAAAATCAAGACTGGACGAGGGAAAAATCAGACTGAGCGTACCCAGAAAAAACAGCACGATGGACTGCACGAGAAGGGTCAAGAGCGCACGTGTCCGAAAAAAAAGTGCTTTCGCCAAAACGCCTCCCGTCCCCTTCTTGCCGACTTTTTGCAGTTGAATTTTTCAAGGGCTGATCTGGACACTGCAAAAGAGCGTGGGGATGGTGTGGTGAGGAAAATTAATAAAGAGGATTTTCAAACAATACGAAATTTATTGTTTCCGAAGCCGTTGTAAAACTGCTTGGCGAGGAATATACAGTCAACTTCGAGGCTGCTGAAGGGATACTCGGCCTTGTTTTCGTGAAACTCGACGAGCACGCTCTCTACCCCCTGCTCAGGAAAGGCATTCAGAAACAGGTTGGCCGAGGTGCCTCGCCGCTCAGGCCATCCTGCAAGACCCTTCATCTCGTTCGCAGTTCTGGTGAGAAAGTACACGTGATTGTTGTCTGTCCCATCCAACACGTCTCCAGCCTTCCCTCGAGTGGGAAACGAGTGCACGTCAATGTTGATGGTCTTCGGTCGCCCCTCTAAATTCAGCAGCGGTGCCAGCGTCCGCACCACCTCTTCCTCCAGATGGCAGTTCTCAAACCGGTTGCTGTCGCACTCCTCGCGCGGCTCCTCGGTGTTGGCGAAGATCAGCACCCGAATCCGATCGTGCCCCACGTCCTGTATCAAGAAAGCCGCGCGCAGCAGCAGCGCCGCCTGCAGCGCACGCCTGTCGCACATCCGTCTTGCAGTTTCCGGATACGCGTGCCTGTCGATCGTGTCGGCGAGCTCGATGAGATCTGTCCAGTCCATCTTGTTGGCCTCGTGGATGTCCACGCCCAACTTGAGCCCGCATGCCGAATGCGGCACCGTCAGCACCACCAGCGGGCGCTTGTCCCCTGCGTAGTAAATCCCCGGCTGTCCCGAGTCACTGGTCACAGATTCTGCGTTTCCCATCTCCAAAAATGTTGTATCTCTTATCCGTCAACTGCAGGAGGTGTGGTTGGGTGTATGGAGGATGGAAAGCGGGGAAAAAACTAGTTTTTTTTATTGAACATGGATTCTATCTTTGCGGACCCGACCGCGGCCTTCTCCAGCGCAGTTCTGGGCTTCTTGGCGGCCTGCTGCCGGTCCGGCCGCTCGGCCGCGCGCTCCCGGTCCCACTCCTCGCGGGGCACCCACCGCCGCTGCGTCTGGGGGTCCGCGACGCAGCCCGCGAGATCGGGGTCACCCTCGTCGTCGCCCTCTGGCGCGTCCGTCGTGATCCGCGGCCGCCGCCGGGGCCACGTCAGCGCCGTCGCCAGCAGCAGCATCCGCTCGCACTCCTCGCGGCTCGACTCCCGCGGCAGCACAAACCCTTTTACCGCGGCCCACGGCAGCCCGCAGTGCACGCCCACCACCTTCTCGGCCATCGCGTACGCCTCGAGCCGATCGTCGCCCGCGTCCAGCACCCACCCCTGCCCCACGCCCGCCGCCGCCCCGCTCGCCTGCAGTTGCCGCGGACACACGGCCCCGGTCACCGCGCGAACTGCAGGGTCGAGGTCCCGCTTGCACATGGCCGCGAAGAGCAGGGGCGGCATGTCCTCGACGTAGCCCATCTTGCAGTAGCGGTACTGCTCCGGCGCCAGCGGCGGGCCGTCCAACCCCCTTGCCGCCCGCTCCGCGCACAGCGCCGCCCACACGTCCGGCGGACACCTCTCGCCCGTGTACGGGTGGTACGGCCGCGGCTCGCGCAACTGCAGGTAGCGGCGCCACTGGGCGGCGAGCAGGGGCGGCGGCGGGGGCGTGTCGGCGGCCGAGAGCGGCAGCACGGCGTCCTGCAGGCGGCCCACGGCCGCGTAGTGGTTGCGGATGCGCGTGTCCCAGTCCTGGTCCGGATTTCGGAGCCACACGCGGCGCATGACCCGGCGCACGACGCGGCGGCGGTCCTCGGCGTCGTCGCTGAACGCCACGGCCTTCCTGCCGGCGATTCCCGTCGGCAGCCGCACCCCCTGCTCGCGCGCGGGCCCTGTCGCGTCCCTCAGTCTCCCGTCGCCCTCCTCCTCTCCCTCCTCCCCGTCCTCATCCTCCCCCTCCCCGCCCCCGCCCCCCTCTCCTGCAGTTTGCGGACGCCACGAGCCGGCGAGGTAGCCTGCGAGCGGGTCTGCGGGGAGATTGTCGGCGGCGGGCGGCGGGTCGTCGGCGGAGGGGCAGGCCACGCTGGCGTCGACGCAGGAGAGGGCGTCTGAAATCTGCTCGGCGAGGTCCATGCGGCCGCCGGTGTCCGTCCCCATCTTGGCGTGCGCGGCAACTGCAACGGGGTAGGCGCGGTGCCAGACCAGCAGCGCGGCGTCCTCGAGCACGCGGGGCAGCGAGGGCTGCGGGGCGCCGGCGAGGGCCGCCGACACCGCCCGAACCGTGGGCGCGGGAACTGCAGCGAGGGTGGACTCCTCGGGGGGCGGGACCTCGAGCATCGCGCGCAGCAGTTTCTCGCGAGCACCCGGCGCTGGCCCATCTCCGGTGCAGTGGACGGCCTGGCTGACGAGCTGCATGGTGATGCGCGACTCCGGCAGTTGCAGGCGCGTGCACAGGTCGGCAGCAAGGGCAGCAGCAGCAGCCATGTCTGTCGCCACTGCCGTCTCCTTGGTGATCAGAAACTGCGCCATTGTTGGGTTTTTTTCTCTAAAAATTGTTGTCTTCTTCTTTTTTAATTAATTAATTCATTCAACTCTTCTCTCCCCCCCCCTTGACCCCACTCTCCTGCAGTTAATTGACGTCGGAGGGGTCCTGGAGGATGGAGGCCTTGCGGACGGGGGTGTGGGGCGAGCGGGTCCTGCAGTCTTCGGTGATGGCGCTCATCAGACGGTCGTGGGACACGCTGCCGCCGAGGTCGTAGGCGGTGATGTCCTCGGCATACTTGGACTCCTTGCGGCGGTCGGCGAGCGTTTCGGCAAAGACAGAGACCCTCGGCAGCGGCCCCTTGCAGAGACCCGTGATCTGCGCCTGAACCTGGCTGAACGCGACGGAGACCTCGTCGTGCGACGCGTAGTAGGCCCGCCGCCGGGTGGTTGAGGTGTTGTATCGGATGCAGTAGACGGGCTCGTGCTTGCGGACGATCTCGTTGATGCGGTTGGACCACTGGATGAGAATGTCCTTGTGGCCGCGGCCGAAGAACGAGCGCGGCAGGCTGACGATGCTGGCGTGGCCCGGCGGAAGGCCCCGGACGATCGCCACGCAGCCGAACAGTTCCTCCATCGGCTGCGTGACGAGCGACTGCTTGACGAGCGCCACAAACATCTCCGCCTTCTGCAGGGTCTCGAACATCAGCGGCGGCAGCGGCGCCTCGTGGGGCGCCCGGGCGCACACCACCGTGTACATCGACGCGCCCACGCGCCGCATCTCGACGTCCGCCGCCGCCGACGCCGCGTACATGTCCAGCTCGATCCGCTCCATCTCCTCGCGCTTGTTGTCGACCTCCCTCACCAGCCGCAGCAGCGTCGCGAACTTGTCCGCCGACGGCTCCTCTTCGAGCATCGCCCACCTGCTCTCGGTCTCCGACACGCGCCGTCCCACCACCCCGCTCGCGCCCCCGGCAACTGCAGTTGGATGCGGCCGCTGGATCCCGGCGGCGGCGGCGATTCCCGCCTCTCCAGCAGTTGATGACACGTCATTTTCCATTTTTTTTCCTTCTTTTTTGTTTTGCAGTTTTGAATTGGTGTGGTGGAAACAAAAGAATGACAACAAAAAATAGCGCAAAAAGCGGAACAGTGGTTGCTGGCGGAGGGTCCGGTCCTGCTGCAAAGGCCAAGGCTGCGGCAGCACCGCGTCCCCTGGTCCCCAAGGCGCCTCCTCGAACTGCAGCGGGAGGGGGAGGTGGAGGGGTAGGGGGAGTGGAAGGGGCAGTGGTGGTGACTGGGAGCGGGAGCGGGAGCGGGGCCGCGGAGAGGGACGAGCCGGGGGTGCCGGCGGCGGAGAATCCGATCTGGCGGTACGTGGAGACGCACTTCCACGAGAACCAGAGCACGGTGCTGCCGGTCGTGTCGCGGCTGCCGCACCATGCAGCCTACTGGCGCATCATGGACGAGATGCTGGACGACGCGCCGGCGACGATCACCGAGTATGCGCGCGACCACTGCGGCGGATATGCCAAGGGCGGCGCGGCCGCGGACACTGCATTCGTGGCGCTGCTGATCGTCGACCATCCGGACCCGGGGCCCGTCGGCGGCCCGCCAGCCAGCCGCGGCCGGGCGAGGGTGGTGCGGCTCGCGACGCTCGCAGCGCTGCTCACCGAGTCCCTGCAAACTGCAGACGGTGCGTGGGCCGAGTGGCGGGCGGGCGTGGTGCATGCGGAGATGATCCCGGGGTTCGTGCGGGCCGCCGCCAACATGCTGCCGCAGACGCTCTTCCTGCAGTCCTTCGGGGCGCTGCAGACGAACCCGTGGGGGCTGGGGTACGACATGCAGGTGTTCAGCCACGCGCACCACGGGCTGTGCAGTCGGCTGTCCGTGATGACGCACCGCGCGGGGGACCTGCTGGCGGGGCGGGACCGGCTGCCGTCGCGCCACGTGGCCGCGTGGATGCTGCTGGTCGCGGTCGGGGACATGCTGTCGGCGGGGGACCCCGCGGCCGAGGACGCGATCCAGACGATGGCGGACATGTTTCGGCTCGACGCCCGGCTCACGGTGTATGCGAACCGCGCGGGCCGGCTGCTGGCGGCGCTGCGCCGCGGCGAGCACTCGCACGCGCTGCGCAACCTCGTCACCAACACTCCGCTGCTCTGCGAGGCCCTGCTCGCGGCCGTGGACTGCACGACGCGGGCGCCCCCGCCCCGCCCGCCCCAGCCCCTGCCCCAGCCGGAGGTGCTGCCCCCCGAGCGCGAGCACTTTGCAGTTGACGCGGCGGTGGTGATTGACCGGATCGACGTGAGCGGGACGCGGGTGCGGCGGGAGGAGGTGATGCAGGCGATCCTGACGGCAGTTGACGACCCGCGCGCGGAGACGATGGAGCAAGGGCTGGACCCGGACTGCGAGTACGAGTTTCTGGAGACGACGGACGCCGCGTTCTGCAGCAGCGGCGGGCTGACGGGCGAGCTGTCGATGCTGCTGGCGGACTCGGCGCTCGACCGGTCGATGCGGCACACGCGCACGGTGTTCAACGGGACGCACCTGCATCTGGCGCCGCGGACGGCGATCGGCGTCAACTTTGTGCTGCGCACGGCGCTGGCGGCGCTGACCCCCGGCGGCCTGCGGCCCGAGCGGGGCCACTCGCTGCTGGTCGCGCCGCTGCTGGCCACTGCAGCGCACTACGACGAGGGGGGCGTCGCTGACATGGCCGGGGTCATGGCCTACATGCTCACGGGAGGCAGCATCAGCACGGCCCGCCGCGTGCGCGCCTTCGCCGCCGAGACCCCGACGAGCGTCCGCCGCATGGTGTATCTGGCAACTGCAAAGCTGTCGGCGGCGCTCGACGCGCAGATCAGCCTGCCGGTGCACGTGGTGCAGCAGGCGCTGGTGATGGCGGCGGTGGGCAGCGGCACGCGGCTGGCGGCGACGCTGGGCGAGGAGTGCGACCGCTACGTCGAGCGCGCCGTCGACTACGGGTTTGAGCGGCGGGACGTGCTGCCGCTGCTGCGCCGGGCGATGGGCGCGAAGGGCAACGAGGCTGCGATGCTCGTCTTCACGCTGGCCAACCTGCTGCTGGTCCCCGACACGGACCCCATGCACTGCACGCCCGCGCGCTTCTGCAGTGTCGCGGCGGCGCTGATGCACAATCTGATCAGCGTGCCGAACCCGGGCGAGGTCCCGCCGCGCAACTGCGAGCAGGATCTCGAGCTGGTGCAGTCGATCGCGCAGAACTCGCTGCCGCTGCCCTGTCCAACTGCAAACGTGTGCGGGCCCGCGGGCGGGGAGGCGTACGGCAACAACTGGTTTCCGAACCGCTGGCGCGTGATGCCGCAGCCGCTCGGCAGCGAGGACGAGTCTGTGGCCGTGCTGCGGCTGCTGCTGTACCTCGAGATCGTGTATCGGGGCTTCAAGATCGACGTCGGCGTCGAGCGCCACGAGTCGCTCTTCCGCTCGCAGATCCGGGCCGGGAAGCCCTGTCTACTGCATCCCGTGTTTCGCCTGTACGGGGGCACGCGGCCGCTGCAGCCGGGCACCGAGAAGGCTGTCGCCGACGGCGGCGGCGGGCGCCAGACGACGCTGGTCTTCCACAACGAGTGTGTGCTGCGGGCGCACGACGGCTCAATGGACGACCCGCCGTCGACACTCAGCGAGATCGAGTGGCGGCTCTCCCGCGGTCTCCCTGCAGTTGCCGCGCCGTGGTACGGCGTCTCGCGCACCGTCGCGCACCTCTACCTGCTCGAGCACGCCGGCCGCAGCCCCGCGGCCTTGTACGAGGGCGACGCGGCCGATCTACTGCAGAAGGAGATGGCGTATCATGCAGCCAACAGGACGATCGGCGGGGTGAGTCTGGTGGACGTGGCGGCGCAGCGGGCGGTGCCAGCCGGAGAGTATGCCGAGGTCGATCCGGCGAGCGTCGCCGGGGACGAGGATGGCGGCGGTGACGAGCCGCCCGTGTTTGATGTAGACTCGCTCTTCTACTTTGACGAGCAGCCCCTGCCGGCCGCCGACATGAATCCCGACAACATGATATAACTGGTTGGCCAACTGACAGTTGACCACAGGAAAAAAAAATAAAAATTTAACCTTTTAGTTTAACCATTTCTTTCCACCATCTCTTCCATTTTGCAGTTGAACATCAAGAGAGAGACAACAAAAAAACACGAAGGAACAGCAAACACACTACGGAACAGAAGAAGATGACTAAACGCAGCAGTGAGGGAACAGCGACAACGACGGAGGTGACGGGAGCAGTGGCAGCGGAAGCAGTGGCAGCAGTGACTGGAGAGCAGCAGCGAGTGCAGTTGCCGGAGGGCTTCAGGGTGGTGTTCGAGCGGGGCAACTCGTATCTTGCAGTGTATACGATCCCAGAGAGCGACATGATGCGCAAGGTGGTCGACAACTGCGTTTGCGAGGCGCTGCAGGGGACTGCAAAGCGGGGGCTCACAATCAACCTCTACGGAAAGGAGGTTGAGCAGCCACGCGCAGTTGGTTTCGTGGCGGACCCCGAGGAGACCGAGGGCTACCTGTATTCGCGCAAACTGGTGCCCTCGCAGGAGCCTACGAACTCCTACAAGGCGCTGGTGACGTGGGTCAACAACAAACTCGGCACCGAATACAACGGCACGCTGATCAACTGCTACACCCCGAACGACTGCATCGGACGGCATGGAGACAACGAGCGGGACCTCGACAAAAGCATGGGTGTCGTCGCACTATCTGTGGGGATGCCGCGTGAGTTCATCATACGCGACGCCAAGGAGAAGAGCAACGCCGCCAGCACGATTCTGTGTCGCCACCTGACGGGCGACTACGAGGTCATGATCATGGGCGGCGACTTCCAGAAGGAGTTGACACACGAAATCCCGCGCATGAAGGAGGCGGACAGAGTGGCTGATTTTGTCAAACGACAGATATGGATCGACCGCATCACACTCCGCACTGGAATTACTCTCCAAGAGCCCACGCGCGTCTCCTTCACCTTCCGCTGCCACAAGAAGGCCCCAGCCTCCCCGTCCTCCTCCTCCAAGCAGAAGGCTGCCAAGAAGCAGAGAGTCGAGTGAAGTTAAAAAAAAGGAAATGAAATGAAATAAAAGAAAAAAACAAACACAACAACTTTTTTTTTTACAAAGTCATCCCTCACCCCTTTACTCCCCTCCCTTGCCCGCAGTAGAAATGACGACCGTTACGCCGCGGGTGAAGATAATGGAAACGGAGGCTGCGACGCTCAAGGACTTCCGCCGGTGCTATGCGGAAAACCCGGACTTTTTCCGCCAGCGCGGCGTCGAAACTGCAGAAGCGCTCACCGCTGCAGTTTGCGGCCGGTTTGGGCGGGCGGGCGCGGTGCTGCGGTCGGCGGGCGACTATCGCGAGATCCGCTTCGCCCCCGGCTTCTGCGTCGACAGGGTGACCGGCGACATCCGCGGCTACAGCGTCACGTGCCAGAGCGAGGACACCGTCGCCAAGATGCTCGGGGCCTCGTACCGCACGGGCGTCGCGCTGCTGTACGCCTGCAAGACGCAGCGCGACAACGAGGTCATCTCCGCGGACTGCATGCGCGCGCTGGGCGACAACCTGCACGCGTACGGGGCGTGGGACCCCGCCGCCGCAACGCAGTTCGCCGAGGACCAGAGCGCGACGCTGCTCAAGGACAGCTGGCTCGAGCACGTGCGCTTCCTGCTGCTGCGCGTCGTCGTCCCCGAAGCGGTGACCAGGGCGTGGGCCGACGCGCCCTGCTCGGCGTTCGCCCGCCTCCCGCCGCAGTTCCTCGCACGCATGGACGCTGAGGTCGCGACATTCTTCTCGATGCTCAACTCGGGCGACAAAGCGCCCCCACAGCGCGTGTGGTACGTGGAGTACAACTGCGTGAGGGCGGGGGGTGCGGGCCTGGTCGCGTACAACGCGTGCTACCCCAACGAGGGCCAGCAGCAGATGCAGGTGGTGCTGCAGCGGCCGGCGGGCGACGCGTGCCTGTACGCCAGCACGACGTTCAATGCGTCGGACCTTGCGCGCGCGACCGACGGCGACGAGCAGATCGAGGCCGTCCAGCGCATGGTCGCGATGCGTCTGCCGCGGTGTCCGCTCGGGGTGCTCGACGCCCCCGTCGCCAACATGGACTCGGCGCCGTATGCGGGCCCGCAGATGCCCAAGCGCGAGGCCGAGTTCATCGACGTGCGCCACAACATGTGGACGCCCCGCGGGGAGCAGACGCGGGACGGCGTCTCCAATGCCCGCCGCTTCGAGAAGACGCTCCGGCCTGCAGTTGTCGCAGGCGGGCTACTGCCGAACGCGACGCCGACCGTCCTGCAGTGCACGGAGCGGCTGGCGGTGCTGCCGGCGCGCTTCCCGCGGATCGGCGGGCGGCTGCCGACTGCCCGCATGCTGATCGACCACCACGTGCGGGCCGGCGCGAGCGTCATCGTCGTTCCCGACAACGACCTGCCCCTGGTCATTGAGCTGCTGCAGCGCGTGCTCGAGGGCAAGGCCGCCGGCCCGCCGCCTGCAATCTCCGACCTGCTCGTCAACTGCAGGAGAGAGTGCGGGGGCGAGGGTGGGGCGGCGGCGGGAGAGGGGGGCGAGGCGGGTGAGGCTGGCGAGGGGCAGAACGAGATGCACTTCCCGCTCGCGCTGTTTGATTACATGAAGGCCGAAGGCGCGGCCGGCGTCGTCAGGAAGTGAGCAGGTAGAGGGAGAGGGAGAGAGGGAGAGTCGATGATCGAAAGCGCATTAAACAAGAGAAAAACGTGTTTTTGCAGTTTTAATAATTATTGGTTGTGGGAATATTCGTTTGTCTTTACGAGGAGGTGGCGGGTGAGGTACACTTTGCAGCCGATGGGGATTTTGTCTGCGGGATAGTTTCTGGTAAAGACCTGGTCCGAGAGCGCGCCGAGGCTGATCATGTGCTGCATGATGACGGTCATGTCCCACTTGGTGGGGTTGAGCATGACGTCGGCGAGGACCATGCGGTAGATGGCGATGGAGTAGAAGATGACAAAGAAGCCCGCGGACCACGCAATGGTGAGATAGCCCTGTGCAGTTGACCAGAGCATCCACGGGACGGAGATGAGGATGATGACGCTGGCGACGCGCAGCACGACGTGTATCCACCAGTAAGGCCCCGTGCGCGCATTGGCGATGAACGAGTTGCACTTTTCGTTGACGAGCTTGATTGAATCAATGATTGAGGCGAGGCTCAGCAACAGGCCCACGTCGACGAATATAGCGGCATGGTCTGCGAGTATCTCAAGCATGACGATGCCCCAAGCATCGGATATCCTTTCAGGCCTAACAGCGTCAAATTCGGATATCAGATTTCCCATGAGGTTGATGCGCTTGTCAGAGATGTTGTCCATTAAACTGCGGCCGTCGACCTCCCGCGGATGCGAAGAAGAAAACTCCCACAACAATAGCAGCACCGACAGGTTCGTCCCTAGCGTAATTTCCCGCGCGGCATCCTTGGTCGTGTAGTTTCCCTTTTGTCCTTTCGAAAATACGACAGTTTTAGACGTCTCCATCGGCAGTCGCCGGTTCGTGTCCTTGACGACCTCGCGCGCCGCGTTGACCACCTCTATGAACAGCCGCGCCTTCACCTTCTCCTTTTCTATCTCGGCGCTGCTCAGCAGCACAATCACCACGCCCGCGCCAACTGCAAACAGCGGGCCGATCACGTTGATCCGCTCCCAGTTCTCGCCCTTGAACACCTTTTCCGCCATGATCCAGCTCACCAGCCACGAGTATAATACAAACACAATCAGCACCAGTGTGTAGGTCAGCGTCAGTCGCAGCAGCGGATTCTTCGGCTCGCGCGCGGTCCAGCCATTGTTCTGCGACACATTTCCGCTCATTATCCGCCTCCTCGCTTTGATCTCCCTGCGCCTGCTATTCTTGTTGTTGTTGCTTCTGTCGCTGTCACCGTACGGAATTCCAGCCTTTCGTCGCCTGCCATTTGGCCCAATCAAAACCCCTGTATCTAAAATTTTGCACTTTGCCGCCCACCCACCCTCCCCAGCCCCAACCCCACCACCCCCTCCCTCCTCTCCTGCAGTTGAAAGGGGGAGGGAGGAAGAGGAGATGGAAGCCTGAAACTGCAGGAGAGTGAGGGGGCTGGGGGAGGGAAGGGAAGGGGAAGGGGATGCGAGTGCAGGAGAAAAAAGAATTTGGGGAGAAGCGCAGTGAGGCGGCCGAGAAGAAGGTTGAAAAAAAAAAGAAAAATCCGACGAGTGTATTAATAGATTGAGGCAGGAGGCAGCGGTGTTGGATAGGAAGAATGTCGAATGCAGCATCAAAACGCGACAAGAGCAAATTGAAGAGCAAAGGGTCGGGGGCCGAGGATGAGGAAGAGCCAAAGGATGGCGACGAGGGATACGGTGGCCTGGAAGAGAATTCGGATGCCGGCTGGCGCAAGGGCGTGGCCACGCGGATCAATCGCTCGATGTACTACATGACCACGTTTCTGACCATCATGGGGCAGTCGATCTTTGCAATTGTGATGCTCGCGTACATTTTTGGCGCGTTCAACTGGGAGATTTTTCCGGTGATGATCATCCGCACGGTCGTGTATGGCATCGACTGGTTCTACTACACAGTGATCTGGTTCTGGCTGGTGGGGACTTACAGTTACGACAACTGGAAAGGCGGGAAAAAGTGGCCGCCGACGGTGAAGGAGTGGTTTGGGAAATACGCGACCCCGTCGACGTTCAAGCGGTTGTGTGCCTACTACACCATCAAGACCTTCAACTTTATCACCATCACGGTCGTCTGGTGGGCGTATATAACACACACGTCCATCAACGGCGTCAAGCTCAGCAACGCCGAGAATCCGCCAGTCACGCCGATGCCCACGCAGTCCGGCTTCTTCAGCTTCTACCAGCTCGCAATCATCTCCGTCTTTATCGGCTTCATGGAGGTCACCTACGGCTCTGTCTTCTGCATCGATCTGCAGCACAGCACGCGCCCGCCCGTCATCTTCACACCAGAGGAGTCAGATGAGGAGAAGAAGTCACTCGTAACTGCAGGAGAGCGCGCGCGGGCCGGCAGTGCTGGCGGAAAGGGAAAGGGGCGCAATCCTTCGCAGTCGGCTCTTACGTATTTGGAGATTCCGGTGTCCCGCAACACGCTGAACGTCGGGTGGGGCATCCGCATCGCGTACAACATAGGCAACGTGCTGCTTTACGTCCCGGCGACTGTCGAGTTTCTGATCATGTACTCGCTGGGATTCCCGTTCGACCTGCGCATGCAGTTGTGGGTGACGTTCTCCTTCAACGCGATCCGGTTCGCCGGGTGGCTGATTTCGGTCATCTCCTTCTACTGGATCGGGGGCCCGAGCAACTACCGCAACGCGCTGCTGGACCCGGGCAACAAGGAGCGCATCCCAAGCGGCCGCGAACTGTACTACAAGATCGTCTTCGGGCAGATCTTCTGGATCATCAACATTATCATCAACTGGCTGTTCTACGGCTTCTACCTGATGCAGCAGGGCTCGGACCACGTGGACATGCACTCGTACCCCAAGTTCGACCGCAACCCGGACATTCCCGCGGCGCCGTACCAGCAGATTCCCGCGTGGTATGCGTTCAACGCGCAAACTGCAATGAACGCCGCGTCCATCTTCCTGCTGGTCATCACGGCGATGCCCGTCGCTTCGGTCACGGACTGGATCGCGCGCAGCATCCCCGATGCTTTTATCTCAAAGAAGGGCGATGTCTATAATCTCGAGCGGAATGTGGCGGTAGGCGTCGAGCAGCGGCAGCGCAACGCAGGCCTCATCACTGCAGTTGCCATCACCGGCCTCGGCATCCTGATCCTCTACTCCTTCCACCTGTCGGCGTGCGCGGGCAGCCCGTGGCTGGCGACAATCTTCGAGCAGTATGCCGCGGCGATCACCGTCATCGGCTTCATCCTCGCGCTGGCCCTGTGCGTCGCCGTCTACTTTGAGCGCACCCGCATCGCCGGCTCCGTCCAAGCCATCAAGGCGCCAGCAGCAGAAAAGCAGAAGATCGCGGACGACGCCGAGTTTGTCAACGCGACGTGGACGCTGCTGGCCTACACGACCATCGTCATCAGCCTGCTCTTCATGGTGCTGCTGATCGTCAGCTACTGGATATACTACGGGCAGTTCGCCTCGCAACTGCATGCGGCGAATGTCGGCCGCCTGCTCACGCAGCCCTCGTCCCTGCCGCTCCTGCCCTTCACTTACTACTGGCCCTTCTTCAACACCAACATGGTGCTCTACATCCTCGCCGGGCCCGTCGTCGTCCTCACCGACTACTGCAGCAACCTCACGTGCAAGGTTCTCTACGAAGTCGACCGGGATTAGCTACTCCCCCCCCTTCCCCTCCCCTTCCTCCCGACCCCTAATAAAGAAACTGCAATAAAAAAAACAAAAAACCTTTTCGCAGTTTTGTTTTCTGTTATGACGAACGGCGTGGCGAGGGTGAAGAGATGAGCGAGCAGACGACATCGCGTCCGGCGAAGCCGGGGACTGCAAACCGGGAGGCAAACGACTGCTACTACACCAAGACGGAGACCGTGCGCATGATCGTCGCGCGGATGGCCGAGGCAAAGTTCATGCGCGGCGTCGACCTGTTCGTGGACACGTCCTGCGGCGACAACCGCGCGGTGGCGACCATCCGCCAAACCTTCCGCAGTTTGCGGACGCGCTCGTTCGACATCGACCCGTCCGGGGACTGCGGCGACGCGGAGACGCGGGACTGGCTGGACGTGCGCCCCGGGGAACTGCAGGGGCGGGTGTGCATCGGCTTCAACCCGCCGTTCGGCACGGCGTCCGGCCAGATACGCGCGTTCCTGAAGCACGCGCTCGAGGTGGCGGACGTCGTCAAGATCGGCATCGTGTGCCCCACCGCGGACGTCGCCTACGTCATCCCCGAGAAGTACGACTGCGTGTCGGTGAAGCTGCCGGCGGCGAGCTTCGAGACGCGCGCGGGGGCCTCGTACCACTACCCCTGCTCGTTCGTGATGGCGACCCGCACCTGGCCGGCGCCCGTGCCCTGCAGTTTCCGGCGGCGCCCCCCGCCAGAGGCGGGGCTGGTCGCGTGGGCGCGGTTCTCGCGCGCGGGCCCGGTGCTGTCGAGGCACTCGCTGGTGGTGCGCCGCGTGGGCGTCAACTTTCTGCGGCAGGCGTACGTGCTGCAGGACGGGGGCTTCGTGGCGTTTGTCGAGCGCGGCGAGCGGGTCAAGGGTCTGGCCGCGTTCAGACACAGCGTCGACGGCGACGCCTTCTTCAAGATCGAGATCACGGACCCCGCCGTCAACGTGCTGGAAACTGCAGAGGCGCTGACGCGTGCGCCCCGCCGCGAGGAGGACGAGGCCAAGCAGCCGCCCAGCATCAGCCAGCGCGACATGAACCATGCGCTCGCCCGCTGCGTCGTCCGCTTCCATTCCATCTAATTACAAGTCGAGATCGAAATTAAAATTATCTTTTCTTTGCAGTTTTTTTATTGCGGTTGTGTTACAGGGCGCGGTATCCGCGACGGATGAGGAGGTAGGAGAGCACGAGGAGGACGGCGGAGGCGGCGAGCATCCACATGCGGGCGGAGTCGTCGCGGGGCTCCGAGATCGCTGCCGCGGCCGCCGCGACCCGCCCGACGCCGGTCCCGCGGCGCGAAAGCTCGCCGGTCAGGTCGTCGTCACTGTACGACTGCAGGCCGAGCCCCCGCTTCACCGCCTCGGCCAGCGCCTCGGCGTCCGAGAACGCGCCAAAGCACGTCTCCACGCCCATGCTCTTGATCAGCAGCTGCATGCCGCTCTCGTCTATCGTTTCGACTTTCATCCTCCGTTGGCGACAAGATCCAGAAGTAAAAAAATCCGCGCCACGCACTCGTATGTTTTATCTTTCTTTCCTTCCTCCCTCCTCTCTCCCTCCTCTCCTCTTTCAACTGCAGGAGAGAGAGGGCGGGGGAGGGGAGGGGGGCTGGGTTAATTAAATTAAGAGCGAGCGGATGAGAGCGTAGTGGGTGTGGGGCAGGAAGCGCCGCCGCTGGTCCCAGGCGCAGTCGATGATTGCGAGCGAGCCGTACCGCAGCACGTTATCGAGCATCCTGCAGTTCGAGCCCGGCAGTTCGCGGGCCATGGCGTGGTAGACGCGGCGCAGCGTCTGCAGGGTGACGAGGAAGGCGCCGGAGACGGGCGGCAGCGGCCCGGGCTGGAAGCGCACCGTGGGGATGCGCACGGCGGCGAGCACGGACGCGAATAAGCGGGCGCAGAGCAGGTCCGGATGGACGACTGCGGCGATGGCCTCGCGGTGCCGGCACTGCTCGTAGCGGTACGAGACCGAGCGGCCGCAGACGATGCGCTGCTTGCGCGTAAAGTACAGACCCCAGTCGCTGATGATGGCGCCGAGGGCGTGGCGCTCGCTGGTCTCGAGCTTCTCAAAGTGCAGCGCCAGCTGCGGCGCGCCGAAGAGCCACAGCATCTTGTCGCTGCTGACCTCGAGCATGGGCGGGCTGGTGTGCAGCAGGCGCACGAGCCACATGATGCGCCGGTAGGGGTCCTGCTCCGCAGAGCGGTTGCACAGCCACTCGGCGAGGATCGCGTCCACGCGCCGCGGATTCAGCAGCATCGACGCCAGAAACACGCGCACCGTCTCCGCGGCCTGCAGATCGTCCATCGCCCGCCGCCGCCTGTACAGCCGCTTGCGGTCGTACCGCCACGCCACGTCCACCCGGTGCGCCCCGCCAAACTGCAGCGCTGCGCGCACATCCGGCCACGGTTCCATCTCCCCTTCGCTCCTGCAGTTGCTCGCGGGCGGAGATGTGAGAGAGAGGGTGAGTAGAAATCAAAACAAGTGTTGTCACTGTTTTTTATTGCACAGTCTTATTAAGCCTTGAGGGGGAGGGAGGGGGGTTGAGGAGGGAAGGAGCGCAGCGACTGCCCCCCCCCTCATTTGGGGAGCCAGACGAGGTCGGTGGGACGGGAGCCGCCGTTGGCGAGTATGGAGCGGATGACGTGGACGGAGGGCGGGGAGACGAGCCGCGTGGGGATCTCGCCGCTGATGGACACGCGCTGCGGCCGCACGATCGGCGGCGAGGCGGTGGACGCGGAGTTGGAGTACAGCGGCAGGGACTGCGCGGCGGCGGTGCAGGGGACGGCGATGATCTCGCTCACGTCGGTGTCGCAGAACGCGGCCTGGATTGCGCGCACCAGCACGCCCGTGGTGACCGGCGCCCAGATGCGCACGGGCTGGCCGATCGCCCGCATGTTGACGAACCGCGGGTCCTTGCGGATGCGCTCGGCGAGGATGTTGACGAACTGCTGGCTGTCGCAGCCGGGCTTGATCAGCGCGCCGGTCCGGCCCTCCTGCGCCGCGGTCGCGAGAAACTGCACGAGCGGCGTGTTGGCGGGCAGGCACTGGAGCGTGACCGGCGCGACGCCCCACGCGATCCGTGCAGTTTCGGCGTCGACGCCCTCGAACTTGAGGAGGGTGCGGACGGTGCGGGGGATGCTGGTGGTGGCGCCGCGCAGCGTGAGCGTGCAGGGCAGGCCCATCTCGCTGCAGGCGACGGCGACGGCGTATGCGTCGAAGCACTCGGAGGCGACGGCGGCGTCGGCGTAGGTGCGTACGCTGAGGACGCCGTCGGCGTACAGGGCGCGCAGATACACGCGGATGGCCTCGTGCTTGGTGCCGAACGGCTGGAAGCTGTCGTCCCACTTGAGGGCGCGCATGCTGCTGTACTCGCTCGGGCGCGCGAACGCCTGCGCCAGATTCTCGGCGACGGTCGAGACCGGCTGGGTGTCGCCCTCCTCGGCCGTGTCCCGCAGTCGACGGGCGGGGTCCAGCACGATGTGCCGCAGCGAGTGGTTGGGCTGCATGGCCGTGAGCGCGCGGCGGGCGATCAGGTTGGCGTACGCGAGCGCGGCCGGCGACGCGACGCAGTCGAGCATCAGGTGGAAGCCGCGGGTGTCGATCGTCGTCGGGGACTCGTTGTCGGCGAGCATGGCGATGATGAGCGCGGCGCGGTCGCGGTTGGGCACGAACTCGGCCTGCTCCCCCAGCAGCGTGCCCTGCAGGCACGTCAGCGTCGCCTCGTGCATGGACTTGATCTCCCCGCTCTTGCAGCTCGCGAGAAAGAGGATTGCAGTTGCCTCGAGGCCGTTGCTCAGGAAGCCGATCTTGGCCACATGCTTCTGTTCGGACCGGTCGCGGAAGACCACCTGCAGTGTGCTAGTTGCCCCGCCCATTTTCCCCCGTACCAAACTTGTTTGTTTTATTTCTCGAACTGCAAGAAGTTTGGTACAGAAAAGTTTGGTACAGAAAAAAAGCGTGTTTTTTGAAAAAGGCTGGCAACCAACTGCAGCAAGGTTGGCAACTTTTTTTTATTTCAGGTCAAGTCGAATAAATTCAAAGTCAAAAATCAAATTGGCGGGAAATGGGCAGCACAAGGAAGACGACGGTGGTGGTTGTTACTGAGGCGACAGCGAGCGCTGCGCCGGTTGTGGAGGAAGCGGCGGCGGCGCCGGGGACTGCGCGGCTACGGGTTGAACCATACGGATATGTCCTCGCCCTGCATTTGATGCACGTGGTCCGGTATGTCGTGGCCAAGTGGCGAGGTGGAGACGAGCATGCCGTAGTCGAACTCGATGTCGAGCGGGCCCTCACCGCCCTGGTGATGGGCGTAATACACCATTTCTTCATCCTCGGCGCCGGCAACGTCTACATCAATCTTGAAAACGCCGGCATCCTCGGCGCCACCGTGGCCATGTGCTTCGCCTGCTGCCTGCTCGGCGCCATGCCAGTCTGGACGCTCGCGCCAGACCCCGCCGACGACGAGTGGTGGTGGTGACTGCGGCTTATCCTCTTCCATCCCCTCTCCCGCCCCCAGCATCCCCAACCCCCATCCTTTTTGCAGTTGCGTGGGTGCGGAAACTGCAGGAGGTTGGGGCGGGGGCGGGGGGAGGGGCTCGGTGGCGGCGATGTGGAGCAGGGGCGCGTAGCGGGCGGCCTCGCGGCGACGGTCGCGGGGCTTGGTCGGGGGCGGGTCGCGGACGATGGCGGGGTCGTGGTAGGCCGCGGCGAAGATCGGCGCGCGCGTCTTGTCTATCCACGCGTAGACGTCCTTGTGGTGGGTATCGCGGAAGAGGCGTTTGAAGATGGAGTAGTGGCGCGAGGTCTTGAAGTCGCGGACGGGGAGGACCCGGAAGGACTTGCACTCGGCGGTGACGGGCTGCGCGCTGATGTAGTCCATGAACGCCAGCATGTCCGTGGACGTGTAGACCAAGGGCGTGTCTGCGACTGCAGCGCGGATGCCTGCATAGATCGCACCGCCGCTGCAGTATTCGGGCCGCTGGGGCCCTACGAACACGAGTTTGCGCACCCTGCCGGCGAGTATGTGGCCCTCGATGCCGCGGCGGGGGCAGTAGTTTGTGCATTTCCGCTTTGCCGCTGGCCGGTCAGGATGCGACTCTCTCCCCGCCCGCTTCCCGCCCCCTCCCCCGCCCCCGTCTTCTGCAGTTGCCGGATCCGTCGTCTCCGGATCACTGCCGTCCTTCCCCTCCCCGTCCTCGTCGTCCTCCTCCTCATCCTCCTCGTAGTCTTCGGGCTGGTAGGAGTGTCCGCTAACTGCAGGAAGAGTGGAGGGGAGGAGGGGAGGGGCTGGTTGCTGGCGGTCCCGCCTGTCGCGAACCACGGACTCCACCAGCCGCACGGCACACGGCTCGCAGAACAGTCCTTCTGCAGTGTTGAGAAACGCCCCAGTCACCGCTGTTCCGCACTCCTCGCAACATAGAGAAGACATTTGTTTTTTTTAAAAATATAAAATTGTTTCTCTTTTTTTTTATTACTTCTTGCTTTTCTCATGATTTCCTAATTTCTCATATTTTTTCTCACTGCAAAAAAAAGAGGGGAGGGTTATTTTTTTTTCCGCCACCGGGGAGGTGGTAGGGCGGAGGAGAGGAGGCTCCTACTCTGTGCGGTAGTTGATCTTCTTGTTGCCCTTGCGCTGGTAGCCGTGCAGGTAGACCTTGCGAAATTCGGCGTTGCGGATCTTGTAGCGGAAGACGGGCTTGTCGTTGACGATGTTGATCGAGCAAATCCCAAAGATCGACTCGAACATGTCCTGCAGAGGCTCGTCTGGAGTGCCCTCGGCGCCTTCGGGCTTCACCTTTGTGGCCATGTAGGCGTGGGACTTGCTCTCCTGCACGTGGTGGAAGCCGAGGGTGTCGAGCACGTATGTTGCGAACCGCGTGCGGAGGTCTTCTGCATTCTCGTCCTCGCGCCAGAGTGTCTCGACTGCCTTGTTGAAGGCCGCGCGGCAGCGGCCCTCGGACTCTTCCGCAGTCATCGGCTCGGGGCGCTGGGTGCGGCGGCGGAAACTGCCGGTGGGCTTGGCGCCCTTGGGAGCGTTGTGGTTGTCGTCGCCGCTGTTGTCCTCGTCGTCGCCGGCATCCTCAATGTGATCCTCGTCGTCGGTGCTGTTGCCCTTGCTGCTGCGGCCGGGGGAGTAGCGCGGCGCATTCTCGGCCGGCTTCGCTTCGAACATCAAGCGGTAGTGATCGAGTTGCGCGAGCAGGGGCTGCAGGATAGAGAGGGGCACCATCTGCTGGGGCTGGGGCTGGGGCTGGTAGTAGTATTGGGGCTGGAGTTGGGGCTGGGGCTGGGGCTGGAAGAAGAGCGGGAGATGCTGCTGGGGCTGCTGGGGCTGGGGCTGGTAGAGCGCCGGCGAGGCCTGCTGGGGCTGGTAGAGCGCCGGGAGAGGCTGCTGCTGCTGCCACGCCACCTCCGCTCCAACCATCGCTGCTGCTGCCTCCACTCCCATCCACTGTTCCTGTTGTTCATTAAGAGTGTTCATTCTTGCTGTTCCTTTGTGTGTGTGTTTCGCTGTTTGCTGTTTTGTTGTGTGTGTTTTGTGATGTGTGAGCAAACAACAACTGATACACTTGGTCTCAAATTAAATTAATTTTTCTAATGACACAGCGTTGGAGAATGACGACTTCCCGACTGCACAACTTACACAGCCTCTATGATGACGCCCGTGTCGCCTCCATATCCCCTCGCCCGGGACCACACGACGTCCTGCAGTTGCTCGCATCAGGCCTGAATTTCCCGCGGCCGCGAGTAACTGCAGGAGAGGGCGTGTCCCGGGCGGGGGGTGGGGTGGGGGGCGGGGAAGGGGGTGGAGATTAAGTAAAAAAATAAAGAGTAATTTAAAAAAAAAATATTTTTTTAATAGTTTCTGAGTCCTTGTTGGTGCAAGAAGTCGGAGACCCGCATCCTGGTGTGGTTGGTCTCGAGGCCTTGGAGCGCGGGGAAGGGCGAGCCGGGGACCGGGGCCGGACAGCGCTGCGGGTTCTGGCGCTCGGACATGCCGTTTTGGAAGTTCAAGGAGTGGGCCTTGACAATCATGGTGTAGGTCAGGGAGTTGCTGGTGACGAGGCCCCTGACGAAATTGCGATACGCGCCGACGAACGCGCGCGACGCCTTGCTGGAGTTGTCGACGCGCCATGTGTATAGAGGGCGCCCGCCGAGGTTGAAGACCATCGGGGACATGAGCGCAAAGAAGGCGTTGTTGGCGGCGTCGTTGGGGCCTGTCATCGGTACTGCTTGCTCGGAGACGATACACAGGCAGTGGCGATTGTTCACCAAGTAGCTCGCGCCGATGTCCCTGCATATCTCCATCATGCGCTCGTAGAAGGCGTTCGCCTCCTCCCGCGACATCTGCAGTTCGTTGACGTATGCGCGGAAGCTGAATTCACACCCCCGCATGTGCGCTGCGCGGTTCTCGATGACTGAGCGCCACACTCTGGCGTCTTCCTCGCTCATTGCAGCGTCCCTCGCTCCCGGCATCACCGACGGCATCATCCGCGTGACCGTCCCCATCACCCGATTCCTTTCTGCGGCTTTCTCGCTTCTGGGGCGGCCGCGTCGTTCGTATCCCTTGGGCCCGAGCCTTTTCTGCTGGCCGGGACTGGGGTCGGCGGAGGGAGTCGGCAGCGGGTCGTAGTGCTGGTCGATGTCGTCGTCGTCGTCGTCTTCATCCTCCTCGGCTTTGCGGCGGGGCGCTAGACCAGGGGCGGGGACGGGCGGCGCGGGCTTCTGCTGCCGATTGCAGTTGTCGTCATCGTCGTCGTCGTCATCATCCACGACCATGACCCTGCGGCGCTTTCCCTTGATCACCGAGTCATGGTCGGGGGACCCGTTGTTTCCGGCGACCGCCTCCTTGGGACAGACCAAGGCCGAGATCGGTCGCAGCGTGATGGGCTCGCCGCCGCGCTTCAACGTCGTGCTCATCTCGCCAATGTAAGGCACCTTGTCACCACCGCTGCTGCCACTGCCACTGATCATGGTATTGACCCACTGTTCCCAATCCACTGTTCCGTAATTAGAAGAATGCTGCATTGTGTTTTAATGTTGTTTCTCTCTTTCTGTCTTCTGTTCAACCACAATGGTTTAACTCTTCTCTCTCACTCTCATTCAAGAGATGTGGTTAACTGCGCCGCACCGCCATCCCCCCTAGCCGCCCACCTCTTCTGCAGTTCGAGGGGATAGAAGACGCAGTGGTCGAGCACGTCGAGCATGCGGGCGCGGTCGCCGGCATTCTTGAGGCGGTTGGGCGCCGAGTATGGCTCGTCGGCGGGGCCCGGGACTGCAAAGAGGAAGGGGTAGCCGAAGAACAGGTTGATGTTGTCGCTGGTGTCGGCGGGTTCGGCGGCGGGGCGGGGCTCGCGCACGCTGATGTTGAAGTCGCCGAGCATGACGATGTCGCGCGAGTGGCGGTGGCGGCCGAGGGCGATCAGAGATTCGGCGTACTTTGTAGTGTCGTGGAAGGGGATATGCACGTTGCAGACAGTGAACGGCAGGGCCCCGAGTCGGGAGGAGCGGAAGTTCTGCCAGAGCACGGCGCGGTTGTCCTCGTGGGTGAACATCTGCTCCTCGCAGGACTCGCGCCACTCGCCGGCGTTGTAGATGACGACGTTGAAGTTGTCCGCGGTCTCGTTGACGTAGGTGGTGCGGAACTGGAGCCCGCGCGCCCTGTCGTCCTTCTGCATCTCGCGCAGGCACGCGAGCACGTCCAGCGAGCACTCCTGCACGCAGAGGATGCGTCCGCGGACCATGACCGTGGCTACGATAAACTCCAACTGCATCTCGAGTCGCGTGGACGCGAGCGCGGCCTCGGCGGACTTGTCGCCGCGCAGCACGGCGGGCAGGCAGATGCAGCGAAAGTTGTGCAGTCCCTGGCCGTCCCTCGCGTACATGTAGTGGAGATACTTGGCGTTGAGCATGTTCCACGTGGTAAAGGGGACCGGCGTGTCGTAGCCGCCGATGGGGACGTCAAAGTCGCGCGGCAGGTGGTCCGAGACCGCGTTGGAGGGCCACACGCCCGTCAGGTCCGACTCCGTCTCGGAGGGCGTGACCTTCACCTCCGCCAGCCGGCGGCGAAACTCCGCGGCGGCGACCTCCGGACTCTCGAATCTCGTCGCACTCATTTTTTTTCCCAAACCTTGTTGCTTCTCTTCAAACTGCAGGGCGCGGGGGCGGGAGGGGAGTGAGGGTGGAGGAAGGAAGGAAGGGAAAAAAAGAAACAAAACAATTTTTAATCTCGACTGTTGCAGTTTGAAGATGATCCTTGGCATTATCTCGGCGCTGGCGTTTGCGGCGCTGGGGCTGGCAGTGTCCCTGCACATCCAGATACACAAGCACGAGGTGCGGTGCGAGGTGGTAGCACAGCGCGAGACGAATACGTCTCACGGTGTTGTGATTATGGCGGAGCCCGCGACGGTGCTGGAAGGAGCGGTCTCAATAGTGGTATTTGTTGATGACAACAACCACATCGAGACTAAATCTTACTCCGGGCTCAACGACCATGCAGTTTGCGCGGGCACGAATATGCGGGCTCGACGCGAGAACTGGCTATTTAAAGACTCGGGGCAAATTGTGCAGTCGATGATTAGGACGCTGATGCTGTCGTTTTTTGTCGATGGCCTGTGCTGGCTGAACGGCAAGCGATACTACGGATTCTACATCTCATCGCGCCGCAAGATGTTGGTGGTCCTTTTCTTGTTAATTATGGGACATTTCTCAAATGATTTAAAGTTTGACGGAAACTGCACGGTCGCGTGGGTCAAGAGCATGGAGCAGGAAGATTTGCTTCTGGTGTTTGAGACGGAGGGTGCACACGGCTGGGTCAAGACACCGAGCGGCCTCTACCAGCAGTGGGACAAGAGGTTGTGCTCCAGCAACGAATTTGAGGCCTCCGTCTCGCGGTTCGACGGCATCCCAGCCGAGATCGAGGATATCCACCTGATCTACCGTATCACAACGTGGATGCTGCTGGCTTACGTATGCTGCTTCGCCTCGGTTCTCGATATCTTGATATGGATTCCCGAAAACATATGGCCAGACCCGATCCCTGCACCGGACACTGCCCTCGGTTTGGTATTTCACCTCTTATTAGGCCCACCCCCAGCCCCACCCCCGCCCCCGCCCCTTCCCCCTGCTCCTGCACCTGCTCTAGACCCCGACCCAGCCCCCGCCCCAGCCCCCGCTCCGACCCGCCGAACCAGTCCCCGTCTGAGGAAAAATATTAATACCAGCAAACTGCAATAAAAGAGAAACAAAACATTTTTTCAACTCGACTGTTGCAGTTTGAAGATGATCCTTGGCGTTATCTCGGCGCTGGTGTTTGCGGCGCTGGCGCTGGCAGTGTCCCTGCACATCTACTACCACAAACACGAGGTGCAGTGCCATGCCGTGGCAGAGAGCGCAAATAAAGTATCTAAAAGCATCTTGATGGTGGCGGATCCAGAGACTGGGATTGGGGGCGCGGCATTGATTGTGGGGTATACCAATGCCAACAATAAGTTGCAAGGCTTTGCATACAGCGGGCTCGACGACCATGCAGTTTGCGCGGGCTTTGGTCATGTGATGACGGCTCGGAGAGAAATTGGCTGTTCGAAAACGCAGGCAAAGTTGCACTGCGGATCATCGGATTGTTGATTTTTTCATTCTTTGTGGACGTCTTGTTATTGTTGAAGTGCGCGCGGTACCACGGAATCTACATCTCCTACCGCCACATGTTCATGGTGGGCTTTTTCATCGGCATTTTGGTGAACATTGCGTCTCAAATCAGGTTTGACGCAATGTGCACCGTCGCGTTGATCAAGAGATTGGACCACGAGGACCTGCTTCTGGTGTTCGAGAGCATGTACGGCCACGGATGGTTCAGGGCACCTAGCGGCCTGTATCAGCAGTGGGACTCGGGGCTGTGCCACAGCGACCGCTTCGAGGCTAGGGTATTCAACTTCAATGGCATGCCAGCCGAACCAGAGAATATCCACCTGATCTACCGTATCACAACGTGGATGATACTGACCTTTCTGTGTATCGTGATCCCGCTCGTGGATGACTTGTTCTGGTTGCCGGAATTCGAATGGGCGTGGCCAAAACATATCCCCACCCCAGACACTGCCATGGGCTTTGCGTTTCACCTCTTCTTACCCCCTCCCCCAGCCCTGACCCCGGCTCCATCTCATGCTCCCGCTCCCGCTCCCGCTCCTAACCCCGCTCCCGCTCCCGCTCCTGACCCAGCCCCCGCTCCGACCCGCCGAACCAGTCGCCGTCTGAGGAAAAATATTAATACCAGCAAACTGCAATAAAAGGGAAGATTATGAGAAAAAGACACAAGACAAATTCGAGAAACTTGAAAAAAATGTCGGACCTTGTCGGAACAGCGCAGACGTTTGGATTATTTGCGGTGGCGGGGGTGGTGGGCATCGCGTCTGCTGGAGGAGCCGCGCAGGCAGTGAAGGGCTACGAAAAGTGGCAACTGAAGCAGCAGCCGCTGATTGTGGAGAGTGTGGAAACTGCGGGGCAGCACTGGCCTCGAAACGGAGAAGGGATGCTGCACTGCGTAGTGTGCTGTCGCATGTTTCCGGCAAAGCCCGGGCAGGTGCAGAACGACCGCACGTACTGCTACGAGACCGCGCAGCATCGCAAGGACCTTTAATCACAGAGATGTGAAATAAAAATTAAAGTTTTTTTTTCAACTATTTTTTTTATTTAATCTGTGTGTCGCCGCTCCTCTCCGCCCTCTTCGCCGCCCTCTTCGCCGCTGCAGCCCGCGGCCAGAAGCGCTCCATGGCGGCTGCCCGCGCGTCCTTCCTGGCCAGCACGAAGCACTTTGCGCCGCAGCCCTTCCACCGCCAGTTGCGCAAGAACGCCTCCTTGAACACATGGTACCCGCGCATCTGGTGGGCGCCCATCACGCTCTCCCCGATGAACTGGTGGCAGCCCCGCCCGACCCGCAGCCGGATCGCCTGCGCAAACTGCAGCAACTCGTCGCGCGCCCGGTCGCTGGCGTTCGCCCGCACCAGCGTCATCAGGAAATGCGCGAGCCGGCCCTCGTTGCGCACCATCCGCCAGCGGCCCTCGCCCCCGCCCCCGCCCCTTCCCCCGCTCCCGCGTGCAGTTCCCGCGTGCAGGTCCTTCTCGCAGTAGGGCGGGATGTCCGTCTCGGCGCCCACGTCGTCCCCGGCCAGCGCCCGCTCCAGTTTGCTGCGCGTGTCCGTCGGCTCCACCTCATCCTCCTCCTCCTTCTCCCGCTCCCCTTCCCCGACCTCTTCCTCCTCTTCCTCCTCCTCCCTCAAAACTGCAGGGCAGGGGGGAGGGTCGGGGTAGCGGGGCAGGGGCGGGTGGTCGTGGTACCGGGGGATGAGATTGCGGCCGATCTTGAGCACGAACGGCGAGGTCGACTGCTGGATGCGTATGATGGGCCTCCGGCTGATGTCGACAGCAACTGCAAGCAGATCGAGCCCGCGGCCGTCCGCCCCCGTCTCGTCGGAGCAAGGCGCCGACAGCACGCTGCGGGAGCGGTCGCCCGCCTCGTCGTCGCAAACCAGCGGAAACTGGTCGTCTGACAGCCGCTCGTGCGACGCCAGCACCTCCGGCAGATGCTGGTTGTTGCACCCCACACACAACACGCCTCTTGCAGTTACACGGCCCATCGTCGGCACGACGCCGCAATCGACACACACCAGCGGAGCCTTTGTCCGCACCACCACTGCCGGGATCACTGCCGTCATCAATGCCGTAAAAAATGACGAGTTTTTTTGTTGTGTGTGTTTGATACTAGAAAACAGTTTTTTTATTGAGTCGGAAACTTTACTGCTTGATCTTCTGACTGCGGTTGACGATGGGCGTGGAGAAGAGGGAGAAGGGCTCGCTCTCGGGGGCCGGCGGCGGTCTGACGCGCGACGGGGGCTTGGAGATGGGACGGGGCTGCGTGCTGAACAGCGCTGCGGGGTTCAGGGACTGCAGCAGGGTGTCGCGCCACCTCGCAAACGGGTCCACGATGCACATGAAGTAGCCCGGATGCTGGCTCTGCGGCTCGCTCGCACTTCCTCCTGACATGTGAATCGATATTTCGTTTTTCAACTGCAAGAGAGAGAGGGTGGGGTAGGGTTATATCTACAAGTTGATAGCACTTGCGAAGAAGACGACGAGCGCGACGAGCAGCGATCCGATCATCATGATGCCCAGCACGAAGAAGTAGGAGGTGCCGCCGACGCGCGCGGGCTTTGGCGATGGCGAGGGCGTGACTGTCCCTCCGCCAGACTCGCTGCACACGTCCGCCGCCGCCGTCACGGTCACGTTGAGCACCGCCGCCGCACGCACCACGCCTCCGTTCTGCAGTACGACGGCACACGCGGCGGCGATCTGCTGGTCGCGCGTGCCCCCCGTCACGTTGAGCACGGCCAGCAGCACCACGGAGGTCGGCTGCCCGTCGTTGGCGAAGACCACGCTGCGCACGTCCGCCAGCGCGCCCTGCAGCCCCAGCGCCGCCACCCCGCCCTGCACCAGCACCACGGTCAGCGCCCCGCTCGGCTGCAGGACCGGTGGCGGCACGCCCGCGGGCTGGCCCGGCCACGACACGAGGTTCAGCGTCATGTGCTGCGCGTCGGCCGCATTCGTCGTGCGGATCACCGGCGCCGCCCCGCCACCAGTCCCATTCCCCCCTCCGCCTGCAGTTCCAGGAGCGACGCCCTGCAGGGTGAGGGCGTAGGTGTCCTGCCCGGGGAGGGCGCCGCTGTTTGCAGTTCCCGCGTAGGTGATGTTGCCGACGGCGCCGCTGGCGATCCCCACGCGCGCGACGCCCGAGACCAGCAGCGGGCCCGTGATGACGGTGTTGATGAGCGACAGCGACGCGGGCCCCGCCACCGCCAGGGCCTGCAGCCAGAGCGTCTGCAGAACTGCAGAGACGGTGGGCGGGGGCGGGACCACGGCCGTGACGGTGTACGGCGCAAAGGGCGCGTTGATTCCCAGCACGGGCGTGCCCGCGGACACGCACGTCTGCACGATCAGCTGCACCGAGGACGGCGGCGTTGCTGCAGTTACCTGGCACGTCTGCAGACAGGTGTTGTTGCCCGCGCAGACGCCGCACAGGTCGTAGACGGCGCCGGAGTTGGGCACGCCGTCGCAGCCGTCGCACGTGCGATTGGCCGGGTCGCAGCCGCCGCACGGCGTCGGGCCCGTCACGCTCACGTTGACCACCACCGTCGCCGCGCACCCCGCCGCGTCCGTCAGCACATACGAGTAGAGCGCCGGCACGTCGGGCGCCGCAAACTGCACGACCGTCTGCCCCGCGCCCGCGTCCCAGTACGTCCACACGGGGCTTATAGGCCCCCCGGCGCCGGCGACCCCCACCACGTCCACGGGCCCCGCCAGCAGCACGCTGATGTTGCTCTTCGCGCCCCCGTCTGCAGTGCACAGGCCCGCGAACTGCACCCCCGTGACGTTGGGCGGGGTGTTGGGCAGCACGTACGAGTCGTCGGGCTGCAGCAGCGAGAGCGCGCCGTACTGGCACGCCGCGAAGAACCACAGCCCGCTGCCCTGCAACTGCAGCACGGCGGCGAGCCCCCCCTCGGTGGTCGGCACGGAGACGAAGCCCGCAGCCTCGCAGTCCGCGGGCGGCCACACGTCCGGCGCAGTGCCGTTGATGTAGGCGAGGACCCGGATCGGGGCCGGCGCGGCGCCCTCGAGCGCGAGCGTGGCGTTGAAGAGGGGATCGGGGCCGCAGCCGACGGAGGGCGCGAACGAGTAGCCGATGATGCCGAAGCCCGAGGACAGCGACGCAAGGGGCAGCAGGTCGACGTCGCACGTGGCGTTGCGCCCGCCGTCGGTGACCGTCAGCAGATACGCCCCCGCAGCGAGCCCGCCCCGCACAAGGCTCGACCGTGCAGTTGTGACGGTGTACGGAGACCCCGGGCCGAGCCACTGCCAGAGCGCGGTGCCGCCACTACCGCCGGTGACGTACACGCCGATCGCGCCGTCGGCCGTGCTGGGGCTCGAGGGCGGCCGCTGCGCGACGCAGCGCAGACTCAGCGGCGCGTCGACGAGCACCACCAGCGCCAGCTCGCCGCCGGCCACACTGCGCTCCGCTTTGCCCATCGGCTGCACGCTCGCCGCATACTTGCCTGCCTGCACGCCGTCCAGCGTCGCCACGTGCGTCCAGTAGGGCAGGCCCGTCGGCACCATCTCCAGCGTCCACGTCGGCTCCGTCTTCCCCATCTGCCACTCCACCTGCAGGGCGTAGGTTTCCGCGCCTCCGGCCCCGCCCCCGCCCCCGCCCCCCGCCCCTGCAGTTTGTGCGTCGAGATTGCCGATGTAGTAGCGGACGCGCTGGCTGCCGGCGGGCAGGTGCAGCACCTCGGAGCCGGTAGCCACGGCGGGATGCGGCGGCAGCTGCCCGTCTGCCACCGCGGCCACGCGCACGTCCGGCCCGGGCCCGCCGCGTCTCCGCACCACCACGGGATAGGGGAAGGGCACCTCCTCGCCAGGCCACCGTCGCCGCGCCCTGCCGTCATCGCGCCACGGCACCTCGACCACCACCCCACCGTCCTGCAGTTCCGGCGCCCGCACGGGGAGTCGCCCGGCGAGGGTGAACACTTCGGTGGGGCCGAATGACTGCAGGAGGCGGGAGGTGCGGTTGGTGAGGCGGCTCCACAGCCACACGTCGACGGACCCGTCCGGCCGCTCGGAGACCGAGGTGGAGTACGTGTCTGGCGGCGCGGGGACCAGCGACAGGGGCGGGGACCAGCGGCCGGCAGTCAGGTTGAGCGGCACCGCGCAGCGCTGGCCCGCGTGGGCGATGTAGGAGGAGGGGTAGCGCACCTGCAACTGCACGACGTGCGCGTCGGGCATGCCCACCAGCGCGTCCCCGCCGGCGCTGAGATACCGCCGGTCGGCCTCGGCCAGCATCTCGGGCCGCAGGCGCGCAATCTCGGGCGCGGGCCGCCCCCCGTCCGCAGCGAGATCGAGCCGCACGGTGCTCCCCTCCGGGCCCAGCGACGTCGTGGCCCGGCTCTGCAAATGGTACTCCGGTTTGGCCTCGACGTAGAACTGCAGCGCCGCGGCGCACTTGAGCAGGGGGTACGCCGCCGACGTGACCCGCAGTTCGACGGTGTACAAGCCCGGCGCGAGGTCCGTCAGCGTCGCCGCCGCGTCGAGCCGCGAGACCCACGACCCGGGGACCGGGCGGCCGTCCAGATCGAGGTGCACGTCGGCGACGCGACCGTAGCGCGCGAACTGCAGCGTGGCTTGTGCGTCCGCGGCGCCGGGACAGTAGACCGGCAGCTGGCCGCCGAGGCGCAGCGACGGGGCCGCGAACAGGTCCCCCGCCGGCACGCGCACCCGTGCAGTTTGCGGACACACGCCGAGCGGCCCCGAGGCGAACTCGGCGAGCACATCGAGCCCGTCCGGGCCGACGGACGACGCGGAAACTGCAAAGGAGCCGTCGGATGTGTGGCTGGGGAAGAGGCCCGGGCCGGACCACCAGACGACGGGGTTGACGAGCGGGATGAAGCGGGAGCCCGTGACGGACGAGTGCAGCGCGAAGACGTGCTGGGCGGCGCCGCACGCGGGTTCGTAGCGCACGGTGACCGAGCCCGGCGGCGGATAGAGCAGCGGGTCCGGCGCCAGCGTCGCGTTGACGCGGTACATGCACTGGCCGGCCACCACCAGCACGACCCGCAGTTCGGCCGTGAACGGGACGCCCCGCACCCGCAGCGCGTGGCTGCCGTCGACGGCCCGCTCGACCGCGGGCGACTCGAGACACCCCGCGCAGGCGGTCACGCGCGCCTTGATCTGCGCCAGGTCGATCTCCGCGGGCACCCGCAGAGCCATCTCGCCGTCGGTGCTGTTGACGCACGTGGGCAGCCGCGACACGCCGAGCGCAAAGTGCCGCACGTCCCACTCGCCGTCCTCCAGCCGCACGGCGCCCAGCGGCACCGCCTGCAGCCTTCCCAGCGGGCCCAGCGGCAGCAGCAGCTCGTACGCCACCACGTCCCCGCCGCGGCCGCGCACGAGCCCCGCCCACTCCCCGCCCCACGCCAGCTTCTGCAGTTCGGGCGAAAACTTGCCCGGCGCGGGCATCGCCACCGACGACACGTACGCGGTGCTGCGGAAGGGCTGGTCGTCGAGCAGGGGCCAGTCGACCGCCACGCGCACGCGCCAGCCCTCGCTCGCACACGCCCGCCGCACCGTCCCGTTCGAGGTCAGCCCGGAAACTGCAAAGGCGCCGGCGGGGAAGCGCACGTCCGGCAGCAGCACGCTGCGCACGCGTCCGCCGTCAGAGGGGGCAAACAGGTAGGCGCCAGCGGGCACGTCGTCGTACAGCACGCGGGCGCTCGCCTCCCGCTGCAGTTGCCGGCCGGCCAGCATCCCCGGCACGCGGAACTGCAGGGCGCCTTTGCGCGTGGCCGTCGCGTGGTGCATCACCATCACGATCTCGGCGTCCCGCAGCTCGTCGCTCTCCGGCATGCGCGGCCTGCTCGCCGTCTGCGTCTCTGCCGGCTCCTTCTCCTCCTCGTCCTCCTCCCCTCCATCCCTATCCCACTCCCAGCCCAACTCTCCTGCAGTTAGACGGGCGGCGGTCGCGGCCTGCAGTTGCTCGAGCTGCTGCTGGTCGTAGTCGGTGAAGCCGTAGTCCTTGCCGCCCCACGGGCCGCGCGCGAGATGCAGCACGGTCTCGGGGCCGCCCTCGAGCGGGAAGGGTCCGAGCGCCAGCACCCCGCCGTCGACCGGAAACTGCAACAGGAGCGTGTCGATGCCCGCGTCGGCGCAGGCCGAGTACACGCCGCCGAGACCCTTCCACGGCGGCAGCGGCGTTACCTCAGCGATCGCGGCGTCCACGCTCGCATTCACATACAGGCACCGCGTCGCGGGGTCGTAGGCACGCGGCAGCAGCACCCGGGCCTCGTACGGCTCCTGCGCCGCCAGCACCATCACGGGGCTCGTGCACACCGCGTCGCTCGCCCCCTCCGCGCCCGGCAGCACCGCCGCCGCCTCCATGCGCAGCCAGTAGTCGACGCCGGCCCGCGCGTGGAACTGGAATAACGGGCCCTGCACCAGAAGGTGTCGGGACTCTTCAGCGTGGTCCGACGACTGCAGGAGAGCGGTCCAGCGGAGGGCGCGTCCGGGCAGGTTCGGCATCCAGCCCCCCATCCCCGCGGCGACTAGGGACACCCTCCCGACGAGCCGCGGCGCCCGTGCAGTTCCCGCAAGCGCCGGCGCGGGCATGCCCTCGCAGGGGTCCTGCGATGGGGCGGGGGAGGGGAGCGGGAGCGCCGGATTGTCGACGACGCGGTACGCACACCCGCGCTGCCGCAGGGACTGCTCGGGAAACTGCAGGATGCGGCGGCGCGCGGTGATGGTCTGCACGCCGCCGTAGTCGAGATACACGTAGGCCACATACTCCTCGCGACACGTCGGATCGAGTTGCAGTTCGACCGTCTCGCCGTCAGCGAGAGCCGCGCCGGCGATAAAGTTGTCGGCAAGGTCGCGGACGTGGACTGCAGACGAGACGGGCGTCGCCTGCAGCCGGGGCTCGGTCTGCGGCGCGCGCAGCAGCACCACCCCGGACTGGCTCGGGTGCGCAACCAGCGGCAGCAGCACCGCCGGCGGCTCGATCGCCGGCACCACGTCGATCTCCACCGCGTAGACCACCCCAGAGGCAGCCCGCGGACACTCCGGCCGCTGGCGGCACCCGTCCAGCGTCACCACCAACGCGCCCACCAGCGCCCCATACCCCGCTTCAACTGCAGGAAAGTTGGGGGAGGAGGGGGAGGGGAAGGAAGAGGAAGCAACCCTCCGGCCGCCGGCATAGAGTGAAACGGGGTAAGGGGCTGAGAGCAGCAGCGAGCCGTTGGACGCGACGACGACGGACAGCCCGGGGGCCTCCGCGAGGGGCAGCAGGACCGCCGGCCGGGGCGCGCTCGTCTGCAGTTGCTGGCCCGCCTCGGTGACGAGAAGGTCGTCGGCGAGGTTTGCGAGGATGCCGCCGACGGGGGAGAAGGCGCCCGCGCGGCAGTCGGGATACGGGAGGGCGCTGCAGGCGGATAGGGTGCCGACGCAGGCCAGCGATGCGGTGATGGAGGGGCTGCCAACTGCAATGCGCGCGCAGGAGCCCGGCGGGGCAGTCAGGTCGATCCACCACAGGCCCGAGGCGTCGACTGAGGGTGGGAAGAGCAGGCGCACTGTCGGCGCCGCTGAACAGTGGAGGAGCGAGAGCGTCAGCAGCGTGAGCACTGCGATCGCCGACATTTTCTTATTTTTTTCGAGTGAGTGAGTGTCTGGGGTGTGTGATTTTGCAGTAAAACCTTTTGCAGTTGGAAAGTGTTTGACATAATAAATAAAACAATTTAACCGGCAGCCGCAGCATCACGCACAGCCGCCCCCTCCAGCGCCGATCAAACGGACAGCAACAGAAGATGGCGGCAACAGGCAAACTGCAGGAAAGGGGGAGCGGGGGAAGGGGCGGGGTGGAGGACGACGGGTGGGACGTGGAGGACGACGACGAGGACGGCGAGGTCGAGTGGTGGGACGCGCTGCTGGTGATTGGGCTGGCTTACATCTCGTTCTCGCCGTGGTACTTCAAGTACCACATGGAGCTGCTGTGGCAGCCCGTGCCCGAAGACTATTTCAGGGATTTCGTGATAGAGGACGGCCTCGCGCATCAGAAGCAGAAGCAGAAGCAGCAGCAGACGCGCAAGCCGAACGGGGGGCCGGTCCGGGGACTGTCGAACCCGACAACTGCAGGAGCGCGCGCGGTGGCGGCCATTCTGGAGAGCCACAACGCGCAGTTGTACGAGTTCCAGCGGATGCGCGAGCGGTTTGGGATCGAGATGTCCAGCGTGGTCTGGCTGTTCTGGTTTGTGGCGCACGCGCTGGTGGCGATCGGCTGGTCGTACTTCAACCTGACGCAGCGGCGGCGGCCGCTGGACCGGCGCTACACGCGGAAGCGGCGGGCGTGCGAGATCGTGATTGTCAACGTGCTGGTGTTTATAGCGCTGGTCTGCGAGAAGGGGCTGCCGTCGATCCTCGTGCGCTTCCGCAGCGGGCAGCAGGTGGTGATGCCCTTCGTCGCCGTGATCATGAACTTTGCGCTGTGCGTCACGGTCTGGGCGCTGATCGGCAACACGGGCTCGTGGCCCTTCTTCGGCTGCTGGACGCCCATGCCCGTCGGCATGCTCGGGCTCTTCTATTTAATCCATCTACTGCGGCGCAAGCAGCGCGAGCGGTGACCCTTCCCCCGCCTCCCGCCCCCCGCCCCCACTCTCCTGCAGTTGTAAGAAACATATCAAGCGTCAGAAATTAATAAAACACGTGTCTTTTAATTACTAATGTATCAAGAGCGGGTGCGGCTACTGCACGCGCGAGAGGAGGCCTGCGAACAGGTGGGATGCAGATCGCGTCTGGTTGGTGTACACGCCCGCGCCCGCCTCCTCTGCAGTTTTCTGCTGGCCCTTGGTGCCGGGGCGCTTGCTCTCGCCGCCGCCGTTCTCCTCGCCCTCGCCGCGCAGCAGAAACTCGTACGCCTCCTGCAGAAACTTGAAGTGCTCCTCGGCCTGCTTCTTGGCGCCCTGGCGGTGCCTGTCCGGATGCCACTTGAAGCGCATCTTCCGCAGTTGCTCGTCCAGCACGGACTTGTCCCCGGCGCCCGCGGCATCCACCTCGAGCGCATCCAGGCACTGCTGGCGCTTCTGCTTCTTTCCCGCGTCAGCCATTGCTCTGCCTTTTTTTTTCCTCACTGCTGGCGGACTCTGGTTTCCCTTGAAATTTCCCGCGTCGGATATTCTAGTTTGGTCTATTTTTTTTTCTGGGCCAAAAAGCGGTCCCGCCCCCCTTTCTGCCCCTCCTGCCGGACCTACGGCCGCCGCGTTTTTTTCAACTGCAAAAAGGGTCAAGAGGGGGTCGGGAGCGCATTTGCATGGTGTCTTTTTTTCAGCGTGCGCTAATCGAGAGACATCGCTCGGTCGAGATTTTCCCACGTGCAGTCTCGATTTTTTTACGTGCTGTCTAATTTTTGAAAAATTCGAGACGTGCAGTAATTGGACATTTTCAAATTTCACGTCGAAGTTACGCGCAGTCTCGATTTACGTTCAAATTTGTACACTTTTTTTTGGACCAAAATTTGCTCAAAAAAAAGTGTACAAATTTAAACCAAAAAAGAGACTGCGCGTAACATCGAAGCGTTTTTTGAA
>Ga0302319_10003244_pt1 | contig 34274 bp, 32 predicted proteins | sample Bog_T0_2_FD_203319 | JGI IMG/M metagenome (GOLD analysis project Ga0302319, IMG submission 203319) | Peat permafrost microbial communities from Stordalen Mire near Abisko, Sweden - Bog_T0_2 | ecosystem: Environmental > Terrestrial > Soil > Wetlands > Peat | place: Sweden: Abisko, Stordalen Mire...
CTGATCATCATTTCCATGATGGGAAAGTCCGCCTCGACGACGTCAGTTCTCAGATAACCATCGTGTTGCGCACGTTCGATCAGTTTCTGAAGGGCGGGGCTAATGCGACTCTTGGCGCTGTCCTTTAACTGTTCTGCGTACGTCGTAGAAATCACGACGTCACGAAGACCCTTATTCGAGCACTGGCGTGACAGTGCCTCTCGCATAAACCAAACCAAGCCCTCCCACGAATTCTCTGATTCGTAGGCACTAAGAGCCAGCGTTGCAATCTCGTCGATACTGTTCTCGAAGAGGGCTGCCACGAGCACGTCTTTGTCAGGGAACCGACGATAAACAGTGCCAACGCCGACGCCCGCTTCAAGTGCAATTTCGTCAAGTGTGGCATCCAAGCCCCGGTTGGCGAACACCGTTGCTGCCGCGGCGAGGATCTTCTCTCGATTTCGTACCGCATCGGCCCTCAGGGGCCGCATAGAACTGACTACATCCATTGTCATCTCACTCCTTAGGGCAATAGTACAGGTTTTTGAAATAAATGGAACGATTGTCTCCATTTATCGCTATAGTGGTTTGCAAGTGGAGAAAGTAGCTCCGTTTATCCCCCCAAGGAGATGCCATGGCAATTGCAGAACTTCCAGATTTGATAGTCCCAGCCCTTGATCAAGAGGATGAGAAATACCACCAACGACGTTGGTGGATTTTGGCCGTGCTCGGGATTTCACAATTGATGGTGATCCTCGACGGCACCATCGTCAATATCGCACTTCCTACCGCACAACACGCGCTTCACTTTTCGAACTCGGACCGCCAATGGATCGTGACTGCATACTCATTGGCGTTCGGGAGCCTCCTACTTCTTGGGGGACGTATTTCTGACTACATCGGTAGGAAGAATGCGCTCATCATCGGGCTCGGGGGGTTCGCTCTGGCGTCAGCTCTTGGCGCTGCTTCGGTGAACTTCATGATGCTCGTCATCGCACGTACGGTGCAAGGAGCCTTCGGTGCATTGCTCGCCCCGGCGGTGCTCGCCCTGCTGACGACGACCTTCACGGATCCGAAGGAACGCGGCAAGGCGTTCGGAATCTACGGCGCCATTGCAGGAGCGGGCGGTGCCCTCGGCCTCTTGCTCGGTGGCATCCTCACGTCATACGCCTCATGGCGCTGGACGCTGCTGGTGAATTTGTTCTTCGCCGCGATTGGCATCACCGGGGCCGTGTTCATGCTTCGTCGTGATCGAAGCGTCGACCACGATCCTCTCGACTGGCCGGGTGTCCTGACCGCGACCACCGGTCTCTTCGCCTTGGTGTTCGGTTTCTCACACGCTGAAACGACGTCGTGGATGAACCACTACACGTTGGGTAGCTTCGTCGTCGCAGCCATTCTGTTGGGTTCGTTCGTACGAATTCAGCGTCGCGCAAAATTCCCTTTGCTCCCGCTTCGCATCGTCATCGACCGCAATCGTGGTGGATCGCTCTTCTCCATGCTCGTCGCGGGCTCGGCGATGTTCGGGGTCTTCTTGTTCCTGACCTATTACTTGCAGGAGACGCTGGGCTTCAGCCCCGTGCTGACCGGTATCGCGTTCTTACCAATGGTCGCCTCGCTCTCGATCACCTCGCAACTCTCGAACATCGTCTTTCTCCCGCGCGTCGGACCCCGCCCGCTTATCCCCTTAGGAATGCTGATGGCCGCCGGCGGATTGTTCTGGATGACGAAACTAGGCATCAATAGTTCCTACGTGATGGACGTTCTACCGCCACTGGTGGTGCTGGGACTCGGCATCGGTCTCGTCTTCGCTCCGGCCATCAATACCGCGACGGCGGGCGTTGAGCCCCACGACGCGGGCGTGGCGTCGGCGTCGGTCAATACCGCCCAGCAGATTGGCGGATCGATTGGAACAGCACTTTTGAACACGTTGGCGGCCAGTGCCGCGGCGTCATACCTCGTCGGACGTATCGCAACGAAGACCAACGTGGCGCAGGCGAACGTGCACAGCTATACCTCGGCCTTCGGTTACTCGGCCTACATCTTGCTTGGGGGTGCGGTGATCGCGGCGCTCGTCTTGCGCTCAGGGGCACCAAAGAGCGCGGCAACGAATTCTGAAAGCGACCGCGAAAAGGCTTCAATCAGTTCCTAGATCGTCATGCGAGAATCGCCCGCACGACGAGTTCGTGCGGGCGATTCTCGTCGTACAGGCCCATATCGCGTCGCCAGGGCGCCACCTAACGTTTGCATGAATTTCACCCCTTCGCTACCCGCGTTGACTACGATGGTGGCTCGGGTTTCTTGGACCCGTTGGTGGCTATACTTCAACCCCCTAGTTAATTCCGAGCGATTCTGCCCGACGCGAGCGCTCCCTACCGAGAGGAATCGGCGGTGAACCCATTCGAAGAACTTGAATCAAACGTGCGCTATTACTGCCGACGCTGGCCCGCCGTCTTCTCGAGCGCCTCGGGATCGACGATCACCGACGAGAACGGCGTCGAGTACCTGGACTTCTTCGCCGGGGCTGGTGCCCTCTCCTATGGCCACAACAACCCAATCTTGGTTGACGTTGCCATTGAGCACCTTCGCGCGGGCAAGCTCCTGCACAGTTTGGACACGTTCACCGTGGAAAAGCGCCGCTTCCTCGAAGCAATGCAGCGCTACGTCCTCGACCCGCGTCAACTCGACATGGTGATCCAAACCGTGGGTCCCACGGGGGCGACGGCCGTCGAAGCGGCATTGCAGCTTGCCCAGCGCATCACGGGAAATCGGGCCGTCGTTGGCTTTGAAGGTAGTTACCACGGCATGACCTACCGTGCTGCATCGATTTCCGCATCAATGGCGGGACGAGCGACGAGCGCTCACTTGAAGGATTTCGTCGCCCTACCCTATGTCGCGAACGTCACCGACGACGACGTAAAACTTTTGAAGGACACCTTGCGTGCAACGGTGGACGGCCAGAAAATTGGTGCGGTCATCATCGAGCCCACCCAAGGTGAAGGTGGGGCGCGCCCCTTCGACCCCGCGTACCTGCGAACCATTCGTGAGGAGTGTTCGCAACTGGGAATCCTCGTCATCGCCGACGAAGTGCAAGCGGGAGTCGGTCGTACCGGTCCGTTCTTCTCGTTCGAAGGTTCTTCGCTCGACCCCGACATCGTGTGCCTCTCGAAGTCCATCAGCGGCCTGGGTCTACCAATGGCGATCAACCTGGTTCGTCGCAGTCTCGACACCTGGGCGCCCGGCGAATTCTCCGGCACGTTCCGCGGGAACAACCTGGCCTTCGCCACCTCCGCAGCAATGCTCGAGAACTACTGGGCTGACTCGGAATTGGAGAAAGGAACCGAACAACGAGGTCTGCTCGTGCGCGACGCTCTCCAGCACATGGCCGACGACTATGGTCGTGGCCGCTTCGCCGTTCGCGGCAACGGACTCTTGTGTGGCCTCGACGTTGGTTCGACTGAGGTCGCCGAGACCATTGCCCAAGGTTCTTTTGAACGACGCTTGATTGTCGAAACCTGTGGCGCTGGTGACACGACTGTCAAACTCTTGACGCCCATCATCATTGAAGAAGATGAGTTGCTCGACGGTCTTGATCGATTGAACGACGCCGTCGCGCACGCTGTCTGACGTTGGGCACGAGTTGGCAGAACCTCGTCGTCGCCTTCGACGAGCAAGGTCTACAAAGCCTCGCGATTTCAGCATCCGACGCGGTCCAAAGTCTCTCGCGTCCCGACGGTCCACGTTCGAACATCACGCCGACGCAGTTGCACGATCTGGTGTGGTCCATCGACATCTGTCCCGACTCGGGTGAAGAACTTTCGCTCGTGTTGCATGAACTGGGCGCCACAGTGTGGTCCAACGGTGTCGCCCCGCGCGATCCAGCGTGCGTAGCGCACCTGCATCCACCCACATTGATCCCTTCTGTGGTCACCGAACTCGCAATCGCTGCGTCAAATCAATCGATGGATTCATGGGACCAGGCGCCCGCGGCAACGGAGCTGGAGTTACATCTCATGGGCTGGCTTGCCCAACTCGCTGGCCTGCCTTCGATCGCGAGTGGCATCATGACCTCCGGTGGCACGGCTTCCAATGTGCTTGCGCTCACGCTCGCGCGATCGTTGGCGGGTTCGACCCAAGGCGTCGACGTCCTGAAAACTGGTTTGCCCGAGGTCGCGAGGTCCTGGCGCATTGTGTGTTCGGATCAGGCGCACTTCTCCGTGCAGCGAGCGGCCGCCCAACTGGGACTCGGTCGCGACGCCGTGATCACCGTGGCGACCGAGGAGTCAGGGGCCATGAGTGTCGCCGAACTCGATGCCGCGCTCGATGAGCTCAAGCGCGCCGGATATCGCGTCTTCGCGATTGTCGCCACCGCCGGCACGACTGATCTCGGGGTCATCGATCCCCTCGCGGAGATCGCCGAACGCGCTGCGCGTGAAGGTGCGTGGTTCCATATCGATGCCGCCGTTGCTGGCGCCTTTCTTCTTTCCCCTGAACTGCGCGGTCGTTTATCAGGTATCGAAAAGGCCGATTCGATAACGATCGACTTTCACAAACTCTGGTGGCAACCATTTAATGCCAGCGCCCTGGTGATTCGTGACGCCGGACTCTTTGAACTGTTGCGGGTGAAGTCGAGCTATCTCGACCGTGGCGACGAGATCGAAGGCATGGTCAACCTCGTCGGTCGCTCGCTCGATACCTCGCGTCGATTCGATGCCGCGAAAGTGGTTGCGACACTGCGAACGCTTGGTCGTCTGGCTCTCGCCGAGATGCTTGAGAGCGTCGTGGCGTTGACTCAGTACGCGGGTGACGTCATCGAGGCTCAACCAGCCTTGCGGCTTATCGCCCCTCCCGCTTCCGTGATGTGCGTATTTGATATACCCGGACTCGGCACCGACGACATTCGCGCCATCCAACAGCGCTTACTCGCTCGAGGTGACATGGTCCTCGGTCGAACTGAGATCCACGGTCGGGCCGCCCTCAAATTCACCTTCTTGAACCCACTCACGACTCGTGCGGACGTCGATCGCCTCGTCGCGATGGTGCTTCGCGAGATACCCAGCTGAAACTGTCCGACGTCGTCGGCATCTTTCGGTTCAGCAATTTGATCAACGACCAACCGACACGCGGGGAAATAACCCGCCGCGAACGAAGTACGTACAGTGACGTAACCCGATCAGGTTCCAGCTTCGAGCGAAACTGATTTATGCCGCGAAACCGATATTGCCGGTTGAAGAAGCGAAGCACTTGATTGCCAACCACGCCAAATTGGTTCGGGTCGCTCCACTGCTCGTCCGGACGCCAGAACGGGAGTGCGCCATTTGACACGAAGCGGTAGCCGTCCTTTTGAAACGTATCAATGGCGTGCGCCATTGCACCTTCCAGAGCACCACGTGGGGCGTCCCCCGCTCGAACGATGTCCTGCAAATACCAACCCTCTTCGTTCACGGGCGTGCACGTCACGAAGGCAATGATCTCACCGTGCTCCTCCGCGACGAAATAACGGCGGAGATCTGCGAGTTCTTCGAACGACGTTCGAAGAAACGAGTTGGTTCTTCGCTCCGGACGTTCGGCCTTCCATAACTCCTCCACCCGAGTAATTCCCACCCGGTCGTGGATGTCTGAGAATGGGAAGGCTTCGCGCCATTCGATGCCCAGTGCGAGCGCGTGGCTACGCGCCCAGCGAATCTTCTTTCGTTTCCCACCGCGAAGTGACCACGTATCGAGGTCGATATAGCTTTCGGTGCCAGTCCAAATTGGAAACATCCCCAATTGGACCCCGGCGTCGCAGGTCGTCTTGTTGACTTCCATCGCGAATACTGATTTCTTCAGTCGCGACGCGTGTTTCGCCAGTCGCGCAAGAAGATCAACTTGCATCTCCTTGTTCCCTACTGGCGATCGCCACACGAGAAGGCAGCGACGCCCTTCAAGAAAACTCACGAATCCGCTACGGTCGTCGTTCCAGATCACTTGCCAAGGATCAGGACCCAGAACGCAATACTGTCCTGCTTCGTGCCCACTTGCGACAAGCACGAGCTGAATTTCATCGACGACGTCGGCAGCAAATTCAGGCGCCGAAGGGTCAAGGTAATCGGCCCGTCTGTTCATGACCGGTGCCATCCCCGCAAGTTTCTCGATGAACTGCACACTGCGTCACCGACTCCTCTAGTCCACCACGAAGACTCACGTCGTCGTCGCTCCAATTGGCGTCACGCACAAACTTCTCAATTTCGCGGACGTAAAATTTTCTAAACTTTAATCGCTGTCGTCGTTGAATTCGTTTCGCGAAGTTGTGGATCTTCTCAGATCACGGTCGTCATGCAAGCATTGGTCACTCGTGTCGCGCGCGAATATCGCTGGAGACCCGGTAATGTCTCGGGGATGTCTGCACTGTCGTTTGTCGTTGTCCTCGCTGGTGCTTTCTGTGCGTTCGCGTGGATTGCATCGTTACTCACCGGTGACTATTCGTGGGTCGATCGAAGTTGGTCGATAGTCCCCGTTACCTACGTATGGGTCTTTGCGGGCTACGCTCATCTGGCGAACGCACGTCTCGACCTCATTGCCGCACTCGTCACGTTGTGGGGCGCCCGCCTTACCTACAACTTCGCTCGCAAGGGCGGTTACCGCGGCGTCGAAGACTATCGCTGGCCCGTCCTTCGTTCGTCGATGAGCAAATGGCAATTCCAACTCTTCAATTTCTTTTTCATCGTGCTCTATCAAAACTTCCTTCTGGTCTTGATCACGCTGCCGGCGTACACCGCATTGCAACACCGAAGCACACCGCTTCGTGCGCTCGACGTGATGCTCGCAGCGTTGTTCGTTGCCTGTCTGGTCGGCGAAACGGTTTCGGATCAGCAACAATGGAACTTCCAGCAATGGAAACTCGCCGAGATGACCGCCGGTCGAACGCCCGGCGAACGATTCGCCACGACGGGACTTTTCCGCTACTCGCGGCACCCTAATTATTTCTTTGAGCAGGCGCAATGGTGGTTGCTCTTCCTCGTGGGATGCGTCGCCGCGTCCTCACTGCTGGAGTGGACAATTCTCGGGGCATTCCTCTTGACGTTGTTGTTCGTTGGATCAACGAGTTTCACCGAGAAGATAACGCTCGAGAAGTATCCGGAGTACGCGTCGTACCAGGCGACGACGTCAGCCGTGATTCCGTGGTTCCCTCGTGGCCATCACCCATCTATCCAAACGATTGAATCGGAATAGCTTTCGATCCGCGCTACACGCGCGCGGCGAGCGACTCGAGAAAGTAGCGGATTTGTATTGCCGCAGCAGCTCCTTCGCCGACCGCTGACGCAATCTGCTTCGTTGAACCCGATCGAACGTCTCCGGCAGCGAACACCCCTTCGATGTTCGTCTGGAACATCTGGTCGGTGGCAATGAAACCGCGCTCGTCCACATCGAGAGCCCCGTCGAGGAATGCGGTGTTCGGATCGAGTCCAATGAAAATGAATGCACCAGCCGTTTCGTGCATGACTTCTTTTCCTTCATGATCCAGCGTGATCGACGCGAGTTTTCCTGATTCGTTAGCTTTGAATTCTTTGACCTTGGTGTTACACAACACACTCATCTTCGGGTGATTGAGTACCTTGTCTTGCAATAATTTGCTTCCCGTCAATGTGGGAAGAGCCTGAAGGACCGTCACGTGATCGGCAAACTGCGTGAGAAACAGTCCTTCCTCAAGCCCGCTGTTACCACCACCAACGATAGTCACGTTCTTTGATCCCTTATAGAACGGACCGTCGCACGTTGCACAAAAGTGGATACCGGCACCGATGAGGTCGGCTTCACCCTCTGCGTCGGTGCGTCGGTACGTCGAGCCAGTCGCGACGAGGACCGCACGGGCGTAGACCGACGAACCCGTCGAGAGGTCCACTCGAATCAAAGGTTCTTCGCGAACCAACGCCGTGACCCCAACGGCTTGAAGAATTTCCACGCCGTAGCGTTCAGCTTGGCGAATGATCCGTTCTGCAAGCTCAGCCCCCGCTACGCCATCGGGAAATCCCGGGTAATTGTCGAATCGTTCCGTGACGCCAGCCTGTCCACCAGGGGCCGACTTCTCAATCACCAATACGGTGGCGTTCTCTCGCGCAGCGTAAATCGACGTGGTGAGACCAGTGGGACCCCCGCCCACGACGATGAGGTCATAGTGCGAGCTGGTCGCGGATCGCACGAGTCCAATCTTGTCGGCCAATTCATCATTCGAAGGTTCCGTCAGAAACGAACCATCGGGGAAGAGGATCGTCGGAATTATCCTCTTGCCGTCGTTTCTCGACTCCACTTCGCTCGCCGCTTCGGGATATTCTTCAAGGTCGATCCAGCGATATGCAACTCGATGCGACGAAAGGAACTGCTTGGCCCGACGACAATCCGGACACCAACTCGCGCCGTAGACAACGATTTGAGGTTCCGAAGTGTCGTGGTTCGCCATGTCCTCACTTTACGTCGCGCGACCATGTTGTGGTGAAGCGCGAAGTGAACACCAATGCGAATGCAGACGGTACTCCGATAAAGTTCATACATGAAGTTGCACAAGGTGATCCTCTACTACGGATTCACCCCCTTGTCAGACCCCGAGGCGATTCTTCTCTGGCAGCGAACACTTAGCGAACAGTTGAACTTGAAGGGTCGCATCCTCCTGTCGCCGCATGGCATCAACGGCACCCTGGGAGGAGACATGACCTCGCTCAAGAAATACGTTCGACGAACGAAGGAATATCCAGGATTTAGAAACATCGACTTCAAGTGGTCTGAGGGAACGGGCAACGACTTCCCCCGACTACGTATCCGCGTGCGCGATGAGATTGTCTCCTTTGGGGCTCCGGGCGAACTCAAGGTCGATGAACATGGCGTGATTGGGGGTGGCATCCATTTGAAACCTCAACAAGTGAATGAACTCGTCTCGTCGCGCGGAGACGAAGTCGTCTTCTTCGACGCCCGTAATTCCTTCGAGGCAAAAATTGGGAAGTTCAGGGGCGCCATCGTGCCAGACGTCCAGACCACTCGAGACTTTGTCCACGAGTTCGAAAGCGGAAAATACGACCACCTGAAGGATCGACCAATCGTGACCTATTGCACCGGTGGTATCCGCTGCGAGGTGCTCTCGTCGGTCATGAGGAATCGCGGATTCAACGAGGTGTACCAAATCGAGGGTGGCATTGTTCGCTACGGGGAACGTTACGGCGATCAAGGATTATGGGAGGGATCGCTCTACCTCTTCGACGCCAGGATGAACCACGAGTTCAGCGCCGGCGCAAAGGTGATTGGCACGTGCGAACGATGCGACGCCCCCACGAGCACGTACTACAACTGCGCCAATCTGGATTGTCGACGATTGATTCTGCTGTGCGCCCCGTGCGGACAGGACAATCTCAGCAAGAATTGTTCGCAAGCTCACGCGGATGTTCGCTGACCGGCAAGTTGTGAACTTCCTCAAAGGTCACCAGTTCCTTTCGGAGTGGGACCAACAAATTGACAACTAAGTTGTGAAAATGGTGCCTTCAGAATCCTGTCCCGGATGCGGTTTCGTATGGGACGACATATCAAGCGAGGAGATACCGGCGCGAACCGCCTCGGCGACAGACGCCTTCGTCGATGTCATCAGCTCGAACGGCGCGAATGTGGGCGTACGTCCCTCGCCGGAACGATGGTCGATCCTCGAATACGGATCGCATATGCGCGACGTGTTCCTCTCGATTCGCGAACGAATCGTGAAGGCTTCGATTGAGGATGAAGCGATCGGACAACCGATCTATCGTGACGAGCGTGTGAACCTGGGCTTCTACAAACTCGACGAACCCGAGGAGACGGCACGAGAACTGACGGCTTCGTCGAAACTCTTTGTGCGAACGTTCCTCGCTCTCCCCGATGGCTATAGCGAGCGCCGCTTTGCGTACAGTCCTATTAGCCCCCAAAAGGTCACCATTCTCTGGGCGGCGGCGCAGGCACTGCACGAGAGCGAACATCATCTCGGCGACGTTCGTGAGAACCTAAGGCTTCTCAATGCGTAGGCAACGTTGGCGGAGTTTCAATGAGTGAAGCAAGCCCAGGCCCCCTCGCCCTCGTGGGCTCGGGAGAATACCTACCCCAGATGACCGACATTGAAGCGAGCCTTATCGCGGGACGTCCCGCGCGCTACGTGCAGTTGGCAACCGCTGCGGTCCCAGACGGCCCTGAAGTAGTCGCGCACTGGCACGAACTGGGAAGACTTCAAGCGCAACGAATCGGCGTCGAGCAAGTCGTCATCGCGGTGAATGATCGAAGTGACGCGATGAAACCCGAGTTGGCCTCCATGATTGAAGGTGCGGGACTCATCTACATGTCGGGTGGCAATCCCGGATACCTCGCCGACGCGTTACGTGATACGCCGGTGTGGGATGCAATGGTCGCTGCGTGGCAAAACGGTGCCGCGCTCGCCGGGTGTAGTGCGGGAGCAATGGCGATGACGTCATGGGTGCCATCGCTTCGTCACCCCAAGAAGGGTGGCACACCGGGCCTCGGGCTCTTGTCGCACCTTAAGGTCATTCCCCATTTCGATATGTTCACCAAGCGAATGCCCGATGTCGCAGCACGTTTTCTTCTTCCGTTTGACGAGGACGCGACGGTTTTGGGAATTGACGAGGACACGGCGATTGTTGGTGGGCCCGAAGACTGGACCGTGCACGGATTGCAGTCGGCGTGGATTCTTCGCCCTGACGCCAAGAAGGAGTTGCCGAATGGCACTTCGTTCACTACGAAAGGTGCGCTTGCGTGACATTGCGTCACCGAGATTCACGGCTCGTCAACCTCGCCGTACTCGTCCTAGTGCTTAGTGCGTTCGCGCCCGCGACGACGAGCGCCGGAGCGTCGACGACTCCGACGTCGCTCTACAACTGCAATCAACTTGCGGTGCGCCCAAAGACGTTGGTGCTCACGTGCGCTGACTCGAACCGCTATATGCGAAATATCATCTGGTCGACGTGGACCCCGTCGAGCGCTCGGGCCACAGGAACCCTGACCTGGAACGACTGCACGCCCTCATGCGTAAGCGGCCACTGGCACACCCAACACATCTCCTTTCTCGCTCGCTATCCAAAGACCCTCAAGGGGCGGCGTCTCTTCACGCAGCTCTTCGGCCCCGCAGGATCATGGGGCGGTACGACCAGGGTGTGGACCCTTCCGACGTCGCCCGAGTGAGTCGAGTCGTCGGCGACGATATTCGATTTAGTCGGTCTGATCGCGCTGGTATTTTTCAAACACGTCCATCAAATCGGTCAGCGCCTTGGCCGAGAGGTCATCTGGCGACACCAAACCGCTCAGAGCGATCGTCACCCTCATTTGGTCGAGATATGCCGAGCACGCATCGCAGTCAGCCAGGTGGTGTTCGAGACGTCGTCGATCACGCCAACTCAACGCGCCATCGAGGTAGTTGCTCACGAGGGCTACCGCCTGATGACAGGTAATTTCCTTGGTTAGTGCCACGAGTAGCCTCCCTTCAACGTCCCTTCGAGCGCTTCACGAATCTTTGCCCTTCCACGATGCAGCAGCACCCTGGTATTCGCTTCCGAAAGTTCTAACAAATGCGAAACCTCACTGGTAGATAGTCCCTCAACGTCACGAAGCGTTACGACTGATTGCTGAGGTTCGGGCAGGTTACGAATCGCCTGCTTACAAGCTTCGAGTACCTCGGTGTTCGCCAATCTGGTGTCGATGAGTTCGGTAAAGGGCGCTGGCGGTTCAATCCACATGCCCTGATCATTGAATCGTGCACTCGCCACCGGATCAGTGGGATCAAGATTGATGACGCGATACTCGCGTGTGCCAGTCTTACGGGCTCTATTCGCCGCGATTCGAAAGAGCCACGTTTTGAACGACGACCTTCCTTCGAAACGCTCCAATCCTTTCAATACCGCAATCCATGTATCTTGCGCGACGTCTTCGGCGGAGGCTTCAGTCTTCACGTAGTAGCGCGCCACTCGAACAAGTGACGTCTGATATCGCTGCACGAGTTCGGCGAACGCATCGCGATCACCCGCGAGAATCCGCTCAAGGAGCGCTTCGTCATCCATGCAACAAGGGTAGTGGTGCAATGCGGAGAGTTCACGCCCCAGAGAATCCGCCAGAAGGTGAGCCTGCAGTTTCCCACACCTTTGAATGCGATGAGAACTGAGCGAAGAAATACAGCGCCCTGTTTGCCACAACCGTCCTGCGGTTCCTTTCACGAGTGACAATAATGCTTCGCCCTCGCAATGTTGTTGTAACGGATTGGTCGCGCAAGAGAACTGTTCTCCAGCAGTAACTCAAACCCCAGGAGATCAACATGCATATCAAACAACAATCACGGCTTCTCGGTACGATGGCACTGATCGGAGGATTTTTCACGGGCGGCATCGCGTTGACGAGTGCCGCCGGCGCGCAGTCCGTTCCGGCGTCGAACGCACACGCACTATTCATCGAGACCGATGCTCTCAGCGGGAATTCAATTCTCAGTTATCTTCGAGGAAGCGACGGCACCATCTCCTTCGCGGGTTCGTTCTCGACTGACGGCAACGGCGCAGCCGGCGCCAATTCTTCTGCGGCGCCGCTCGGAAGTCAGGACGGCCTCGTGCTCGCCGATGGTGATCACCAACTGATTGCCGTCAATGCTGGCAGTGACACCATCTCGGTGTTTCACGTCAACGGCTCCTCGCTCAGGCTGACTCAAACGGTGCCGAGCGGCGGAGAGTTCCCCAACTCAGTCGCGGTCCACGGCAATTTGGTAACGGTACTGAACGCGGGAGGCGTGGGCGCGATTCAGGAGTTCTCGCTCGTCAAAGGCAAGCTCGTCGCGCTCGCGGGCGAAAACCGCTCACTCGGACTTTCGAACACCAACCCACCGGACTACGTGCACGGTGCGGGACAAGTCGGCTACACGCCAAACGGTGCACACCTGATCGTCACGACCAAGGACTCCACCAATTCATTCGTCGTGTTTTCCGTGAACGCACAAGGCGCCATCGGCGCCACTCCGACGGTGACGGCGGCAGACAACCCGGTTCCCTACGACTTCAACTTTGACGCCGCAGGGCATCTGTTCGCCATCGAAGCGGGTAACAGCTCGGCAAGTGTGTACAACATCAACAGCGATGGTTCACTCACGTCACTTGGAACCGTCAGCGACGGGGCCAAGGCGTTGTGCTGGGTCTCATCGGCGAACGGCTACTTCTACGGTTCGAACGCGGGCAGCGGCAACGTCACATCCTTTGATGAAAGTTCCACTGGCGTTCCCCAAATCGTCTCGGCTCTGGCAGCAACGACGCACGCGGGTACCACCGACTCGGTGGTCTCACCCGACGGGAAGTTCTTCTACGTCGAGAGCGGTGGTGCGGGCACGATTGACGTCTTCGCCATTGGATCAGGAGGAGCACTGAACCCGGTGACGACGGTCTACAACGTACCCACCGCCTCAGAAGGCATCGCCATAAGTTAGCCCCCTCCAAAAAAATACTTGAGAGCCGCGTCGTTCATGACGACGCGGCTCTCAAGTATTCATGCGTCTTCAAAAGACAGCAATGCCCTCACGTGGGCAGTAGTCGAATTGATGGAGGGCCACGGCGCATCTTCGGCGTTGATCAACATTCCAAACTCAGTGCAACAGAGTCCCACCACGTCGCCTCCACGCTGGCGACATTCATCCGCAATGTCGATGAAACGCTCGCGCGAGGACTCGAGGATGATTCCTCTCGTCAACTCGTTGAAGATAATGCGATGAAGGTCCTCTATCGCTTCACCTTCTGGCACGACGACCTGCACTCCTTTCGCGCGCAAGCGCGCGGCGAAGAAGTCCTTTTCCATTACGTACCTCGTACCAAGCAGCGAGAGCGACGTGGCACCACGTTCCTTCAATTGTCCAACGATGGCGTCACGAATGTCGATCACGGGAACCGAGACACTGTTGTTCACCTGGTCGTAGTTCATGTGCATGGTGTTGGCCGTGATCGCAAGAACCGTTGCCCCCGCACGTTCGAGACGTCGTGCGGAGTCGACGAGCAACTCGCCTGTCGCGTCCCAGTCGTCCAACGCCTGCAGCGCAGCAATCTCGTGGAAATCAAGCGAGTCAATCAGGACTTTTGGCTGATGCCACGCACCGAGCTTGTCGCTGGTCAACTGGTTGAGCAACGCGTAGTAACTGCTGGTGGACTCCCAGGACATTCCTCCGATGAGACCAATCCGCATCATCAGGTCGGCACGGACGAAGGGGCGGTGGTAAGTGAGTGAACTCCGCGAACGATGAGGAACCCAAATGCAAAGGCCAACGTCGCCTCCGAGGCAAAGAGAACGTGCGCGACTTTGAGAAAATCAATGACGCCAATCACGAGGCCGAGAAACTCCAGACAAAAAAAGAACCGATCCCAGTGAGTCCTACGCATTCGAACAACTAGCCACACGCACACTGCGGGGTCGAAGACCATCGCGAGGAGACTAATGACCGCGTGTATGTCTTTTAGGGCAGTGTTGAGCGAGTAGCCGTAGGTGCTGAAGAGAATGAGCAGCAGCAACACACCGTACGCGTTCAAGATGCGAGCGAGCGTCGCGAGCGTCGCGCTGGTCCTAGGAACCGCTCGCGCAGCCATGAACGTGAACAGCGCGCACACAACGTACGCGAACGTGTACACGACGGCGGTCTTGATGTGTATGCCGTAATTGCTGAATCCACCTTCGTCGCGTTTGAGCACGAGACCGGGCCAAATGCTGATGCACACCAACACGAAGATCAACAGGGACCTCTGAGCGTAGGTCACGTAGATCGCGGCTCGAGAGTTCATGTATCGAGTGTAATTTTCCTCATCAGCGCCATTGCAGGGCCGCGACTGCTTCACCCGGGCTGGCCGAGGAACCGCGCCGTGGTGGTCAAGTGTCACGCCGGACGAAATCCAAAGGTGCACCTTGTAACGCCGCGAGCGCTCACGGACACTGAAACGTGGTGGCTTTGGACGTGAACGTCCAAACTTCCCGTATCCTGAGACGACACGAGACGTTGTTTCTCTGAATTCCATCAAAAAGGGGAACTGTGGTCGGGCTTTTATTCATCGGATTCGTTGCAGGAATCATCGCGGGCATCTCGCCATGCATCCTCCCGGTTCTTCCGGTCGTCCTCGTCGGATGGACCGCGCCGGTCGAGAACATCGATCATCCTTTTCGCGCGCGTCGTCGACGGTCCGCTTCGGTGGTCGCCGGATTGATCATCAGTTTCAGTTTGATCACCGCGGTCGGATCCGCTGTCCTCAGCGCCCTCGGGCTCCCCCAAGACCTTTTGCGAGACGTCGGGATCGCGCTGCTGATTCTCTTCGGAATTGGCCTACTGGTTCCCCAAGTTGAGACCTTGCTGGAGCGGCCCTTCGCTCATCTGCGCGGCCGAGAACCAAGTGGAACCGGTTCGGCATTCGTGCTGGGTCTCGGTTTGGGAGCGGTGTTCGTACCCTGCGCAGGTCCGATCCTCGCCGCCATCACGGTCCTCGGGGCGACGCACCACATCAGTTTCTATAGCGTGCTCCTCAGTTTCTTCTTCGGCGCGGGGGCGGCGTTACCACTCTTCAGTATCGCGCTCACCGGTGATCGTCTCATCGAGAGGAACCGCAAACTCTCTCAACGTGCGCGCCGACTTCGCCCCATCGCGGGTGTGCTGCTCATCTTGATGGCGTTCGGCATCATTTTCAACACTTTCAACGGCCTGCAAAAGCTCGTTCCGGGATACACCAATGTCCTCCAGCAGCACCTCGAAGGTAACAAGTTCACCGTCAACGCGATTCGAAGCCTCAGCCACGAATCCAACAGTGATGGTTCGCTCACGTCGTGTGAGACCGTCGCCGCGACCCAGCCCGTCGAAACTTTGCAGAAGTGCGGAGAAGCACCCGGGTTCACGGGAATCGTCAAGTGGTTGAATACGCCAGGTGACAAGCCGCTCACGCTCAGCGGACTTCGTGGCCGCGTCGTCCTGGTCGACTTCTGGACGTATTCGTGCATCAACTGTCAACGATCGCTCCCTCACGTTGAAGCCTGGTACGCGAGGTACCACAAATACGGTCTCGACGTCGTCGGTGTACAAGCTCCAGAGTTTGCGTTCGAGCACGTCATTAGTAACGTGAAGAGCGCCGCAAAGAACCTCGGCGTCAAATATCCCATTGCCGTTGACAACAACCTCAAAACATGGACGGCGTACCAGAACGAGTATTGGCCCGCCGAATACTTAATCGATGCCCAAGGCGTCATTCGACACGTGGACTACGGCGAAGGCAATTACACGGCCACCGAGAACCTCATCCGTGATCTACTCACCGCGGCGAATCCGAGTCAGAAACTACCCCCCTCGACGAGTGTCGCGAACCTCACGCCAATGCAAGAGACGAGTCCGGAGTCCTATCTCGGCTACAACTACGAATCCGAGTCGTATCTCGTTGGTAGCCAGTTAGCGCCCAACCAAGTGGCGACGTATCAGTCGCCGGCGAACATACCCGTAGGGCAATTCGCGATGTCGGGACAGTGGATATCGCGTCCTCAAGAGATCACCGCGGTGAATGATTCGGTGGTGAACATCAACTTCCAAGCGAACGATGTCTATTTAGTCATGAGCGGATCAGGCACGATCAGTGAAACGCTGAACGGTCAGCCCTACAAGAGCGTCGTCGTCTCGGGCTACCCACGTCTCTACACGCTCTTCAAGAACAAGACGGACGTCCAGGGAGAGTTGTCGCTGAAGTTCACGAAAGGTCTAGAGGCTTACGACTTCACCTTTGGCTGATTCGTTTCCTGCGCGCTCAAATCGAACCCGCTGGAACTGCAAGTACCCGACGCGCGACAACACCTCACAAAATGCCATCAACAACAGCGCGGTGGTCCACACGTACGCAACGTTGGGAATGTCGTGAGCGGTCGAAAAGTTGTAGAGGGACAACCCGCCCGAATTCGTGTTCGCCCAGATGGCAAAGCCGAAACGAAAACCCATGCCGATGATCCATAGTGATGCGGCAAGTACGCCGGCCTTGGCGACGACCATGCCATCATCTCGTCGCCAGACACGTGTCGTCGCACCGCTGAACGTCCCGAGGAGCAGACCAATTAGCGAAAAAATGACGATCAGCACGACGTCATTGCCAGCCGGGCTGAACGAGTGAAAGTACTCGTACCCGGCGTAGGCGATCAACACGAGCGGCAGGTACGTTGACCGAACTGTCAATTGGCGCGTGCGGACCTGGCGCAAGACGACCAAAATGAGCAGGATGTCAATTATGTAGTCAGAGGCGTGCACGCTGTCGTCTTCATTTCGTGAGTGGGTTCGAACTGGACTTGCATTAACGTCGAGATACGCGGATGGTCATTTCGGCCCTCGCAACGCTGCGAGCACCTTAGGAGTTTAGAGCGTGTCAAATTCGACTGCCAAGATCATCGTTTGCGATGGTGACCAGACCGGTCAAGAGCTCCTCGTCGAAGCCCAACGAGTCATGACCAAAGAACTTCTCGGCGTGTCGTTGGACTTCATTCACTACGACTTGTCCCTCGAGAAGCGCCGCGCAACCAAGAACGAGATCGTTCGCGAAGCGGCGGCCGCAATGGTCGAGACGGGACTCGGTCTCAAAGCCGCCACCGTCACACCTCCCGAGATGGGCGGCGTCGGATCGCCCAATCGGTTACTTCGCGAAGGTATCGGTGGTTCGGTGATCGTTCGTACCGGACGACGCATCCCGGGCGTGGCACCAGTGGTCGCCACCAATAAACCAATCATCGTGATCCGCATGGCCGTGGGCGACGCCTACGGCGCCGACGAGGGTCGCGAAGGAACGGCGGGAGCATTTGGCGAAGTCGCGTGGCGAACCGAGCGCATCGAACGCTCGACGTGTCGATTTGTGTCCGAATACGCCTTCAAAGCGGCAACACAGGTCGACGGCATCGTTTACGGCGGCCCAAAATGGACCGTCTCGCCGACCTACGAAGGCATGTTGAAAGAAGAAATGGATGCCGCGGCGGCGCGTTATCCCAACGTGATCTACCGACCCACCTTGATCGATGCGCTCTATGCCGGTCTCTTGACCGAGGTGCACGATCAAACCCTCGTAATTCCGGCGCTGAATCGCGACGGCGACTGCCTGAGCGATCTGGTGCTTGCGATGTTCGGCTCGATTGCCGGGGCAGAATCAGTCCTCTTGTCACTCGATGAAGATCTACATCCCAAGGTCGCGATGGCCGAAGCCCCGCATGGCACCGCACCCTCACTCGAAGGCAAGAACGTCGCAAATCCAATGGCCATGCTCCTCGCGGAAGCGGCGCTCTTGGACCAAGCGTCACTACACCTCAACGATCCAGCGTTTCGCGACGCCGCACAGCGGCTTCGTAGCGCCACGCTCGACGGCGCCGCGGCGGGCGTTCGAACCTTTGATCTCGGAGGGGAGTCAACGACCAGCGACGTCGTCGACGACGTCATCGCTCGACTGACGTCCTAGGGCAAGACGATCTCAAAGCCAAACTCGAAGTCATCGAGGCACGAGACCAACGACGCCAGCAATGAAACGTCGCCTTCGACGATGAAGTCTCCGAGGTCGAGGAGTTCATCAAGTGCTTTTGAGCCTGACGCAAAACCAGAGAACGACTCCAGGCTTGCCCGCATCTGCACCGTCGCATTCGGATTCGTGACGCCCCGGCGCGCGTGCACGACGCCGCTACGAACACCAAATGTCCAGCGTTCGTCATCTCGATCGCTGACGATCAAATTCACCTCGACGTCAAGATGCGAGGCGCGCGAAGAATTCAAACGCACGCCGAGCAAGTCGGTCAACAACTCAACGGTCATCGGGCGCACGAGCGCAGGTCCCAGTGCGTTGCCCTTGACCCCTTTGAGGGCGGTTCCGTTCGAGCGCAACTCGAGCGCACCCGTCAAATAGAAGTCACGCCAGGGACCCGACTCGCTCTGGAAACCGAGTTGCTCCAATGCGTCGGCTTGCAGATATCGTGCCTGTTCGTTCTGCGGATCAGCAAACACCACGTGGTTCACCATCTCAACGACCCAGCGATAGTCGCCATCATCAAAGTATCGTTGGGCCTTCTCCAACGTCGCTTGCGCGCCACCCATGCATTCAACGAAGCGCTTCGCCGCTTCGGCGGGGGGGTGGGGCCAAAGATGCGCGGGATTGCCGTCGAACCAACCGAGATAGCGCTGATAGACCGCCTTGGAATTGTGAGAAATCGTGCCGTAGTACCCGTGATTGAAAAATTCATCGCCTAATGCTTCGGGCAATTCGAGTTGCTCAGCGATCTCATTCATCGTGAACCCGAGGTTCGCGAGCCGCAGGGTTTGGTCGTGCACAAAGCGATACGCATCTCGCTGACTGGCGAGGAAGTACGCAATGTCCTCTCGTCCCCATCGCGGCCAGTGGTGACTCGCGAAGAGTACGTCGGTCTCGGGTCCGTACAGGACGAGTGATTCGTCAATGTACTTACTCCACAGGAGCGCATCGCGAATCTGCGCCCCTCGAGGGGTGTAGACGTTGTGCTGATTCGCCGTGCAGTTCTCTGCCATGCATAGAGCACGCGCATCGGGAAAAAAGATATTCATCTCGGCGGGCGCTTCTGTCCCGGGCGTGATCTGGAACACCATGCGCACGCCGTCAAGTATGAGTTCAGTGCCCGTTGTTTCGATTTCCAATGTTGGTCCCACCAGACCAACGCTCGGAAGCGCCGGTAGTCCCTTCCCAAGACCAGTGTCGACGTGACCTTGCGCATCGTGGGGCAGGAATGCCCCGTACATATAGGTCGCACGGCGAAGCATGACAGTTCCCGCCAGCACATTCTCACTTATGGCCGCTTCAAGGAAACCCGCCGGCGCGATGAGTTGCACACGACCGGCGCCCAGGTCCTCGTTACTCACCACACCGTAAATGCCGCCGAAATGGTCGGTGTGGCTGTGGGTGTAGATGACCGCGACGACCGGACGAGCGCCCGCGTGTTCATTGATGAGCGCCATCGAGGCGCGGGCGGTTTCCTCGGCGGTGAGAGGATCAATGATGATCCAGCCGGTCTCGCCTGCGATGAAGGTGATATTCGAGATGTCCATCCCGCGCACCTGATATATACCGGGGACGACTTCAAAGAGGCCCGCCACGTTGTTGAGGCGACCCTGACGCCACAAGCTCGGGTTCACCGTGGAAGGAGGTTCGTCACGATGAGCAGGGTCATCCAAGAAGGAGTAACTGTCGAGATCCCACACCGCGTGCCCGAAACGACCCAAAATTTGGCGAGGACTCGCTTCGGCGAGCCGACCTCGTGTCGCCAGTTCAAAGTCAGCGTCGGACGTACCCGCAATCGCTCGTCGCATCTCATCCTGGCGCAACCGAGTTGCGTCGGATGCTGGCTTTCGTTCTGGCGTTCGTTGGCTCATCGTGATCCCTTCAATCGAACCGACCTCGCGAAGGTAACACGGATACAACCACCGATTGACCAACCATGCCCCTGACATGTCGCTCGAACCCCGCTTCTCGTGGCGCGGTCACGGGCGACACGACCGAGGTTCTGTTCGCTCTACATTGAAGATATGGCTCAACGAACAGTCCACTTCCCGACGACCTTCTCGTGGGGAACCTCAACATCCGCGTACCAAATCGAAGGTGGCGGCACCAATACCGATTGGTGGCGATTCGAGCGCGCGCCGAACACGATTGCTGTCGATGAATGCGGCGACGCCTGCGATTCGTGGAACCGTTACGAAGAGGATCTCGATTTGCTGATCGAGTTTGGATTGGACTCCTTTCGCCTCTCGATCGAATGGGCGCGCATTGAACCAGTCCACGGTGAGTTCTCGAGTGACGCAATAAACCATTACCGCGACGTCCTCATCGCTTGCAAATTAAGATCGATACTTCCGGTCGTGACCCTGCACCACTTCACTCTGCCCTTGTGGGTCGCCGATGCAGGAGGATTCGAGAATCCCGACATCGTCGGATGGCTCGCGGACTATGCGCGGGTCATCGGTCACGAATTGGGCGAACACATTGGCATCGCGTGCACCATCAATGAACCCAACATCGTCGCCGTGATGGGCTATCTGATCGGTGCGTTCCCGCCTCAAGTACAGGACCACGAGCGATTCGTCGCTGTGAACACAATGATGCGTCGTGCCCACGTGGCGATGCGTGACGCGCTACGCGAAAGCTCCGGGTCCTATCCCATCGGTCTGCCACTTTCGATGCAAGAGTACGAAGCCCTCCCGGGTGGCGAGGAGCGAATGCACTCCATGCGCGAGGAGATGGAGGACAAGTACCTTGTGGCTCTTGAGGACGACGATTACGTCGGCGTCCAGTGTTACACGAAGATCCAAATCGGACCTGATGGTGTGGTACTGGATTTCCCTGGTGAACGGACCGAGATGGGTTATCTCTATTGGCCCCAGTGCGTTGAGTCGACGGTTCGTCGAGCAGCGGAGTTCACGACGTTGCCCATCATCGTCACCGAGAACGGCATCGGCACTAACGACGACGAACAACGCGTGCGCTACCTCGACGAAGCACTGCGCGGGCTGGCGCGGACGATTGATGACGGCATCGACGTGCGCGGTTACTTCCAGTGGTCGCTGCTCGACAACTTCGAGTGGACTCTCGGTTACGCCCCGAAGTTTGGCATCGTGAGTGTCGATCGTTCAACGTTCGAACGGACGCCGAAGCCCTCTGCGCAGTGGTACGCCCAGGCGGTCGCGAACTTCCCCGACGGTTTTCGATAAGTGACGCTGGACTAGAGCAGCAGACGCTCGAATTGTGCGAGTGGCGCTTCGACCTCTTTGAGCGCTTCTCGCATCGCCTCGACCTCGTTGGACATACGTAGTGCCGGATCCTTTAAGAGATTGTTCTCTTCGTTCGGATCTTGCTGACGATCGAACTTGACGTCACCATGAAATGACGACACCCGAGCCCAAAACGGGACTTCGTCAGCGACGCCGAAGGGCTGGCGGATGACCGGAACCTCCGATCCGGGCATATGGCTCAGCGTGGCGCGAAGATTCGGCCGCGGGAGGCGAAGCTGCGCAAAGGCATGTATCGGCATGGTCGACCAACGATTGGAATACATCTCGAGGGGGCGATTCCCTTCGGCGGGCGCGCGAACGAACTTGAGATCGTTGTCGATGTACACCACTTCACGACCCCAGATTCCCGTCAGCAGGTGCGACCTCGACGTCGTGCCGGTGCCACTTAACACTGGTACCAGCGACGCGCCATGTGTGCGATGCTCCGGTCGAACCGAGAAGATGTCACACAACGTCGCGTGCACGTCCACTGTCGTCGTAAGTCCCTCGACATCCGCGCTCGGGCGACCAGGCCACGCGATCATCAAGGGGATGTGACCCATTTCCGCATAGATCGGCACGCCTGGTTTGCCCCAAATGCCCCCGCGCTCGCCAAGGTAATGACCGTGGTCCGTCATGAGCATCACCGCGGTGTCGTCCCACAAATGTTGTTCGTCAAGGACGTCGAGCACGCGACCGAGATAGTGATCGATCATCGAGAGCTTGGCACCGTAGTTTGCACGGATCTGTCGGCCCGTGCGTGCGTCGGGCACGGTAGGACCTTCGGCGTCGGTGTAAGGAGGCCAGATCACTTTGGGCCCTGTCCAGTCCGCGTCGTACATCGACGCCCACGGTTCGGGCGTGTCGAAGGGTTCGTGGGGATCGAACTCATCGACGAACAAGAAGAACCGTTCGTGTTCGTGCGCATTCTCACTGAGCCATTTCGCAGCCGCCGTCATGGTTTGGGGTCCGGGGAAATCCTCAACAGAGCGAAAATACGTGCGCGACTTGTCGTAGCCGCGTGCCATCGACGCCGGTTGCGCCTCGAGAGCGGGCGCTCCGAACCACGACGGATCGAGGCGCGTCTTCCAAGGATCATCCTCGTGCCCTCGCACGTAGGACCACGCAGAGAAATCGGTGTGATAATTCTCGCCACCGGATTCGAAGAGATGTGGATGATCCGTCACGAGTTGTGTGACTACGCCACGTTTTCGAAGGTCGTACGTAATCGCGTCTTCCCAGATCTCGACGGATCCCCACGGTCGCCACAAGAAATCGAGTGCACCACAGAGGACGTCGTGTCGCGCGGGCATGCACGGCAGTGAACCAGTGTGGTGATTGGTAAAACGAAGTGCACGCTTCGCAAACCGCGAAATGTTCGGGGACGTGAATTCAGACGAACCGTACGCTTCGAGTAGATGACGGTTCAGTGAATCAAGCAAGATGACGATGACGTTCTTTGGAACAGTCGGTGTCTCGTGCTCGCTCGCCTCCACGCTGTCACCGTAGCGCGTCGTGTTTCGAGCCCGGTTCGCAATGACGTACGCGCTGCAAGGAGTGCCCTTCATACAAGCCCTTGCGCGAGTGCGACTGCAGGAGTCCTTGACGCTGAGAAACCACAAGACAGTCTCACGGCCCTGGACTGCCCCGACCCCCTCGCGCTCGCCGACTTCGACTCTCGCGTCACCTCGATGGAAATCGAACCCCTCGGCGACGCAGATTCCAGCAGCATCGATTGGGTGCAACTTTTGAACGAGGGTATGGCGACACTCGGAATCCAGCGAGTGGAGCACTACGTCGCACCGTCGTGGCCTGAAGGTCCCGTCCTCAACAACTGCATTTGAAATTCCTTGTCGCCGACCTTAACCAAGGAGAAGCACACGTTGTGGCTGAAGGTGCAACCAAGCATGCCTTCCAGCCCGGCACGACGTTTCGCGTAGTGCTCGATCCCGTCGGACATCCGTTCTGCCTCGTCTTACTTCGATGGAAGGCTCTCAGCCAAGGCTGAGCAGTGCGATGCCGCTTACGACGAGAAGCGCTGGCGTGAGCACTCGTCGTATCCGCCCTTCGCGAAACACGAGAACGCCGATGAGCGCTGCCCACAGCACGCCAGTTTCGCGTAGTGCGCTCACGATTCCGAGTGGGGCTCGAAGTTGCGCCCACAGCACCGCGATATAGCCAATCATCGACAAGAAACCACCACTCATCCCGATTACTGCGCGACGTCCTCCGGGCCACCAACCTCGAGGCTGACGAGCGAGCACGCCGAGAAGCCAAAGCGTTGATTGCAGCGAGAAGAGCGTCAACGCGTAGCGATACGCATCGGCACTCGCTCGAACGCCAAGACCGTCAATGACGGTGTAGACCGCGATAGCGACGCCAGTGGCGAGGGCCCACACGACACCCTGTCGGTGCCCGATAGCGCCGCCCGGACGCAACGAGAGGCTGACGATGCCCATCACGATGATGATGACGCCGAGCAAGCCTTCGACGCTCAGATGTTCATTCGCAAAGATCAAACCGGCAACGGAAACGAGCAGAGGCGCGATCCCTCTCGCGATCGGATACGACTGGGAGAAATCGGTTCGACGATAGGCGCCCATGAGGAAAAGTTCGTAGCCCACGTGGCACAACACCGAGAAGAACAAGTAGACCAACGCCGCCGACTTCGGCACGCCAACAAAAGGCCAGCTGACCCAGCACACCAACGCTACGCCCATGTTCAAGAGGGCGAAACTCGCGAATTGGTCGTGAAGACTTTTCGCCATAGCGTTCCACACCGCGTGCACCAACCCGGCACCGAGGACAACGAGCACCACCGTGGAATTCATGATCAGAACGCTGCGGTGCATGAAGAGTGAGCAGCGCCGAGCACGAAACGGAGTCTACGAGGACGCCATTTTCGAGGAATTTCCACTTCGGATTGACACTGCGCTAGCGGATAGACTGACACTTCGCGTCTCGGAGTGGTTGCTTCGAGAACACCGAGGACCTGTGGTGCAGCTCGGAGTGCACGCCGCCCTGTCAAGGCGGAGGTCGCGGGTTCAAATCCCGTCAGGTCCGCTCGACACCCGAAAGGGTGACGAGGAGGTCGAGTAGCTCAGTTGGTAGAGCGCGCGCCTGAAAAGCGTGAGGTCACCGGATCGACGCCGGTCTCGACCACCAACCGCTCGTCTCTAGAAACTCCTCCTGGAGACGGCGGGCTCTAGCGACGTAGTGCTCGCACCTTGATGCGACTGTGTCGCGAACTGAGGGTCGGTTGCCATGACCCGAATGACACGAGATTTCGGCGGAGACCTCGCAGCGCGATCTCGTGTTCACCGATTCTCGTGTTCACGAGACCCAGTGGTTCGATGCGAGCGACCACGTTCGAATCAAAACGGCGTTCCACCAGATACGCACTGACCTGGTGCTGGTGTTTGCGCGACGTGGTTGACGATCGGTAGAAATAACGCTGTACGAGTTCATCGTTGATGGATGCCATCGACGAACGGTACCGACAAGGTGTGACGTGACGTGCCACAATGCGTAGTGACCAGGGAGACCATGTCCGACATTCCGCGAGTGACGCCCGCCTTCGCCCCGCAACCGCCGGGCGTCACGTGGCCGAGCGACACCTGGCCCGGGGCGAGCGAACCTCCGTCCTCGGCGTTACAAGAGGTAGTTGACGAAGCATTCACACTTGACGAACTCGCGATCACCAACGCCGTGATCGTCGTCAAAGGGGGTCAGGTACTCGTCGAGCGCTACGCCGGCGTTCGCGAGTTCTTCGACCGAGACCCCGAACCCATCGACGCTTCGAGCCCTTTGCTGTCGTGGTCGATGGCCAAATCAATGCTGCACATGATCATTGGCACGCTGGTCGATCAAAGGGTGCTCAGCGTGCACGAACCGGCCCCGGTCCCGGAATGGTCGAAATCCAACGACCCTCGTCGCTTCATCACGCTTGCGGATCTGCTCGCGATGCGTGACGGACTGGCCTTCGTGGAGAACTACGAGGTTGGCCAAACGAGCCACGTCATCGACATGCTCTTTGGCGAAGGAAAGCACGACATGGCCGCCTACACCGCGGCGCTCCCTCTCGCTCACGAGCCCGGTACGTTCTTCAACTATTCGAGTGGTACGACCAACGTGCTCAGTCGAATCGTCGCCGATCACGTTGGTTACGGAGCGGCGTACGAACGCTACCTGCGCGACACGCTCTTCGGGCCCCTCGGCATGCGGAGCGCCGTCGCGACCTTTGACGAAGCGGGCGTGTTCGTCGCGTCAAGTTACGTCCACGCGACCGCCCTCGACTTCGCGAAGTTCGGACTCTTGTATCTGCGAGGTGGCGAATGGGACGGACGTCAACTCATCTCGCGCGAGTGGGCGTCGAACGCCCAAGTTCCGCTGAGTAAGGACCCAGACAGCGATACGTTCTATTCTTGGCAATGGTGGGTGACCGGTGACCCTTACGGCACGTACTGGGCGAGCGGGTACGAGGGCCAGATGATTAGTGTCGTTCCCGCACTCGACGCCCTCGTGCTGCGATTCGGTCATACGAGCGACCTGCACTACCCGGACTTGCGCAACTGGCGTTCGCGCCTGCTCAGTGTGCTCGCGGACCAGCCCTAACCACCTTCAAAGCTAAAACCCAAATCCGCTGCTCGAAACAGTGCGTCGAAGCGTAGACCTTCCTTCGCCGCCATTTCCTCGACGGTCCCGCCACGATCAACGACGGCAATAAGTAGAACGACGTCGGCCCCGTAGTCGCGCACGACGCGCGCCGCCTCGAGCAAACTCGTCCCGCGCGAGACGGTGTCCTCGGTGATCACCACGTGGTCGCCCTCAAAGAGCGAACCCGCGATGCGTCCTCCGGCGCCGTGATCCTTCACTTCCTTACGCACGCTGAAGGCGCGCAACATTCGACCCCGCGTAGCGGCAACGCCTGCGGTAATGAAGGACGCCCCGTCGGCACCCATGGTGAGTCCGCCAATCGCGTTCGCGTTCGTCGGTATCTTCTCGAGTAGCAACGTCGCCACGTCGACCATCACTTCTGGCGCACAAATTGTCTGTTTGGAGTCAATGAACCAATTTGACGTTCGCCCCGACTTAAGGACAAATTCTCCCCGACGAACCGAATGCTCCACTAAATGGTCGAGCACACGCGAACGTGCGTCACTCACGCGAGCACCACCGCACCCGAGCCCGATCTGACGTTGCCAACCACCGAGACGTCGATACCTTCACCGCGAGCGATTTCGACCGCGGTGTCGGTGTCATCAGAGTCGACAACGACGACCATGCCAATACCGCAGTTGAAAACCCGCGCCATTTCCTCGGCGCTGACGTTGCCCCGCCGCTGGATCTCGTAGAAGATCTCGGGAGTCTCGAACGCGTCCATATGGATGACGACGTCTCTCGTGGGGGGGGCGATACGTACCACATTGCCCATGATGCCACCGCCCGTGACGTGTGCGGCCGCCCTGATGCCCTCACCCATTTTCTTTCGCATCTTCGTGATCGCGGGGGCATAGATCACCGACGGCACGAGCAACTCGTCGCCGAGCGTCCTGGTCGCTCCTTCATAGGCGGGCTGGTGCAACGCGTCGGGGCTCGTCATCAATACGCGTCGTGCGAGCGAGTAACCGTTCGAGCGCAGCCCGGTCGAGGCGAAACCAAGGACCGCGTCACCCTTGTGGACGTTACGCACGCCGAGTTCGTGTCCGCGCTCGAGCACCCCGACGGCGAATCCAGCCACGTCAAGGTCGTCGGGGTGCATCACGTCGCCATGTTCGGCCGTCTCGCCACCCAGCAGTGCGATGTTCGCAACACGACAACCATCCGCAATGCCGCGCACGAGCTCTTCGAGTCGGCCGGGATCGAGCGATCCAACCGCGACGTAGTCAAGCATGAAGAGTGGCTCAGCACCTAAGCACGCAAGATCGTCGACCAACATCGCCACGAGATCTCGCCCGACGGTGTCGTAACGACCCATCTGACGCGCGACTTCGAGTTTGGTGCCAACGCCATCTGCTGACGCCACGAGTACCGGCTCTTTCATTGACGCGATATTGAGCGCGAACATCCCCGCGAATCCCCCGATGCCGCCGAGCACTTCGGGTCGTCGTGTCGCGTCAACCACATCCTTGATACGTCGAACCGCTTCGTCGCCGGCTTCGATTGACACACCCGCATCGTGGTAGGTGAGACCGCCCGAGGGTTGATCGAGTAACCGACTCACCAACGACCCCCGCTGGCCCCGAGTGCCACCGGGGTTGGCGCGGGGTACTTTCCAGTGAGACACGCGTCGCAACATTCGCCATCGAGTTGAATCGCCGAGCGAAGATTCTCGAGCGTGATGAACTCGAGGGTGTCCGAGCCAACAAAATCGTTCATCTCCGCAATTGAATTGTTCGCCGCTAACAGGTCGTCGCGCGACGGCGTATCGATCCCGAAATAACAAGGCCACATGAAGGGTGGCGACGAGATGCGTAAGTGCACTTCGGAGGCCCCAGCATCGCGCAACATCCGCACGAGCGCGCGGGTCGTCGTGCCGCGCACGATGGAGTCATCGACCACGATCAGGCGCTGACCTTCGATGTTCTCGCGCAAGGGATTGAATTTCCGTCGGACGCTTGCGGCGCGTTTATTCTGGTCAGGCGCGATGAACGTTCGCCCGATGTAGCGGTTCTTCACCAATCCGTACCCGAAGGGTATGCCCGACGCCTTCGCGTAACCCTCCGCGGCAGGTACGCCACCGTCGGGCACGCCCATCACGATGTCCGCATCGACGTGACTCTGTCCGGCGAGTAGCTCACCCATACGACGCCTGGTGGTGTGCACTTGATGGCCCATTAAATAGGTGTCGGGTCGGGCGAAATACACGAATTCGAAGATGCAGAGTTTTTGTTTGTCACTCGCGGGCTCGAGCAATTGCACCGACGTCACGCCCTCGGTCGTGATCGTGACCATCTCACCAGGATTGATCTCGCGAACAAAATGCGCGCCTATGACGTCGAGGGCGGGCGACTCCGAAGCGACCACCCAACCTTCGGGCGCGTCGATACTCCCAAGGCGACCCAAGCAAAGCGGACGAAACCCGAAGGGATCGCGAACTGCGTGCACCGCTTCTGCTTCGAGTATCACCATCGAGAAGGCACCCTCGGCGATAGAGAGCACGTGCGCGAGTGCTTCGGACAACGTGTGACCGTCCTCGACCGTGCGCGCGAGTAGCTCAGCGACGAGGTCAGAGTCGGACAGCATCGACGTCACTTGGATGCCCGCCTTGTCAGCAAGCTCGGCGGTGTTGGTGAGATTCCCGTTGTGCGCGATCGCAAATCCCGACGAACCCGCCGAACGATACACCGGTTGGGCAGCGGTCCAGTTCGCCGAACCCGACGTCGAGTAACGCGTGTGGCCAATGACGAAAGCACCCGCGAGCGCTCGAAGGGTCGTCTCGGCGAAAACGTGGCTCACGAGTCCGTTGTCTTTCACCACCGTTATTTGCTGGTTGTTAAAGGTCGCCATCCCCGCGGACTCCTGGCCGCGGTGCTGGAGGGCGTAAAGCGCGTCGTAGCAAAGATGTGCAACGTCACGCCCAGGTGCGACGATGCCTACAACTCCACACGCTTCTTTCATTCCACTACGACCTTAGGGGCAAAGGGTGGGCGCGGCACTGCGCCATTCTCGCACAGTCGACCGAGTCCAATGTGCTCTGTCGGTACGCTGGAGCGGTGATTGACCTGCACACCCATTCGAGTTTTTCGGACGGCTCCGACACGCCGAGCGCCCTCGCAAAAAAGGCCTACGAATTGGGTATTTCCGCGATCGCCCTCACCGACCACGACACGACGGCGAGTCACGCTGAAATGAGCAACGCCTGCGAGCGACTGGGCATCGAACTAGTGAGCGGCGTCGAAGTGTCACTGCGCGACAACGAGTTTCCAAAGCGCCGACCCGACGGGAGTATTGGGGCCCGCAACGTGCACGTCCTGGGCTACTTCCTCCCTCTGGACGCAGCGCACCCCCTTCAACGCAAGTTGGACTCACTGCGAGGCGATCGCGACGTACGAAATCTCGCCCTCGTCAAGGTCCTCAATGAGAAGGGATTCGATCGTCTCAGTCTGGACTACCTGGCTCAACTCGCTGGCAATGAGCACTCCATTGGGCGTCCACACTTCGCGCGCGCGATGCTCGAATTACATCCAGAGATCGTGGGCGAGATGAACAACGAGAACTGGGCGCGAATCTTCATCGAGTGGCTCGGCAGCGACGGCAAAGCCTACGTACCCAAGACCAGCATGTCGATCGAAGAATTCATCGGCGCGGCGAAGGACTCGACGGCGGTCTTCTCTATTGCTCACCCGCTCGTCAACTACGTCGATTCGATGAGTCCGACGGAAATTCAAGCGACCGTGCCACGCGTGCTCGAGTCACTACGTTCGCGAGGGTTCCACGGCGTCGAGGCCTACTACGGCGGTACCAGTGAGCCAATTCGAAAACTCATGGTCAAACTGACTCGCGACGCCGGCATGATCCCGACCGGAGGATCCGATTATCACGGCAGCTACAAAAGTGACGTCACACTCGGCTTTGGAAAATCAGGTGATCTTCGAGTACCCAACGAGGTGCTGGAGGAATTGAAGGCGCTCTAGAGCGCGGTCTCCAAGGCGTTCGCGAGCGCGTGACGCCGACGCGAGCCAATCTCGTTGACGTTCAGATCAATGGACGTGCCTATCGTGAGCGAAGTACCGCCCACGCGACCAAGGGTCTCGACGGCCACGCCCGCGAGCGCGGCGCGAGCAGCGAACGCCAATGGGTCCTTCGTCGTCATGACGAAGCGACCTGGAAACTCGGAAAAAAGTTCTGCGTTGCCTTTGAGTTCGACGATCTGGGCGCCCACACCGGTCTCTGATGCCATTTCGGCGAGCGCCGTCGCGAGGCCTCCCGAGCCAACGTCGTGCACGGACGTCACATCACTCGGCGCAGCCGAGCAGATCACACTGATCTCACGGGCGACGAATTCGAAGGTGGTCTTCAACGCCTGTGGCTCGAAGGGTGCGATGGTTCCGCCGCGACGTCCTCGCTTGGTCGCCCAACGCGTTCCCGCGAGAGGGAACGGGTTGGCCCCCTCCGCCCGACGAGTCCCCACCAACATCACCGCGTCGCCCGACGTCCAGTTCCATCCGGGTGGCGGCGCGAGTAGCGAATCGACCACGCCGAGGAGTCCGACGACGGGGGTGGGGTCAATGTCATTGCCGCCGCTTTCGTTGTACAGCGACACGTTGCCGCCCACGACCGGTATCTCGAAGGCGCGACACGCCTCGGCCATACCGTCAATCGATTCGGAGAGCTGCCACATCACCTCGGGGTGTTCAGGATTCCCGAAGTTGAGACAGTTGACGAGCGCCTTGGGACTCGCACCCACGCACGCGAGGTTCGCGACGCTCTCGGCGACGCTGAGCGCCGTTCCTACGTGTGGGTCGAGCGCGCACCATCGAGGATTCGAATCCGTCGAGAGTGCGATGCCGCGCTTCGATGCAGGAAGTCCCGGACCAGCGAGTCGAAGCAACGAGGCATCGCGACCCGGGCCCACGACCGTGTTGAGGAACAACTGTGAGTCGTACTGGCGATACACCCACGCCGGATCAATGAGGAGTTCAAGTAGTTCCTCGTTTTTCGATGCACCGCCCGCATCGATGATTGGCTCATTGGCACGCACTGCGTCGAGTGTCGACGGGCGCGTCCTTGGTCGATCGTAGAGTGGGGCTTCGTCGGCGAGGGACTTGGCGGGTACCTCGCCCAAAATCTCTCCATCGAATCCTCGACGAACCCTCAACATGCCAACGGCGTTGCCGTGTTCGTCGATGCTGGGCTCTACAACATGACCAACAATGCTCGCACGCACCTCCCACTTCGCACACAGACGAGCGACGTCGTCCCAGTTCTGTGGTGTGATGATAGCGAGCATGCGCTCTTGGCTTTCGGAGGTCATGATCTCGAAGGGCTGCATCCCCGCTTCACGGAGCGGCACCGCAGTGATGTCCACGTCCATGCCCACTCCGCCGCGCGCTGCGGTTTCACACGTGGCGCAAATGAGTCCGGCCCCGCCGAGGTCTTGAATTCCGAGCACGAGTCCTTGGTCGAGTAATTCGAGACACGCTTCGATAAGACGTTTTTCTTCGTAGGGATCGCCCACTTGCACGCTCGGACGCTTCGCGTCGTCGAGTGATTCGGCGCCGTCCTCACCGCTGAAACCAGCCGACGCGAGCACCGAGACCCCGCCAATCCCGTCACGACCGGTCGACGAACCGAGCAACACCACGAGATTCCCGACGCCCGAGGCGACACCCAACACCAGACGCTCGCGAGGAAGCGCACCACAACAGAGCACGTTGACGAGCGGATTGGACGCGTAACACTCGTCAAAAGTCAACTCGCCACCGATCGTGGGGACCCCCACTGAATTGCCGTAACCAGAAATGCCGGCGACGACCCCTTCGACGAGCCACCTCTGACGGGCGTCCTCAAGTTCACCGAAGAACAAAGGATCCATGAGCGCGAGCGGACGAGCGCCCATGGTGAAGACGTCGCGAAGGATCCCCCCTACGCCGGTCGCCGCACCTTGATAGGGCTCAATCGCCGAAGGGTGGTTGTGGCTCTCGATACGAATCGCGACCGCGATGCCGTCACCCGCGTCGATGACCCCGGCGTTCTCCCCTGGTCCGACGAGCACGTGTGCACCCTCACTGGGTAGGCGCCTCAGGTGGATTCTCGACGACTTGTATGAACAATGCTCACTCCACATCACGCCGTAGAGCGCGAGTTCGAGTGCGTTGGGATCACGACCGAGCACCGAGACAATCTGACGCAGTTCGTCATCACTGAGTCCGAGCGCGCGATGTAAGGGCTCAGGGGCTGGCGTCACTCTTCCAAACTACCTGGCACGTGGTGTCGTTCTGCTCGTGTCGTGATCGAGCGCGCGACGCGCGCGCCACGTAAAGCGCGCGAGTGTCGTCGCCGCGACGAAGGTCGCGATGTTGATGCACAGCTCGATGATTCCATTCGAACCTTTCAGCCAGATTCCGTGTTCGAGGTCAAAGAGAACGTCCATTCCCCCGAGGTAGAAACCCGAGCCAGCCCCCAGCAAAAGAAACAACACGGCGAGCGACGAACCCCGACGTAGCGCCCACGCTGACAGCAGCAAGAAGCTCACGATGAAACCGTCGGCGAGTGGGAAGGCTTGTTCGAAATTCATGTAGACCCTCGTGTTTTCTGACGCCACGAGAGAGCGATGCGCGAACCACAGGACCCAATACGCCACGATCATCAACGCGAGCAGGTAACAGATCTTTATAAGTCGTCGAATCGATGGCGTCATCGACGACGAACTAGCGGGCGCCCACCGGAGCGCGCACGAAGCCTTCGAGAAGAATTCGGCCATCGTCACTTCCCAGCAATGTCGACATCGCACGCTCGGGGTGGGGCATGAGACCTACGACGTTACCCTCGACGTTGCACACACCGGCGATGTCGCCGCGCGAACCATTCGGGTTTTCCTTATAACGAAGCACGATCTGGTCGTGCGCCTCAAGTGACGCGAACGTCGCGTCGTCACAGGTGTACGCCCCAGAGAAGTGGTTGATTGGCACGACGAGTTCCTGGCCCTTCGTAGCCCCCCTCGTCAGCACCGACGACGTCGATTGGACGATGAGGGTCGTGGGCTGACAAAGAAACGTCAGCCCAATGTTCTTCTGCAACGCGCCCGGTAGCAATCCCGCTTCGGTGAGCACCTGGAAACCGTTACAAATCCCCAAAACGGCACCCCCCGAGGAGGCAAAGGCTGCGACCGCCTCCATGACGGGCGAGAACCGGGCGAGGGCACCGGGGCGAAGATAATCACCGTGCGCGAACCCACCGGGAAGGATCACACCGTCAAATCCCTCGACATCGGTGCTCGTGTGCCAAATGAATTCGGCGTCGACACCCAGGGACTGCACCGCGACGAGCGCGTCGTATTCACAATTCGAACCGGGGAACACAACAACGCCAATCGTCACGACGACCTACCCTTTGGCGCCACTGCGGGCAGAGGCGTTTTCAATCACGGGATTGGACAAAAGACGCTCGGCGAGCGCGGCGGCCTTTTCGAGGGCGGCGGACTCGCTCTCAGCGTCAATGTCCATTCGAAACGACTTGCCCGCACGCATGTGCGAGACGCCGACAAATCCGAGCGCCGGCAAGGCGCGCTCAATAGTGGCACCCTCAGGATCGGCAATCCCTTCACGCAAGGTGACGTCGACAATAACGGGGTAGTTCACGTCTACTCACCGTACCAGTCAGCGAGTGCATGTCTGGTCACTCGTTCGTAGCACTCGACGTAACGACGCGACGTGATGTCAACGATCTCCTGAGGAACTGATGGTGGAGGTGGCGTGCGATCCCAACCTTGATTCGAGAGCCAATCACGAAAGGGCTGTTTATCGAACGACGGTGGCGTCTCGCCAGAACGCACGAGGTCCGCGGGCCA
>Ga0302319_10003246_pt1 | contig 34266 bp, 27 predicted proteins | sample Bog_T0_2_FD_203319 | JGI IMG/M metagenome (GOLD analysis project Ga0302319, IMG submission 203319) | Peat permafrost microbial communities from Stordalen Mire near Abisko, Sweden - Bog_T0_2 | ecosystem: Environmental > Terrestrial > Soil > Wetlands > Peat | place: Sweden: Abisko, Stordalen Mire...
CGAATTCAATATGGACGGAGCCATTACCTTCGCCAATGACAACTTCTTGCGACTCTTCGGCTATACTTTCGACGAAATCAAAGGCAAGCATCACAGCATGCTCTGCGACGAGGCTTACCGCAATAGCCCGGAATACCGCGAATTCTGGGCCAAGCTCAATCGCAATGAAGACCAAAGCGGCGAATACAAGCGCATCGCTCGAGGTGGCCGTGAAGTCTGGCTGCAGGCCTCCTACAATCCCATTCCAGACCTAAGCGGAAGGCCCGTCAAGGTCGTCAAATACGCCACCGACATCACCGCACAAAAGGCCGCCGCGGCCGAACTGGACCGCAAAGTGAATTTAGCATTGGAGTTCGTCCAAGCGGCTTCATCGGGAGATCTGACTAAGGAACTCACGGTTCATGGCGACGATCCCATGGGCCGCGTCGGCAGCAGTTTGCGGATGTTCGTCGAAAATCTGCGCAACAACATGAAGAAAATGTCGTATAGCGCGCAATCCGTGGGCGCAGCGTCCGAACAACTGAATGCCATTAGCCAGCAAATGGCCGGCAACGCCGAGGAAACGGCTACCCAGGCCACAGTGGTGAGTGCCGCCAGCGAACAGGTTTCTAAGAACGTTGGCGTAGTCGCCGCCAGCAGCGAGGAAATGCTCGCCTCCATCCGCGAAATCGCCAAAAGCGCCAATGAAGCCGCGCGCGTGGCCCGCGCCGCTGTGGGCGTGGCGGACTCCACCAATCACACCATCGCCAAACTCGGCGAATCCAGCGTGGAGATCGGCAAGGTGATCAAAGTGATTACCTCTATCGCCCAGCAAACCAACCTGCTGGCGCTGAACGCTACCATCGAAGCCGCGCGCGCCGGCGAGGCCGGCAAAGGCTTCGCCGTGGTCGCTAACGAGGTCAAGGAACTGGCCAAGGAAACCGCCAAAGCCACCGAGGAAATCGGCCAGAAAATCGAAGCCATCCAAGGCGATAGCAAAGCAGCTGTTTCCGCCATCGGCGAAATCAGTAATATCATCAACCAGATCAACGATGTGTCCAACACCATCGCGTCCGCGGTGGAAGAGCAGACCGCCACCACCAACGAGATCGGACGCAACGTCGGCGAGGCCGCCAAAGGCACAACCGAAATTGCCCGCAACATTACCGGCGTCGCCACGGCCGCCCAGAACACCACCAACGGCGCGCTCGAAACCCAAAAAGCTGCCGTCGCCCTCAACGAAATGGCCAATTCTCTGCAAAACCTTATGGCCCAATTCAAGGTCTGATCGACGAAGGCACACCGCTCCAAAAAGCGCCCGGAACCGCTACGGTCTCCGGGCGCTTGCTATTTCCAACCCTACAGACTAGATACCAGCGCATGTATCGACCTGATCCGCGCCACGAACCTCAAAGCAAGACAACAGTTTGAGCAAGCAGTGGCAGCCGGTCATGAGATTGCCGTTTCTGCCATCGTTCTGCACGAACGTACTTTTGGAGTGAGCACGAGCAAACATCCGCAACGAAGTTCCGGCCACATTCGGACAACCCTGGCGGGCAGCGGAATGAGCATCGGGCCGTTCGATATCTTAATCGCCGGTCAAGCTCTCAGTCGCAGTCTGATTATGGTCACGGCGAACGTCAGAGAATTATCAAGATTGAAACAGCCAATTGTGGTGGACTGGTCACGTTGAGAATTCGGCGGAAACCGAAAACGCCGGCCCGTGGCGATTCCTACCTATTCCGTCCGGCGTGAACTGCCGATAATCCACTGGACGGCTCACTCGTCAGCGTCGCCACTAATGAACTTCAAGCCTCATACCCTACTCCTCCTTGTTGCGGTGGCGTGCCTGGCGCCCTTGCGCCTCGAAGCAGGGCTTGATCCTTCTAAATTACTCACCCAGTATGTGCATGACACTTGGACCACTCAGAATGGTCTTCCCCAAAACTCGGTGGTCGCCATTGCCCAAACGCCCGACGGCTATCTTTGGCTGGGCAGCGAAGTCGGCTTGGTTCGCTTTGATGGCGTGCGCTTCGTCACCTTCGATCAACGCAACACTCCCGCTCTCAAAACCGACGAAATCAATGCGCTGTTAGTCGACCATCGCGGCGATCTATGGATCGGCACGCAAGGCGGCGGCCTGGTGCGTTTGAGCCATGGCGTCTTCCAAAGCTTCACCAAGCAAATCGAGCTTCCGAACGATTCGGTGTCGTCCCTCTTTGCCGACGACGCCGGAAACCTCTGGATCGGCACCGACGGCGGCGGTCTGATTCGCCTTTACAACGGCCGCGCGGTGACCTTCACCCGTAAGGATGGTCTTGCCGATAACACCGTATTTTCGCTCTGTGGCGACCGGCACGGCGGTGTCTGGATCGCCACCAATGGCGGCGTGAGCCATTGGGATGGCGCGCATTTCACTTCAATGACCAAGCAGGATGGTCTCCCCAGCGACGATATTCGATCCGTCTATGTGGACCACGCTGGAACGGTTTGGATCGGCAGCAACCACAGTGGCCTCGCTCGTCTGGATGGTAAAAGCATAAAAACGTATACCACGCAGGATGGCTTGTCCGATAACGGCGTCTGGTCGATTTTGGAGGATTCGGCGGGTTCCGTATGGCTGGGCACTGGAGGCGGCGGGATCGACCGCTTTCAGGCTGGCTCATTCTCCCGCTTCACGACCAAAGAAGGTCTGGCCGGCGGCGAAGTTTGGGCGATTTTCGAAGACCGCGAAGGCAGCCTTTGGATTGGCACCGCGGGCGGCGGATTGAATCGCCTGCGCAACGGCACATTCAGCACTTTGGGCGCCCCGGAAGGGCTTTCGAGCGACGTCATCATGTCCATCTTTGAAGACCGGGAAGGCGCTCTGTGGGTGGGAACCAGCGCAGCCGGGGTGAATCGGCTCAAGGATGGCAAAATCAAGGTGTTTACTAAACGCGACGGCCTCGCCGACAACCGGATCTTCTCCATAACCGAAGACGGGCACGGCGATCACTGGTTCAACACGCGCCGAGGTCTGACCCGGCTCCGCGACGGCCAATTCACCCATTACGTCGGCAAAGACATGCCCGACACCGTCAGCCGGTGCTCCTTCACCGACAGCAAGGGGGAGCTTTGGGTAGGAACGCGTGGCGGATTAAGCCACTTCAATGGGCGCAGCTTCGCAACCTACACCACCCGGGACGGGCTTTCGAATAGCGATGTGCTGGTTATCGCCGAAGACCGCCGCGACGGCACGCTTTGGATTGGAACCAGCAACGGGTTGAATCATTTCGTCAACGGCCGTTTTCGCGCCTATACTAAGCGCGACGGTTTGTCGAATGATGTGGTCTGGGCTATCACGAGTGATACCGATGGAACTTTGTGGGTGGGCACCAACGGTGGTGGTTTGAATCGCCTGCGCGACGGTGTATTCACCAGCTTCACCACTCACATCGGCCTCTTTGACGACGTCATCCTGCAGATTCTCGACGACACGCAAGGCAAGCTATGGTTCAGTTCTAACCGTGGCGTATTCAACGTGGCTAAGCAACAACTCAACGCCTTTGCCGCCGGCCAAATCAACCAGATTTCAGTGCGCTCCTTTGGGGTGAGCGACGGCATGCGCAGCGCCGAATGTAACGGCGGCTTTCAGCCGGCCGGCGTGCGGCTGCGCGATGGTACACTGGCGTTCCCGACCATGATGGGCGTGGCCTTTGTAAACCCGCGGCACGTCGTGAAAAATGCGTTGCCGCCGCCCGTTCTCATAGAGAAAACCACGATTGACGACTATAACTTCAACATTCAGAAATCGGTTACAGCGCCGCCCGGCAAAGGGCAGCTTGAGTTTCAATACACTGCGTTGAGTTTTCTTGCGCCCGAGCGCATCCGTTTCAAATACATGCTCGAACCGTTTGACAAAGACTGGGTAGACGCCGGTAGCCGCCGTGTCGCTTACTACACCAATATTCCGCCGGGAGACTATCGCTTTCGCGTCATCGCCGCCACTGCCGATGGCGTCTGGTCAACCCGCGAAGCCGGCGTTTCCATCGTCCTGTCAAAACACTTTTATCAAACCCCGGTATTTACGCTTTTTGAGGCGCTGCTGTTTTATGGCCTGTGCGCGGTCGCGTACGAGATGCGGGTCAAGCAGTTGCACGCCAATGAAGTAAAGTTGCGGGCGCTGGTGCAAGAGCGCACCCAGGCGCTGAGCGATAGCGAGAAAAATTTGCGTCAGCTCGCCTCTGAACTGGAACAGCGCGTGAGTGAACGTACCGCCGAGTTGCGCCTGTTAAACGATGCGCTACAGGAGGAAAACGAGGAGCGCCGCCGCACCGAAGCCAAGCTCAAGACCGCCAAAGAAGCCGCCGAAGCCGCGAGCAAAGCCAAGAGCGAGTTCCTCGCCAACATGAGTCACGAAATCCGTACACCCATGAATGGCGTCATCGGCATGACTAGGTTGGCCCTCGCCACTGAACTCAATCCCGAGCAGAAGGAATATTTGGATATCGTCAGTTCCTCGGCCAGTTCATTGCTTGCCATCATCGACGACATTCTTGATTTTTCCAAGGTGGAAGCACGCAAGCTCACGTTGGAAAAACTCCCTTTCGATCTGCGCCGTTGTTTGCGGCAGGTCATTCAATCCCTCGCCGGCAAAGCCGACGAAAAGGGGCTGCAGTTCGATTATTCCGTCGAAGACGGCGTACCCGCTACTCTGCTCGGAGACGTCGGCCGTTTCCGCCAAATCCTGATCAATCTGCTGACGAATGCCATCAAGTTCACTTCCGACGGCAGTGTCTCAACTACTGTGTCTCTAAAGGACGCGGATACCTCCCACGTCACGCTTGAGATTCGCGTCGCCGATACCGGCATAGGCATTCCCAAAGACAAGCAAGCACTAATATTCGAGCCATTCAGCCAAGTCGATAGCTCATTCACCCGCGAGTTCGGCGGCACTGGTATGGGCTTAACTGTCTGTTCGCAATTGGTGGAATTGATGGGCGGCCGTCTCTGGGTGGAAAGTGAGCCCGGTGCCGGCAGCCGCTTTTATTTCACGGCCGTATTCGAGACCGCCGGTGAAGATGTCGCAGCCGAGGCTCCTCGGCCCGAGATCCCGAGCGTCAAACCGCTCGGCATTCTGTTGGTTGAGGACAACCTCATTAATCAAAAGGTGGCCAAACGCCTGCTTGAAAGGCAAGGCCACCAAGTGACCGTCGCCAACAACGGCCGCCACGCATTGTCCACCCTCGAACAAATGGATTGGAAATTTGACGTCGTCCTTATGGACATCCAGATGCCCGAAATGGATGGCCTCGCCGCCACCCGGGAAATCCGCCGCCTCGAGTCCCTGAACGGCAAGCGCCTGCCCATCTTCGCCCTCACCGCGCACGCCTTGAAGAGCGACGAAGAACAGTGCCTTGCCGCCGGCATGGACGCCCACTTTACCAAACCCCTGCAGCCGGAAACTCTGCTGCGGGTCTTGCGCGACCTCGCCGCCGGCAAATTCACTCCCGTCTCCTCGCGCCGCGAATAAGCTTTTGCTACACTCCACAAACGGGCCCCGACGCCCTACACGAAATGAAGCGCAACAAAGCCGTCTCCTCTCAAGGAGATCGTCAAGTCTTCTCCCAAGCTTTGGAAGCCCAGCTAACGCGCCTCCTCGCCAGCGATCTGTTTAAATCCCCGCGCCACCAGCTTCTCTTGCGCACCATCGTTTCCGAGTCCTTGGCCGGCCGCGCCGACGCCCTCAAGGAAGTCGTACTGGCTCGCGACATTTTCAACCGCCCAGACTACGACCCCAGCCGCCACACCCTCGTGCGCGTCGAGGTCAACGCCTTGCGGCGCAAACTCGCCGAATACTACACCACCGCCACGCCCGCCGACCACATCCGCATCCACATTCCTCGCGGCCACTACGTCGCCGAATTTTCAACTATCCCCGAAACATCCACTGCACCCAGCCGCCCGCGCTGGCATTACCTCCTCGTCCTTGGTCTCCTCATTCTCATCTCTGTATCAGCTTGCTGGCTCGCCCTTCGACCCCAGCCCTCCCGCCAGGAAATTCCCTCGCAAATCACCTTCGACACCGGCTGGACCGCCCAACCTGCCGTTTCCCGAGACGGCGTCGTTCTCGTCTACAGCTCCGACCGCGGACCTCGGGCGGACAGAGACATTTGGATTCAGCAACGCGGCCAACCCGCCCGTCAACTCACCAACGGTCCCGCCCACGATATGACGCCCGATATTTCGCCCGATGGCGCCCAAATCGCCTTTCGCTCGTGGCGTCAACCGGAGGGTATCTGGATTATTCCCGCCGCCGGCGGCGAAGCCAAACCGCTGGCGAAAGGAGGCTATTCGCCTCGCTACTCGCCCGATGGCAAATGGCTGACGTTTTACGCCGCAGGCATGGACGAAACCGCCCACATTTTCGTAATTCCGGCTGCCGGCGGAGTGCCGGAACGCATCGACTATGGCACTCGCGAAGCCGGCTGCCCGGTATGGTCTCCCGATGGCAGCGAAATTGTTTTCGAAGCCCGTAGCATTAATAAAGGCGAATTCGATTTCTGGATCGCAAATGCGCAGGGCGAGCGGAACCAGTTGTCGCGCCAACTCGGCCTGCAGGCCATGCTGGCGGCGGAGAAGCTCCCGCGTATCTATTCCAATGCCGATTGCGCGCAAGACTGGATCGACGGCCGCCTGTTCTTCGTCACCCACCGCGGCCAGACAAGCTTTCTGTTTCAGGCTTCTTTGACGCCGGCTGGCAAGATCAGTCGGTTAGAGGCTGTTCCGTCGGCGATCGGCGCAGAAGGCGTACGTGCAATTCACCGACCGGTCGGCCCCATCGCACTCCTGTTCGCGATAGAGCGCCGCCAAGCGAATATCTGGACGACGGATCTGTCTGCTGCCGCGCCGCTTCAGCAAACGACCCACGACAGCTCGTTGATTTCCGGCTTTGACGGCACATGGCCCGCGCTCTCGGGCGACGGCAACGTACTGGCCTACATCACGGAACGGAGCGGTTCGCCCGATATCTGCCTGAAAAATCTCCGCACCGGCGCCGAGCAACTTTTGTCTGCTCCGACTTTCAGCCAAAGCCCACTGTTTCTCGATAGGACCGGCAGCCGGATCGTGTTTGTGAGTAGGCGCGGTTCCCACCCCCAGATTCTGCTGCGCAATATCGCCCAGAAGACTGACCAAATTATCACCAGTAACTGCCCCACGCTTCACGACTGGTCCCGCGATGGCGACTTACTGCTCTGCGCCGACGGTGGCAGCCTTTTTCAGTTTCAAATCGGCAAAGCCAAGGAAAAACCGCTGCTGGCTCTACTCCAGGCACCGATGCGCGCGCAGTTTTCACCCGATTGCCAATGGCTCTCCTTCGTAACCGAAACCGGCCAAGGCGAGGCCACTGCCGGCTTTGTCGCGCCGCTAGACGGCTCGAACCGGCGGATAGCCATTTGCGAAGGCATCTATGGCTTGTCTTTGCACTGGGCGCCCGACGGCAACGCCCTTTATTACTGGAGCCTGCGCGACGGTTTTCGCTGTCTCTACCTCCAGCCGCTCGACCCAAAAACCAAAATACCGCTCGGCGATCCGGTTGCTATCCTGCATCGCCACGCCTCCCAACGCTATCCCTGGTCCGGTGGCACGCTGTCCGTCAGCTCCACTCGTATGGCCATGACTCTAAAAGACGAATCCGCGAATATCTGGGAAATTGATTTGCCCCGGTAACCAGCATTACTGATTTATTTAACCGTTAAGCACCACGAAATTAACGCCGCTAAGCTTGATCGCAACTCAATAATCCGCTAAAACCAGTGAAGCACTCGACGAGGTAACGTAATTAATAAAAAGACGTAGGTTTCAAAGGGCGGGTCGTGCAGAGGGGCCGAATCTGAGCCGGTAGCGCAAGTGACCTCGCTTGACAGTCGTGCTGCTAAGCAAAGGAGAAATTGGTGCCCCACCCTCAAAAGCCGCGGGTGGCCTTCGTGGATGATGAGGAAGACTTAGCCGCCAGTTTGGCCGCCAAATACTCCTCCGACTACGAGACCAGTGCCTTCACTTGCCCGCGCGAGGCCCTTCGCTCCATTGATGAAAACGTCGCTGTAGTGGTCGCCGACCACCGCATGCCAGGTATGACCGGCGTCGAGCTGCTCGCGAAACTCCGCGTGAAAACGCCCGAAACGGTTCGCATTCTTCTCACCGCCGTCGCCGACATGATCCCGCTGATGGAACTCATTAATGAAGCGAAAGTTTTTCATTACATTCCCAAGGAGCCCCTCTTCCCCGAACATATGAGAGTCGTGATCGCGGATGCTGCCGAATTGTACAGTCTCCGCCAGGAGCGCAAGCGCGCCTATGCCGTCTTGCAACAACAGAACGCTCAACTCAAGGCGCAGTTGAACGCCAAAACCGGCGAAGAGCGCTTGTTCGAGGATCTACTCGGCAAAGATCCGCAGTTGGAGGACGCCCTCAAACTCGCAAAGTGGGCCGCCGGCAATGATCTGCCCGTTCTCATTACCGGCGAAACCGGCACCGGGAAGGACGAATTAGCGCGCGCTATCCACTTTGGAAGCAAACGGCGTCAGCGAGCCTTCGGGATTGTGAATTGCGCCGTCTTCCGCCCGGAACATGCTCAATCCGCGCTCTTCGGCAACGTAAAAGGCGGTTTCACCGGCGCGGAGGGCGATAAGGGATTATTACGCGCAAGCGACGGCGGCACGCTGTTTCTCGATGAGGTCGGCGAGCTTTCTCAGGAAGTGCAAGCATTCCTCCTGACCTTCCTCGATCATGGCCACATCCATCCAGTCGGCTACTCGGGTCCTATCCTCAAAGTAAATGTAAGAATCATCGCCGCGACGAATCGCAATCTCGAATCCGAGATCGAGGCCAGGAAATTCCGCTTGGACCTCTTCCATCGGATCAACGGTACTTCGATCCGGCTGCCCGCCCTTCGCGAGCGGCGCAATGACATTCCCGCCCTGGCAAAACACGCCGTGATGCTGGCATCCGCAAAACTCAATCTTTCGAACGTCGCTATCAGCACGGAGGCGATGGCCTGCTTCGAGTCGGCTTCGTATCCCGGGAACGTGCGCGAGCTGAATCATCTTGTCGAGCGCGCTCTTGGATTCATGCAACGCGCCGGGGCAACCACTCTACAGGCCGAGCACGTCGGTGCCGCCTCGCAAAACCGCCCTCAGCCGGCGGCCGAGCCGGCGTCTTTGGATGAAGCCGTAGACGCTTTTACCAAACAATTCGTCGAGACCGTCCTGAAACGTCACCGCTATAAGCAGGTTCCATCGGCCATGGAACTGGGAATCAGTGACCGCTATCTGCGCGATCTGATCAAGAGGTTTGGGATTTCAAGGGAAGTGTGACAACAGCGATCGCGCCTGGGTTTCCATTGGAAAATTCAAGCGACCCTCCATATCTCTCTAGTACTCCACTCGCCACGGCAAGCCCCAATCCCATTCCTCCCCCCGGCTGCTTGGTCGTGAAGAATGGTTCCAGCACTTTGTCAAGATTGCCGGTAGGGATGCCGGCTCCGTCGTCGCGCACGCAAACCAGGATCGAACCATCCGGCTTCGTTCCCGTCGATACCCAGACGTTGCCACGTTCTTCCACCGCGTCGCAAGCGTTTTCGATCAAGTTAACGAACACTTGACTCAGGCTTTGCGAGTCGCAATCGAACGGCGGCAGATCCTTGAATTCCCGGTGTATCGACACTTCTTTGCGTCTGGCGGTCATGGAAACCAGCGAGATGCTCATTTCCACCACTGAGTTGACGTCGGTCGGCGTTGCCCGTCTTGTCGGTGGAGTCGAAAACTGTCTGAGTAACTCGGACACTACCGAAGCGCGGCCCAACGCGGAACGCAAGCGCTGTACCCCATCGCGCAATTTTTGAACGCTGGAGTTCGCCTGGTTGCCGTCCGCCAGTTGGTTAACCGCATCCTGTATCACGCTGAGATTCGTACCAATGACGAAGAGTGGATTGTTCAATTCGTGCGCCACTCCGGCGGTGAGCCGGCCGAGCGCCGCCATCTTCTCGCTTTGCACCAGCTTGTCTTGCGTGGCCCGCAGTTGCTGAATCGTCTCCTCCAGCGTGGCGCGTTCCACGAACTCCCGCCGCCAGGCCACTTCCACCAGATTCGCCACATGCCTTCCCGTCAGGAAAATAATGAAGAACGGCACTATGTTCCACGCCGCGCCCCGGTAGTCCACTGGTCCTCCCGACAAAAAGTAAGTCGCCAATTGAATGAGAATCATGGCTGCTCCCACCATCGCGGCCCATCGCGTCGTGGCCGGTATCAGCACGCAAAACGATCCGAATACCAGCTCAAAAGCGTCTCCGTTAGATGATCCGAAGCCCTTCGCATGCCAGACCAAAGCGGTGAATGTAGCTTCGGCTACCAGAAAGCCCAGCGATGCCAGGTAAATCGCGCGGCTCCGGCCCCACGCGCTACGCGCCAGCAGGAATAGAGCGAACATCGCCGCCGTGGCCGTCAATCGCGCCACCAATGCAAAGGGCCGGTCCCAAGGGCGCTCGCGCCAATCGACCACCACGAATAGCGGGTACAGAACCGCCAGGTAGAACAGAATGAAACCCATCCGCGCGAACAGCAGATCGATTCGCTGTCGTGAGATGTCGCCTGCCGGCTCGGTTGTCATAGTAGATCGTAGCTCCATTCCGAGCCGCGCGCGAGCATGCGGTTTAGCAGCACGCCGCCCGCCAAAGCAATCGCGTTGCAGATCAACATCGCTGAATCTCGGAATCCGGAAGCTTAGCTCCGCCAAGCGGAACTGCTCTTCCGCCCTATCCCGAGCTAGCTGACCGCAACGGACTGATTTTATTAGATCACCGCTTCTGGCTTTGCGCGTGCTCACCTCCCCGCATATGTTAATGCACCGCCAATCGAAACTTCTCGCTTTCTTTCTCACACTGGCTCTGGCCCTCGCGGCTCGGGCGGACGAGATTACTTTCACCAAGACCAGATATTCATCCGTGAAGCAGAAATCCGAAACTCCCGTCGATCTTTCGATAGCGGACTCGAAAATTCTCATTAAGGGTAGGGGAAAGAAGGCCAGGGAAGTCGGCTTCGAGATCCCTTTTTCGTCCATTACCTCCATGTCCTATGAGTTCACCGCGCGTCACAGGGTAGGGGAAGGCGCAGCCGTGATGGCTCTCTCGCTCGGCGCGGGAGCCATCGTGATGGCCACCAAGACAAAAAGCTACTGGCTTTCGATCGAGCATCAGAATGGCAACTCGAACGCCTCAACCGTTCTGCGCCTGGATAAGTCGGAATATCAGGGCGTGCTTTCTGCCTTGGAAACCAGAACCGGTAAGCAAATTGCCGTGGTTGACGCAAAGACCAACGTCATCAATCCCACGGCAGGCAGCCAAAACACCGATGAAGTGGTTCCCTTCGAAATGGCCAAGGTAAGCGCCGCCCTGAAATCCGCCATGCAGAGCGAGGGCTGCAACGTAACGAACGAGTCCGCCAGCCGCATCGAGTGCAAGCGCATCAAAGGGTATTCGGAGCTAACTGGCGCGGGCGGCGAAAAGATAACGGCACGCCTCGCGGCCGAGGGTATCCACACTCGCGTCCAACTCTCGACCGGCAAAGGCGCCAGGCGCGGCCGCAGAAAAAATTGGTCCACGCCTATTTATCAGGAAATGCTCAAAAACCTGCAAAAGCCGGCCTGAGCGGGTGCCGGCGCGTTTCACGAGTCAGTCAAATTCAAATTTTACGGAGATCAAATGAAAATCACATGCTTTGCCGTGTCCGCCATCGGGCGCGCCACTCTCGGAGGTTTAGTAATTGGATTTCTCACGCCGCTCATGGCGGCCCCTCCCACCGAAACCGGCACCGTTGAACTCGCCGGTATGTTCGGCGCATCCCTCAATCTCCCAAACCTGACCTCCAGTCTCCAGACCGCCCTCAATCAGGAATTAGGATCGGGTTTCACCGTTACCAACGGCTCGGATTTCAAATGGTTCACCGGCGGCAGCGTCGGTGTCGCCGTCGCCCCCACTATCATGATCGTCGGCGAAACAAACTATAACTACGCCGGTCGGTCGAATGTTTCCTACAACTCGGGCGGCGTATCGCTGGCCCTCTCGGAGAAACTCAGCCTCACCGACTTCACCGCCGGCGTCCACCTTCAACTGCCCGTCCCGAGCCGCCGAGTCATTCCCTACGTCGCCGCCGCGGTTGGCGGTGTCCGCATCAATGCGAGCGTCAGTGACTCAGTCGTTCCCACCGTCGGCGTCAGCAGCACCGACCTGACCTACAATCTCGGAGGCGGCGTCCGCATCCGCGTCCGCCAGCGCTGGGGCTTCCGGCCGGAGGTCAAGTGGGTCAGAATTCCCGGCCAAAACTATATACGCCTCGGCGTGGGTGTGTTCTGGCAATCGAGAGGTTGATTTCGCAGGACCATTCTCCATTCCGAAAGGTAATCATTATGCAAAACATGAATCGGATCGTCGCGCTTGTGAGCATCCATTCGATGCTCCTCGCACTTTTCGCCCCGGGTGTCGCGCCGGCTCGAACTCAGGAGCCGCCTGGCTGGGATCGCGTCCTCGCCTTAAAACCAGGAGATACCGTCATCGTCAAGCTCCTCGCGCCAAAGAAAAAGAATAGGGCAGGCAAGGTCGAGAAGGTGGAAGCGTCCGGCATCACTCTAACCGTAAAGGGCGAGCCTAGGCTGCTTCGCAAGGAAGAAATCAAAAGCATCTCCTATATTCAGAGACCCAAGGCGAACCTCGTTGGCGGCCTCATAGCAGCGGGAGGAGCCGCCCTCGCAGCTACTGCGGAGACTCTCGGAGCTGCGCAGGATCTCAGCCAACTCAATAGCGGGCAACTCACCCGTTCCACCGGCAAGCACAACCTCGGACTCATAATCGCGGGCATTGGAGTCGCCGGTGGCGGACTCTTGGTTCTCCTCCTGGCAGGACGCTCCAAACTGATTTACCAGGCATGATGGCCAGCCCAATAACTAGGTCGTAACGAAAGGATACAAAAATGAATTACTTCAGAAAAACTGACGCGCAGCCATGCCCCCTGTTTCGCCGAACCATTGCGCAACTGCTCGTTCTTGCCTTAATCATAGGCTTCTTGCCGCCGCGCGCCGAGGCTAAATTCCAGGATCTCAGTGGCACCCTCCCCGGCGTCATCTCCGGAAAGGAAGTAGCGGCGATTGCCATCGCTGGCGGCGCGGTAATCGGCGTAGCCATCTTTTTCCTCATCAAGCGGCACAAAAAACCGCCGAAAAGCAATTTGAATGCCGCGCCCCCGCCCGCGAAGTTCAACGACCCATCTTCCGCGCCCTCGACAAAAGTTCCCGCGCCCGTCACCAATCTGCTCAGCGATCCCGTCAGCGTTCCCTCTTCACAAATTCCGTGCGCTGGATGCATGCAAAAAAGCAAAGGAGATTGGCCATGACTTTCCATTCAGGTCCACCACCATTCGGTTCCGGTACATCGCTTAGCAAGGCCATTATCGGCGTTGCCGGTCTTGTCTGCGCGGCATTGGCAACGCTAAGTCCGCCACCATGCCAGGCCACCCCGATCGTTATAACTTCCGTTAGCGATATTTCGACTCAACAGGATCAAACAATTGCACTCGCCGGGAGCGGGTTTGGCACCCTTGGTCCGTATATCGGCAACTCCGGCGATATTGCCTTCTTCGACTTGGATCACAACGCACCCGACGGCTGGTCTGCCGGCTTTGCCGGACTTTTTCCCGGAGGTCTTCTACCAGGGGTGCCGTCTCCGGTTTTCGTTAATGATGCGGTGACTCTTGTCGTGACCTCCTGGACGGATTCACGCATTGTCCTGGGCGGATTTTCCGGCGCTTGGGGCGCAAACGGCTGGCTACTGAATAACGCCGATGATATTGAGATTTTCGTTTGGAACGCTCAGTCGGGAAACGGACCGGCGTACATAAAAACGCAGGTTGGCCAACCTGTAGCAAACAGCCCCGAACCAGGCAGTGCGGCTCTAATGCTCCTGGTCGTCGCATTGCTGGCTGCACTACGCCCCAAGCAGCCACTCCGCAGCCACTAAGCGGGTCATCCCAGCGGCCGGAAAGCACTTGGCGGAAGCTAATGGGAGTCGATTTGACCCGCGCCATTGATTCCACGAAGAGCACCCACAAGGCTGACACATTGCCGAAGATCGCATTCTTGATCTTCTCGTCCAGCTGATAGAGGCCTTGATTCGCGAGCGTGAGGCACAGCTTGAACGCCCTCGCTTCGGAGAGGATCACGTCAAAGGCGGACGTCTGAAAATTCTGGAATTCGTCCACATAAAGAAAACAGGGAATGCGCTCGGCGGGATTTCTCCGGCGGAATGCCGCTTGCTGGATCTTCGACATCAGGAGACGGCCAATATCGTTGGCGTTCGATTTGCCCGCGCCAGCAAGATCGACCAGCGGGATCTTCCGCTCCTGCATCACATCATAGAGGCTCAACAATTTCTTGCCGGGTGGCGGCGTGGACCTTCCGAGCAGCGTAAGCAGCGGGGCAGAATCCATAAATTGCCCCATGCGCGTCAGGATCGGAAACGCCGCGTCAGAGGGGTACTTGGGAAAGACGTTCTTCCAATAGTGGATAGCGCGCTCGTCCTTTACCCGCGTGAGGATGTTTTCACGATAGGAAGGGAACTCGATGAAATCGTTGATGTCGAGGAATGAACAGCCCCGCGCGTCGAGGAGCGTCGTGATCGTCTTGCGGAGGACGGATACCCAGCGGTCGCCCGGTGGCGATTCGCTGAAGCTCATGAAGGTCTGGTAGATGTCGGTCGAAAGCGTCTGCCGTTCGGTGTCCGTCTCCCACGACATGAAATCGATGGGCACGGGCTCACCGGCGTCGAGATGGATCGTGCGATGCACGTGGTCGTAAGGGATGTGGTCGAGCACGCTTTGCGCCAGGTCGCCTTTTGCATCGAGCAGGATGACGCCCGCGCCGTTCTCGATGTCCTGCATGATCGCCCGCTCCATGAGCGTCGACTTCCCGTGCCCCGATTTGCCCACCAGGTAGACATGGCGGTCGCGGTGCTCATAGGGAACGAATGGGCGCGGATTGGCGCGCGTGCTCAATAGTAGACCCCTTTGGCGCTCGTGTTCTCCGTCTGGATCTTCACCACATGCCAGCGCAGGATGGGGATGCCGATCTCATGCCAGACGGGTTCGAGGATCTCGCGGATGACGTCCTTGACCGTGGCGGGTTCGGGGCAGACGTCCATCTGCCGGAACCGGTCAATGAGTCCGGCCTTGATCGCCAAGCTGATGCGGTCCGCGTGCGGGCCCTCTTTGTTGAAGGGCATCTCGAAGAGGATTTCCATCGTGGCCATCTCTCCGGTCGCGAGCGCGGCGCGATAGCGCTCGGTTCGTTCGCAGAGCGGGACGACCTTTCTGAGCTCGGTGATTTTTGCAAATGACGCATCGTATTTCGGTTCGAAGACCTGCACGAGAACAAGCACGGTAGGGCAAATGCGCAACAGGATGAAAGCGACCGCGTAGGAGCCCGGCAGGTCCAACGCGAGAAACGCGAGAGCGATCAAGAGGGTGCCGCCGAGACCCACGCCCCAGATGATGGCATTGATCAGCCAGAGCCGTTCGTTCTGTTCCCGCTCCAGCTGGTAGGCCTGGATGACATTCTCGGGCGGTGGGTTCGCTTCGTTGATGATCGGGGGTTGGTTCTGCATGCCGCACCGTCCTCGCGTTAGCGACCCGCTAGGGCCAGCGATAGCGACGGGCATCTTCCGGCGGCTAGCCCGATAGGGTTTATGAGGAGAGACAGTAGGAAAGACGAATAAACCGGAAGATGCCCGTCGCTAGAGGGGGGACGGTGCGGCAAACCGGTAAGCGCCTTATTCGATAGAAAACATGTAAGTTCGCGCGGATCTTCGGGGCGCGCCGGTAAGGGGTGGCGACGTCCGATGAGCGGCAACATTTGGACCTCCGTTCGTGATAGCATATCACTGGCTCCTGTCCTTTATGGACAGGGGTTACCGCCGGATTCTGAAGACCAATGGGCGCTTCTGAACCTGGATGGCTTCTCGTGGTCCCGCAAGGGCCGGGGACTATCAATCGAGAGGTTGGAAATGAATCCCAACGAGAAGATGTACTCAGTGAAGGAAGCTGCCGGAATCCTCGGGGTGTCGCGCGACTCGGTCATGCGGCTCATCCGGGCCAGCAAGCTGAAAGCGATCCGGTTCCCCCGCATGGGTGGCCGGGGAAAGAACTTCACTTGGCGGATTCGATTTTCGGATTTGTCCGATTTCATGTCCGCGAACCTGACCTAAACGAAATCCCGGCGATCAGCCGGGCTTATCGTATCGAATGTCCGCATCACCGCCGCCTTGGCAGCACTCCGCCGCCGAGGCATCACATGTTGTGATAGCAAGTTCGGCTTCTTCCTCCGAGAGTCGGATACGAAATCGGACGGGACGGTTACGATTGCCGGAATTAGGAATTTCTCAAGCGCTCCAGCAACTCGCGGGCATTCACAACTTTTGCATTTTTGTAGTCATCTGGGAAGTGCTTCTTGTTGCCGGTGACGATGTAATCAGCGTTTGCCTCGCCCGCACATTCGTATATGCGATTGTCGGGCTCATGGGTTGAGAGGCGGACGGTTTTTGTGGGATGCACAAGGAATCCGTTAGCTTGAATGTTCGCCAATACCTCCGCGACTTCCTTTCTCTGGAGCTTCAACCGAGGCCGCTGCAAGACCTCTTCGTATTCCAAGAGAATTGGCGTGGAAACGCAGAGCTCAACATGCTTTTGAAGACCGAGCAATAAGACGGATGCCTCCAGCCCGGTAGGGACCAAGAGCGCGGAGACGATCACATTCGTGTCCAACACAACCCGGATCATGGGACGGGCAAGGTTAGGTTTTTTTTACGCGTTCGCGGCGGGCTGCCGCAACTTCCGCGTTGATCTGCCGCATGGTGAGCCTGTCGGTACCGCGCCGCTTGGAAGCCGCCCAACGCTCCTTCAACCATGCTGGCGCTTCGTCTTGGAGTTGCTTGAGAAAGCGGGCGCGTTCCGCCTTGTTTTCCGGGATGCGGTCGATCACGGTTTTCGGCGTGTAGGTCAACCGGCCACGTTCGACGCGTACTTCAAGCACATCCCCGCGATTAATGCCGAGCTCTTGTCGAAGGGCTTGTGGGATGACGACTTGATACTTGTTTTTGACGGTTACGATGGCCATGGGGTTGAACGGTTGAACTGTTCGCCTTCACTATAACAAGCCAGTTGGCGCTGTCAAATGACTTTGAGCCCAATCAGTTTCCTCTTGTATTCAGGCTCTCCGCAGTTTCGTGTCCCAAGTGCTCTCTACTAGAATTTCCAATCGCTTCTGCCGCGCGCGATTCCATCCCGCATAATGCTTCTCGACCACTTTCGCCGAATTGCCAAGGATCATGGCGACTTCGGACAACGGGACGCCTTGCTCCAGGAGTGAAGCCGCAAGTGTATGCCGGAATCGGTGGGGGTGCGCGCCTTCCAATCCGGCGCGTTTGAAAAGTTTGGCCAAATCATCCCGCCAATTGTTCACGACCGTTTGCTTCTTGCCCTCGCCCGTCCAGAAAAAGAACTCGGGACTTTTGTTCGGACAAGATTCGAGCGCGGCAATCACGGGTTCCGGCAATGGCAACCAAACGGGCTCGCCGGTTTTTGCCGTATAGAGAAAAAGCTTTCCGGCCTTGACCCGGTTCCGCCGGAGGCAAACGGCATCGGCGATGCGAAGCCCGGAATGGCGCAGGAGCAACACCATGGGCAGGTGGCGCGGATGTTTTGCCGCTTCCCGGATGATCTTTGCAACCTCTTCCGGCTCGAACGGCGAAACCTGTTTTTGCTGCACCTTCGGCGCTTTGAGCAGGAGTGCGGGGTTATCGCTCACCCATTTGTTTTGCAGGCAGAATTTAAAATAGGAACGGAGCCGTTCAAGGTATTTCACCGACGTAATCGGGCTCCATGTCCATGAGCTTCTGAAATTCCTCAACTCCTGGACGGTGACCGCCGCAAGCGTTTGGACGTGGTGCTGCGCGGCGAAATTGGCAAAGTTCTCTAAGAGCGCTTCGTACCGCTTGATCGACGGCCTGCCGACGTTGCGCGCTTCGAGTTCGGCAAGAAAGGAGCGATTCGCCTCTCCAATAGTGACGGTCGTCTCTTCGCCCCGCTCCATTGCCCGTTTCAATTCTTCTGCGCGATCCCAGGAATTTGTTTTTAGGCTTTGGCGGCGGTACTTGCCCTCATGCACACCCTCGATCCAAACCGGGCAGGATCGGCAGCGGCGATAGAAGCGGTCTTTGGTGTGCGGGCATCCGGCGACATGCCGCTTATAGAGCGTGAGCACAATCCGAGTATCGTACACCTATCGTACACGGTCAACAGAAATGATTTCATTGGCTATAAACTATTGAAAATAAAGCAGTATTTTGGCGGAAGCTAATGGGAGTCGAACCCACCCGCGACACAAGGTGCCGCACTCCGGTTTTGAAGACCGGGCCCTGCACCGGCAGAGTCTAGCTTCCGACTGCGATTGTAGCGTTTCTTTCCTGCTCGAGCAGCGCGTTGCTCATCGCAAACCGCAGCTCGTCAATTCCCGCCCCGGTCACGCTCGAGATCGCGAAGAAAGTCGATCCATGTTCGCGCGCCTTAGCTCGAACCGCTTCGATGCGCGCAGGATCCTGGCAAGCGTCGATCTTACTCGCCAAAACAATCATCGGCTTTTCGAGCATCGCCTCGCTGAACTCGCGCAATTCGCCCAAAATCACCTCGAAATCGTGCGCCGGTTCGCGCCCGCTGAACTCGGAAACATCCACTAGATGCACCAGCAGACGCGTGCGCTCCACATGCCGCAGAAACTGCATCCCCAAACCATGTCCTTCGTGCGCGCCCTCAATCAGACCGGGTATATCTGCCATCACAAACGTATGATCGCCCGCTTGCACCACGCCGAGATTCGGCTCCAACGTGGTAAAGGGATAATCGGCAATCTTTGGCCGCGCGGCGGACAAGCGCGAAATGAGTGTCGATTTGCCGGCGTTCGGAAAGCCCACCAGACCCACATCGGCCAGCAGCTTCAATTCAAGCTTCAGTCTGATGAGTTCGCCCGGCTTGCCTTCTTCATGTTCGGTAGGTGCCTGATGTGTGGAGGTGGCGAAGCGCGCGTTGCCGCGTCCGCCGCGTCCGCCTTTGGCGGCAATCCAGCGGTCGTCCGCCGACGCAAAATCGAAGAGCTGCTCCCCCGTTTCGGCATTGTAAATCACCGTGCCCACCGGAACCGGCACCTCAATATCCGGACCGTCCCTTCCAGTGCGGTTGCTGCCTTCGCCGTGCTTGCCTCGTTCCGCGGTGTGCTCCGGGTTGAAGCGAAAATGCAGCAAGGTGTTGTGATGAGTGCTGGCTTTCAGAATGACGTTGCCGCCATGCCCGCCGTCACCGCCGCTGGGCCCGCCGCGCGGCACAAACTTCTCGCGCCGGAACGCCAGACATCCGTTGCCGCCGTCGCCGGCTTTCACGGTAATGATCACTTCATCGATAAACACTGGAGCTCCAAATGAAAAGGGCAGGAAGAAAAAAATAAGGGCGGCATGGGAGCCGCCCTTCTATTAACGGAGGAAACTAATTCTGCGCGGCAATGATATTGACGAACTTGCCCATGCGCCCGCGGTCGCGGAACTCTACCGTGCCCGGGACGGTTGCGAACAAAGTGTCGTCTTTGCCTAAGCCGACATTCTTGCCAGGCTTGTAGCGCGTGCCGCGCTGACGCACAATAATGGAACCGCCGGTCACAAATTCGCCCGAGAACACTTTGATGCCTAGTCGCTGCGAATTCGAATCGCGGCCATTTTTTGAACTGCCTAAACCTTTTTTATGTGCCATTTAAGCTAGAATCTCCTCTACCGCAACCCGCGTGTAATTCTGCCGGTGGCCGATCGTCTTCTTGTACTGCTTCTTGCGCTTGAATTTGAAGACAATCACTTTATCGCCGCGCCCATGCGCCGCAATCTTGCCGCGCACGCGCGCCGATTTCAGCGCTTCGCCCAATACCAGCTCATTCGCCTCGGTTGACAACGCCAACACGCGGTCAAACTCGACATCCGCGCCGACGTCGCCGGCAATGGTGTCCACCTCTATCGTTTGCCCAGGCATGACGCGATACTGCTTGCCGCCTGTTTCAATCACTGCATACATAACTTTGCCTAAATGCCTTTTGTTGGTTTACTTTTCCAGGGCAGGGAACCGCCTGAAAGCGCTGCAACAAAGCACCAGGCACACCTTCAGCCGCTAGCTGGAATACAACTCTCTGATTATACACGAATTGGCTCCGAAAGTGCCAACCTCTCACGCCGTTATAGAATTCGAGGAACGCCAAACGCCATGTACCAGTTCACCATTCCCCTCGTTGTTGCTCAAATTATTCTTGCTCAGGCCCGGCCGCTTGCCCTGCCCGACTACTACCGGCTCGATTCCGTGTCCGCCCCCGCTCTTTCGCCCGATGGCCGCCAGGTCGCCTTCGTCAGGACTCGCATTATCGACGCCGAGAACAAACGCCGCAGCGAGATTTGGGTAACGGGCCCCGATGCCGGTTCGCCCGCCATCGTAAGCGATCCCGCGCTCAGCGCAACCAAGCCGCGGTGGAGCGCCGATGGCAAACTGCTCGCCTATGAAGCCGCCGGCGCACCTTGGTTCGTGCATATGGACGGCGTCGACGCCAAACCATATAGAATCAAGGGCGTCGAAGGCACTCCCGTCTTCAGTCCCGACGGCAAATGGATCGCCTTCACCCGCAAAGTCGCGCCGCCAAAAAAAGACGCCGCGCCATCATCCGAATTCGACAAGCTTACCGACGAGCGCTTTAACGGGCGTATCTACGACTGGATGAATTTCCGTTTTGACGGACGCGGTTATCTTCCCGATCCGCGCGACCCGCAAGCTACGCCGCCCTTGGAACTGTTCGTGATCTCAACCAACGGCGGAGAATCCCGGCAGATCACGCATCTGGGCGTAGACGTGCTCAGTCCCGCTTGGCGTGCCGACAGTCAGGCGCTTGTTTTCACCGCCGATCTGCATCAGCGCGACGAGTATGCCTATGAACGCGCCGATCTATGGACCGTGCCACTCAACGGCGAGCCTCGCATGCTGACGAAAGACGACGGCTGGCACCATTCTTCGCCCGCTTGGTCGCCCGATGGCCGCACCATCGCCGTGCTTCGCCAGGAAGGTTTGGCGCGCTTGCTTAGCGCGAGAAGCCGCCAAGGCAGCCCGGTCGATGTGGTTCTCGTGTCTGCCGCCGAGGGTCTTCATGCAGCATCGCGCAACCTTACCGCCGATTTCGACGACATTCCCGGCCCGCCGCATTGGAGCGAAGACGGCAAATCAATTTACTTTGAAAGCGGCGTCAAAGGCACCGACCACCTATTCCGTGCGATTGTAGCGGACGCTAAAGTCGAACAGGTCACCGAAGGAGATCGCGTCATCTCACAAGTGAGCATCGCCGGCGGCCGCATCGCCTATGCTGCCTCATCCACCGATAAACCGGCCGAGATCTATACCGCGTTATTGCCCCAATCTCGCGGTGTCGCTCAAGGCGAGCGCAAATTGAGCGGCGTCAATGACGCGCTCGTGGCCCAATGGCAGCTAGGCAAAGTGGAGCGCATTCACTACGACAGCAAAGACGGTACCTCCATCGATGGCTGGGTGGTCCTGCCGCCTGGCTATGAGCAGCACCAACGACGCTATCCTTTGGTGCTGGTGATTCACGGTGGGCCGCATGGGGCCTATAGCAGCTCCTTTTCGTTTGAGGAGCAGTTACTTGCGTCAGCCGGCTATATCGTCGTCTGTACCAATCCCCCCGGCTCGACCGGTTACGGCGAGAAGTTTCAGTGGGGAACCTGGGGCGGCTGGGGTGAACGCGATTACGAAGACGTCCTGTCGGGCGTCGATTACGCGCTGAAACATTACCGCGCCAACCCGCGCCGGCTAGGCGTTACCGGCTACTCCTACGGGGGCTTTCTCACCAATTGGATCATCGGCCACACCGCGCGCTTCGCCGCTGCCGTCGTAGGCGCCGGTCCGTCCGATTGGATCAGCAACTATGGAACCGGCGACATTCCGCGCACTAAGGAATCGGAGTTTTTCGGCAGTCCTTGGCAAGACAACGCCCGCGAAGTCATGCTCGCACATTCGCCGGTCTTATTTGCCGCTCACATCCAAACGCCCACTCTATTCGTACACGGCGAAGCCGACGAGCGCGTGCCAATCACCCAAGGCGAGGAGATGTATACCGCGCTCAAGAAACGGCGCGTACCAGCGAAGTTCATTCGTTATCCAGGCGAATATCACGGCGGCTGGAGCCCCTGGGATATGGTGCACCGTTATCGCGAGGAACTGCTTTGGTGGCGGCAGTATTTGGGAAACTAGCGTCGTGTGGGCCGGGATGTCCATTTTGCCGCCGATTGTCAATCGGCCTCCTCGCTCCTAACTAACTAAAACGCAAACCGCAATTGCAGATCAATCCGGCGTTGATTGCTCGATACCGATTCCGGGCCGAAACCGCCGGCGATGCCTGTCGATTCCTGAAAGTAAGGCGACGTCATAGCGCCCACTGGCGCGCTGACGTTTTCGTGATTGATAACGTTGCGGGCATTAACCGAAAGCGTGAGATTGTAACGATGTTCTGAAGATTCGCCCATGCCCATAGGGCCGCCGCGTCCGCCGCCAAATCCTCCGCCGCCACCGGCGCGCGCGCCGCCCGAGGGGCCGGCAAACTTGGTCGGTCCAAAACCGAATGTCTTGCTCACGCGTAAGTTAATGCCCACGAAGCCCGGACCCGTATAGGCGTTGCGTCCAATCTCGGGCGTACCCACCACCGGGTCCGCATCGAGATAAGGCAGCAACGCTTGTCCCATTACGTTCGACGGCGGCGCGGACACCAAGCTGGGCCGCGCGGTAGCCGCGCCTTGGCCCATCAAATAGAGATCGGTTCCGGTAGTGATGTTATACGGATTCCCGGTGCGCGCCACAATAAATGGTGAAAAACGCAAGCCCCATTTGGCGGAAATCGACCCGCCAATAAACAACGTGTCGGCGATGTCTAACGAAGATCGCCCCCAATCCTGCGCGAAGTTATAGGGATTCGAAGGCAGCGTGCCCAATCCGTCGGTGTCGCTATGGGCATTGTTATAGGTATAGCGGCTAAAGAGCGTGAGCCATTTTCCCACCTGCGAATTAACGCTGACCAAAACCTGAGTCTGCTTGAAAGTCCCGGTCGATTGGTAGTCGTAAATATCGCCTACGTTGCCATAGGGCCTGACCAAAGCCGATGCTGGCAGTAAATCCGGCGGCAATTGTCCTGCCACGGCGATCGGAGCATTAATATCCACCGTCCGCAGTTCATGGTTGCCGCGCGACTTGACGAAATTAAACGAAAGCGTGGTGCGGCTAGCCAATTGCCGGTCCACGCCAATCGCCAACTGCTGCAACTGCGGCGCCTGCAAATTGCTGTCGATCTCATACTTTTGCGCCGAACTAACGGTAGCGCCGGTCAACGCCGTTTGCGGCAGCGGCGTGCTGAAAGTCGGATCGGTCACTATGGGGTTATTGATGGTGTAAGTCTGCAGTGGAGTGCCGCTTGAGTAGCGATAGGCGTTTTCCACATTGGCGATCGCAAAGCGGTCGTAGAAAATTCCCCAACCGCCGCGCAGGACGGTTTTCGCTCTTCCCGTGCTGCCCGCCTTCATTCCCGGCGACCACGCGAAACCGAAGCGCGGCGCCCAATTGACGCGCTCATCAATGTTAGTCTGTGATTCCAAACGCAGACCAAAGCTCATCGTCAGATTTGGTCTCACCCGCCAATCGTCTTGAATGAACGGGCCAAAATCCATCTGATAAAAACTGATAAACGGATTGCCTTGGCTCACCGAATATTTCGAAGGCCCGTAGCCATCGAGCGGCCTGTTCAAGCTCAGCAACTGCTCGGTAATATTGAACTGTTGTATCGAAGACAGCGCCACCATACCATTGCTGTTCGGCGTCAGTCCCGGCTCAAGGCCCTCAATATAGGGAAAGCTGCCACCCAGAAATTCGTAACTCCCGTTGAAATTGGAGGGGCTCGAATTGGTCAACGCATCGGTTCGCACGCGGACGCCAAATTTAGTTGTATGTGCGCCCAGCGTCAGCGAAGTGTAGTTCTGCAATTCGGTTTCGGTTTCGTCGTCGTAAGTCTGGTTATGTCCGGCGGAACTAAAGCCAGAGCCGCCAGCCACAAACGAACCCGCTACCGCAATGCTCGGCGCCGTGCTCTGGCTGATCCAACTCTCATAGTCGCGTTCCACATTCAAGTGCGTCTCGTTTACCGCGTGCGTGCTTAGCACCGATGTCTCCACCATCTGAAAACTATTTTGCGTAGTTGGAGTCGAGTACCCGGTGCTCGGCAAAGTAAGTCCGCCGACGGTTGTGAGCGGCAAGTCATAGCCGCCGATCCCGGTTACAACTCTCCTGTTGTCCAGATAGCTGTAGCGGAAGCTCAACGTATTATTTGTGCCGAGCTGGTAATCGACGCGTGGACTGATGGTTGTGCGCCGCTGCGGCGTTGAGTAATAACTGTGATCGAGCGCCGTGCCCGTGAATCCGGCCACCGGGATGGTCGCGTTCACGATGCCATTATCGTCGATGTTGCGCCGCTCGATGTCGATAAAGAAACTCGCTTTTTTCCCCAGCGGCCCGCTCACGTTGCCGCCGAATAGTTGCGTGCGGAAAGGCGGCGCCACCGGCAGAAACGGATTGCGCGAATTCCACACGCCGTCGCTGATGTTGTAATAGCCCTGCCCGTGAAACTTGTCGGAACCGGGCTTGGTGAAGATTTGAATGCGTCCGTAGCCGAGCTTGTCGAACTCGGCCGAAAACGGATTGGAGTTGATGCGGATCTCGCGAATCGATTCTTTCGGCGGCAAGCGGCCACCGGTGAATCCGTCCACATAAATCTGATTGCCGCCGGGGCCCGCCGAAGGTCCGGCCAGAGCCTGCAAATCCGCCTCCAAATCGTCGGGATCGTCGGGCAGGGCGTCAAGGTCTTCCTTCCCCAGGACGAGTTGGCTGGCATTGTTCGCCGGCTCGGTACTTACCGTATTATTCGCGGTCGTATCCGCCACCGTAACCTCCTGCTTGGTCTCGGCCAGCGTGAGCGTAATATTCAGCGTCGCGGTCTGTCCTGCTACGACACTAACGGGCAGCGGCTTGGCTTGTTGCAAGCCTTGATATGTCGCCAGAACTGTATAACTGCCGGGAGCCACCGCGCGGAAAATAAAGCCGCCGTCGCCGCCGGACGTGGTCGTCTGTACCACGCCCGTGCTGCTGGTCAACGCCACGGTAGCGCTGGGAATAATGCCACCGGTCGAGTCCTTCAAAGTCCCCTGCACAGTGCCGCGCGATGCGCCTTGCGCAAAAAGCCCGGCCACTGCCAGACACGTCAGGATAAAAATTCGGATGAATCGCAAATTCATATTTTTCTTGGAAGCCTTAAGCGAACAAATTTATTGTGGAACCGACATCTCACCCAAACCCCAATCGCCGCCCACGCTTCCTTGACGTTGCGGCGCGGATTGCAGAATGGGCTCGACGCCGGCAATTATGCCGGTGGCCAGCAAATGAGCGTTGTCGGCGCCTAGCGCAACGCCCGAAATCACCACGGCATCGCCCTGTTTGAGATCGGCCAGGGTGATCTTTGGAACGCGTTCCAGCATTTGTGAAATGTCGCCCGAGCGCATGCCCCCCCCGCCGGGACCGCCTCCCGGGCCCGCGCTGCCTGGCGCGCCCGGCCCGCCGCCACTCGCGCCGCGCGCCGCCCAGCCGCCATTGGCCCCGCCGCCACCCGGCCCTTGTCCTCCCGCAGCGGCGTCCGCCGGCGGTTTGTAATTCGGATTAAAACGCCTCGCCAGCATGTTCGCCATAAATGGCGGCAGCTTGCGGATCGCGGAATCGTCGTTTAAAGAAACCTCAACGGGCTTTTTGGTCGCCAGATCTTTAACCGTGATGCTCTTGCCATCCGCCCCGATGGAAGAAATCGTCGCTGACAAAGTCCGGAACGCCCCGGAATACACTCGCTGCGCTTTAATCGTCGCGCCATCGTCGGACTTGTCGCCAATCACACGCACCTTATCCGACACTCGAATCTGCCCTAACTGCGACGGTGCGGGTGTCTTTGGATTGTCGGGCGCGTAGCGCGTGAATTCAGTGGCGCGCGACGTTTCAATGGTTGCCGGCTTCGGGCCGTCGGCCGCAACGACAGTGATCGTAATTGTACCCGAACTCGCGTCTACTGCCGTGACCGTTCCCGCCGTCGCATGCTGCCAGGCCGCTGCTTGCGCCTGATGCGCCTGCTGCAAATCACGCCCGGACATCAGCACTACGCTTCTCGCCGCTAGCGTGTCGGGCGCGTCGGTCTTCATGCCTCGCACGTCCACCCGGTCGCCAACTTCCAGATCGCCCGCCGTAATGCGGACCGCGCTTTTCAAATCCTTCGCGCCGGGTTCCACTTTGAGCAGCGTTTTCGTGTTCGCCAGAACTATTGTCTGGCTCGTGCCCGTTTTATCCTCTTTTACGGTGATCGTCTGACCACTCGCATCCACTGCCGTAACTGCGCCAATGACGTGATCAAGGGGTTGCTTTGGCGGCGTGTCCTGAGCGGCTGCGGGGAACGAGGCGGCAAACACAAGCGAAATTATCCAAGCCGTCATTTTTGAAGGGGTCCGGATCATAAACGTGAGGTTAGAGAAAGGGCGAACGAATTGGCGGGACGGTTACCGAGATGGGGTTACAAAGGGGGATTTTGGCGGTTAGGACCAAAGCATTCAAAGAGTTTAGCTGACATAACTGAAGTCGTTCACGCGAATGCGCCGGCCACGAAGTACAAAACTGATAGGAATTGACTAGGCGGCGTTGCTAACCAACTCGTCGTCGAACGCCTCGTTCCCTTCTTGTTTATTGCGATCCGCCAGTTCCTGGCATTGAATGCAATTGGCCGCCCACGGCACCGCAGCGACGCGCTTGGGACTAATGTCCTCTTCGCAATGGAGGCAAGTGCCAAACGAGCCATCTTCAATGCGGCGCAACGCTAGCCTGACGCTACGCAAAAGGTTTGATTCCCGGTCCAGATTACGAATAGCCAACTCACGCTCGGAGGCGTGTTGCACTTCGTCCAGCGCGTCCGCGCTCTTCTCAATGGCAATAGCGTCGCGGTTGCGAACAATCTTCTCGAGTTCGGCCTGCTTTGTCTCCAAAATTTTCTTAAACTTATTAATCTCACTCTTAATCATTTCTTCTTTTCTCCTTCCAACAACTCCAGACTGGCCTGCTTCACTAAAAACGACTCGAAGCAGCCAAATCTCTCGATGCACTCCGCCTCACACCGGACTCCACACGGTATCAACTTTTGCTACAGGTGACTATGCTGGAGAGTTATTACCGTGGACCGAGAATCCAGGTTTAGCAGAGCGCGAGGCCCGTCAAACATCCTGTAGATAGCCTGGCGGCCAGCCTTCAGACGCTGATTCAAAACATCTTGCGCTTTTCGGATTCCCGAATCATACCACAAAACTCTACAATTGCAAGTACCATTTTCCCGATCTCCGTTGCCATGTATCTTTCGTTTTTCCCATGAGTGGACTATCGGCAGGATGCCCGAAAGACCTTAGTTTTGTTGCTCTTTTCCTTTCACTTTTCTAAACGTTAGTGACGGGAAGGAGAAAATCGCTTCAAAATAAATGCGAATGGGCCGATAGCATCAACAAGGCGCTACTTCTACCAGGCAACTGTAAAACGTCGGCCCGCCGCCCATATCGGTCAGCCTGTCGGACGTCAAATGGTTGAGGCTATTCCCGTTCCGCGCATTCTTGGCCCAGCCAAGGCTGCGCGCCCGCACCACTCCGGGTTGCACGTCGCCGTTCACTTTTGCCTTCAATTGGCATTCCCCGCGCTCGTTCCAGACTCGCACCCACGCCCCATCGGCAATGCCGCGCCGACCCGCATCCGCCGGATGCATTGATAGCAACGACGTTTGTTCGTCTACCTCTGGACGGTTGCCGAATGTCGAGTTCATACTGTCGTCGTTCTTACCGGAAATCATCTCGAGCGGAAACTTCGCATGCAGCGATCGATCTCCCAACCTTGATTCCACCGCTGGAGAATAAGCCAGCGCCTCCGCGCCAAATTCGAATTTGCCCGAATTCGTGCCGAATCCGCCCTTGGCAAACGGCAGGAACGGCTCGCCCGCCGGTGAAATGTTGAGCCGCACCGACCGCTCGCGTTCCAACCTCTCCAATGTGATCCCTTCCAGAAAAGGCGACCCCGACCGGAGCAGCGCCTCCATCATCTCGTCTTCGCTGTCGTCGAAGCAGGCATCGCTAAACCTCATGCGCTTCGCCAGCAGCCGGAAAATTTCTACGTTGCTCTTCGCTTCCCCAGGCGCCGCCAGCGCCGGCCTCGCCAGTTGCAGATAGTGGTGGCCGTAAGCACGGTATAGATCGGTATTTTCTAGAAACGTGGTCACCGGCAGAACGATATCGGCGTAGTCGACGGTATCGGTTTGAAACTGTTCCAGCACCACCGTGAACAAGTCTTCGCGTTTCAGACCCGCCACCACTTTGCTCTGGTTGGGCGCGATCGCCGCCGGATTCGAATTGTAGACAATCAGCGCTTCCACCCGCGGTTCCGCCAACTCCAGCAGTGCGTGACCCAGCCGCGACATATTTACCAGACGAGCTTCCCGTCCCAGCGCCGAAACGCGCTGCAGATCGGGCCGTTCCAACGCGTCTGTGTCGAATTCAAAAGCGCCCGAAGTCGTCAATTGCAGTCCGCCGCCGGCTTGCCGCCATGCACCCGTCATTACCGGCAACGCTGCAATTGCGCGCACCGCCGAACCACCTCGGTCGCTGCGCTGCACACCGTAATTCACGCGGATCGCCGCCGGCCGCATCGTAGCGTATTCACGCGCCAGCGTTTCGATTTCAACCTCCGCCAAACCCGTCAATTGTGCTACCCGCGCGGGCGAATATTCGCTCGCCAGCGCTGCCATCTCCGCGAAGCCATTCGCATAAGATTCGACGTATGCTCTGTCCTCTAAGCCCTCACGCAAAATAATGTGCATCAAACCCAGCGCCAGCGCCAAATCCGCGCCCGGGTTCACCGCGAAGTGCTTATCCGCCGCCCGCCCGGTGCGGTTCTTCACCGGATCAATGACATAAAATTTTGCCCCGTTGCGCCGCGCCTCCACGACAAAAGGCCACAAATGAGAGTTTGTGCCCAGAATATTGGCGCCCCAGGCGATAATCAGCTTCGCTTCCGCAAATTGTTCCGGCTCCATGCCGAACCGCACGCCTTGCGATTTGGTAAGCGCCACACCGCCCGTGCTCGCGCAAATCGTGCGGTCAAGACGCGATGCCCCCAGCCGATGAAAAAATCGCCGGTCCATCCCCGCATTGTTCAGCAAGCCCATGTTCCCGGCATAGCTGTATGGCAGAATCGCTTCCGGGCCTTGCCTTTCGGCAATGCCCGCCAGTCGCCCCGCGATTTCCGTCAGCGCTTCGTCCCAAGTGATGGGTTCGAATTTACCCTCGCCCTTTTCCCCCGTTCGCCGCAACGGCCGGAGAAGCCGGTCCGGATGATATTCCCGCTCCAGATATTTGGCAACCTTGCCGCACAGAAACCCGCGTGTGATCGGATGCTTTGGATCGCCGGCGATTTTCGTGGCATGGCCGGCGCCGTCGATATTTAGAACAAGCGCACAGGTATCGGGGCAATCCAGCGCGCACACGGAATGTCTTTGCTCAGGCACGGTACCCTCTATTGTCGCCGAACCGGGAGGGCAACCACCTCCTGTTGACATAACCCCACCTCGCACGCCATAATTATGGCATGTCCATAAGAACCACCATCGACATCCCCGAAACTCTCTACGACACGCTGCGCAGCCGGTCCGAGCAAACGGGCGCTTCCATGCGTTCTTTGATCGTGCAGGCGATTGAACTCACCTATTCCCCAGAAAAACAAGGCACGTTGCTTACCGGGCCTATCGTCAAAGGCAAAGGCAAACTCGGACCCCTCGGCGAAGGCGATGTCAACGTAAATGACTTCCTTCTTTCCTGACCTGAATGTCTGGTTTGCCCTTTCCGTGGAAGGGCACCTGCATGGCGAGTCCGCTTGGCAGTGGCTCAATACGCTGCCAAGCGCCAGAAAGCTCATCTTTTGCCGGCATACCCATCTTGGCTTGCTTCGCCTACTCACCAGCACGGCCGCCATGGGTAAGCGCGTGATGACCATCGCCGAAGCCCTGGAAGTTTATGATGCGTGGCTGGGCGATCCGCGCGTCGTCTTCTTCCCGGAACCCCGCGACATGAACTCCGCCATCGCCAAAGCCCTCGCGCCTTTCAAGAAGCAGTCTGTCTCCCATGCCGTCGCCGATTGCTATCTGTTGGCTTTCGCCAAGGAAGCAGGCGCCACGCTCGTTACCTTCGACCAGCCCTTATGGAGTAGCGGCTGTAAGCACGGATACAAGGTAATTCGGCCCGTCTAAGCCGCTTTATTGCATCCTTATCGGTCTCCGCCAGCATCGATTAAACAGTACTTAATGAGCACTCCACAACTGCAAGCTATTCCCGAAGGGCATACTCAAACAACCGCCGCTCTTTTTGATCCACTACAGATTCGCAGCGTCACGTTCCGTAATCGAATCTTGGTATCACCCATGTGCCAGTATTCCTCGATCGACGGCTTCGCCAATGATTGGCATCTCGTCCATCTTGGTAGCCGCGCCGTTGGCGGCGCAGCCGGTGTCATCGTCGAAGCTTCTGCCGTCGAAGCTATCGGCCGGATCTCGCCCGGTGACATGGGCATCTGGAAAGATCAGCACATCGAGCCTCTCGGCCGCATCGCCCGTTTCCTGAAACAGCAAGGCGCGGTACCGGGCATTCAACTTGCCCACGCCGGACGCAAAGCCAGCACCGATGCACCTTGGCGCGGCGGCCATCCCCTCACACTCGAGCAAGAAGGCTGGGAACCCGTTGCGCCCAGCGCCATCGCTTTTACCGAAGGCCACCCAGTTCCGCACGAACTCACCCTCGCCGAAATCGCCGCCATCGTCAAAGCCTTCTCCGCCGCCGCTCAACGCTCGCTCGATGCCGGCTTCGAATTGCTCGAACTCCACAACGCCCACGGCTATTTAGCGCACAGCTTCCTTTCGCCGCTCTCGAACCATCGCACCGACCAATACGGCGGCTCACTTCAAAACCGCATGCGCTTCTCGCTCGAAATGATCGACGCCGTGCGCGCCGTCTGGCCCACGCGTCTGCCGCTCTTCCTGCGTATCTCCGCCACCGATTGGACCCCCGGCGGTTGGACCGAGGATGATTCCGTCGCCTTAGCCATCGCGGCGAAACAACGCGGCGTCGATTTGATCGATTGCTCCTCCGGCGGCAACGTGGCCCACGCCAAGATTCCGGTCAAGCCGGGGTATCAAGTCCCCTTCGCCGCCAAAATCCGCAGCGAAGCAGGCATCTTGACCGGCGCTGTCGGCATGATCACCGAATCCACCCAAGCCGACCAAATCCTGCGCGCCGGCGAAGCCGATCTTGTTCTTCTCGCCCGCGAGTTCCTGCGGGAGCCCTACTGGCCCCTCAAAGCCGCCAAAGAACTAGGCGCACCTCTACACGTCGCCGAACAATACGCGCGCGCGTTCTAGCCTTGACTGACTCAGTTTGGCCCAGAGTTTTAGCGCTCAAACCCTGCTCGAAAACACACTTGCACCGATTCCCAATCTGCGTCTGACAGTCGCCCGATTACCCGTACCTCCTTCTGCGGTAGCGTTACTGGAAACAACCGGAAATAGGACGCCGTATGCCAGCCTGCTCGCTTCCAGTCAAGCAGTTCGCAATCGGTTGGGGCCAACGGCCTTGGAACCTGCGTTGTAATCAGACCTAGCACTACGTCGGGCCGATGTCGTTGATAATTTTCGGTCGAGAGCACAACTGCTGGACGCGTTTTCGTCATTTGCGCCCCAGGGAACGCGCCCACGACCACATCGCCGGGCTTCAATGATCCTTCCGCCCACTATCCTCGAAAAGGCGTATCGCAGCCGCCGTCGCTTCGGTCGTATCCTCGTCCGTCCAAGTGTCCGACCACTCAATGGTTCGTCCATCCGCGAGATCCGCTAGCTGACGCGCCCAATCAAGTACCTTAACTGCTTGATCTGGCGGGAGTCCGCGAACGATACTGATTAACGATTCTTCCTGTTCGCTTAGCACCATAAAACCAGTCTAACCCCCGTAAACAAAATTCCGCCCACCCTACGCCCTCGAAACACTTCGGCCCAGTCTTGTTTTACAAAATTCATCGTGTTTCAATGAGAGAGACACCCAGAAATACTACTCTTAAGACATGCCGAATCTCACAACACGGTGTTCGTGTGTCCCGACGGCCGCCGTGCGAACTTTCGCAGTTCTATTCCTGGCTATTTTCTTAGCGTTTCCAGGCGTTCTCCCTGTGCGCGCTTCTTCCCCGGCCGAAACGGGCACCCCGCTCAACGAAGCTCCAAAAACTTTCCAGCGCCGTTATAAGGCGACCGCCTATGTCTCTTTTCTTTCCGTCCCTCTTTTCTCTTTTTCCGGCGTCGGTTTCGGTTTCGCCGGCACCGACGAACATGCCAACGCTGCCGATCAAAAGCTGAGCCTTCGCTTTCTAAGCGGTTCTACCCCGGAACGCGCCCACGGCCTCAATCGCTTCGGCTTCATTCAAGAAAACATCCAGCAAAAAGACCGGGCCACCATCTCATCCGATTACTTCGGCTTGATGACCGCCAACAAAGAAGAATCCCTCGCCGACGCCAAAGCCGCCTTAGATGTTAAAACCGGCGCCCAAGTACCTTTTATCGCCGCGCGCGCCTTTATCGATCAGGAAAAAACCAGCTATTCCGTCCGCCACATGCTGCTGCCTTCTTCCTACCGCGGCTCCAACGCCGATCAACTCCTCGAGCAGGTGCAAGCCGAATTCGCCCTTCCTCAAAAGGGCCAGATCGAAAAGACTGAACTCTTAAACGGTCAAGCCACCGGCACCTTCTTGGGCTCCCTCCGCCAGGCGATTCTATCCACCGCTCAAACCTACCGCAGCCGCATTGTCTTCAACGGCAAAACCTTCCAATTCCAGGCCGATAAGCGTCCCGACTTGAAAACCGGTGGCGATCTTCGCAAGCTCGGCTTGACTTCCTCGCCCGCCACAATCACCCTGCTGAACGGTACCCTGCGCAACGAAAAAACCAACGAAGTAACCAATTTCCGCTTATGGTTCCAACAAGGTTCGGCCAACTTCCTGCCGTTGCGCTTCGAATACAAAGCGAAGTCTTACTTGCGCCTCGTCTTCGATGAAGAACTGCCTTCCGCCGTCGAAAACATTGCGCAAGCCCGCGAGCTGCCCCAATGACAGTCGACGCGGTGTTGCTCCGCATCCTGCGCGATCCCGCTGAATATCTGGTCCGCCGCTGGAACTGGAAATCCGCCGTCTTTAGCCCGCTCATTCGCGCCGTGATTTTCTTCTTCGCGAACTTCACCGCCGGTTGGCGCGCCGCCGCCTTAGCCGCGCTCGTCGAACTGCTCTATCGCGGTCCTACCGCCGGCGTCTACGGCGCGCTTACCCAAGCCTTCCGCCGCTGCGACCCACCTTGGGCCGCCGGTCTCACCGTGATGCTCCTGCTCCCGCTGCTTTCGCATTCTGTCGAAGCTGTCGTCCATTACCTGCGCGGCACTCCCAACCTCGTCACCAGCATCCTCGCCTCGGCCACCTTTACCGCCCTCTCCACCCTCTTCAATCTGTTCGCCATGCGCCGCGGCCTGCTGATTACCGACGGTGCCGACGCGCGTTCCCTCTGGAGCGACCTCCGCCGCGTCCCACTCACCATCGCCCTCTTTGTCGCCGCCGGCCCCAAATTTCTCTGGACTCTTGCCTTCTCCTCGTCGTGTCGTACACTCTTCACGTGGACGACTTCATCGACGCCGCCGTCGACAATTTGCCTCGCGCCGAGCAACTCCTCGCCGCCCATCCGGAAATCGCCCATGCAGGCTTCTACGTCTCCCTAGTCCTCGGCGACGCTCCCCGAGTCGAGCACGCCATCACGACAAATCCCGCTCTCTCATCTCCCGGCGGCCCCAAACACTGGTCTCCGCTCCTCTACGTCTGCTTCTCCCGCTTCGCCAATCCCGCTTCCCGCCGCGCTACCCACATAGTCGACACCGCCCGCCTGCTCCTCCAGCATGGA
>Ga0302319_10003249_pt1 | contig 34258 bp, 22 predicted proteins | sample Bog_T0_2_FD_203319 | JGI IMG/M metagenome (GOLD analysis project Ga0302319, IMG submission 203319) | Peat permafrost microbial communities from Stordalen Mire near Abisko, Sweden - Bog_T0_2 | ecosystem: Environmental > Terrestrial > Soil > Wetlands > Peat | place: Sweden: Abisko, Stordalen Mire...
TTCAACTTTCCGGACGCGAACGGAAAACTGGTGTCGAACGATGATCCTCGCTTCAAAGGCAAAGTTGTACTGGCCATCGTGACAGGGACGTGGTGCCCGAACTGCCATGATGAGGCGCAGTATCTAGGGAAACTGGACAAGAAGTTTCGCGACAAAGGGCTGGCAATCGTTGCGCTCGATTTCGAAGAGCCGGAGCAGCAGGGAAGTCTGGAGCGCGAACGCGCTTTCGTGAAGCAGTATGGGGTTGAGTACACGTATCTGATTGCTGGCGCACCGTCAGATATGTGGGAAAAGGTTCCGCAGGCGGTCAATCTCAACACCTGGCCGGCGACGATTTTCGTTGGACGAGACGGGTTGGTGAAGGGGATTCATTCAGGATTCGCTTCGCCTGCAAGCGGCGAATTCAATCGTCAATTGCAGGAAGAGTTCACGTCGAAGATTGAGCAGTTGCTTTCTGAAAAGCCGGCTCAAAACCTCGCCCAAACATCTTCCGCTCCTGCAAAACCTGGACAGTAGAACGACAGTTAATCGGCTATGTGACGATTCTATTTGTATTGATAATTGACGCTCCTTGCAGCCGGACACCTGACGGGACGGCTGCAAGGAGTTTTTGGGCTACTCGTTATGGGATGCCCGCTTAGAAGCTGATCCGTCCTCCAAGTTGGAGTTCCCGCGGAGTGTTGTAATCGGAGGTTATTTGGCCAAAGGTCGAACTGCCCAGTGTGGTATTCGGCAGGGCGAACCACGGGTGGTTGAAGATATTCTTGGCCTCTGCGCGGAAGGCGAAGTTTACGCGATCCTTAATGACGACAGTCTTTATCAGCGTTGCGTCCCAATTCCCGGTGCCGGGCCCAGGTCCGCGCAAAGTACCCGCCTTAGGCTCATTACCAAACTGGAATTCGTTCACTGCGGTGAAGGCTTTTGGGTTGATGAATCCATTGACGCGACTGTAGAGGCTGCCGGATGTCTTGCCACTAACGCCGGGGTTGATGTTTGGACGCTGAATGGCCGCACCGATCAAGCCGTTTTGGTTATTCTGCCTAATATCCAGCGGGAATCCGTTTTCATAGTAGGTCACAGCGCTTAGTTGCCAGTCCCCGATCGCATAGTTCCACCGTCCCGCATCGCTCAGGAATCTCTTGCCTCTGCCTACCGGAAGAGCATAGGAACCGGCCAGGGTAAAACGATTCGGGACATCGATGAAGGAGCGCCCCCATTCCGACTTCAGATCGTAAATGTTTTGCGGGCCGGGGTTGGAGCCGCCCGAGGGGCTTGATGTCTCGTAAGAGCCATCGAAGTTGCGAGACCAGGTGTAGGTGCTGAGGAAAGTCAATCCAGAAGAGAACCGCCGCTCGACCCTCGCAGCGAGCGAGTTATAACTTGATGCGCTATCGGTTGTAATCACGTTGACAGAGGCAAATTGCGGGAAGGGCTGCAGCAGCTGGTAATAGGGAACCTGTGCCTGGCCAATCAATCCCGGTCCGCCCTGCTGATAGAAAGGATTGGCTGTGGGAGCATTGAGCGCCGCTGATCCCAGGGAAAAGAAGGATGGGTTGAGCTGGTCGATATTGGTTCTGCCTCCGCCGGCCGGAGATGCACTACCGCCGCCCTGAGGTGAAGGCAGGAGATGATGTCCGCGTGTTCCCACGTAATCCACTTCCAGGATCGTATTGTGCGCCAACTGGCGCTGGACGCCGGTGGATAACTGGTAGATGACCGGAGACTTGATGTTCTGGCTATAGGCTGCAATGGGATCGCCGATGCCTGTCAGCAGACGATTGACATTTCCGGTGGGAGCTTGGGGCCCGCTCGGGAATGGGTTGTTCAGCGAAAAACTCGTTGCTGGAGTGAGGTCGCCATTGTTGCTTGAAGTGAGCGGTGTTTCGGTGGTGAAGCCGGTTTGAAGAGCCGCCGTGGCGTCATAACGCAAAGGCGAATAGAAGACTCCAAAGCCGCCGCGGACGGTTGTCTTTTGTCCAAGTGCGTATGAATATCCAATGCGGGGAGCAAACTTAAGTTTGGAAAGTTCCCCGGTTTCATTGCGACCGCCGGTGCCGGCATACTCAAGGCCGCCGACGGTCCCCGGAACCATGCTTGCAAGGGGACTGACGACAGTTGGATTGAATCCGACGACTTCGTTGTTGTTGGAATCCTTCAGGCCAGTCTCATACTCATAGCGCAATCCGGCGTCGAGTGTCAGCTTTTGCGTTATACGGAATTCGTCCTGCACGTAGGCGCCCCAATAATTGATGTACTGGTAGAAACGCTGTGACTGCTCAATCTGGCCGCTTGTCGGGAGGCCCAGAAGAAGGTCGGCGATGGCGCTTCCCGAAGCACCCCCCTTGGGTGTGTTGGGGGACTGTTCCGTGAAGTTGCCGGTGAAGTCGAAGTATCCCGGAGCGTGTTGAAAGTCAGTGAAGGACAGGTCGATGGAGCGGTAGTCGACGCCCGCCTTAATGCTGTGCCTGCCTATCTCCTTGGCAATCTGCGTAAAGAGGTTTCTGGAGTACCAAAAATCCCTGGTTGCTGTTGGATCGCTGAGGGACGTGAAGTTGGTGATATCGACAGGTGGAAAGAAATTGAGCTGGTAGTTGTAAGCTGGCAGTCCCAATGTGGTGGGACTGAAGCCGGTGCTCAGCGGCAGGATCACATTGGGGAAGCGATTGAAGCCGAAGCGAACACTCAAGACGGTGGTGGGGTTGATGGTGAAGATGTTATTCAGGTTTGTTGCGTCCACGTGCCGGTTATATGTGATGGATTCGGATCCCGGCACGGTCCCAAGCGAATTGCCGAAAGGAATGAGGCAGAAGTAATGCAGATAGGAGAGGTTGGCCGCCCACCACTTAAATAATTGCTCATCCACCTTGCCTACGAACTCGTGGCCTCGGTTCGCGGGTCCCGAGACTGCCGCGAGATAGTTCGATGCGCCGGAAGGTAGTCCCTGCACATTTGCGTGCGGAAAGTAACTCACGATGCTCTGGCCGACTGGACTGAGTGTCGTGAGTTTGTTGCCGGGGATAGGTTGCCGGGTATTGGGATCATAGATGGTGACGGGGACCTGAGCGCCAGAAGGCGACAAGACATAACTTTGTGAAAAATCGCCTGTGCGTTCAAGGTCGGTTGGCACTTGATAGCTGGCGCGAAGAAAGTTGCTTTCGCTGAATCCCTCTTCGGCAATGAAGAAGAATGTCCTGTTTCTTCCGTCGTAAAGATGAGGAAGAATCACCGGGCCGCCGATTGAGCCCGCATAACTGTAGAAGGGGGTATTCGGACGCGGTACACCTGCGCGATTGGCAAAGAAATCGTTGGCGTTGAAGACTGACTGGCTTGTCACTCCATAGAGCGAGCCATGAAGATCGTTCGTACCTGATTTGAGCAGCGTGTTGTAGACGCCGCCGCCCGTTCTGCCGACCTCCGCGTCATAGGTTGTTATCTGGACCTTGAGTTCCTGAGTCGCTTCGGTTGCGGGGATGATGGTGGGTCGATTGACTGTGTCGGTAATGGGCACGCCATCGATCAAGTATTGATTGGTGGACTCCGGGCTGCCGGCAATGGATACGGTAGAGGTGTCGCTCTGGTCGATAAAGCCGGAGCCGCGAATTACCGGCAGCACGTTCTGCGAGACATTGATAACGGTGTACTGATTTCGTCCGTTGCCCGTCGAGGTGGGAAGGTCAAGCAGCTTCTCTTCTTCCAATGCCGTCGATGTTGAACCGTTGGTCGTATCGAGTAACGGCGTGCCCGCCGTGACCTCAACCGTCTGCGAAGTATCTCCGACTTCGAGCAGAACGTCGACAGTAATTGACTGTTGTGTGCCGACCTTAATCCCGCCATGTTCAAAGCGTTTAAATCCTGCGCTCTCGACCACAACCTGATAACTGGCTGGTTCAACCTGACTGAAGGTGTAGAGACCGGCGGCATCCGAGACAGCGACACGGGCTACGCGCTTGGCTTCGTCGATGAGCGTTACCTTGGCTTTGCTGACAACCGCGTGGCTGGGGTCGGTTACCAGGCCCCGGACTTCCGCGGAATAGGATTGTGCGAACAGCGGTACCGTTATGAGTAAGTAGAGACCGATGAATGCCTTGCGTGCTGTGATCATTTGAACCCTCCTAAGAATGAAGAAAGTGAGGGAAAGCCCGCTTTTAAACGCAGACTTTCGTTGACACCGGATAGACCTCCGGCATGCGATGTTTTGTGGATGAAAAATGATGAGATGATGCGCGAGAGTTTGCGCTAGCGTGCGAAGGTAAGACAACAACGGAGACGCGCGTTCAGAGTAACTGAGCGCGCCGGAACAGCGGATGCAACAGCGGAATGGATGAGGGCGAGAAGCATTGGGTCAGGCTCCAACGACCTGCTGTAGCTTTGATAACTCGTCGTCGGTGCTGTCGTTAGGGACTGAGCAGCCTGGGGTCAGGATGAATTTGCTTCCTGCCACGTTGCTGGCACTTTGCCATTGCTCACGGATTTGAGCGGGCGAAAGATCTTTGTACTTCACTTCGTCGATCCCGGTGGCGATGGTCTGCGAAAACTTGCTGCGCACGGTGCTGACCTGCACACCGCTGGTCTGTATGGACCAGTTGACAACGGGGGCGTTGAACCCGACGAACTGGTCAACATATTCGTTTTCCCAGTGCAGGTGGAGGAAGTTCAGTTTCGCACTGGATGTGGCATCAAAGAAGCGTTTGTCAAAGGGCGCGCTGAACCGGGCGTAGTCTGCTGGAGAAAGCTCCTCACGCTTGGCATTTGCAATCGAGAAGAGTATCCCCGATGCGCCTGCCGCGAAGGCACGCTTTGCGTGGTTGATGTGCGACTGAGTCAGCACATCAAGCGCGTCGAGCAGCCGCTGCGGGTTCTCCTGCTGCAGGCGAAGAACCTCTTCCTTGGATGACAACTTAACCGCGACCTGCCAGGGATTGAAGGCGGTCTCAAGGATATACGCGTCTCCGTTCAAGCCGGTATTGATCAGCTCGAGAGCGTGAATCTGGTCGGGGAATGGATTGTCGAGAACCTTCAGGTCATACCAGTTGCCGGCGGGCTTCGGGTATGGGAAATCGCTCATTACTTTCACGATGTCCGTCTTGTATTTCCAGTGATAATCGAGCGTCGCCTTGGCGTGTACTTCCGCAGTCTGCGGCCCGAAGTGATGCCAGTGTGTGAATGGCGGCCGATCTACGTCGCGCCCCGCGAGCGCGCGGTCTACGCGCTCCTTGCGAGTGAGCGGCTTGCGGCCTGCCACCTGTCCAAGTATCGGTTGCGCAAGTGCGACGCCAACCAGTGCGGCGGCAGAGACAAGGAAACTTCTACGGTCAGTCATGAGTTGCTCCTGGAGAGGGATGTACGTCGATGGATGGGGTCCATGCGCGGACAGAATGACCCAAGTGTGCCAGTTTTTGAATTGTTAGAGTGTGCTTTGTGCCCGCGCAGGGAAGAGCTTCATTGTCGCTGAGAGATCAGCGACAACACAGCATGCGACAAGCGAACGACAGGTAGGAAATAGATGACATGGGTTCTTGGAAACCTGCGACTCCGTTTTCGCGGGGTCGGTAGCGCCAGTGTGGCGCGGGTTGGGATTGCTGTCAATCCGCGTCCGTCGTTATGAGCATAATCGAAAAGAAATACCGTCTCCTGTGATAGCTGTCACGGCATTTCTACAAATTGCTGGGGACGGAATGGCTCGATTGCAATGCACGTGCGCTGCGTCGGCAGATGGATCGCCCTGTCAAGATCGGCGATCAAATCCTCTTCATCCTCGATTCCGACGGAAATCCGCACAAGGTCACAGGGCAGATCTCGCTGGGCAAGCAACTCGGATGGAACGCTGGCATGTGACATGTTTCCGGACAGGCTGATGTGCCTGGACTTCACACCAGGAAAGAGTCGAGAAGGGACTATCGGGTCAACATCGTCCGCCCTTCGTACGATACGCATCCCGGGCAGTTGGAAGGCGAGGTTTCAAGACAACTTTTCCCCGACCAGGCTGCCTTCAGGCAGGAAGAGATTCGTCGATGGGAATTGATGGCGAACCACTAGGAGATGGTTTCGCGTTTGCGGATATGAAACGGGGGTGGTATGCTCATTTCGTGATTGATTTCGCCACGAAGAACGCCGGAGCATGTTGTTGCGCGATGATGTGTTGCGTACACAGGTCATCTGGCGTGAGGAAATGGCAGGGCTAGAGCAAGTTACAAGCCGGCATTTCAATCGGACCCACCGCCAGAAAGAACTGGTAGGTGGGTTTTCTGTTTTTTGGTGGAAATTTGGGCGAACACAGACAGAAGGCATTCGCCGCACAGAGATTGTTGGAAATGGAGAACGCAAATGGGAAAGACAATGGGTGTACCTGAAATAAGAGCGGAAGACCTGAAGCGCCGGCTGGATGCAGGTGAAAATCTGTTTTTGCTCGATGTGCGCGACGAGTACGAGTTCGAGACTTCCAATATAGGTGGGCACCTTATCCCGCTCGCCGAGTTACCACGGCGGGTGTCCGAGCTCGACCCCGGACAGAAGATTGTGGCCGTTTGCAAGATGGGTCCCCGTGGGGCCAAGGCCGTGCAGATGCTTAATAAAGCTGGCTTTAACCAGGTTTGGAATCTCACTGGCGGCATTCACGCTTGGTCTGATCGCGTCGATCACGGGGTTCGAAAGTACTAGACGGCGCGTGAAAAGCTCATTGTCTCAAGCCTGAGAATCGGGCTTACACGTTTGAGAAGGCTGAATTATGGCAGTCGAACCCCGCCTTCCAGAATGAACCCGTCCACTTGCATACTCCATCCGCAGGTTCTAGAATTCCCTAGCAATCACACAAGGAGAGACCCCTGTGCCTGAAGAAGTTGTTCGCGCCTCGTTGAGCGAAGAAGCAGCATATCAACTTGCCAATGTCACCAAGACGCCACCGCAATATGGGGCAATCACACCGCGCTGGCTGGTTCGCCTGCTTGACTGGAAGCCACTCGAGTCCGGAATCTTCCGGCTGAACAAAGTGGATGAAGGCAAGCCAATTGAATCGGTCTGCAGCCATGAGGACGAGTCGCCCCTTGCAACCACATACATCAAGTACCAGGAAGAGCCGCGCGAGTATGTGCTCGCCAGCATCAATGCGGTGCTCAATGTTCATACGCGCGTCTCCGATCTTTACAGCAATCCCTACGACCAGATTCGCGAGCAGTTGCGGCTCCTGATTGAGAGTGTGAAGGAGAAGCAGGAGAGCGAACTGCTGAACAATGCCGATTACGGCCTGCTGAACAACGTGGCGGATTCGCAGAAGCTGAAGACACGCAAGGGCGCACCGACGCCGGACGATCTTGACGAGCTACTCACCAAGGTGTGGAAGGAACCATCGTTATTCCTTGCCCATCCGCGCACGATCGCGGCTTTCGGCCGGGAGTGCACGCGCCGCGGAGTTCCTCCTCCGACAGTAACCTTGTTCGGCACGCCATTCCTGACATGGCGCGGAGTCCCTCTGATTCCTTCAGACAAAATAGCAGTAAGAAGCCGAGACCATAAGTCGAAGATTCTGCTGTTGCGCGTGGGCGAAAAGAAGCAGGGTGTGATCGGTCTCTTTCAACCCGGACTTCCGGGAGAACAGAGCCCGGGCTTGTCCGTGCGTTTCATGGGCATCGACCAACGGGCACTGGCCTCATACCTGGTGTCCCTCTACTGCTCTGCGGCCGTGCTGACAGACGATGCAATTGCCCTGCTCGAAGACGTAGACGTAGGACAATATTATGAGTACAAGTGAGTCGTCGCTCGGCGCGCCGGTGATTCCAGACTCGGACTTCTCAGGGGTGAGATTACCGGGAAATGCGAGCGCAGTTCCCGGCGTTCTCTCTCCGGCTGAGCTGACGCGCATGGCCAACGAGCTGTTCAATGCGCTGCCAGACGGGATTCAGCAGCCGGCGATTACCGCAGCTCGCGCAATATTGCCGGCGAACTCCGCCTTCAGCGGAAACCCGTATGCCGCAGTGCCAAGCCCAACAGTGCCCGCAGTCCCCGGGATTCTTTCCGGTTTTGCTGGGCTGCAGCCTGGTCCGTTTGTAGCCACTCCAGACCACAGTGTGCCGCCGGATGTGCGATCGAATGCCACCGTTCCCGCAACGCCGGTAGGTTCGCAAGCGGGACGCGGTGCAGGATCCACGTATCAGGCAGGACCGACGCCTCCGGCTGATCCGGCATTCGCTTTCCTCGCCGATGCGCGTCCGCTGTTTGCTTCGCCTGCCGCCGAGCCCGCTGCACAGAACACTCCAGCTTTTGCTTTTGGCAGCGCTGTGCCCAGCGAAGAGGGCTTTGCATCGATTCCATCCTCGTTGTTTACGGATGTCCCACAATCACGACAAGCAAGCGCGCCGCAGCCTCCTGCGCCGGCTGTTCCCGGGGCCTTTGGGGCGTTTGATTCATCGCCGATCCCTACATTCAGCTTTCTTGAAGACGTTCGGCCGCTGTTTTCCAATCCTGCGACACTGCCCGGACCGGTACCGGCCGATGCCGATTCGAGCATTGCTAACCCATTCGTAAATCCGCTCGATCCGAATGCGCCGCAATTGCCGGGCACTGTCGCCCACGCACCGGGTGCGGCTGCTCCCCCGCATGACCATGACGGGCCTCGTTCGCTCTACGCGTTCGATGGCGTTCCAGTAGTTGCACCCATTGGCGGACAACCTGAACTGCAGCGGGATCTCGGCCTGTCTTCCTACGGCTTCGATGTGGAAACGATTCGCCGAGACTTTCCGATCCTGCGGGAGGTTGTGAATGGTCATCCGCTGATCTGGCTTGACAACGGCGCTACGACTCAGAAGCCGCAGTCAGTCATCGATCGTATCTCGTATTTTTACGAGCACGAAAACTCGAACGTGCATCGTGCAGCGCACGAACTGGCCGCGCGGGCGACAGACGCCTATGAGTCGGCCCGTGAGAAGACTCGGCGTTTTCTCAATGCCGGAGCAACTCGCGAAATCGTGTTTGTCCGCGGAGCTACGGAAGCCATCAATCTTGTCGCCCAAAGCTGGGGACGCCGCAACATCCAAAAGGACGACGAGATTGTCATTACGTGGCTCGAACATCACGCCAACATTGTGCCCTGGCAGATGCTTTGCGCGGAAAAGGGCGCGCGGCTCCGTGTGGCCCCGGTGGACAATTCCGGCCAGGTATTGCTGGATGAGTATGAAAAGCTGCTTGGCCCCAAGACGCGGCTGGTTTCGATTACGCATGTGTCGAACGCGCTGGGCACTGTGGTTCCGGTGAAGGAGATGGTCGAAGCCGCACATCGCCATGGAGCCCGCGTGCTGGTGGATGGCGCGCAGGCGGTGTCCCACATGCGCGTTGACGTGCAGGCCATTAATTGCGACTTCTATGTTTTCTCCGGACACAAGGTCTTCGCGCCCACCGGCATCGGCGTGGTTTACGGAAAGTCAGAGGTTCTCGACAACATGCCGCCGTGGCAAGGCGGAGGAAACATGATTCAGGACGTGACCTTCGAGAAGACGCTCTACCAGCCACCTCCGCAACGCTTTGAAGCCGGCACTGGAAACATTGCCGATGCCGTGGGCCTGGGCGCAGCAATCGATTATCTGGATCGGGTTGGCATCGCGAATGTTGCGCGTCATGAACACACGTTGCTGGTGTATGCAACCGATGCTCTTCAACGCATCCCGGGGCTTCACATCATTGGCACAGCGAAAGAGAAGGCGGGCGTACTCTCCCTGGTGATGGACGGTTTCCGGACCGAAGAGATTGGAGACTACCTCAACCGTAAGGGCATTGCCGTTCGGGGAGGCCACCACTGTGCGCAGCCCATATTGCGCCGATTCGGTTTGGAGAGCACGCTGCGGGCTACCCTTGCTCTTTACAATACCTGTGAAGAAATCGATGCACTGGTTGCGGCACTCTGGGATCTTCGGCAAGGTCGCAATCCGGGCATCGCGTGACGGCATGAGCGCCTGGCTAACGGCACCATGGCCCTGGTATGTCGCAGGTCCGATTATTGGGCTATTCGTCCCGGCGCTTTTGCTGGTCGGCAACAAAGTGTTCGGGATCTCCAGCAATCTGCGCCATCTCTGCTCGGCGTTGATTCCGGTAAAGCTGGACTATTTCCACTATGACTGGAAGAACGCCGGACTCTGGAATCTTGTGTTCTTGACCGGCGTGTTGGTCGGCGGCGTGCTTGCTGCTCACGGGGGAACGCCGCACGACATTGCGATTTCGCCTGCGACGAAAGCTGCGCTGACACAATTGGGACTTCACGATCTGTCCGGAGTGGCCCCTAACGAAATCTTCAGCTGGCAATCCCTGTTGACTCTGCGTGGATTTGTGTCCGTCGTTGTCGGAGGATTTCTGGTTGGCTTTGGCACTGCATATGCCGGGGGATGCACATCGGGCCACGCCATCTCCGGTCTAGCGAATTTCGAGTTGCCCTCGTTGATTGCGGTCTTCGGCTTCTTCGCCGGAGGCCTCGCCGCAACGTATCTCATTCTGCCGCACTTGTTTTGACGACCATGACCGCCCAATCACAAATCGAGAACGTGGCTCCGGGCAAGCGGAAAGGGAAGGCTGCATTCCTTTTCGTATACCTTGTGCTTGGAATCGCATTTGGCATCACACTCACCAGGTCCGAAGCTTTGTCCTGGTTCCGCATTCAGGAGATGTTTCGATTCCAGTCCTTCCATATGTACGGGATTATCGGCTCGGCCATCGCAACAGCCGCGCTCTCGGTCGCACTCATCAAGAAGTTGGCGCTGCCATCTGCTTCAGGAGAGGTTATTGCAATCCCAAAGAAAGTACTGGGCAGCGGAGTGCGATACGCGGTCGGCGGTACGATATTCGGTTTGGGATGGGCCCTCACAGGAGCCTGCCCAGGACCTCTTTTCGCACTCATCGGCAATGGTGTGTCGGTGATGGTTGTTGCGGTATTGAACGCTCTGCTTGGCACCTGGGTTTATGGACTCTTTAGGTCAAGATTGCCGCATTGAATTGGATGTCAGCCATAACCTCGACCGGCCGGCATCTCAAAGGGTTGCTACACTGAGCTGAACATATGATGCCCGATGCGGATTTCCCTCAAACTGAAGCCGATTCACTTTGCGCTACGGCTCGCTGGTGCTACGGTCGCGGCTGGGTTCCCGCCACCAGCGGCAATTTCAGCATTCGCGCAAGTGGACGCATCCTGGTCACAGCCAGCGGCCTGGACAAAGGCACACTCACGCCCGCAGACTTAATTGAAATTGACCACGAGGGCCTGATATTAGCCGGTACCGGAAAGCCTTCCGCTGAAACCGCGCTGCACTTGATTCTCTATCGGAAACTTCCAACTGCCGGAGCCATTTTGCATGTGCATACCATCTGGAACACGCTGCTTTCTTCGCACTACGAGGCGAAGGGCTTTGTGCCGATTGAGGGATATGAGTTGTTGAAGGGGTTGGCCGGTGTCACCACGCACGCTCATCTCGAGCAGGTGCCTGTGCTCAAAAACTCCCAGGATTATGCCGGGCTATCCGATCAGTTGGCGACTGCGTTAGAGAAATTCCCGCACGCCCACGGGGTTTTGCTCAGCCGGCATGGGCTTTATACTTGGGGACAATCGGTGGCCGAGGCGCGACGCCATCTGGAGGCGCTGGAGTTTCTCTTCGAGGTTGAAGGACGGCGTCTGCTTACCTCCCAGCTTTGAGAACTTGAATTGAGTCGCGGGCCCGACGTAACTCGAGGAGCAATGATGGCTGTCCTTCGTTTTCCCCAAGACAACCGCACGATCGAAAATGAATCCGAAGTGCGCAGCGCACTCTTCGGTCTTGGCATCGATTATGAGCACTGGGACCTTTCGCGCGTGGCCGTGGATGCTCCGGCTGAAGACGTACTCGATGCATACGCTGAAGAGATCGATGAACTCAAGCGGCGCGGGGGCTACCGAACTGCGGACGTTATCGATGTACATCCTGAAACGCCGGGCCTCGACGCCATGCTCGCCCGCTTTGACAAGGAACACACTCACTCGGAAGACGAGGTCCGCTTCATCCTCGCCGGCCGCGGCGTTTTCTTCCTGCATCTCCCGGATCACGGCAAGGACAAAGTCGTCTCCGTTGAAGTCCACCCAGGTGATTTATTGCGCGTGCCGCGCGGGACCACTCACTGGTTCACCCTGTGCGAGGACAAGCGCATCCGCGCCATTCGGTGGTTTCAGGACATGGCCGGCTGGACTCCGCACTACACCGGAACAGGTGTCGACCAGGAGTACCAGCCGCTCTGCTTCGGTCCCGCATATTTCGGCCCACGCGTGGCCAAAACGCTGAGCGTATGACGCCAGGGCTGCCCCGTCTTTACCTGCTGGATGTCGAAGGCACCGTTGCGCCCATCTCGTTTGTCTACGAACAGTTGTTCCCGTATGCGCGAAAGCACTTCGCCAACTTTCTGGCGGAGTACATCAACGAGGCCGCAGTAATGAACGACCTGTTGCTGCTTGCGCGAGAGAGTCAGGCGGAGTCGGTGGTCGGTTCTCCACGTATTCCGGAATTCGCAGGGAACGAATACCTGGAAAGCCCGGATTTCCAGCTCCGCGCACTCATTTATGTGCATTGGCTTATGGACCAGGACCGCAAATCAACTGCATTGAAGAGCCTGCAGGGCCGTATATGGAAGAAAGGCTTCGAGTCCGGGGAATTGAAGGGAATCTTGTATACCGACGTGCCGGCGGCTTTTGATCGCTGGGCAGCAAATTCAAAGGTGGCCATCTATTCGTCCGGATCAGTGGATGCCCAGCGACTGCTCTTCCGCCACTCCACCTTCGGGGACCTGACAGACAGGATTGCCGCCTACTTCGACACGCGCATTGGGGCGAAGACGGCGAAAGAGAGCTACGCGGCCATCGCTGCGGCCATGAATCTTCAACCGTTTCAAGTTCTGTTCTTCTCGGACGTGGTCAGAGAATTGGATCCGGCCCGTGAAGCTGGCCTGGACACGCGGCTGGTGGTGCGGGAAGGGAACGCGCCCGTCGCGGATCTGCAGGGGCACATTGCTGTTCAGTCATTCGATGACCTCTCGTGAGGTAAGCCGTGGCACCTGCAAGGCAGTGCATGAATGCTTCCAACCTCAAAATTCATTCTTAGACTGGAATAGATGGATCGAGGGGTATACCCGTTCGATTTATGCTCGCTTCACATTTTGACCTGCGACTTTAGCCAAGGCTGACACATCGGACTTGCAATGAGTAATCCCGTCGAAGATTATGCCGCGCATTTATTTCAGCCCTTGTACATCAAAAACCTGGTCTTACCCAACCGGATCGTGATGGCGCCTATGACGCGCTCCAAGTCGCCGGGAGGCATTCCTGGACCGGAAGTGGCAGCCTATTATCGTCGCCGTGCTGAAGGCGGAGTAGGCCTGATCATCACGGAGGGGACCTACGTGCCGCATGCGGCAGCGGGTGTCTACCCCGATGTACCACACTTCTACGGCGAGGAATCCTTGGCCGGATGGAAGCATGTAGCCGAAGAAGTCCATCGAGCGGGCGGTAAAATCTTTCCCCAACTCTGGCACGTTGGTTTGGTTCCGGCTTCGGATGGGACCTTCCGAACTGGCGCCGTGGGGCCATCCGGGCTCGCTAAACCTGGTGAGAAAGTTGCCGCACCAATGACCCAGCGGGATATCGATGACGTGATCCGCGCTTTCGGCGAGGCCGCGCAATCCGCACAGCGTCTCGGATTCGATGGCCTGGAGATACACGGAGCCCACGGTTATCTTTTGGATCAGTTCTTTTGGGATGGAACTAACCAGCGCACGGATGGGTATGGAGGCGATCTAGCCGCTCGCACCCGTTTCGCGGTGGAAGTGATCCGCGAAGTCCGTAGCCGGGTGAGCGCGCAGTTTCCCGTCTGCCTCCGTTTTTCGCAGTGGAAACTGCAGGACTACAACGCTAAATTAGCGCAGAGTCCCGCCGAGTTGGAACGGTTTCTTGCACCTCTGGCCGCCGCTGGAGTGGATCTGTTCCATTGCTCGCAACGCCGGTTCTGGGAACCCGAGTTTGAGGGCAGTTCCTTGAACCTGGCAGGGTGGACCAAAAAGCTGACCGGTAAGCCGACCATCACCGTTGGATCCATCACGCTCAATGAGGAATTCACGCACACATTTCGGAGTGCGGAGACTGCAGCGGTCACCGGAATTGACGAACTGCTGGAACGTCTGGACCGCGAAGAGTTTGACCTGGTGGCGATTGGACGTTCGTTGATCGTCAATCCTTCCTGGGCGACCATGGTTCAACGCGGAGCAATTCAAAAACTGCTGCCATACCAGCGGGACGTATTGGAGCAGTTGGTCTAGCGCCTGAGATCGAGCCACCCCATATGCGGCGAACCTGGCACGATCCTGATTCCATCCGCATCGCGGCGAGACGCTCTGTTCGGGACACAAGTCTATGGGGCAAAACGTCGTGGTCCATTAAGTGTCCAATGAGCGTTCCTGCCTGTTTTCTGTCGGCATCAAGAACATTGCGCTCTCATGCACTGTGAACGACGAATTGCGAGTCTCCCGGTCAAGAAGACGGGCGACTCGCATTTTGTGAACTGGCGCCAAATCAACCGTACATGGCCATACCCCGGTCCTCTTGAGTTCGCTTTGACCACGGATATGCGGGAGGATGCTGTGAACGAGTGCTCGACTGTAATGATCCGCTCTCTGATTAAGGCGTTTCCGGGATAATCACACCTAGTTGCGCGTTTTCGTGAGCTACTTCATAGCGCGGCAGCGCGAAGATGAGCCCACAGGAGATCAGCGCGGGAAGAGCCAGCAATTGAATGGTCAGTGGCCGGTAGGATCCTAGCGCATCGAACACGCGACCCACAAGAACGGGGCCGATAGCGCCGCCAACGGCATACGTGGTCCAGGTTATGGCGTAGAGCGTTGAGAGGCGTTTGAGACCGAAGTAGCGGCCAAGAAGATAGGGCGTGATGTCGCCTTCGCTGCCCATGCTGAAACCAATAAGGCCGGCTGCAATAAGGCCTGCACTGAGGCTGTTGGCCACTGAGAGCAGCACAATGCCGAGAACGGTCATCAGCAGCATGATCTGCGAAACGCGGGGGCCGAAGAATCGATCAAGAAAGATACCCGTGAGGAGGCGCCCGATTAGTCCGGTGGCTCCGATGATTGCGACGGACGAGGCCGCCCCGGCAGGCGACACGCCACGGTCGGTGAGGAGTGCGGAAAGATGTGCGATTGCGCCGTTCACGCTGATCGCGTAGAGACACACAGTTGCGGCGATGATCCAGAAGGAGAGTGTGCCCAGCGCCACGGCGACTGGCTCGCCGAATTCGGTTGAGACCAAGTGATCTTGCTGGGCAACTGGGCGCTCGCGGACGAAGATTGCGGTGAGGGGGAAGCCGACGGCAAAAGCAAGCACGCCGAGGACGAAGTATGCAGCGCGCCATCCGAGGTGGGTGATGACGGCCTGGGTGAGCACCGGAAGTAGCATGGCTCCCAACGCGCTGCCCGCGAGCATGATGGAAAGCGCGAATCCACGACGGCGATTGAACCAGGTTGAGATGGCGCGGGAGTATCCGATGTAAGCAGTCCCATTGCCCACGAGACCGATTACAAAGAAGATGAAATAGAAGTGCAGCAGGTGCGGCGTGAGCAACGCGAGCGAAGCATAGGCGACCGAGAAAACGATAATGCAGGGCAGAACTACCCACCGCGGTTTATAGCGGTCAAGCAGAAAGCCGAGGCCGGGCGATGCGGCGGCCAGGGTTAGTGCTGAAATGCTGAATCCCGCAGAGATGGCTTCGCGGTGCCAGCCGAAGCTTGCAGTCAGCGGCTTGAGGAAGATGCCGAACGTGTAGGGCACAATCGCCGCAAAGCTGACCATGACGCCAAAGAAACCGGCGAGAACGACTCTCCAGCCTCGGTAGGTGATTTGGGATTCGTCGGTCTGGGTTTCTATTGTCTGCGTTGTTGGCTCAGGCATGGACGCGAATGACCTCGGGTAACCAGATTTGCAGCGTGACCGTCGTGGTCTTTCGCAGAGCCGGAATGATTCTATTCGAATGAGGCCTTCATCGCTTCATCGTGGCAATCGCAGCTTCAGTCACGCCCGAGTAACCATGTCCAACAATCTGGGCGGCGTTTTGCCGATACATGGCGGGATCCTGAGGGGCCCAGGTGCCGAGGCCATCGACATACCGATTGAACATGCAGAAGGCCGCGGCAATCAGGACAGTATCGTGGATTTCCAAATCAGTCGCGCCCAATTCACGCGCCGCGGCGATATCATCCGCAGTCACTTGCTTGCCACCAAGCTGCACTTTTCCCGCAATGTTCAGCAGCGCTTTTAGCTTGGGAGAAATCGCCGCATCGGCCCAGTCGGTCTTCACTTTCTGGACGAGCGCTTCATCGTGCCCAAGTTGCGCTGCGGCAACCGCTCCATGAATCGTCTGGCAGAAAAAGCAGTCGTTGCGCCAGGATACATGCGTGGCGATCATCTCGCGTTCGCCGCGCGAAAGCGTGCTTTCCCCGCGCAGCAGGATGTTGACTAACTCATTCAAGGGGGCCGCAGTCTCGGGACGAAACGTCATGGGACCGAGGATGCCTGGAAGCTCTCTGCCGATCTCTTCAGCAATTGGAAGCTGGATATAGGCCATGGATGAAATCCGTTCCGTGGGGATGATGCCCCGACACAGTGAGCAAGCGCTGGGGAAGCAGGGACGCGTTCATCCTACGTGGCGCTCCTGGGTGTGTGCTTCCATCGAAAGATGGAGAGGCGATTCCAGGGAACATTTCGTATTCCGCTGGGCGAGCCATCATGATTCGGGAGGTGTTTGGCCCATGCGCCGGGCCATTGTCGCTAGCAACTTCGGTCGGACAGTCGGTCGCGTCCACGGGCATTCGGCGATACAGATTGCGCATCCGGACAACTCGGTAAAAGCTGGGATGCATTTATCGAAGTCCACAAACCAGCGCTCCACTCCGCGAACCATCTGCTTTTGTTCTGAGATTGCACCCGGAGGACAGACCCTGGTACATACCTGACAGTTCTTGCAGAATTCGTCTGCCCCGAAGGGTTCGGCATGCGTGGCTGCCAAGGGCATATCTGTGGTTACGCCGGCCAGGCGTACACCCGCGCCGAACTTCCGGCTGATCATCGAGCCATGCTTGCCGAGCTCTCCCAGGCCGGATGCTATAGCAGCTGGAATCAAGAGCAACGCATCCGCGGATGGTCCAGGGAACGCCCTCGCTGTGTAACCCTGCGAGCGAATCCAGTTCGCCAGCGCGAAGGAAGAGCGGGTGCCGCGCGCATATTGGTCGCCGACGTCGCAGATTCCCTCGCCATTCGTCTCGTCTGAAGGAACCTGCTTCAGGCGCTCGTAATTGTGCCCAACGGCGAGCACGATCACTGTCGGCTCTTCGATCGTGTATCCCTCGAACACATACAGAGGATCCATGGGAGTGATGCCAATGTCATCCGCCTCGTGTAACAGCGCAAACTCGCTTATCGACCGGGTGAACTCCTCAGGCGACGCTTCCACGCGCTTTGCCGCGACGGGTACCAGTTCAGGGTGGTTGCGGGCTGGCGTGAACGCTGCATCGTATCCTGGGCATTTGCTCATCGTCGCTCGCGCTGCAACCTGCAAATCAGCGAATGGATGCATGGTGGGCGGATGCCAGAAGAACGGCGAAGGCCTGCGCTGAGTTGTTTCACCCAATCCGTTAATCGGGTTGCCCGAAGTTTTGAGCAGGGCAAGCGTTTCCGCCTTGGGACTGTAATGCTTTGGCTTGCGATCACTTGGATCGGGCCGAGTCGCAATTCCTTGCGGGGTCGCGTTGAGCGTGGACATTGTTAGACCTCCTACAGCGATCCTGGCCGCTGCTTAAAACTTCAACTTCAATGAAAACTGCAACTGTCGCGCTGCTCCCGCAAACGTCGGCGTTCCAAATGTCGGATTGACCGGGCTTGTCACACCGTCTCCATAACTCTTTGGAATTGAACCTGCAAATTCACCGGCGCCATACACTTGATCTACATCCTGCACGTTCACGCGATTCAAAACATTGAGAGCCTCAACGCTGCCATTCAGCTTCATCCGCTCAGTGAGGTTGAAGAGCCTCTGCAAACGCAGATCAGTGTCATAGTAGGACGCGCCGCGATAGCTGTTACGACCGATGCTGCCTACGCGATCATTGAACGGGAAGCCGTCGCCATTGATATCGGACCCTGCAAGGATACTGTAATATTGCGGGCTTTGCAGGGTGTTGAGCATCGAAAATTCAAAGTTACGCAATGGGGCAGTCCACGTCGTCGGCGACTCGCCCATCAGGGTCAACACGAGCCGGTGGCGAACGTCGTTGTCTCCCACAGCGCGATCCAGTTGCGGAGCAAGGTAGTCCTGTGGCTCGTCCTGCAACTGTGCCTCTGTAGCAAGATCGATGGACTTGCCATATACATAGTTCGCTAAAACACTATATCGATGAGCGAGTTCCTTGCGGACAAGAATGCTTCCGGCATTGTAGATAGACCAACCCGAAGCTGTGGCATACAAAACGAACCCAAAGTTGGGATCGGCGGGCGAGAATTTCTGCCTGCCGTCAGAGAGAGTGCCATTGGGAACACCATTGATTGTGTTGGAACTCAACAGGTGCATCGCATGCAAGTAGTGGTAGCCGGCCGTGAGATGCCAGCCGTCTCCCAGGTCGTTTTCGATTTCAAGGCTTGCATGCTCAGAGTAGTTGGAAGGAATGTCGCGCTTCACAAACCCGAGCGGAAATTGCTTCAAAATGGAAGGGCTCGGATAGATGCCATTGTGAGTAAAGTTGGAGAATGCCGCGCCCGCCAGAACAGGCCCCGCGGTTCCAACCATGCCGGCGGGACCAAATCCCGTCAGGTTGTTCGCGGGATCAGCAAATTCAGGTAACAGTGGCTGGGTCATATGCGTGAAGGCAGACGCGCCGTGCCATCCGTTGATGAGGCTGCTGTATTCAAGTGAGCCGGTATACAAACCGAAGCCCGAGCGCACCACGCCTTTGCCATTGCGGAAGGCATAGGCCAGTCCTACGCGTGGCTGAACATTGCCGAATTTGGTTGGGTTCATCATGCCGTTAATGCGAAGATCACTCGCCGACGGAAGGAAATCGAGATCGTAGCGCGCCCCGAAAGAGAGAGCGAGATTTGGGCGCACTCTCCATTGGTCTTGAACATAGAAGTCCGCAAGTTTGTGCCAGAAGGCCACAGCATCCGCGGCTTCGCGCGATGGTCCGTCTGGGCCATCATAGAACCCGCCTTCAAATGGCAACGACCGTTGCGGAACCTGGTTCCCGAAGTCGGCCTGCGTCTGCTGGAAGAGGAACTCGACAGCGGTCCCAGGACCAAAGTGGCTGAACGGCCCGGCGCCGAAGAAGCTTTGCGGACTGAATATTCCCACACCAGGCGTAAAGTAGGGCGTCTGCGCAGAAAACCATATCGGCTCAACTTCCACGCCCATCTTGATGGTGTTGGAGTCGTGTGTATAAGTCAGTGCTTCTCTTGATTGGAAGTGGTGCTCGCTATAGAAATCGACGCCGCCTAGAAATCCGCCACTGTAGAGCGTGTCGGCCACATTGATGGTCGGTTCAAATCCAGCGCCCACGGGGTCCATATGAAAGATGCGCCGGCCGAAGGCGATTGAACTTTCCGAAGCCCATCGACTGCTGAAGAGATGGAACAAATTTCCATACGCCGTTTGATCGTGGATCAGGTTGTCGCGATAACTCGAAGGCAATCCCTGACCAGGGGCGGCGGCGGGGGTATTGCCATTCCTCACATCCGTGAATAAATAGCCGATGTTCAGGGTGTTCCGGTCGTTCAGAACGTCAGTCACTTTCCCGAATGCGTTGTCATAGTCGCCAATCTGCAAAATGGATCCCAGCTTCTCCGGCGAAAGGCCCAGACCGGTCTTGACCTCATTGATGCTTGGAGTGCCGGGGCCAAGGCAACCTTCCGTGTCGATGCAGTGCAAGATGAAATGGGAGTAGATGGGCGATTGCGCTCGACGTTGCCCTTCATAGCCGGCAAAGTAGAATACCTTGTCCTTCCGCAGGGGGCCGCCAACGGACGCGCCAAACTGGTTGAAGCGCAGCGTATTAAAGCCGGGCGCGGAAAGAAGGTTGCTTGCATCAAACTTGTTGTTGCGCTCATAGATGTAGAGCGAGCCGTGCAAATCGTCTGTTCCTGATTTGGTGATTGTGTTCACGGCTGCACCCAGGTTCAATCCACCACCTGCGGCATCGGGCCCATCCACCACGCGAAATTCCTGAACCCAGTCGAGCGATGGGCTGACTCGCTGAACCCCAGAGACGGTCGTGGTGTAATTGATTCCGTCCAACCCGTAGAAGACGCTGTGAGTCTCGCGCAATCCTCCAAAGCTGATTTCGAGAACTGTTTCCTGAAAAGCCGATTGAGCGGCAGTGCTTGAATTCCGTCCAACGGTAGCCGTGGGCGTAAGAAGCACAAAGTCTATGAAGTCCCGGTCCGAGATCGGCAGATCCGATATCTGAGCAGGATCAATAACCTGGCTGCCTTCCGTTCTTTCCGTTTCCACGCCCTCCGGTGTGTCGCTTACCACCACCTGCTCTGTCGCCGCACGCACACGCAGCGTGATCTGCAACGACGCGGTTTGCCCCAGTGTCAAGGTAAGGGGCGTTTCGTATGCTCCAAATCCCTCAGCGTTTGCAGTCAGCTTGTACTCGCCGGCCTGGAGTCCCGGAATTACAGCTACTCCGAGCTTGTCTGAAACTCCCGTCCGGACCACTCCCGTATCGACATTGCGGACGGATACCTTCGCCTGTGTGATGACGCTGCCCGCGGGATCGGTGACAGTTAGGTTCAGTGTCGCGAACTGTTGGCCGAACAGGGAAGGGCACGCCGCGGCCATCAGCATAAGCAGCAAAGCGAAATGATGCGCGGAGCGATGGAGAATTCTTGCAGGCACTTGAACTGCACGAAGCGCACGCTCACTAAGAGCGAGATGGGCCAGGTTTTTCATGAAGGACTTCCTCGAGCGAATCTGAATTGGGGAATGCCAGAGCGGGGAAATGAACCCAGAGTGCATTATTGGGGATGATAAGATCAGCCGCAACGCCCACAAGGATGAGGTGGCCCTCGTCCGCAAGATGGAGAAGTGAGATGGCTCCCCCTTTGTCAGGAGCTTGCGTGGGTCCATCTTTTGGTGGATGAACTCACTTCATTGGCAAATTACACTTCGCTCCCTGTCGAGTTTGGCAACGTAGACATCCCCGGCGGCGTCCACCGCCACTGCTTGCGGAAATCAACCATTCGTCAAATGGCGAGTGGCAGACGGGGATTTCGTGTTCTCCAGGCCACCTGGAGCCGGGCTGGGCCGACGCCCGCGAATATCTCAGGTTCTTCAGCAGAAATAAGTCGGAGTTTGCATCTTCAAGTGAAGACTCCGCTGGGCAGGCTGAGGGGTTCAGACCCTCTTAACGCAGTGCTGGAAGGGCTTCCTTTTATTTGTCAGCCGCCGGGGAAGAGGCTGGGGAGTGATTGGTGAGGATTGTGCCATAGTGAGGCAGGAATTTCCTATACATTTCTGCCGGAGTCTTGAATTTTTATGAAATTCTCCTCCGCGAGAAGGTGGCGTTTGTCGGGGGACAGCAAATGCTGACAGTCGCGTCGGTCCTTTTTATGCCGCTCATCCGATACTTACATTTGGAGGAGGCGACGTCGCCATGATTGAGCCATCGGAACCGGTCTAGGTAATCCTTGAACCTCAAGGGTGCATTGAAGATTGAAGCTGCCTTTTGGCGTGGGATAGCATCAAAGAAAAGGGCTGAAAAGCCAGACCGAACCGACGACTGTTTTGCATGCTTCGGAGTCAGAAGCTGCAGATACTTAATCTTGGGCGCGGAAGGCTCTGCTCCAGCACATTTTAGTACCGCGACTGGACCGGCGACGGGCGGATGCGGAATGATGAATAATAGGAATTGAGAAAGAACTTTTATGCCTACCCCAGTTAAGCCATGCGATGGCACCTTTAGCGAAGAAACGAGCAGCTTACTTCTCACCAATGTCGATCGATCCCAATGGCAGATGCATGCGTGCCTGCGTTGCGGCCAACAAGTCGGTGCGCGCCTCGAAAAGGGCCGTTGGGTTCCTGAGGTGCATTGGCCTTCAGTGCCCGCGCGGACTTCCTCGCGAATTCGATGATTGTACCGACCAGGTGGTTTTAACTTTAGACAACCTCAGCGTCCTGGTTTCGCTTCCAGTTGATCCTGAAGTAGCTCCATAACCGCGCGCTCTTCCTTCCGTAAAGCATCTTCTTCCGCTTCCCGCAGTATTTCATCTGTGGCCTCTTCAACCTTTCGCAGGGTTCGACGCGCGAGTTTGCCGGTCAGATAGCACTCGATTACTGCCGGGTGCACGTAACACTTTCGGCAAACCGAGGGCGTATTGCCCAGGCGTTGCGCAACGGACTTGATGGCTTCAACTACATTCCTTTTCGCCGCCGACTCCGATGCGGATTCGTCAAACTGACGTAGAGCTCTACAGGCAAGCACCGTACCCGCCCAGGTGCGGAAATCCTTCGCGGTGAAATCCTCTCCGCTGACCGTTCGCAGGTAGTCATTCACGTCTGATGAACCGACTTTGCGTGTCTCGCCCGACTCGTCAACATACTCAAACAATTCGTATCCGGGAAGATCCTGACACTCCCGCACAATGTGCGCCAGTCGACGATCCTGAAGGCCGATAGTGTGCGGCTTTCCGCTCTTTCCACGAAAACGAAAGATGATCTTCGATCCGTTTATCTCAACGTGCTTGGCGCGCGTGGTTGTCAGGCCGTATGACTTGTTCTCTCTCGCGTAAGCTTCGTTGCCGACCCGGATCAGTGTCCGTTCCATCAGCTTTATGATTGTGGCCAGGACCTTGTCTCGCGGCAGTACGGGTAGAGCGAGATCCTGCTCCAGCCGTGTCCGAATTCCGCGAAGAGCCGACCCGAACAGAAGCATCCGCTCGTACTTGGTTTCATCGCGGACTCCCCGCCATCGCGGATGGTAGCGGCTCTGCTTGCGGCCGCGCGCATCGCGTCCGGTTGCCTGCAAGTGCCCGCGTGGATCGGTGCAGATCCAAACGCGCGTCCATGCCGGGGGAATGACCTGTGCGCGGATCCGTTTCAGGGTTTCGCTGTCCCGGACCGGTTTGCCCTGTGCATCGACATACCGGAAGCCTCTTCCAGACTTCCTTCTCCGTATTCCCGGTTGCGCATCGGAGACATAGCGCAACCCTGCTTCCTTCGCCGAAAGCACTGGATCGGTCACAATCTCCGGCAGGCTTCTCTTCTTCAGAGCCTCTGACATGAGTGGGTTGGATGGGAGAGGGGTTCCGTTCGTCGTAAGCGACGGCAAGGATAATGGAATATGGCGATCAAGACTGCATATAGAAAGGCAATGGCTGCCCGAGGGCAGCCATTGAAAGAACCAGAGAATCATTGACTGTTTATGCAATCGCGTGCTGGCGCAAGGAAAGCGGTTCGGCTTTCTGGGCGAGCCACGTGTCGACCTGGGCAGCGGCCTTGCGGCCTTCAGAGATGGCCCAGACTACGAGCGATTGGCCGCGGCGCATATCGCCGGCTGCAAAGATACCTTCGACCGATGTCATGTAGCCATCTTTCGTGGCAACGTTCCCGCGGTTGTCGACGGCGAGGCCAAGTTGCTCGATCATTCCGTTGCGGACAGGTCCGAGGAAGCCCATGGCGAGAAGTACCAGATCGACTTCGAGGATGAACTCGGAGCCGGGGATCGGCTCGAACTTTGGTGGGGGGCCGACACGGACAGCGTGGAGCTGCTTCACGTTTCCGTTTTCATCGCCAGTGAACTTTATGCTGTTGATGCTCCAGTCGCGAACACCACCTTCTTCGTGCGCGCCCTCGGTGCGAAGTTGCAGTGGCCAAAGCGGCCAGGGGGTGGACGGCGAACGATCCGCAGGGGGCTTGGGCATGATCTCAAACTGATGAACGCTCAGAGGCTTTTGACGATGTGCGGTGCCGAGGCAGTCCGCCCCGGTGTCGCCGCCGCCGATGATAATGACACGCTTGCCTTCAGCGTGGATGGCGGTTGCGAGGTCAACTTCGTCGCCTTCGCAACGGTGATTCTGCTGGGGCAGATAATCCATGGCGTAGTGAATGCCTTTGAGCTCACGGCCGGGAATTTTAAGGTCGCGAGGATGCTCCGCTCCGCCGCAAAGCAGGATAGCGTCGTAGTGTTCGGTGAGCGATTCGACGGGGACGTTGACGCCAACGTGCACGTTGGTGATGAAAGTGACGCCTTCAGCGCGCATCTGCCCGATGCGGCGATCAAGGATGTGCTTTTCAAGCTTGAAGTTGGGGATACCGTAGCGCAACAGGCCGCCAATGCGGTCGGCCTTCTCATAGACGGTCACGGAGTGGCCGGCGCGGCGCAATTGCTGCGCGGCAGCGAGGCCGGCGGGCCCGCTGCCGACGACGGCGACGCGTTTGCCAGTGGCGTGGTCTGGCGGCTCGGGATGAATCCAACCCTCTTCCCAGGCACGCTCGACTACGTTCTTCTCAATGAGCTTGATGGAGACGGGCTTCTCATTGATACCGAGAACGCAAGAGGCCTCACAAGGCGCAGGACAGATGCGGCCGGTAAACTCGGGGAAATTATTGGTAGCATGAAGGCGCTTGATGGCGGCTTCCCAACGGCCGTTGTAGACCAGGTCGTTCCAATCAGGGATGAGATTGTTGACGGGGCAACCGGTGTGACAGAAGGGCACGCCACAATCCATGCAGCGAGCGCCCTGGTCCCGTTGCTTTTGTTCAGGGAACGGCTCGTAGATTTCAAACCAGTCCTGCAGACGCTCATCGACCTTGCGGCGGCCGGGTTGTTCGCGTTCGATTTCAAGAAAGCCAGTGTCCTTACCCATGTTGCACCTCGGCGGCCGCCAGCAGGGGCGACGTGGTTGTGGGCGATGCATAGACCGCCTCTTTTTCCGGATGGATACGAGGAACGCCGAGAACGCGCTTGTACTCGTGCGGAAAGACCTTGATGAACTGCGCCTGCGCTGCGGCCCAATGCTCGAGAATCCAGGCGGCGCGGGGGCTGCCCGTGAGGTCGCGATGACGCTCAAGAAGTTCCCGGACTTTGATGACATCTTCATCGGAGGTAAGCGCCTCGAGATCGACACTGGCCGGATTGCAGCGGCGTGCGGCAAAGTCGCCCTCTTCGTCGAATACATATGCGATGCCGCCGCTCATTCCTGCGGCGAAGTTGCGGCCGGTTGCGCCGAGCACGACGACGGTGCCGTTGGTCATGTATTCGCAGCCGTGGTCGCCTACACCTTCAACAACGGCAGTTGCGCCAGAGTTGCGAACGGCGAAGCGCTCGCCGGCGATGCCGTTGAGGAAAACTTCGCCGGCAGTTGCGCCGTAGAGAACGACGTTGCCGACGAGGATGCTTTCTTCAGGCAGGAAGCTGGAGGTCTTTGGAGGATAGGCAATGATGCGGCCGCCGGAAAGGCCTTTGCCCAGGTAGTCGTTTGAATCGCCTTCAAGCTCGAGCGTAACGCCCGACGGAACGAATGCTCCGAAGCTTTGACCTGCTGAGCCAGAGAACTTGAAGTGGATGGTGCCTTCCGGCAACCCGGCGGATCCGTAACGGCGAGCGATTTGCCCGCCCAGCATGGCGCCAACTGTGCGGTGCACGTTGCGGATAGCAAAGCTGCCAGTGACGGGGGTCTTTGACTCAAGCGCCGGTGCGGCCCTGGCGATGAGTTGGTGATCTAGAGCCGCTTCGAGGCCGTGATCCTGCGCCTGCATTTTACGGCGGGCGACGCGCGATGGCAGGGTCGGCGAGTAGAGAATTGACGAGAGGTCGATGCCCTTGGCCTTCCAGTGAACATCGGCAACGGCTGCATCAATCTTGTCGACGCGGCCGACCATTTCATCGACTGTGCGGAAGCCGAGTTTGGCCATGTGCTGCCGCATCTGCTCGGCAATGAAGAAGAAGAAGTTGATGACATGCTCGGGTTGGCCGGTGAACCGCGAACGTAAAACCGGATCCTGTGTCGCGATGCCGACCGAACACGTGTTCAGGTGGCACTTGCGCATCATGATGCAGCCCATGGTGATGAGCGGGGTGGTGGCGAAGCCGAACTCTTCAGCGCCGAGCAAGGCTGCAATGATGACATCGCGGCCGGTTTGCAGTTTGCCGTCGGTTTGCACCTTGATCCGCGAGCGCAGATCGTTGAGCAGGAGCACCTGCTGGGTTTCAGCAAGGCCGAGTTCCCAGGGTAGACCTGCGTGCTTGATGGAGCTTTGAGGGGATGCGCCGGTGCCGCCGTTGTCGCCAGAGATGAGAACCACATCGGCATGGGCTTTGGATACTCCCGCGGCGACGGTGCCAACGCCGACTTCAGAGACGAGTTTGACGGCGATGCGTGCCTGCGGGTTGACGTTTTTGAGGTCGTAGATAAGCTGCGCCAGATCTTCGATGGAGTAGATGTCGTGATGCGGCGGCGGAGAGATGAGGCCGACGCCAGCGATGGAGTAGCGCATTTTGGCGATGACGTCGTCGACCTTATGGCCGGGCAACTGGCCGCCCTCGCCGGGCTTTGCGCCCTGCGCCATCTTGATCTGCAGTTCGTCGGCATTGACAAGGTAGTTGGTAGTGACGCCGAAGCGTCCGCTGGCTACCTGCTTAACGGCTGACCGGCGGAGATCGCCGTTGGCATCGCGCTCAAAGCGATCTTCGCTTTCGCCGCCTTCACCAGTATTTGACATGCCGCCGATGCGGTTCATGGCGATGGCGAGAGTCTCATGCGCTTCCTTGCTGATGGACCCGAAGCTCATGGCGCCGGTGGTGAAGCGCTTGACGATCTCCTTGGCCGGCTCGACCTCTTCAAGCGGAATAGGCTCCGCCTCGTACTTGAGATTCAGGAGGCCGCGCAGAGTGCAGAGATTCTTGCTCTGGTTGTCGATGAGGTCGGTGTATTCCTGGAACGTGGCGGGGTTGTTCGCCCGGACCGCGTGCTGCAATTTGCCGATGGTTTGGGGATTGAGCAGGTGATACTCGCCGCCTTCGCGGTACTGATAGTGGCCGCCGACAACTAGGTCAGTTTCGGAATCGGTAAGAGGCTGGAAGGCGTAAGCGTGCTTGAGCTGTGCTTCGCGGGCCAGTACGTCGAGGCCAACTCCTTCAATGCGCGATGCTGTGCCGGAGAAGTAGGCACCGACCAGCGCTGAGTTGAGACCGACCGCTTCAAACACCTGCGCGCCGCGATAGCTTTGCAGCGTGCTGATGCCCATTTTGGAGAAAGTCTTGAGCAGGCCCTTGTTGATGGCCTTGATGAAATTCTTCTCGGCATATTCTGCGGTGACTTTGTCGGGCAAAAGGCCGCGCCGTTTGAGATCGTGGATGCTCTCGATGGCGAGATAGGGGTTGATCGCGCTGGCGCCGTATCCGATGAGGAGCGCGAAGTGCATCACCTCGCGGGGCTCCCCGCTTTCAATGATGAGGGCGACCTGGGTGCGAGTCTTCTCGCGCACCAGGCGGTTGTGCACGGCGGCCATGGCCAGCAGGCTGGGGATCGGCGCGTAGGTTGCGTCGACGCCGCGATCGGAGATGATGAGCAGGGTGTAGCCGGAGTGCACGGCATGAGCGGCGCGGGCGCTCAGGTCTTCAAGCGAATGCTTGAGACCGGCCTCGCCGTCGGCGGCGCGGAAGAGAGCCGGGAGGGTCGTGGCGAGCAGGTCGCCTGAGGAAACGCGACGCAGCTTCTCAAGGTCCCGATTCGTCAGGATCGGATGTGGCAACTTCATCGTGTGGCAGTTTTCCGGCGCCTCATCCAGAATGTTGCGCTCGGTGCCGATGTAGCTTATGAGCGACATAACGAGCTCTTCGCGGATGGGATCGATGGGCGGATTGGTGACCTGCGCGAAAAGCTGCTTGAAGTAATTGAAGAGCGGCTGCGGGCGGTCAGAGAGGCAGGCCAGCGGGACATCGGTTCCCATGGAGCCAATAGGCTCTTCGCCCTTAGCGCCCATCGGCGCAAGGAGGATACGCAGGTCTTCCTCGCTGTAGCCATAAGCGCGCTGGCGACGGAGGAGCGTTTCAGGATTGGATGCGATGAGTCGCGAGGGCTCGGGCAGATGGTCGAGCGTGATCTGCTGTTCTTTGAGCCACGCGCCATAAGGCTGGCGGCTTGCGAGCTGCTTCTTGATTTCGGCGTCGGAGATGATGCGCTTCTCAACGGTATCGACAAGGAACATGCGGCCCGGCTGCAGGCGGCCTTTCTTGCGGATGTCTTCGTCTGGGACTTCGAGGACGCCGGCTTCGGAGGCGAGGACGACTAAATCATCTTTCGTCACGATGTAGCGTCCGGGCCTGAGGCCGTTGCGGTCGAGAGTTGCGCCAATGTAGCGGCCGTCAGTGAAGGCGATCGCGGCAGGCCCGTCCCATGGCTCCATGAGCGAGGCGTGGTACTCGTAGAAGGCGCGCTTCTCTTCATCCATGTCCGGATTGCCAGACCAGGCTTCAGGAATAAGCATGGCCATGACATGGGGCAGGGAACGGCCGGAAAGATGGAGGAACTCTGCCGCGTTGTCGAGCGAGGCGGAGTCAGAGTTGCCCGGTCCGATGATCGGATAGAGGTCGTCGATTTTCTTGCCGAATGCCTGGGTTGCAAAGACGGACTGGCGCGCGTGCATCCAGCTTACGTTGCCGCGGACGGTATTGATTTCGCCGTTGTGGGCAATGTAGCGGTATGGGTGGGCAAGCTTCCAACTGGGAAAAGTGTTGGTGGAGAAGCGCTGGTGAACGAGGCAAAGAGCGCTCGCGGTGAGCGGGTTAGCCAGTTCAATATAGAACTTCTCAATCTGGGGGGCCAGCATGAGGCCCTTGTAGATGATGGTGCGGCAGGAGAAGGAGGGGACGTAGAAGGTCTCCTTGTCCTCGATGTCGGAATCGGGGGCGGCGATCTCGTTTTCCGTACGGCGACGAACGCGATAGAGCAGGCGCTCGAATGCCTCCTCATCCATGCCGGCTGATGCGGTGGGCAGGCCGACAAAAAGCTGTTCGATGTAGGGCTGTGAGGCCCGGGCTTCACGGCCCACGGCATTGCCGTTTACGGGAGTGTCGCGCCAACCGAGGACGGTGAGGCCTTCCTCCTTGGCGATGCGCTCAAAGACGCCTTCGCACTGCAGGCGGCTGTGCTTGTCCACAGGGAGAAAGCACATGGCGACGCCATATGCGCCGGGCTCCGGGAGTTTGATCCCAAGCTCTCCGCATTCGCGCGCGAAAAAGGCATGGGGAATCTGAATCAGGATTCCAGCGCCGTCGCCAGTCTCCGGATCGCAACCGGCAGCGCCGCGATGAGTGAGGTTGATGAGCACCTCAAGCCCCTTGCGGATAATGTCGTGACTGCGCTCGCCGCGAATGCTGGCGACGAGACCCATGCCACAGGCATCATGCTCATTCCGTGGATGATAAAGGCCCTGCGGCTTAGGAGTTTCAAAGCGACAATCAGATGTATGCATGGCATCCTTCTTCCGAATGAACTTTGTGGTGCAGTATGCATTGACTGGTCGAAAAGGACACAACCGCGTAGCGGTTCCTGGTGGGGAAAACCGCCCTTGCCCTTCATTGTTTGGCCTGGCTAACAGGCCCTTCCGGGTGGAATCGCGCTGAACTCTTTACTATATCGAAAATTCGCTTGCCAAGCGAACTTCCTTATATGTCTTTATTTTCGTTTAGGGAAAGCGCGGCGCCAATCAGCCCGGGGTGATGAGAGCGGCGGAACGCGCGCGGACTTCGCGGAGAGGAAGCGCGGTGGATGCGGTCAGGTTTTTTTGAATCTCCGAGATTACGGAAAGTGCGATGGTTGCAGGGGATTCAGCGCCCAGATCGAGGCCCATGGGAGCGTGAAGCCGGGTGAGCCAGCGGTCGATCTGGGTATCGGCTGCGGAGGTGGAAGTTGGATGCAGCAGGCGCGCGGATTCAGTGAACAGCTCACGTGTGCGGCGCTGTGGGCCAAGGACTCCGATGTAGGTGATGGGTGAGTCGAGGGCGAGGAGCGTGGAGAGGATATGCGCATCCTGCTGGAAGCTGTGGGTCATTATGACGGCGGCGTCCTGGGGGCGCAGGAGGGTGAAGGGCGGGGACGCAGTGTGGCCGGATGGATCTGCAGGGGACAGAAGATGCACGGCATCGGCTAAAGGGAATCGTTCGCGGGTAACGAGGTTCGAGCGGCCATCGGCGACGGTGACGAACCAGCCCAGTTCGCGAGCCAGGTGAAGGAGCGGAAGCGCGTCATCGCCAGCGCCGAAGATGCACAGGCCGGGACGGGAGGGACGGAAGTTGGCCCATGCACGAAACTGTGCGCCGTCCACTGCAATGACGCGATCGGTCGAGGCGCAGTGCTCGAGGGCGTGGGCCGCCAAGTCTTGAAGCTCTCCGGGGATCGGTTCGGGGGTTGTGGCGAAGGCGCGTTGGGCGAGGTGCGGACCCTCGAGGATGGTCGCGATGGCCAGCGGAAGACGCTGGTTGAAGGCTTGTTCCAGTTCGACAAGGAGCGGGTGAGCAGTGGAACGGCGCTCGAGCAGCAGGAAGACAACGCCGCCGCAACCGGAACCGTACGGAAGTTCGCCGTCGTCTTCGGCGGTGGAGTAGCGCTGAATGGTGGGTCCGCCGGCGGTGAGCCACCAGGCGCGCTGAGCCACCTGCGCCTCGAGACAACCTCCGCTGACCGTGCCGGCCCTACGGCCGTCGGGCGCCAAGAGCATCAAGGCGCCGGGCTTTCTATAACTTGAACCCTGGACTTCTACGACCGTGGCCAGAACGTAATCCGCGGAGGATGCTTCGAGTTCGCGCCACAGGGTCAGAATGCGTTCGAGGTCCGTCATGGTCCTATTTTCTCGCAATCTTCCGGGGCAGATTGGAAGTTTTGCAGCAGGAAGTTTTGCCAACCTTTCCGCCGCGGGACTGTGCAATGGAATTGGATGCATTGAGGAGCAGCATCCAGGGTGTGGAATTGTGAACGGCCAATCCTTGGGTTGTTGAACTAGAATTGGCGGGTTCTATTTTCAGGAGGCAGTATGCGGTATGTTTCGGACACAAGAAAGACGCCTGCAATTGGTCTGGCCATTTCATTCTTTGTGGGCTCGCTTTGCTCGTTTTTGCTTTGCGTGGTTCTGGCCGGCGGTGTATCGGCAAGGGCGCAGAGTGCGGAAGACGAAAAGAAGATCAACGACACCATCGCGAAGATGACGCTGGTCGAGAAGATTCATATGCTCTCCGGCTCAACCATGATGGGTTCGACCGGATTGGAACGACTGGGAATTCCAGTATTCCGAATGAGCGACGGTCCGGTTGGCGCCCATATTCCTCCGCCTTCAACAGCCTATGGTGCCGGGATTGGCCTGGCTGCGAGCTGGAACCCCGAGCTGGCCGCGCGAATGGGCACGCAGATTGGGCGCGATGCGCGGTCACGCGGCGCGAGCTATCTCCTTGGGCCGGGAGTGAATATCTACCGCGCTCCTCTGAATGGCCGCAATTTCGAGTACTTCGGCGAGGATCCGTTTCTTGCCGGGCAAATCGCCGTCGGCTACATCAACGGGGTTCAGTCGCAGGGCGTGAGCGCCACCATCAAGCACTATGCTGCGAACAACTCCGAGTACTTCCGCTTTACCGAGGATTCTGTGGTCAGCGAGCGGGCGCTCCGGGAGATTTATCTACCAGCCTTTGAAGCGGCAGTGAAGCAGGCGCATGTGGGATCCATCATGGACTCCTACAACCTCATCAACGGCACCCATGCCACCGAGAATACCCACCTGAATATCGAGATCGCCAAGCAGCAGTGGGGCTTCGACGGCGTGATGATGTCCGACTGGACGGCGACTCACGACGGCGTGGCCGCAGCCAATGGCGGCATGGACCTGGAGATGCCGTTCGGGACATACATGAATGAGAAAGCGCTTCTTCCGGCCGTGAAAAGCGGTGCCGTAAAAGAGTCGACGATTGATGACAAAATCCGCCGGCTGCTGCGCGAAGCGTACCGATTCGGATGGATGACCCATGATCCGCTGGATGAGAGCATTCCACGCTATAACCAGCAGGGACGCGTGGCGGCTCTTGAGGGGGCGCGCGAAGGGATTGTCCTGTTGAAGAACAAAGGAAACCTCCTCCCGCTCGATCCAAACAAGGTGAAGACCATCGCGGTCATCGGCCCGGATGCGTTTCCGGCGATTCCCTCCGCAGGCGGCAGTGGCATGGTGCCGACCTTTTCCGAAGTAAGCGCGCTGAAGGGTATCAGCGACCGGCTGGGAGAAAAAGCAAACGTACTCTACGACCGTGGAGTGCCGAAGCTTTCGATCTTGGCAATGCGGTCTGGGTTCAGCCAGTTTGGCGACAAATTCGTCCCGGGGCTGACGGTCGAGACCTTCGACAATGACAAGTTCGAAGGCAAGCCCGTCGCCACGAGGACGGAAATGCTGGCTACCTCCGGACAGAACATTCTGGATAACCCCGATACGGCCGAGTTGATCCAGTCGATTACCGCGGACCAGATGGCGGCCTTCATGAATATGGGCGCGCCGCCCAGGTTCCCACGGTGGACAGGCTACTACTTTGCTCGTTCCCCGGGAAATTATGTTGTGTTTGTGGAGAACCAGGGAAAGTACCGCCTCACTGTTGACGGCCAAACGCTGATTGACCATGCGGAAATTCCGAAGTTCGCACTGGCACAGCGGGTGCTCCCGCTGACTCCGGGGCCGCACAAAGTGGTGCTTGAGGTGCTGGGCGCGCCGCAGTTTGGCGAGGGCGCACTCAAGATTGGCATCGCGCAGGAAGGCACGCTGGTAATCCAGTCGGCCATCGACCTGGCAAAGAAAGCGGACGCGGTGATTGTGGCCGTCGGCTACAACGCGGATATTGAAACAGAGGGTGCGGATCGGGAATTCGCATTGCCGCCGGGGCAGGTTGAGCTAATCAAGAAGATAGCAGCGGTGAACCCGAACACGATTGTGACGGTGACGGCAGGCGGGAGCGTCGATGCGTCGGAGTGGGTGGACGACGTTGCTGGATTGCTGCAGAACTGGTATCCGGGTCAGGAAGGCGGCACGGCGTTGGCAGAAGTTCTGTTTGGCGATGTCAATCCGTCGGGACGGCTGCCGATCAGTTGGGAAAAGAGACTGAAAGACAATCCATCCTATGCATGGTATTATCCGACTCCGGGAACGCTGACAGTTCCTTACAAGGACGATGTCTTTGTGGGTTATCGCGGATACGAGCATAACGGTGTAAAGCCGCTGTTCCCGTTCGGCTTCGGGCTTTCGTATACCAGCTTTAAATTTTCTGGGCTGGCAATTCATCAACTTGCCGGAGCGGGTTCGTTTGAAGTTGCGTTTGATGTCACCAACACGGGAACAAAGGCCGGGGTGGATGTGGCCCAGGTATATGTGAGCGAGGGACACCCGCTGGTTCAACGGCCACCGCAAGAGCTGAAAGGGTTTGTCAGAGTGATGCTGGAGCCGGGGCAGACACGGCATGTGAGCGTTCCACTGAACGCGCGCAGCTTTAGCTGGTACGACGAAAGTGCCGCCGCTTGGCACGCGGATGCAGGGGACTACACCGTGCACGTGAGCCGATCCTCAGCCGATCCGCAACTGGAAGGAACCATCAAACTTCTGGAACCGATTGTGGTCGGCGTGAAGCAATAAGGTAGTTACTTGGCGGGGACAGTATGATTCCCGAAGCTGTCCCCCCCAGGTTCTTTGCCAGGCGGGTATTCGTATGGCGGTGCGGGCTTCAGGAGTTTGTTGGTTGCATGACAATTCCGTGACAGCTCCGTCATGTTCAAGGCATACAGTCAACCTTCAGGACAGTTCCCCGTCTAAACAGGTTGATCGTCATGTCGCATCGGTAAAGACTCGGCATTCAATTCAAATTCATTCGTTTCTTGATAAATCATCAATGGTCCTTCTTCAGTGCCTACGGGATGCGCGAATGGGAGAAGAGGCAGAACTGCGCTCCACGCCCCGTTTTCCTCCCACCGTCGCCGAGCCCCTCTGCATATCGTTTCTCGATCACAAGCAACTGTTCGTCGCCATTCTCGCGTATGGCTTGATTGGGTATAGCCAACGGGTGGAATGCCACCCGAGTAATTTTTGACTTGAACCGCAACTTTGCCTCCGTTCGGGGGTTCTTCTCCGAAGAAAGGGTCCAAACCATACCATGCGTCCCCTGCGTGCAATTTCCCTCAGTGTATTGGCCAGTGCTTTGCTTA
>Ga0302319_10003251_pt1 | contig 34250 bp, 31 predicted proteins | sample Bog_T0_2_FD_203319 | JGI IMG/M metagenome (GOLD analysis project Ga0302319, IMG submission 203319) | Peat permafrost microbial communities from Stordalen Mire near Abisko, Sweden - Bog_T0_2 | ecosystem: Environmental > Terrestrial > Soil > Wetlands > Peat | place: Sweden: Abisko, Stordalen Mire...
GTACACCACGCCCCACCTGACCTCGGCCATGGCGATGTTCGGATTCGTCTACCTGTGGTACCTGATGGCGGTGCTGGTGATAGAAATCTGGCTGGACTACCGCCAGGACATCGTGCGCCTGGCCGACTCCACGCGCGGGCCGCTCCGCTGGCTGTATAAAGCGATGACGCTGGGGTCGACCAACCTGAGCCCGCGGGCGCTGCGGATTGACGACCGCACCGGCTACATCATCACGGTAATCGGCATTCCGTCGGCCTTCCTGTTGCACGGCTATGTAGGTTTTATCTTCGGATCGGTGAAGGCCAACCCGTGGTGGTCCACTCCGCTAATGCCGATTGTGTTCCTGTTCTCGGCAATGGTATCGGGCATCGCGCTGGTGATGCTGTTGTACATGGCGGCGATGAAGCTCCGCCGGCATCCGATCGACATGCCGTGCCTGGACACCATCGCGCGCTATCTGTTCTACACCTTCGTCATCGATTTCTCGCTGGAGATGTTGGACCTGATCCACCGCATGTACGAGGCCGACGAGTCGTTTCAAAGCCTCGATTTCATGGTGCACACGCGCCTGTGGACCTCTCAGGTGCTGATCCAGATCATCGCCGGCACGGCGGTCCCGCTGGCGCTGCTGGCATTCGCCCAGGTGGTCCGGTTGAGCGAGCCGCGGCGCCGCCTGCTGTACGCCGTGGCGGGCACCTTGACCATGATCGGGATCTTCGCCATGCGCTGGAACGTGGTCATCGGCGGCCAGCTCTTCTCCAAGAGCTTTCTCGGCTACACCAGCTACAAACTCGCGTTCGCCACGCGCGAGGGACTGCTGCCTTCGATTGGCCTGCTGATTCTGCCTTTCGTCATTCTGTGGGGACTGGTCAAACTGCTGCCCCCATGGACGGCCGCGGATGCCCGGACGCTCGGAGGACCACATGGAGGCGTCTCGTGAAACCACGCTGCTGGCCCGGCTGGAGGATCTGAGCCGGGACTTGGATGAGCTGCGGCGGCGTGTCGTGCTGCTGGAACACGGACCGTCCGCGAGCACCGCGCCAGTGGATGAGCTGCGGCGCCGCGACGTCCTGCTGGAACGGACACCATCACCAACCACAGCGGAGATCGAGACGCCGCCGCCATTGACGGAGTTGGAACTGCCCCCGGTGGCCGGCGTCGAGTGGGCCGCTGGCCTGGTGCCGCTGTTCGGGTGGGGGCTCCTGGGAATCGCCGGCGCCTATCTGCTGCGCGCGCTGACGGAGGCCGGCTACCTGCCCGGTCTGCTCGGCGTCGGCCTGGGCATCGTTTACGCCGCGTGGTGGCTGTTTCTGGCCGCGCATCGGGCCCACGAGCGGCCGATGTTCAGCATCATTCACGGCCTGACCGCGGCGCTGATCATGGCGCCGATGCTGTGGGAGATGACCGTCAGCTTCCACCTGATTCCGCCGCTGGCGGCGTCGGCCGTCGCGGTCTGCTTCACCGTGTTCGGACTAGCCATCGGGTGGCAGCGGAACCTCACGCCGATCGCCTGGATCGCCACGCTGGCGGGCCTCGTGACCACCACGGCGTTGTTCCGCGAAACGCACGCTCCCACCGTCTGGGCCGTGTCGATCCTGGTCATAGCGGCGGCGACGGAGTTCGCTGCGTGCCGCGACCATTGGCTTGGCCTGCGCTGGGTAGTGGCGTTGGCGGCGGACTTCGCGGTGCTGCTCGTAACTTTGCTGACCACGCTGGCCCCCGCCGCGGGCGTCGTCCAGGGGCTGCAGTTCGCTTTGCTGACGATCTACCTGACGAGCACCATCGACCGCACGCTGCTGCGCGGCCTCAACGTGACCCGCTTCGAGGTCTCGCAGGCGGCCATGACGTTTGCGATCCTGGTCGGCGGCGCGCTGCGCCTGACCGGCGCGAGCCAGACCGGGCCGTGGGGTGTGGGCGCGTTTTGCCTGCTGGCGGCTGTGGTGTGCTACGCGGTTTCGTTCGCTTCGCTGGAAAATCGGGATGGCCGCAGCCGCAACTTTTACGCCTATTCGACCTTTGCGCTGCTGCTCGTGGTGACCGGCTGCGGCGTTTTATTGAACCCCGCCGCGCTGGCGGCGGCGTTTTCGGGCCTGGCCGTCGCGGCGCTCGTGGCGGGTTTCCGGAGGGACCGCTACACGTTGCGGCTGCACGCCGGCGCATATCTGCTGCTGGCAGTCGGAATGGCCGGGATGGTGCCGCGAGCCACCGAGCGCATCATCCGCACCGGTGGTGGAGTGGAGAGTGGACTTCCGCTGCCGTATGCGTTTGCGCTCTTGGGCGCCGCGCTGTGCTACGCGATGCTAGTGGCGCAGGAGCGCCAGCGGGCGCCGCGTTGGACCGACACCTTGGAGGTGACTCTCGTGGCGGCCCTGGCAGCCTGGGGCGCCCTGGGCGCGGCCGCCGGTTGGATGAGCGCGGCCCCGCTGCGCACGGCGCTGCTCACGGCCGCGGCACTGGCCATGGCCTGGAGCCGCCGCGCCGAACTCCGCCGCCTGGCCTACCCGCTCATGGGCTTGGCCGGCTTGAAACTCCTGGCCGAGGATTTGCAGCAGGGCCGCTCACTGACCCTGTTCGGCTCGCTCATATTCTTCGGCGGCGGACTGATTCTTCTGCCCCGGCTGATGCGGCGCGCTTGGCCGGCAGACTCTTCATCCTCGGCCCGCGCCGCTGGACCAACAGACCAGGAACCGCAAGCGACTTAGATGAGAAAACTCCGGCGTCCGGCTTGATTTGCGCGTTTCAGTGCATCAAACCGCGATCTTCATCCCTTTCGAGTACCCGCCCTTCGGCGCTCAGTTCGACAGCGCCCGCATCAAGTCCGCGGACAAGACGGTCGGGCACCAATACTTCTCGATGTGTTGGATCACCAGTTCCGTGCCCGCGGCGTGGCTCACGTAGGGCGGTTTCTGGGGGTTGTACATGGCATCCGTGAGATCTCGCACGAGAATGCAGCGCAGGCCCCACCTGGTCATTTGTTTGATCGCGAAGCCGCGATTCAGAATGCACATGTTGGTATGCACGCCGGTTACCAGCAGGTGTGTAATGCCGTGCTCGCGGAGAGCACTGTAGACTTCTGCTCCCTGGTCCGAGATGAGGTCGCCCGCGGCGACATGTATGGCCGCATGCTGCCGGGACCAGGCTTGATAAGTCTTGTCGCCCGGCGTGTCGCAACCGCCGTCCGAGTCGTCGATGGGCAGAGCGGGACTGGCCAGGTCGAGAGGCGTGGGGGCACTCACGGCCGGAATCGCCAGCATCGCCTTGCGTTGCGGCGCGTCTTTGTAGAACGCCATCGTATCCGAGGGCGCGTGGATGATGAGTACGCCGCGTCTGCGCGCCACTGCGATCAGCCGGTCGATGGCCGGCGCCAGTTTGGCCACGCGCTCGGTGGCACCGCTGCACCAGTGCTTGTCCCAAACGTCGCAGATGACGATGGCCGTCTGCTTTGGTTCGAGATTCTGACCGATCTGGACTTCCTGCCACTCGCCGCTGCCTTTGTAGGCCTCCACCCGGCTGCGCAGGTTGACGTGAAAATCCTGCCCGAACAGCGGAACGGCAAGCACAAACGGAAGCAACTTCCGCATCTCAACCCTCCTCGCGCTTAGAAGCGCAGGAATCTAGAAACCGTAGAAACCGGAAACCAGGATAGCCTGAGAGGCTGTCGGGATGAAGTTCCGGCGTTTTGGTCTTCCTTGCGAGTATAAGCGAGTCGTAGTCGCGGAGTCGGCGCGATAGCCAGGATCGCTGGGCTTGATCTGGCAGAGCCCCAAGTCCACTCCGTTATGTGGCGGAGCCATCTCGAAATCCACGCAACTGCGGACGAAGTCGCGCGGGAAGCGCAACCGGCCAGTGGGAGCGGGAGCGATCCGCGGCTACGCCTGCCAATTCGTCTCCGGTTGCTGAGCCCTGCTCTGACCACTCAGGGACAGGGCTGCTGCCAAGGCCAAGCACCACTTCATCCAAATTCTTCCGAGCCAAGATTCGCGGCGGCGAAAGCGCACACGAAACGCGCGCATGATCCTAACCGGAACAGTTGACTGGAGCGAGAGATTTCGCCGCGAACCGGAGGCAATGAAAAGGGCGGCCCGAGCGGGCCGCCCATGCAGGAATCAACGCGGGCTGGGCAATCACTCAGCCAGATGCGGCGACAGCATTTTCACGATGTCGCCTTTGCCGACCGCGCCGACGCGCTGGTCGACCACCTTGCCCGACTTGAAGAGCAGGAGCGTGGGAATGCCGCGGATGTTGAAGCGCCCGGCCGTGCCGATATTCTCATCCACGTTGACCTTGCCGACCTTGATCTTGCCGGTGTATTCCTCGGCCACGGACTCGACGGTCGGCGCGATCATGCGGCAGGGGCCGCACCATTCCGCCCAGAAGTCCAGCAAAACGGGGACTTCGGAGGCCGCTACTTCCTGATCGAAGTTCGTGTCGGTGATTTCCACGGTAAACTTGCCCATTGTTCTTGAAACGCTCCCATCCTATGTGATGTTCGACTCTCGGTGTGGGATTCAGACGCCGCCCAGGAGCTTGCCGTACAAGCTGGAGTAGGCGGCGGCCGAGACGGCCCACGAGAAATCCTTCTTCATTCCGCGGATCATTCGTTCGCGCCAGGCATCGCGATTCCGGTAGGCGCCGAGAGCTGCGCGCAGCGAATCATAGAGCGCTCCGGTCGAGTACCAGGAGAACTTGAAGCCGGTGTCTTCCTGAATGGTATCATCCAGGCCGCCGGTGGCCCGGACCACCGGGACCGTACCGTAGCGCAGGCTGTAAATCTGGTTCAACCCGCACGGTTCATAGGCGCTCGGCATGAGGAACAGGTCCGCGCCGGCTTCGATTTTGTGGGCCAGCGGGTTGTTGTATCCGATCCAGACGCCGACCTTGCGCGGGAGCCAGCGCTGCCAGTCGTTGAAGAGTTGCTCGTAGCGCCATTCACCGCTGCCAAGCACGACCAGTTGCACGTCGTTCTCCTCGAAGAAGGAAGCCAGTCCGGCGATCAGGTCGAAGCCTTTTTGCGAGACAAAGCGCGACACGATGCCGATCAGCGGGCGCTCGAGATCGTCGGCGGGCAATCCGAATTCACGCAGCAATTCCAGCTTGCAGACGCGTTTCCCGGCCAGGTCCGCGGGCGAGTAGGCGGCAGGAATCAGCCGGTCGGTTTCGGGGCTCCACTCGCTGTAATCGACGCCGTTGAGAATGCCCGTGAGCGCAGCGGACTGATGGCGCACCGTGGCATCGAGGCCGCAACCGTATTCCGGCGTCTGAATCTCGCGGGCATAGGTTGGGCTGACCGTGGTCAGCCAATCGGCCATCACCAGGCCGCCTTTCAGGATATTCAGGTCGCCGTGGAACTCGAGTTTGTCGGGCGAGAACCAGCCGCTGTTCAGCCCGAGGTCCCAGAAACAGCCTTTGCCATAGCGCCCCTGATAGCCGAGGTTGTGGATGGTGAGCACGGTGCGGACATGGTCGAAGACCGGGTTGGCGTGCTGCTGATCGGCCTTATAAACCGGCACGAGAGCCGATTGCCAATCGTGGCAGTGGAGAATATCGCAGGGGAAGACGGTCTGCGCGACGCCGAGAGCCGCCAGCGAGAGCACCGCGAAGCGGCGATGATTGTCGCCGTACTCGCGGCCGCCCTCGTCGTACAGCTCGGGTCGGTCGTAGAAATAGGGTGCTTCGACCAAGTAGTAAGTGACACCGTTGTGCACCAGCCGGCGAATGTCCACGCGGTAAAAGAACCGTCCGGCGTAGAGCACCATGTTGTCGAACGCACTTTCGGTCTGATCCCAGGCGATGCGGGCGTAGCGCGGCATGACGACGGCCACATCGTGGCCCAGTTTCTGCAACTCCACGGGCAACGCTCCGACCACGTCCGCCAAGCCACCCGACTTGGCGAAGGGCGTCGATTCGCTGGCCACCATCAGAATCCGGCTCATCCACTACTCCTGAAAAATCGCGCTGGCGCGCGGGGCCCAAACTGTCATCATACCCGCGAGGCCATGGCAGAGCCCGCCGGCGCGGCGCCGGGCGCTCGCATTTCCCGCCGCGCAGGCCCCTATAATGAACTTGTCAGGAGTTACCACGGACCGCATGGACGACCTCAAGAAGAGGATGCTGGAAGAAATAACGAAGCTGGAGCATGAGCTGCGCAATGAGCTGCCCAAGGAGATTCTGAAGGCGCGCGCGCACGGCGATTTGCGGGAGAACGCCGAGTTTCATGCTGCCAAGGAGCGCCAGAGGTACGTCGATTCCCGGCTGTCGAGCCTCAAACTGAGGCTGGCGGAGTTGTCGATGGTCGACTTGACGAAGATTCCGCACGACCGCGTCGGGCTGGGCTCGAAGGTGGTGGTGCTGGATCTCGACAAGAACGAGGAGATCCACTACCGGCTCGTGGCCAGCGAGGAATCGGATGTGGCCAACGGCCTGATCTCGACCAGTTCACCGATCGGCAAGGGCATCTTGGGGAAGAAGGTCGGCGACGACGTCACGATTCCCATTCCCGGCGGGCAACGCAAACTCGAGATTCTCGAATTGACCACGGTTCACGACATCGCCGGCCCGGAGTAGATAGAATCAGGGGCGGCCCCATGACGTTTACGCGAGCTATCGGAATTGGTTCCAACAAGCTGCTGCTGCTGATCGTGCATGGGTTTGCGCTTTCGAAAATCCATCCCAACTTTCTCACCCTGATCGGCCTGTTGATCAACGTCTATGCGGCCGTGCTGTTGGCCTCGGGCCGGTTTATGGTGGCCGCGCTGGTGATCGTCGGCGCCGGCATTTTCGACATGGTGGACGGCCGGGTGGCCCGGGCGACCAACCAGGTGACGCTGTTCGGCGCGTTCTTCGATTCGGTGCTGGACCGCTATTCCGACTTGTTCCTGCTGATGGGGTTGCTGGTTTACTACAGCAACATCAACCGCAACTTCTATGTCGTGCTGACGGCGGTGGTGATGACCACTTCGGTCATGATCAGCTACACGCGCAGCCGTGCGGAGAACGTGATTCCCACGTGTAAGGTTGGCTTTCTGGAGCGGCCGGAGCGCGTGGTGCTGCTGATCATCGGCGGATTGATGGACCGCATGGCTCCCGTGCTGTGGGTGATCGCCGTGTTGGGGACGATCACGGTGGTTCACCGCATGGTCTTCACCTTCGAGGCGGCGAAGCGACTGGAAAAAACGTCTTAGTGTCATGTCTTGCAGGTTGTTTGACAATCACCGGCCATTCACCGTGGCGCAGGCACGTGGCGCAGGCACTCGTGCCTGCCGCGTCGACACTCGTGTCGACGCTCGGTCGGCGTTGTCGACACTCCGCCGGCGTTGTCAGTCCGTGACTGAGACACTACACTAGCCCTCGAGCAGAACCCACGCCAGCGCCAGTTCCGACGTGTGGGTCAGGGAGAGTTGGACCGTCTTCACGCCCAGCTGGGCGGCGATGGCGGCAGCGACGCCGTGCAAGACCAGAGTCGGGCGGCCTGAGGGCAGATTGGCGACCTCGAAATCCTTCCAAGTGACACCCCGGCTCCAACCCGTGCCGAGGGCTTTCATGCCCGCCTCCTTGGCCGCGAAGCGCGCGGCGAAGCGCTCATACTTGTTGGCCTTGCGCTCGACGTAGGCGATCTCTTTTGCGGTGAAAACGCGCTGGACGAAGCGCGCGCCGTAGCGCTCGACGGAGGCGCGGATGCGCGCCACTTCGGCCAGATCCACCCCAGTACCGACAATCAAGGCGAATTCCTCCAGAGTTCCAGCATAGCCAAGCCGCGCCCGCGAGGGTCCAGGCGGAATGCGGGCGTGGCGTAGAGCTGCGCAGCGTGCAGCGGTTTTCCACGCAGCGTGCAACGTGGTTGCGCTCGGGGAACGGACCGGCCGAGCGCGGCTGGGGCGCTGCTGAAACGAATTCCGAAACCCGATTCAGGCATACGAATTTGAAAAAAGTGTGCGAAGGCGGCCGCCGGCGCGATAGGATGAGAAGCAGCGCAATGCATATTCCGGACGGATTTCTGGCGGCGCCGGTGTGGGGCGGTCTGTGGGTGGTGAGCGCCCCGGCCGTGGTGGCGGCAACGCGCCGCGCGCAGCGGGATCTCGACGAATCGAAGGTGCCGCTGATGGGCGTGCTGGGGGCGTTCGTCTTCGCCGCCCAGATGGTGAATTTCCCGCTCGGAGCGGGCACCAGCGGCCACCTGCTGGGCGGCACGCTGCTGGCCGCCGCACTGGGTCCGGCTCCGGCCATCGTGGTAATGACGGCAATCCTGACGCTGCAGGCGCTGATTTTCCAGGACGGCGGCCTGCTGGCCTTGGGCGCCAACCTGTTCAACATGGCCCTGGTTGGCACGCTGGCCGGGTATTGGCCGTGGAAGGCGCTGGCCGGCGGCCGCTTCGCCCGGGCGGGGCTTTTCGCCGGCGGATTCTGCTCAGTGCTGGTTTGCGCTTTGCTGTGCCTGGCCGAATTGTCCGTCTCCGGGGTCCATTTCGGAGCGGCGGCCATGAGCCTGGCATTGGGAGTGTTCCTGGTCAACGCGATTCTGGAGGGGCTGATCACCGTCGCCGTGGCCGCTTCCCTGGACTCCATCCGGCCAGGTTGGCTGAAGGCTCCGGCCGGCGCCGGACAACCGGTGCTGTGGCTGCTGCTGGGATTCGCAACGCTGCTGGCGTCGGCTGGATTTCTGGTTGCTTCGACGCACCCGGACGGCGTGCAGCATCTGGCCCAGGTGACCGGTCTGGCGTCGCACGAACGTATGTTGTTCAAGGCCCCGCTGGCGGACTACGAAATCGCGCTGCCGGTTTCGGCCTGGATCAGAAAAGCGATCGCCGGACTGAGCGGCCTGCTGTTGACCGCGGCCGCATGCGTCGCGCTGGCCCGTTGGATCGGGCGCTGGCGCAGCGCCTGAATGGACCTCTGCGGTGAAAAGCGGCACCCTGCGCAGGTTTCGGACTCTGGAGGATTGGAGCCGGGGCGGCTCCTGGCTGCACCGCCGCGATCCGCGCTTCAAGCTACTCTCGGCGCTGGTTTTGCTCGCGGCCATCGCGGTGGCGCCCACTCGAAGTTTCACCGGCTTGCTGCTGGCTTCCGCGGTGGGCCTCGCCATCCTGTTCATGGCTGCGGTCGAAGCCGGCTTGCCGCCGCTGTCGATTCTGGCGCGCGGATGGGTCGTGCTGCCGTTTACCGGGGTCTTCGCGCTGCTGGCGTGGCTTGAAGGGAACCCGCATCGCGCCGCCACGTTGCTTGCGAAATCGTGGCTCTCGGCGGTGACGGTCGTCGTGCTGATGGCCACCACGCCGCTCGATCGTCTGCTGGCCGGGATGCAGTCGCTGGGGGTGCCCCCGCTGCTCGCCTCGGTGGTGCAGTTCGTATGGCGCTATCTGCACGTAGCCCTGGACCAATTGCGGCGCATGCAGGTGGCGCGGCTGGCCCGCGGGGGCGAGCGCCGTTTCGTCTTCGCCGCCGCCACGGTCGCCGTGCTGTTCGCTTCCAGTGCGGCGCGGGCCGAGCGCGTGCACCGGGCGCTGCTGGCGCGCGGCGGAGAAGCCCATTTCCTATTACTGGAGCCGCTGAGGATGCGGCCTGCCGACTGGTGTTTGCTGGGCGGAGCCCTAGGCTCGGCGCTGCTTTTGACGGCTTCTGGAGGATGGCAGTGAGCCACCATCAGCCGATCGTCGAAGTCCGCGGCCTGCGGTTCCGCTATGAAGACGGCACCGAGGCGCTCAGAGGCGTCGATTTCATGGTGCATCGCGGCGAGCGCGTCGCCCTGCTGGGAGCGAACGGTTCGGGCAAGACGACGTTTCTGCTGCACCTGAACGGTATTTTGCGCGGGGCGGGGTTCATCGAGGTCTGCGGCACGGAGCTGGCCGATTCCAGTTTGAAGTCGATCCGCCGCAAGATTGGATTCCTGTTTCAAGACCCTGACGACCAGTTGTTCCTGCCGACGGTGCTGGAGGACGTGGCTTTCGGTCCGCTGGAGCACGGCTGCCCGGCCGAAGAAGCAATCCGCAGAGCCCGGGCGGCGCTCGAACGAGTCGGTTTGCAGGCCGAAGCCGCCCGCGCCCCGCACCGGCTCAGCGCCGGTCAGCGGCAGCGGGTAGCACTGGCCGGCATACTGGCCGCTGAGCCTGAGATCCTGGTTCTCGACGAGCCGACCACACACCTCGACCCGCCTTCGCGCGCGGCATTCTTGGCGCTCTTAGAAGGTCTGCCGCAATCGCTCCTGCTGGTCTCGCATGACGTGGCCTTCGCCGCGCGCCTGGCCAAGCGCGCCGTCTTCTTCGAGCAGGGACAGATTGTCGCCGATGGCCCGATCGATGAGATTGTCCGCCGGTTCGGCTGGGCCTGACCGGCGGCCGGCGGGCCGCACCCGGCCGCACCGCCTGAGTTCCACCCAGGGATTGGCCGCGCTGGCGGCTTGAGCAAACGTGCTTGGCTCCTTTCGGAACGCCTTGCGCGCACCGCCAGCCAGCCGATTGTGTGGCGGCGCTCAATGGCCGCTGTTTCGTTCCACGCTACACGACTTCAGCGAAGCCCCAGCCCTCTGCGGTCTTATAGCTCTGCCCAAAGCCCGCGCCTACCGCGCCAGCCTGAATCTCGGCTGTGACGGGATCGGTCGCGTTTTCCGGGCCATAGGTTCCATTTGCATTCTCAGCGATCTGGGTTGTCGATGCGCTCGCGGCGCTGGTGAGGCTCCCGGTGCCAGAGTTGGCCGCAGCATTCGAAGTGACGGTATTGCTGTCGTATTGGTGGCGACCGTGATGTGATTCCGCCAGCTTGGGAACCTGCCCGGTTTGCGAGGCCTGCTGGAACTGCGTCGACAGATTCTGGAAAAGCTGGGCCTCGAATCCACTGGACTGGCTGGCCATGGTGTTGAGTTGCGAGGCAATGCTCGAGGTCTGTTGTTTGAACTGTGCGGGGTCGCTGGCCGCCAGATTCTGGAGTTGGTTGAGAATCTGGCCAAACCCTGAGGCGCTCGCCGAATTGGCGCCGCTTCCGGAACTGAGGCTGGAAATGGTCTGGGACGCGGACAGTGAGTTTCTCTTTAAGTGGTCGAGCGTTCCGAGTTGCTGCAATTGGGATCGGCTGGAAGAGGGATTGATAGTCAAATTGGACACTGGCTGCTCCTTGCTGGGGTTCTCGTCGTCTCACTGGCCCGCCTGGCCTGCGCCAGGCGTCCGGACGACCCGCGCGGGATGGACCGCCCGGACATGGCAATGGGTCGATGCACGAAAACCTCTCACGGCTTACGGCGCCCGAGGCACCGTACTGCCGCTGGTCTGTAGATCGTCCCAATCGGGCTGAACCTGTAGTCTGGTAGCCGAAAGATAGCTAGCTTAAGACACGGGAGACAGACGCCTGACCGCCCCACGGCGCAGAGGACGCAGAGCGCGAATCGAGAGCGCTGTGCGCGCCTCGGACAGCGACGTCAGCCCCGGGGTTGGCGGCTTCAGCGCGCGGTGCTCTTGAGCGTGTAGCTCGACAGCACCTTCATATAGTTGGCGCGCTCGAAGGCGGCGGGTTCGGAGACCGATTGAGAGCTCATGCTGCCGCGCATCTGCTGGATGGATTCGTACTCGTGCTCCTCCATCCAGTCGGAGAGGTCCTCTTCGAGCTTGGCGAGGTATTCGGGCCCGTGGCGCAGCAGCGCCGAGGTCAGCATGGCCACGCGCGCTCCGGCCATGACGCTCTTCACCACGTCGGTGGCGCTGTGGACGCCGCCGGTGATGGCGATGTCGGGGCGGATGCGGTTGTACAACAGCGCGGCCCAGTGGAGCCGCAGGCGCAATTCGGACGAATCGCTGAGCACCAGGTTGGGCACGACTTCCAACGCGTCCAGATCGAAGTCCGGCTGGTAGAAACGGTTGAAAATGACCAGCCCATCGGCGCCGGCCTCATCCAACCGCTTGGCCATGTTGGCGAAGGCCGTGAAGAACGGTCCGACCTTCACCGCGACCGGAATGCGCACGCTGGCCTTGACGTGGCTGACCAGGTCCGAGTACATCTCCTCGACCTTCTCGCCAGTCAATTCCAGGTCGGTAGGCAGGTAGTAGACGTTCAGTTCCAGGGCATCGGCGCCGGCCTGTTCCATCAGTTGCGCGTAGCGGATCCAGCCGCCCGTGGACACGCCGTTCAAGGAGGCGACGATCGGGACGTCGCAACTCTCCTTGGCCTTGCGAAGATGGTTCAGATACGGATCGGGGCCGAGGTTGTAGCTCACCATCTCGGGGAAATAACTGAGTGCTTCGCCGAAGCTCTCGGTGCCCTCGGTGAGAAAGCGGTCCAGAACGCCGCTCTCGCGCGTGATCTGCTCCTCGAACAACGAGTGCAGCACAATCGCGGAGGCGCCGGAGTCCTCCAGGCGGAGGATATTGCCGATGTCCTTGCTCAATGGCGAGGACGAGGCTACGAGTGGAGTGCGGAGCTTGAGCCCCAGGTATCCGGTAGTCAGGTCGATCATGGCTAGTTTCTCCTCGTGGCGCTTCTTCAGTGGGCCGGGATCTCGGCGCTGAGCTTACCCTCGCCGGGCGCGGCGGCCATCTGGTCGTAGATCCGCCAGCGGTTCATGACGTCGGCCTGGGCATCGGCCAGCAGCCGGCGGGCGTCGTCGGGACGGCTATGCACCAGCATGGTGTAGCGGGTCTCGTTGTAGATGTACTTTTCCAGCGGCAGCGCGGGCGCCTTCGAATCCAGCACAAACGGGTTCTTGCCCTCGGCCACCAGCGCCGGATTGTAGCGGAACAGCGGCCAGTAGCCGGTCTGCACGGCGAGCTTGGATTGATCCAGCGCGTGCACCAGGTCGTAGCCGTGAGCGATGCACGGCGAGTAGGCGATGATGATCGACGGCCCGTTCCACTTCTCGGCCTCGAGGAACGCCTTGACCGACTGCATGTCGTTGGCGCCCATGGCGACGCGCGCCACGTAGACGTTGCCGTAGGTGACCGCCATCATCCCCAGGTCCTTCTTGGCCGACTGCTTGCCGCCGGCCGCGAATTTTGCCACCGCGCCGCGCGGCGTGGCCTTCGACATCTGCCCGCCCGTGTTGGAGTAAACTTCCGTATCCATTACCAGGACGTTTACGTTGCGCCCCGAGGCCAGCACGTGGTCCAGGCCGCCATAACCGATATCGTAGGCCCAGCCGTCGCCGCCCAGGATCCAGACGCTCTTTTTGACCAGTGCATCGGCCACCGCCAGCAGATCGCGGCAGTACGCCGCAACTCCGTTGGTAGTGACGGCCAGCCACGCCTGGACGCGCTGCTTCAGCTCCGCGATGCGCTTCCTTTGTTCAAAGATGCCCGCCTCGACACTCTGGTCGGCTTTCAGAATCGACTCGGCCAGCGCTTCGCCGATCTGCACGGCGTAGCGCTCCACCAGCAATCGCGCATAGACGTTCTGCTGATCCACGGCCAGCCGCAGGCCCAGGCCGAACTCGGCGTTGTCTTCAAATAGCGAGTTGGACCACGCCGGACCGAGACCCTGAAGGTTGGCCGCGTACGGCGTGGTGGGCAGGTTGCCACCGTAAATCGAGGAGCAGCCCGTCGCGTTGCCGATGAGCGTCCGGTCGCCGAACAGTTGCGTCAGCAGTTTGATATACGGCGTTTCTCCGCAGCCCGAGCAGGCGCCGGAGAATTCGAACAGCGGCTGGAACAGTTGCAGGTCCTTCACCTGGTTCGGCGAAAGCTTATTGCGATCGAATTCCGGCAGCGTGAGGAAGAAATCCCAGTTGGCGGCCTCGGTGGCGCGCAGCGGAGCCTGCTCCTGCATGTTGATGGCGCGGCGCTTGGTGTCGCTCTTGTCCTTCACCGGGCAGGCTTGCACGCACAGCCCGCAGCCGGTGCAATCCTCGGGCGCCACCTGCAGGCTGTAGGCCAGCTGCTTGTAATCTTTCCACCGCGCCTCGACCGCCTTGAACGATTCCGGCTGGCCGGCCAGGCTCTGCCGGTCGAAGATCTTGGCCCGGATGGTCGCGTGCGGGCACACCAGCACGCACTTGCCGCACTGGATGCACAGCTTCTCGTCCCACACTGGGATCTCGAGTGCGATGTTGCGCTTCTCCCACGCCGCGGTGCCCGTCGGGAACGTGCCGTCCACCGGCATCGCGGAGACCGGCAGCATATCGCCGTCGCCGGAGATGATCGGTCCCAGGACGTTCCGCACGAACTCCGGCGCCTGCGCCGGCACCGGCGGCCGCAGTTCGGTCGTGCTGGTCGCAGTGGCCGGAATCTTCACTTCGCTCAGCCGGTCGATGGTCCGGTCCACGGCGGCGAAGTTCTTCTGCACCACCGATTCCCCACGCTTGCCATACGTTTTGACGATCGATTTCTTGATCTGCGCGATCGCCTCTTCCCGCGGCAGAACGCCACTGATGGCGAAGAAGCAGGTCTGCATCACGGTGTTGATGCGCGAGCCCATGCCGGTCTCTTTCGCCACTTCGTAGGCGTCGATGACGTACAGCTTGAGGTGCTTCTCGATGAGCGCTGCCTGCACCGGCCGCGGCAGTTGATCCCACACCGCTTCCGGCGCGAACGGCGCGTTCAGCAGCACCGTCGCCCCCGGCTCGGCGTAGCGCAGCATGTCGATGCGCTCGAGGAACGAATACAGGTGGCAGGCCACGAAACTGGCGTGCGAGATGAGATACGTGCTGCGAATCGGCCGCGGGCCGAAGCGCAGGTGGGAGATCGTGATCGAGCCGGACTTCTTCGAATCGTAGACGAAGTAGCCCTGCGCGTAGTTGTCGGTCTCCTCCCCGATGATCTTCACCGAATTCTTGTTCGCCCCGACCGTACCGTCCGCGCCCAGGCCGAAAAAGAGGGCCCGCACGCCCTTGGGATCCTCGGTCGAAAACGTCGGATCGCACTTCAGCGAAGTGAACGTGACGTCGTCGTCGATACCCACGGTGAAGTGATTCTTCGGCGCCGGCTTGGCCGCTTCGTCGAACACCGCCTTGACCATCGCCGGCGTAAATTCTTTCGACGACAGGCCGTAGCGCCCGCCGATCACTCGCGGCATCGCGGCAAACGGCAGCGTGCCCGCCGTCTGGGCCTCGCTCAGCGCCGTGATGACGTCCAGATACAACGGCTCGCCCGGGCCGCCCGGTTCCTTCGTGCGTTCCAGAACCGCCAGCGTCTTTACGCTCTTCGGCAACGCCGCCAGGAAGTGCTGGATCGAAAACGGCCGGTACAGCCGCACTTTGAGCAGCCCGACCTTCTCGCCCTGCGCCGTCAACGCCTCCACCGCCTCGTGCGCCGTCTCCGCGCCCGAGCCCATCAGCAGCACCACGCGCTCGGCATCGGGCGCGCCTTCGTATTGGAACAGCTCGTACTTCCGGCCCACCACCTGCTCGAAGCGCCGCATCGCTTTCTCGACGCACGCCGGGCATTTATCGTAGAACGGATTGGCCGTCTCGCGCGCCTGGAAATACACGTCGGGGTTCTGCGCCGTGCCGCGCAGCACCGGATGATCTGGCGACAGCGCCCGCGCCCGGTGCGCCTGAATCAGATCGTCGGGCAGCATGTCGCGCAAGTCGTCTTCGGTCAACTGCTCGATCTTCGACACTTCGTGCGACGTGCGGAAGCCGTCGAAAAAGTGGATGAAGGGCACCCGCGCTGCGAGTGTGGCCGCCTGCGCGATCAGCGCCATGTCCATCACTTCCTGCACCGAGTTGGAGGCCAGCATGCCCCACCCCGTGGCCCTCACGCCCATCACGTCCTGGTGGTCGCCGAAGATCGACAGCGCATGCGTCGCCAGGCTCCGCGCCGCCACGTGGAACACGGTCGCCGTGAGCTCGCCGGCGATCTTGTACATGTTCGGAATCATCAGCAGCAGGCCCTGCGCCGAGGTGAACGTCGTCGTCAGGGCACCTGCCTGCAGCGCTCCGTGCACCGCACCGGCCGCGCCGCCTTCGCTCTGCATTTCTACAACGCTCGGGATCGCGCCCCAGATGTTCGGCTTGCCTTCGGACGACCATTGGTCCGACCACTCGCCCATCGGCGAGGACGGCGTGATCGGGTAAATCGCAATTACTTCGTTCGTCTTGTGGGCCACATAGGCCGCCGCTTCATTCCCATCCAGGGTGATCTTGATTCTTGATGTCATTGGAAAAAGGACTCGCCTTGATTCTACTGCAATCTGGATACCATTTCATTGTTTCGGAGCCGAACGTCCCTATGTGGTGGGCGCTTCACATCTTTGCGCCGCCGGCCGGGATTGCATTCCGGCCGTTCTTGGGCCAGATGCCCCAATCGCCGATCCCGGTTTCGCAAATGGATTCATAAGCGTTGTTTGATATGCCCCACTCGCACTCTGCCGCTCGAATTCCGGCGACGTTGGCGGAACGCTTTGATAAGATCGGCTCATGTTGGCACACACGCCGGTTCTCCGCCGCGCTGCACTGGCAACCGCGACTGCCCTTCTCATCGCCGGCCTCGCTGCTGCCATCGACACGCGCGAGACCGCGCCCAGGTTTCGCGCCAAGAGCCTCGATGGCGAGCAGTTCTCGAACGAATCGCTCAAAGGCAAAGTCGTCCTGCTGCAGTTCTGGGCCACCTGGTGCGGCTTCTGCCGCCGCGATCAGCCGGCGGTGGACGCCATCGTCCACGACTTTGAGAGCCAGGGCCTGGTGGTCCTCGCGGTCAACGTCGGCGAATCGAAATCCAAGGTGAAAAAGTACCTGCAGGACTCGCCGCGCGCCTGCAAAATCGTGGCCACCGAGGACACCAACCTCGCCGCCCTGTTCGCGGCGCACGCGTATCCGCTCTACGTTCTGATCGACCGCGACGGCACGATTGCCGGCACGCAGCGCGGCGCGGGCGGGCTCGAAGCGCTGCGGGAGTTGTTGGCCAAGGCGGGATTGAAATCCGAGTAGACGCCACTCGCGCCACCAGTCCGCATCCGCACCGGCGCCGCCGGCAACCAACCGCCCCACCGCGCCTGCTGGCCGGTCGAGCGTGCGGGCGCATCCACAACCCGCACCCACCGGCATGGGAACGCGTGTCCCATTTCTGAGTTTCAAATCGGAATCGATTGGATCTGCCGCAAATGGCGATACGCTTGAATCAGGTAACGCCTGGAAGTTTACGGCGGCCGATCGTGGAACGCGGGTCGCCTGGGGCAGCGGGCGATTCGCCGGCTTCTGGCGCGAACGGGAATGGCGCGGTCTACGGCGCGAGTAGACGCCGCCTTGCACATCCGTTTCAAACGGAGAGGGCCATTCTTGTTTTGACGATCGATGCCGACGGAGGTGGAACCACATCGTGCACGCTGACCCCAGGCTCGCGGCGGCTCTGCGCCGCGCCCGCTGACTCATCGCTTCGCCCCGAGAACCTGCTCCCCAGCGATGAGCGCGCTACTAGTTCGCGGAGCCCGCCAGTTGCTCACGATGCGCGGCCCCGCCGGACCACGCCGCGGGCCGCAAATGAAGGACTTGGGCGTGATCCCCGACGGCGCCATTCTGATTGTCGACGGCGTCATTCAGGAAAGCGGCCCAGCGCGCCGCGTGGAGAATCTCGCCGCCGCCCGCAGCGCCTCCGAACTCGACGTCGCCGGTAAGGTCGTCCTGCCCTCGTTCGTCGATCCGCTCTCCTTCGTCACCGGGCTGCCCGTGCACGGAGCCGCGCTCGACCCCGATTCGCCGGCCCAACCCCGCTCGCCCGCCGTCGAGCGCCAGGTCGAGGAGTCGTTAACCCGCCAATGCCGCGCCGCCCCCGCCGGAAAGCTCGCCTTTCATGCCGCCCGCGTACTCCAGGAGATGGTGCGGCACGGCACCGGCACTGTGGAAATCCACGCCGGCATCGGATTGGAAGAAAACCCCGGCTCGAAAGCACTGCGCGCCACCTCGCGTCTCGACGGCGGACCCATCGACGTCACGCAGTCGCTGCTGCTCGGCCAGCCCGGGCTCACCGAATTCGAGGGCCTCGAGGCCGACTACGTCCGCTGGGTGGCCGACCTGCTCCTGCCGCGACTGGCCCGCCGCGACCCGGTCCAGGCGGCTTGCGTGTGCCTCGGTTGCGGCATCCTCGACGATTACTCGGCCAACGATTGCCTGGCTGTGGCCGGACGCCACGGGCTGCGGCTCGGCGTCTCGCGCGGCCCACTCGCCGCGGACTCGGCCGTCGAACTCGCCCTCAGCGCCCGCGCCGCCTCGATCTCCGGCCTCTCCCATCTCTCTGAAAACGCCCGTCTGGCGCTGGCCGAATCCACCACCGCGGCCATCCTCCGCCCGACTCTCAGCTACAACGGCTGGCGCGATCCCGAGCCCGCCCGCGAGCTGATCGACGCCGGCGCCATCGTCGCCCTGGCCACCGGCTGGCACCCCGTCTTCTCGCCTATCGCCAGCATGCCGATGGTCCTCTCGCTGGCTTGCACGCTCTACGCCATGAAGCCCGCCGAAGCCCTCACCGCGGCCACCGTCAACAGCGCCGCCGCGCTGGGCCTGCTCGATCGCTGTGGAACGCTCGAGCCCGGCAAGCAGGGCGATTTCCTCGTGCTCGCCGTGCCCGACTTCCGCGACCTGCCCGTCCTGGTCGGCGTCAACCCCGTTGAAGCGGTCGTGAAACGCGGCGCGGTAGTCTGGCAGAGAGGCGAAGTCACGTGGCCCCAGGGATCCTAGCCGGCCGCCTGGTCGAATGCGTTCCGAATTTCAGCGCAGGGCGCGATCCGCGCGTCATCGCCGCCATCGCCCGCGCCGCCTCCGCCGTGCCCGGCATCCTGCTTCTGGATCTGCAGACCGATGCCGATCACAACCGCTCTGTGCTGACCTTCGCCGGGCCGCCTGACGCGGTCCTCGAAGCCGCCGTCGCTTCGGCCGGCGTCGCCGCCCGGCTGATCGACATGACCCGCCACGCCGGCGTCCATCCGCGTGTCGGCGCGGCCGACGTGATCCCCTTCGTGCCTTTGCGCAACATCACGCTGGAGGAATGCGCCGCTCTGGCCTGGTCCGCCGGCGAGCAGCACTGGCGGCGTAACGGCGTGCCGGTCTATTTTTACGACGCCGCCGCCCGCCGCCCCGACCGCACGCGCCTCGAGCAGATCCGCCAGGGCGGCTTCGCGTTTCTTAAAACCGCCGCCCTCACCGAGGAATACCGGCGCCCCGATGTCGGCGGGCCCGCGCTCCATCCCACCGCCGGCGCATCCATCATCGGCGCGCGCAAACTCCTGGTCGCCTACAACGTGAATCTGCAAACGCCCGACGTCGCCGTCGCCCGGCGCATCGCCCGCCTCATCCGCGACTCATCGGGCGGTTTGCCTGGCGTCAAGGCCTTAGGCGTGTTCCTGGAGAGCCGCGGCCTGGCCCAGGTCACCACCACCATCACCGACTTCGAACTCGCGCCCGTCCACGTCGTCTTCAACGCCATTTGCGACGCCGCGGCGCGCGAAGGAGTCGGCATCGCGGGCTCGCAGTTGATCGGCCTCCTCCCTCGCCAGGCGCTGGAAATGGCCGGCCAAACCGATTTCCGCTGGGAGCGCTGGGACGATTCGATGGTCCTCGAAACGCGCCTCGAAATGGCCGCATCGGGGCAACTTCGCATCCCCGGGCTAGCATCGGACCTGCCCGATCTATCATCTGAATAGCCGTGCTCGTTTCCATCGACACCGGTTCCGCCAAACCGACGCGCCCGCGCTGGCTGAGGGCGCCCGCCCCGGCCGGCGACAATTACCGCGACCTGAAGACGCTCGTGGATGGCCTGAATCTCCACACTGTCTGCGAGAGCGCCGCCTGCCCCAACGTCGGCGAATGCTGGAATCATCGCACCGCCACGTTCATGATTCTGGGCAATGTCTGCACCCGCCGCTGCGGCTTCTGCAACGTGCAGAAAGGCGTCCCGCTGGAGGTCGACCTCGACGAGCCGCGTCGCGTCGCTGAGGCTTGCGCCACGCTCGGCCTGCGCTACGCCGTGGTCACCAGCGTCAATCGCGACGACCGCCCCGATGGCGGCGCCGCCCTCTTTGCCACCACCATCCGCGCCATTCGCGAGCGTCTACCGGGCTGCAAAGTGGAGGTCCTGATCCCCGACTTCCAGGGCTCCCAGGAAGCCTTGGCGTTGGTGCTCGACGCCGCGCCCGACGTTTTGAACCACAATATCGAGACCGTGCCGCGGCTCTACCGCCAGGTGCGCTTCGGCGCGCGTTATGCGCGTTCTATTGAACTCCTGCGCCGCGCGTCGGAGATGTGCCCCGCGATTCCAACCAAGTCCGGCCTCATGCTCGGCCTCGGTGAAAGCTCGGAGGAAGTCCTGGCCGTGTTGCGCGACCTGCGCGCCGCGGGCGTCCGCGTCGTCACCATCGGCCAGTACCTGCGCCCCACGCCCGCCCACCTGCCGGTGCTGCGCTACGTTCCTCCCGAGGAGTTCCTTATGTATCGCGACGCGGGCCTGGCGCTCGGCTTTTCCCACGTCGAATCCGGGCCGCTCGTCCGCAGCAGCTACCACGCCGCTCAGGCGCTCTAGCGCGTGCGCCGGAACCTCGCCCGCGCCTCGCCCCGGCCTCGGCTTACACTAACAACTGATCCTCATGACGCCTGAATTGATTGAGCCCGGCCTGTGGCGCATCCCGCTCGCCATGCCCGTTGGGCCCGCCTTCGTCAACGTCTACCTGCTGCGCGCCGCCGACGGCTGGATTCTGATCGACACCGGCATGGGTTTTCCGCCGGTCTTCGCCGAACTCGCCGCCGCCTTGGCCCACGCCGGCGTCGAGCCCGCGCAACTCCGCCAGATCCTACTGACGCACGTCCACCCCGACCACTCCGGCAACGCCCCCCAGCTTGCGAGCCTGAGCGGCGCTCCCATCCGCGTGCACCGCGCCGACGTCGATCTGCTCGATTGGATCCTCCGCCCTGGTTCCGCCGAACGCACCGGGGAAACTCTGCTCGCCGCCGGCGCCGACCCCGGCCGAGTCGCCGAGGTCGTCGTCGCCGCCGCGCGCCTGTTCGCCCTTTTTCCGCCGCTCCCAGGCGCCCTTTTCCTGAACCACGGCGACTCGTTCCCCACCGCCCTCGGGACCCTGGAAGTGATTCATACTCCCGGTCATTCCCCCGGCCACGTGTGCTTCTATCTGCCTGCGCGCGGCCTGCTGTTCTCCGGCGACACCGTGCTCCTGGAGATCTTCCCGCACATCGGCTATATCGAGGGCCACGATTGCTTTGGAGACTTCCTGCTGGCCCTCGACCGGCTCCAGGCGCTGCCCGGCGCCCGCGTCCTGCCGGCCCACGGCCAGCCCTTCGCCGGTTTGGACGCCTGGTGCCTGCGCACCCGCACCGAAGCCCTGCGCCGGCTCGAACGCGTGCGGTCCCTGGCCGCCGCAGGCCTGAATCCCGCTCAGATCGTCGACCGCATCTGGCAGCGCGACCTGCGCGCCATCGACTACCAGTTGGCCCTGACCTCAGTTCTCGCCCAACTGGCTTACCGCGACCGCGCGGTCACGGAACAAACCGCTATCCATTCGCGTCTTCCTTGACACGGGAGTTCCCGACAATGATTCATATCTTGCTTTTCCTGATTCTGGCCGTGCTCTGCTGGCCACTGGCCCTAATCGCGCTGGTTCTGTGCCCGCTGATCTGGCTACTGCTGCTGCCTTTCCGCATCCTCGGCCTGGCCGTCGGCGGCGTTCTCGATCTGATCGGCGCGCTCTTTTCCCTGCCCGCCCGCATCCTCCGCGGCATCTGAGGCCGAGCCGCGCCGTGCTTCCGGGCGCCCCAAGTGGGACTTGACGGCTTATGTATCCTTAAGGGGTGAGGAGCCGTAATCGCCGCGGATTGGCGGGTTTGCTCCCACCATCCTCCGTCTAGTAGCCTGAAACCGTCTCTATGTCAAAATCTCTGGTCATCGTCGAATCGCCCGCCAAGGCGAAGACGATCGGCAAATACCTGGGCAAGAACTTCGTGGTCAAGGCCAGCCTGGGCCACGTCAAGGACCTGCCCAAAAACGATCTCGCGGTCGATGTAGACCGCGACTTCCGCCCCACCTACGTGGTGATCGAGGGCAAAAAGAAACTGATCGACGAGCTCAAGCGGAGTGCGAAGGACGCCGGCACAATCTACCTCGCGGCCGACCCGGACCGCGAAGGCGAGGCGATCTGTTACCACCTGCAGGAAGAGCTGCAATCGAAGAAGGCCGGCGGCCCGGAGATCTTCCGGGTCACGTTTAACGAAATCACGTCCAACGCCGTGAAGCGGGCGTTCGACCACCCGCGGCAGGTGAATACGGCCCTGGTGGACGCGCAGCAGGCGCGGCGCGTGCTGGACCGGCTGGTGGGTTACAAGATCTCCCCGCTGCTGTGGGACAAGGTCCGGCGCGGATTGTCGGCGGGACGCGTGCAGACCGTGGCGCTGCGGCTGATTGTCGAGCGCGAGCGCGAGATCCGGGCGTTTATCAAGCAGGAGTACTGGACGATCGAGGTCCACCTCAACGGCAAAAAGCCGCCGGTGCTGAAGGCCAATCTGGCCAAGCGCGACGGCGTGAACGTGGCGATCGGCGACGAAGCCGCGGCGCAGGCGATCGTCGCGGCCGTGGAGGGCAGCGAGTACCGGGTGCTTGCGGTCACGACGAAGGAGAAGCGGCGCTACCCGGTGCCGCCGTTCATCACCTCGACGCTGCAGCAGGAGGCCGCGCGGAAGCTGCGCTTCAGCGTCAAACGCACGATGGGTCTGGCGCAGCGGCTGTACGAGGGCATCGAACTGGGCGAGGAAGGTTCGGTCGGCCTGATCAGTTACATGCGAACCGACTCGACGCGCGTCGCGGACGAGGCCTTGCAGGAAGTGCGCGGGCTGATCGGCGAGCGTTTCGGAGAGGGATACCTGCCGGCGACGCCGAATGTTTACAAGACCAAGAAGGACGCGCAGGACGCGCACGAAGCGATCCGCCCGACGAGCGTTCTGCACACGCCGGACGATATCGCCAAGTACCTGAGCGAGGACGAACTGCGGCTGTACCGCATCATCTGGATGCGCTTCGTGGCATCGCAGATGACGCCGGCGGTGTTCGACCAGACGACGATCGAAGTGACGGCGCGCGGCCGCGATGGCGCCGATTATCTGCTGCGCGCGACCGGGTCGGTGCCCAAGTTCGACGGCTTCCTGGCGGTGTACGAAGAGGGCAAGGACCAGAAGGACGCGGAAGACGATGAGCTGAAGAACCGGCTGCCGCAGGTGAGCGAAGGCGAGGTTCTTAAGTTCAAGTCGATCAACCCCGAGCAGCACTTCACCGAGCCGCCACCGCGTTTCACCGAGGCGCTGCTGGTGAAGGAACTGGAGTCGGACGGCGTCGGACGGCCCTCGACGTATGCTTCGATCCTGTCGACGATACAGGAGCGCGGCTACGTCAAGAAGGAGGGCGGCAAGTTCGCGCCGACGGACCTGGGCACGATCGTCACCGATCTGCTGGTGGAGAGTTTCAACGATATCTTCGACGTCACCTACACGGCGAGGATGGAAGACGAACTGGACAGCATCGAGGACGGCAAGATCGGCTGGACCGACGCGTTGTCGGAGTTTTACGGGCGCTTCAAGAAGGACCTGGAAGAGGCCGAGCGCTCGATGCGCGACATCAAGCGGACGGAGATCGCCACGGACAAGAGCTGCGACCGCTGCGGCAAGCCGATGGTGATCAAGTGGGGCAAGCACGGCTTTTTCCTGGCCTGCACCGGGTATCCGGATTGCACCAACACGCGCGAGATCTCGCTGGACGCGGACCAGATCGGCGACGGGGAAACCCCGGTCGAGGTGACCGAGCAGGACGCGGAAGAGTACTGCGAAAACTGCGGGCGTTCGATGGTGCTCAAGAAAGGGCGCTTCGGAACGTTTTACGCCTGCAGCGGCTATCCCGACTGCAAGACCACCAAGCAGATCGGCGGGGCGCAGAAAAAACCGGACGTGCTGCTGGAAGAGAAATGCCCCGATTGCGGCCACGCGCTGGCGCTCAAGACTGGACGCTTCGGGGAATTCACGGCGTGCTCGAATTACCCGACGTGCAAATATGTGCGTCAGAAGACGACGGGCGTTGCCTGCCCGCTCTGCGGCACGGGCGAAATCATCGAGCGGCGTTCGCGGCGTGGCAAGACGTTTTTCGGATGCAACCGCTATCCGGAGTGCGACTTTGTCGCGTGGTCCCGGCCGATCGCCGAGATCTGCCCGCAGTGCGGGTCGAAGTACTTGCTGGAGAAGCGCCTCAAGTCGGGTCACTTCGCCGAATGCCCGAACAAGGAGTGCAAGTACCGCCAGCCGCTGGCGGAGGTCGAAGCGCCGGCGGTCTGAACGGCGTTCGGGGCCGATCGGTGCGGGCGGCAGGCGCGCGCCTCATCTGCATTTCTCGCAGTAAGGAAGCCGCGACCGTTGTTACCGAGCCGCGACTAGTGTCATGTCTCGCAGTTTCTTTGACAATCACCGGCCATTCACCGTGGCGCAGGCACTCGTGCCTGCCGCGTCGACACTCGTGTCGACGCCTGGCCGGCGTTGTCAATCTTTGACTGAGACACTACACTGGCGTTACTGAGCCGCGCGCGGCTGGAAGCGGTTGGGCTCATGGTAACGATTTCCCGGCGACAGGACACTAAATTCCTCACGTGAGGAGAATTTCGGCTGTAAGCCATTGAATCCTTAGTGAGGAATTACTCGACCTGAGCAAATGGCCCTCTGGCGCAGAGCACAAGCTGATCAGCGCCAAGACAGGCAACGTCCATCGGTTGGTCGTGCAATACCAGGTTCTTGCGGGCGAGAAGAACGACTCGCGCAGGATGCAGCGGCTCAGGAGGCGGGCCTGCTCACCTCGGAAACGCCCGCGCGCGTCAGCCGCATCAACGCCGCAACGCTTTGGCCGCGCACGGCGATGATGCGCTTTGTTCCCAGACCATCCGGACTCCAGCGCTCGAGCATGCGTTCACAGGAGAATCCGCCGAAGATCGAAACCAGCGGCACGTCGACGGCCGCCGCGGCATGCTGGCCCGCAGAATCGTAGCCGACGTAAAGCTGCGACGAAGCGATGAACGCCGCGAACGACGCGAAGCTGCCTTCGTGCAGCGCGATGCCCGCGCCTGCGGCGCCCAGGCGCGCGGCCGCGGCCCGCACACGCCGGTCCTCCTCCGAACCTGGCGCGCCGGTATCGAGCACCACCTGCCACCCCGATTCCACCAGGAAACGCAGGGTCTCTTCTTCGAACGGATCGGGCACGCGCTTGGCCGGGTTTTCCCCGATGCCGAAGCTGACCGTGGCCACGGCTCGGCCCGGCAGGGCGTGATCGTACTTAGGATGGAACCACGGCTCGGCGCGCTCGACGCCCAGGGTCTCACGCACCCAGCCGCGCGCCAACTCGGGCAGCGTCGCGGCCGTTTCGCCGCCGTAGCCGCGGCTTTCAAAAAGATGATGCGCGCCGGCCGGGCACACCGGCAGCAGCCCTAGTTGTGTCAGGCGCGAATCGGGATCGAGGAGCAACACGCCGGGGCGGTCCAGCGCTTCCCGCAGAGCGTCGAATGGCGCCAGCCGGTCGCGCAGCAAACCGGTTCGGCCATATGGCACATCGAGGAACGACCAGCGTGCGGCCGCGCCTTCAAATAACTCCCAGGCTTTGCGCGGCCCCGCGAACCACAGCCGCGCCTCGGGGAAGCGTTGCCGCGCGCCGTCCATCAGAATGCTGGTGACGGCGATGTCGGCGCCCAGCGTGACACGCGACAACACGAAGACCTCCGCCGGTTCGAACGCGGGCGGGCGGACGCGGCGCACGGATTCGTAGCGCGCCGTCAGGGCTGCGCCATCGAGGCCCGGCAGAGCCCGCGCGATCACCGGCGCGAACAGGTGCGCGTAGGCCGCGCACAGCGCCGGCTCGAAACGATCGGCCAGCCCTTCGACCAGCGTCCCCAGCAGCGCCCGGCTGGCGCTGAGCGCGGTGGCTTCGTCCGAATCCAAAGCGAGGCCGGCGAGTTGGCCGACGGCCGCCGCGTCGGGCTCGCGGCCGGCCAGGCAGTCGTCGAGCAACGTGCGCGCGAGTTCAGCGGGCGAGATACTTTCCAACCAGCAACTCCAACTTGCGGCGCGTCGCTTCGGGCACGGTTTTCGGATCGGTGATCAGCGCGTGCGCCAGGGCATGGCTGCAATCGCACGTACGCGCCTCCAGCCGCAGGTTGCGCACGGCGCCTCGGACGACCTGCGCGGCGTGCGCCGCGTTCGCATTCAGATTCTGAATGATGTCGGCCACCGTGACCGCGGCGTGTTCGGCGTGCCAGCAATCATAGTCCGTGACCATCGCGACGGTGGCGTAGCAGATCTCGGCTTCGCGAGCCAACTTGGCCTCCTGCAGGTTGGTCATGCCGATGACGTCCATGCCCCAGCTCCTATACAGGTTCGACTCCGCCTTGGTCGAGAACGCGGGGCCCTCCATGCACAGGTACGTGCCGCCGAGAGTCGCCTTCACGCCGCTCTCGACGCAGGCGTCGTAGAGCAGCCTGGCGACGTGCGGACAAACCGGGTCGGCGAAGCTGACATGCGCCACCAGGCCTTCACCGAAGAACGTCGAAACACGCCCGCGCGTGCGGTCGACGAACTGATCGGGGATCACGAAATCGCGCGGCTTATGCTCTTCCTTCAGGCTGCCGACGGCGCTGAGCGAGAGGATCCATTCGACGCCCAGCTTCTTGAATCCATAAATGTTGGCGCGGAAGTTCAGCTCGGACGGGCTGATGCGGTGGCCGCGGCCGTGGCGCGCCAGAAAGGCGACGGTCTTGCCTTCGAGTTCGCCGACGACATAGGGGTCGGACGGCTCGCCGAAGGGCGTTTCGACGCGCACCTCGTGCTGCCCGGTGAAGCCCGGCATCGAATACAGACCGCTGCCGCCGATGATTCCGATTCTGGGGTTCAACTGCGTGGACCTCTCTCACGATGAAGTGGACAAACCCTCAGAATAGCGGGCTTGCGAGACAGATTGGAAGGCCCCGCGACCACGGGTTGGCAGTCCGTTCCGCGTCTGCAGGCCAGCAGGGCGTGCGATGGTCTAAGCCCTCAAAGCCAGACCGAAGCCTACCTGCCATGTGTTTGATTCCGCTTCTCAGGTGTTTGCTGTTCAATATCTCCCCGGCAGAAGACGTTCTCTATTAGTCAGCGGCCGCCCAATCGCACCGCTTAGCAAATCTGAATTCTTGGTGAGCTCTTCCCGAGCCCAGGATGAGAGATTGTAAGCGATTCCCTCAAGAATATTGAACAAATCGCTTGAACGGTAGATTATGCCCTTCCGTTGTAGGCCACCCGCCACACCGTCATTAATCGCCACGTAGATCGTATTCTTGCCCTCCAGGATGAACTGCGCAAGGTAGCCCCGCTCCTCTGGCGTCAGTTGCCGGAGCTGACTGACGCGTTCCCGACCGCTGCTTCGGACCTGGAGGTGATGCCGTACCGCCGAAATGGTCTTCGCTACGAGGCAAGCCACCACGAGTAGAAAGAACGGACCGAGGTACATCCGATACGCTACGCGAAAGTCTTTGACCGCAAGTGTTTCTGCAGTCTTTTCGGGTAGGAAAATCACCAGCCCGAGGATAAGCGCTAATGCGAAAAGGAACCCTGCAGGTAGGTTCAGAAACTTGCCGAACTCGCCTGCGACCTGGGGGATTTCTTTCATTTACCAGATGATATCGGGACTGAACCCAAAAGCGAAGCCTCCGTTCATTGGACGGCTCCCGTTGGCGTTCTGTCGATGGGTTTCCCCGGACCCTGCACGTCACATCACGGAGGCGTCTGATCCTCAGGCCTATAGGGCCGCGACAATCTTGAATCCACCGAGGCCCAAAGTCTGCCCCGGCGCATTGGAGATAATGGGTTTGGCCCGATCGTCCCTGTTTTGAATATGCAACCATTGCGGCCGGAAAGCGTGAAGGAACTCTCGCAAGCCCTGCAGGACGCGGTCGCGGCCGGGCACAGCATCGTTCTGCGCGGCGCGGGCAGCAAGGACGCAATGGGCGGCCCCGCGCCGGCCGCGGATGTCGATCTGCGTCTCGACAAGCTGAGCGGCGTTCTGCAGTACGAACCGCGCGACCTCACCGTCAGCGTCGCCGCCGGCACGCCGTGGCGTGAGTTGAGCGCCATCCTGGCCGCCGAGGGCCAGATGCTGGCGCTCGATCCACCCTGCGCGGAGAGCGCCACGGTGGGCGGCGTCGTGGCCTCGAATTGCAGCGGCCCGCGCCGGCGTCTTTTCGGCACTGCGCGCGACATGGTGATCGGCGTGACGCTGGCGACACTGGACGGACGCCTGGTTCAGACCGGCGGCATGGTGGTGAAAAACGTGGCCGGTCTGGATACGCAGAAGGCGCTCATCGGCAGCTTCGGCACTCTGGCCGCGATGGCCGCCGTGAATTTCAGGCTCGCGCCATTGCCCGAAGCCTCGCGCACTTTTCTGATCGGCTGCCGGAGTGCCGAGGAATGTGCCGCCGCGCGAGACCGGATTCTCACGAGCGTCTTGCAGCCCACCGCGCTCGACGTCCTGAACCCCGCCGCGGCGAAGCTGTGCGGGCTGGATTCCATCGGCTTGCATGACTTTGTGCTGGCCGTTGGCGCCGGAGCGAGCGCGGCCGTGCTGGCCCGCTACGGGCGCGAACTGGCGGGCGCCCAGGCGCTCGAAGGCCAGCCGGAACAGGCCTTCTGGACAATGATTCGGGAGTTCGCTGGCGTCTGGGTCAACGGCTTTCCGATGCGTGCGGTAGTGCGCGTCGGCCATCCCATGCGCGCCCTGGCGGACGTCTTGAACACCGCTCCCGGCGCGTCGGTGGCGCGCGCGGGCAACGGCGTTTCCTATCTGGCTTTCGACAGCCCGCAGGCGCTCGGCGAATGGATGCTCGCGACCGCCGCCAAGGAGTGGACTCGCGTCGTCGAATGGTCGGGCGACGAGGTGCGCGCAGCGGTCGAGTTGTGGCCCGACTGCGGCAACGATTTCAGCGTCATGGAGCGCTTGAAACTGCTGTTCGACCCGCAGCGCCGGTTGAACGCGGGGAGGCTCTATGGCCGCCTGTGACACGCACGCGCCGTATCCCGCGGTGCTCGCGGGACGTGATAAGGACGCCCCGGCGGCCTTCGATCTCGATAAGTGCATTCACTGCGGGCTGTGCCTGAACGCCTGCCCGACGTATCGCGAGCTGGGTCTCGAAATGGACTCCCCGCGCGGGCGCGTCTACCAGATGGTGCAAGTCGCCACGGGCCAGATGGAGATGGGGCCGAGCTACCTCGAACACCTCGACCTCTGTCTCGCCTGCCGAGCCTGCGAGACCGCCTGCCCGTCGGGCGTGCCTTACGGCCGCATGATCGAGGCGGCGCGGGCCGAGATCCAGACCGCCAAGGCGCACGGGAAGATCCCAGAGTCGGCCACGGAGCGCTTCCTGCACGGCCTCGTCTTCGGCCACATCCTGCCCTCGCGCGGCTGGCTCCGAATCATCGGCGGCTTGTTATGGTTTTACGAGGCCAGCGGTCTGCGCGCGCTCGTGCAGGGCAGCGGCGTGTTGAAGGCGTTTGGAAAACTCGGCCGCATCGAGCCGCTCGCGCCGTCGGCCGAGATGCCGAGTTTCTTCACGCACTACGGGAGTGTCTTCCCGGCCGAAGGCCAGCGCCGCTACCGCGTGGCGCTGCTCGGCGGCTGCATCGCCAACATCTTCTTCGCGCGGCTGCATGAGGCGACGGTGCGCGTGCTCGTGAAGAACGGGTGCGAAGTGCACGTGCCCGAAAACCAGACCTGTTGCGGCGCGCTGCACGTCCATTCCGGCGAACGCGAGCAGGCCCGCGTGCTCGCGCGGAAGAACATCGACGCGCTCCTGCCCGGCGACTACGACGCCATCATCAGCAACACCGCCGGCTGCGGCTCCACGTTGAAGGAGTATCACGAACTGCTGGAGCATGACCCCGCTTACGCCGCGAGGGCGCGGCAGTTCGTGGAGCGCATGCGCGATGTGAACGAATTCCTCGCCGCAGCGGGGCTGACCAGAGCGCCGGGGCGGCTGGAGGCGACCGTCACTTATCAGGACTCGTGCCACCTCCTGCATGGCCAGAAGATCCGCAACGCGCCGCGCCAACTGCTGGCGCAGATCCCGGGAGTGGTGTTGAAAGAGCTGCCCTACTCGGACATCTGCTGCGGCAGCGCCGGCGTCTACAACGTCGTGCAGGACGAGATGGCCGCGGCGCTCATCGAACGCAAGCTGGGCTACGCCAACTCCACCGGCGCCACGATCATCGCCACCGCCAACCCGGGTTGCATGTTGCAGCTCCGTGCCGGCGTTGCCCGGCACGGCCATGGCCAGCGCGTCCTGCATGTCATCGAACTGCTGGACGAAGCCTACGGCCATACGCCGGGCGAGCCGGCTTAGCCGCAGCTCTGTTCACCGGGCTGCGGCTGCGCCCTCACTGCGCAGATCCAATTCTGAGATGTCTCCAGGCCGGGAAGTTACCATGGACAGTGAGGGCTCACATGCAAATGGACCACACCACGAGGAAGCGGTTTTACTTCCCAGGCAGCGGCCAGTTCTCCATCCGCGACCACTTCGCGGTGGGCTTTGAGCCCGTCCACATCGGCTACCTGGGTGAGAATTTCCGCCGCACGTATCTCGACCTGGTCGTCCCACCTGAGTCCCCGGGCGACTTCTCAACCCGCAATTTGACCGAGCGTCTCAGCGGGCCGCAGATCGTCGAGCGTTTCGGTGAGAGTTGCCTGGTGCCATTGCCGGTCGCCTGGCACCTGCTGCTGCAGCACGCCAGCGGGCAACCCGGCGCGCTGCTGACCAATGGCCAGACCAACATTCTGATCCACCCGGGCGTGGATTACACGCTCGGGATCTTCTGGTTCCACGGCGGCTGGAGCATCCGCGCTTATCCGTTCCACTCCGACAAGCAGCGAGCCTGGTTTGCCGGCAATCAGGTGATCGTGCGAAGCGCTTAAAACGCGCCGCTCCGACCGGTGGGCGCGAGATTTCGTCCACTAAGCTAGTGGCGCGGAGACGGCATGAGGAGCCGCGACTGCGACGGAGAGTCTGCGTTACTGAGCCGCGACCGTGAGGGAGCGGAGGTGTGGTGTCGGAGCCGCGACTATAAGGAGCGGTCCTCGCGCTGTTTCCCAACCGCTACTGAGCCGCGCGCGGCAGCAAGCGGTTTCGTGCATCGTAACGGTTTCTCAGCGACGAGTCGCTAGTGCGGGCTTAACCCAGAATGTCGCGTAGATCGCGATAGAGGCGTCGCGCGGCGGAGGCCTCGGCGCCTGCGGCCGCGCGCGATTCGCCCTTGCCGACGAACCAGTCCTGGCCATCGCGCGTGACCAGCGCCGCGAAGCCGCCCGCGGTGAGCAGACCCGGCGAGCCGATGGAGCCGAAGCCTTCGCCGCGGCGCTCGACCAGGACCACGCAACCCTCGCGTTCGAATACGAAATGCGTCGTCACTTCCGGCACGGGGAGCAACTGGATTTCCGCCGCGGCGAGGCGCTCGAACTGCAGAACCAGACTGGGGAGCAACGGCGCCTCTTACATTTTGTAGCGGCCGAGGTCCTCGTCGTTGAGGCCCTCGAGCCAGCGCTTCAGCTCTTCGTTGGTGACCTTGTCGCTGATGTTGGCCGCGCTGCGCGAGTTTTGCAGCACCTGCTCTTCGACATAGATCGGACAATCCAGCCGCAGCGCCAGCGCCAGCGCGTCGCTGGGGCGCGAATCGACGCTGATCAACTCGCCGTTCTGCTCCAGCCAGATCACGGCGTAGAAGGTCTCGTCCTTCAGTTCGCTCACCACCACCTTGTGGACCGTGGCTTCGACGCCGGTGAGCAGATTCTTGATCAGGTCGTGAGTCATCGGCCGCGGCGTCGTGACCTTCTCGATTTCCAGGGCGATGGCATTGGCTTCGTAGACGCCGACCCAGATTGGCAGGATCGAGTTACCACTCGTGTCGCGCAGGATGACGATGGGCGTGTTGGTGACCGGATCGACCATCAGGCCCCGGATCTTCATCTCAATCTCCATGTCAGCCCCTTCCTCAGACTACTAAACTCAGCCCGCCGCAAGAACCGGCCGGAGCGCGCCCGCGAAAACGCGCCTTACAACGCCACCGCACATTCGCCGGCCAGCGAATTCGGACCGGCCCGCTGCACCCGCACCGGCACGTAACGCCCGATCACTTCGCTCTTCTGCGGCTCCGCTCCAGCGGCGCGCGGCGCCGCGGTGAAATTCAGTACGCGGTTCTGCGATGTGCGCCCGATCCACTGCCCGGTGGCGCTGTTGAAGCCTTCGATCAGCACCTCCAGTTCGCTGCCGATCAGGCCTGAATTGCGCCGTAGTTGAATGGCCCGCTGACGCTCCTGCAGGATCGTCAGGCGGCGGCCCTTCTCCTCTTCGGCCACCTGATCGCCCAACGCAAGAGCGGGCGTGTTGGGCCGCCGCGAGTACTTGAAGCTGAAGATCGAATCGTACTCCACCTGGTCCAGCAACGACAGCGTTTCGGCGAAGTCCTCTTCGGTTTCGCCGGGGAAGCCCACGATGATGTCGGTGGAGATGGCGATGGCGCGCCGCGCGTTCTTCATCCACTCGATGCGGCGCATGTACTCGTCGCGCGTGTACTGTCGATCCATCGCCTGCAGCACCTTCGTCGAGCCCGACTGCACTGGCAGGTGGACCATGTCGCACAGCGTCTGGTTGCGCTCGATGGCGTCGACGATCTCCTTCACGAAGTCGCGCGGGTGCGATGTGGTGAAGCGCACGCGGCGAATGCCGGCGACGCCGGCCACTTCCTCCAGCAGACGCGCGAAGTCCCAACCCGCCGGCGTTGGATCGCGGTACGAGTTGACGTTCTGTCCGAGTAGCTGGATCTCCGTCCAGCCGGCCGCGGCCAGTTGCCGGGCCTCGGCCATCACGCTCGCGGAACTCCGGCTGCGCTCGGGTCCGCGCGTGAACGGCACCACGCAGTAGGCGCAGCTTTTATCGCAACCTTCGATGATCGTAATGTAGGCGCGATGCGGATTGTCGCGCCGCGTCATCGGCGTTTCGAAGGCCTCCTCGGTGTCCAGGCTCAGGCCGGTGACGCGGCGCTCTCCGGATTCGATCCGGATCAGCAACTCGGGCAGCTTCGAGTAACTGGCCGAGCCCACCACGAGACCCACGTGGGGCGATCGTTCAAAAATGCGCTGGCCCTCCTGCTGGGCCACGCAGCCGAGCACGCCATAGACTTTGCCGTTGTTTCCGCCCGCGCGCTTGAACTGATCCAGCCGATGGAACACCTTCTGCTCCGCCTTGTCGCGGATGCTGCACGTGTTGTAGAGAACCAGGTCGGCCTCCGCGGGCGATTCCACCTGCTCATAGCCGCGGCTTTCCAGCGTGCCGACGACTTTTTCGGAGTCGTGCACGTTCATCTGGCAGCCGAACGTCTCGAGGTAGAACTTCTTCATCTGTGAGGAACCAGGGCGGGAACTGCTCTCATTATAGGGACTCCACCGATCATCCCGTTTGGCACGGAGCAAACAGATCAGATGCGGCTGGGACCGCTATTCGGCCCATCCGATTAAGCTCGACGCGTGGATCAGCGGTGGCCGAGATACATCAGCCAGCCCAGGCCGAAAACAGTGGCCAGGAAGTAGCCGAAGGAGGTGAGACCGTACATCAGGCGCTCGCGGTCGGTCTTCTTGGTGACGACGCCCAGCACGGCCGAGGCGAACAGCGCCAGAAAGAGGGTCGTCTCGAAGTGGGTAAAGGCCATTTTCATCGGGGTCGCGCTCCTCAATCCTTGCGGCCGACGGCGATTTCCCAGGCGTCGACCATCGCCAGAATGTTGAACAGGCCCGCCGCAACCAGAAACTTCGTGCCGTAATCCACAATGTGGCCGGCCACGTCGGCCGACTCGTAGCCGAACCACTTGGTCATGAAGAACGGCAGGCCCGTCGCGAGATTGGCCAGGAAGCCGCCGTAGTAAATCACCGTCGTCAGCAGATCGCCGCCGGCGGGTTGGAACATATAGCCGCGCATCATCAGGCCGATCGCGAACGAGACCAGGATACAGCCGGAGAGGATTAGGCCGCGATACGTGCGCTTCAGATAGAAGTGGCCGCCGCCGGGGAACAACCATGCCACAACCAGCACGGGCAGCCACTTGGACAGCGGAGGCAGAGGCGGATACTGGATCTCGGGCTTCTCGCTCATGCAGGTAATCTCAGGCTAACACGCGTTACCCGGCTCTCGCCGCTACCGCTTGTCCCGGCGCCGCTCCTAATCATGCTGGCTCAGTGCGCGCGCGAAGGCTGCGTGCACAGCCACAGGAACGCCTCCAGAATGCGCGCGCGCTGCGCCGCATCGACCGACAGAATGCG
>Ga0302319_10003255_pt1 | contig 34233 bp, 31 predicted proteins | sample Bog_T0_2_FD_203319 | JGI IMG/M metagenome (GOLD analysis project Ga0302319, IMG submission 203319) | Peat permafrost microbial communities from Stordalen Mire near Abisko, Sweden - Bog_T0_2 | ecosystem: Environmental > Terrestrial > Soil > Wetlands > Peat | place: Sweden: Abisko, Stordalen Mire...
CCGCCAGCGTTGATTCTGAGCCAGGATCAAACTCTCGTTTGAAACTGTTTGTCGGCTCTCCTCTGACGGAGGTCAGCGAGAGACCGACGGCATCTGCACATCTGTCGCCCGAATCTCTTCGGGGGAACAGGGTGCATGCAGATGCTCTTACCTTGTGAGAATGATCAAGCCAAACTCGATCTCTTCTCACGACTGGCATGTTCAACCAATTTGTCAAAGATCCTTTAGAGTTGACCGCCTAAGCGGGCTCTTTTGGATCGAGGCCCAAGCTGTGACGCCGGGGTGTCCTCGAACTTGTTGCGCGCGCCAGTTTCTCCCTGCAAAGGAAGCCGTCGGCGTTTTTACGCGAACCTTCTAAACCTATCGAACTTCCGCCTTCCTGTCAAGCCGAATCTTTTTCTTCGCTCGGGGCCGCTGCAACTCGTGGTTGGCGGCTGGCTCCCTGCTTAGGAATTCCAGATCGGCCGAGAAGGAGATTGCTCTCGTTCAGGGGTGTCGCACTGCGCAAAATATCAAACACCAACCGGACAAATGTCCCGAACCGCTAGGGCTCGCAGGAGAAATTCTCCTGGGTCATGCAATGGCTTGTTCTCTCTAGGGATTCCCTACAGGGGTTTCAGGGGCTCTTGCCTCACCTGACCCAGCGAACTCCATTACTTTGGCTTCCCACTTCCCTCATCGGGCAGGCCACTTGGCCACCGGGAGGCTACTTTGCTGCTTACCGCTGTTCTGCAACTTTCAAAGAGTAGCACAGGCTACCCCCAATTGCAAGCTTGCTACTGAAGTTTCACCCGGCTGAGCCGCGCTTCCCTCGCTGCAACTTTCCGAGAATAGCAACCCATGGGCCGGATTGCAAGCTCGCTTCCTGTGGAAAGCCTGCCGCTTCTGTGGGAAACCAAGCTAAGTTCTTGAATCTTGGGCTACTGGCGCTGAATCACGCCCAGATCCGTCAACCCGTTGACAAAGAACTGCATGGCCAGCGCCACCAGCAGCAGCCCCATGATGCGCACCAGGATGCGGATGCCCGTCTCGCCCAGCACCTTGCGCACGCGGCTGGCCCCGGAGAGCACCCAGTAGCTGATCAGGCTGGTCAGTGCAATTGAGCCCAGAATCGCACCCATCTCCCAGTTCCAGAGAGTCGGCACCTGCCCCACCAGCACCATCACCGATGAGATGGCTCCCGGCCCGGCCAGCATGGGAATCCCCAATGGCACAATCCCCGCGTCTTCCTTGAGCGAAGCCTCTTCGGTATCGCCCGAGGCCTCCTGGGTGGGCGACCGCTTGGCCTGCAGCATATCCAACCCGATCAGCAGCAGAATGAGGCCGCCGGCAATCTCAAATGCCGGCAGCGTAATCCCGAACATCCGGAAGATCAGCTGGCCTCCGAGGGCAAAGCTGGTGAGCACCACAAAGCAGGTCAGCGCCGCCTTGCGCGCCATGCGCTTCCTGCGCACTTCGTCGGCGCCCGAGGTGATGGCTAAAAAGGAGCCGATGGCCGCGAAAGGATCCACCAGAAAAAAGATCGAGCTCAGCGCCAGCACCGCGAAATGCACCCACGGCACCCGGCCCAGTTCAGTCAATGCCTGTGCTGCTGGATTGGTCAACATGCTCATCTCTAAATCACGTTCGCCATTTCTGAATTATCCGCTCGACAGCAGACTATTGGATGGGGGCCGCCCGCGCTGGGTTCATTCTCCTCGACGGCGCAGAAACCTGTACACATATTTCGCTTCGGGAATCTCCCAAAGCGCGCCGCGGCCGATCAAGTCGTCGCCGGCGAATGCACCCCGGACAAAATCCAGGCTCGCTGGGTCATCCACCCGCTCAGTATTCCATCCCAGCAGCAGCCTTCCACCCGGCTTCAGGATCTTCCGCATGGCCTGCAACGCAGCCACTTGAGCCTCGCGCGTGTCGACGCCAAAGCCAAAGACTCCGTTGCACAGCACGCTGTCGAAGGTCTCGCTGGGAATGAGTTTGTCGATCTCGATCACGTCGCAGCTGAAGTGCCTGTGTGTCACGCCCCACTTCGCGTGAGCTGGCTCAATATCGGTCGTCCAGCACTCCCCGCCGTGCTTTGCAAGCAGTGCCCCGTACGCCTTCGTATAGCGCCGGCAGCCGATCCAGAGAATGCGCCCGCCCAGGCTTGCATACGCGGGAAGAATTGCGTTGACAAGCACGATGCGCCCCGGGTTGCGCCGCACCTGGCGTGCATTCAGAATGTCCTTCGCCCAAATGCGGATGGGGCGCGGCACAATGCGCTTCGCGACGGACCGAACCATGGATACGACAACGTTCACCCGCATCTCGACCCGACTCTCTCAGAACTTGTGCAGAAACGATGCGTTGCAGGGTACGGGCTTGAGCCCGTACGGTAAAAGCCGATCATGATTTTCGGCTTTAGCCGCTGAGGGAATCCAACATGCGGTAAGAATTTCCCTCCGGACTAAAGCCCATCACGATTCCTGTCTTTGATGCACTGGCTAAGGCCCATACCCTTCATCAAATGAAACGAGTACTTGAACAGTTTAGAGAACAGCCCCGCAATCGAGTTGCCCGGAAGCGCCCTGGGAAAAGACTCACAGCTCCTGGGCAAACGAGTCAGCGACCGCGTGGTCGTGCGCGTCTTCGACCGGCGCATTTCCTTCGCGCACCACCAGGCGGGTCTCGCAGCCAGCCTCGCGCGCCGGGTCCAGTTCGTGCACCGCGTCGGAGTAGAACCGCACCTCACCCGGCTCAACCTGCATGGCCGCCGCAATGGCCGCATAGCTCGCGGAGTCTGTCTTGGCACCGGTGCGGGTGTCGAAGTGCGCCGTAATCAGGCCGGTCAAATCCCCGAAGATGGAATACCGAAACAAGAGCCGCTGCGCCTCCACCGATCCCGAGGAATAGATGGCCACACGCGCGTGATTGCTCCAGCCCTTGAGCGCCGAAAGAACATCGGCAAACAGAATCCCCTTCAGTTCACCCGACTCGAAGCCCGCCTTCCAGATACGTCCTTGCAGGCTCTTCAGCGCGGTCGATTTGCGGTCGCGTTCCATCAGCCACAAAGCGTAGTTGAGGGCGGTCTCGCGGCTTTGAGGCTCGCCCATCGTGAAGGACCATCCGTTTCCGGGAAGGCCATTACCCTGCACCTCATCCCGGCCTGGAATCATGTTCGGAACACCGGGCTCTCGTTCCAGGTAATTCTCCTCGAACAGCAGCGAAATATCTTTCTGAACGTCCGGATCTGACGCGAAGTTCTCTTCGAGAAAGTCTGCAAAGTGCTTCCGCGCGTAAGGAAAAAGCTGCTCATAGACGAAGGCGATAGGCGCGACCGTGCCCTCGACATCGAGCAGATAGACGCGCGGCCGGTGCGTACTCATACGCCCAAGCGCGTAGTCAGTCGCGTGGACACACGTGGGCCGAGATAAGCCGGCCCGAAGCACAGCGGCTGATACTGCTCGTCCACACCCGTACCGGTATACTGCGGCGTCCAGCCCGAGGTGTCCTGAAACCACCGAATGGCGCGAATGCGGCGGTCCTCGCACAGCGTGAACCAGTGCGTGGCGCCACGCGGCACGCGCAGCATGTCGCCCGGCCCCACCTCAACCGAGACCACCTTCCCGTCCAGATGCAGAAAGAAGACGCCGCGCCCGGCAAGAATGAACCGCACCTCGTCCTCCGAGTGCGTATGCTCCTTGTCGAAGCGGGCCAGCATGGCGTCAAGATTGGGCGTCTCCGGGCTCACGTCGATCACATCCGCCGTCACGTAGCCGCCGCGCCGTTTCATCGCGTCGATCTCAACTGCATAGGCTGAGAGCACGGCCTCGGCCGGCGAGTCCGCCGGAACCCGCGACAGGTCCCAGCGCTCGTAGTCCACGCCCAGCGCACCCAGGCAGGCTTGCACCTCGGCATCTCCTTCGACGATGCGACCATCCGGGAGAAAACGAAGAACAGCCATGGGAACTCCTTGTCTCACTCGCGCTGCGGCTTGTTCCCGCTGCGGCTCAATCATGCTGCGGGTGCCCCAGGTCTCTTCTGCGATCTGGGATCGACAAGCTCCGCTGGGTGCCCCATCCTTTCCGCGGCTTTTGGCGGAAAGGGTGGGAGAGCACAAATCTCTCCCAACGATTCGTGCATTCCAGATCGCAATTTCGAGACCTGGGATCGTCAAACTCCACTATGCCTGCCCGCCCAGCACTCGACGTCCTTCCACCTCGAAGAGAAACTCGAGCGCCTCCAGGTGCCGCCGCGCATCGGCCACCGATTCTCCCCAAGTATAAAGCCCGTGCCGGCTCAACAGAACCCCATGCGTCCGGGGAAACTGCTCCAGCGCATCGGCCAGCTGCGCCGTCAGCTCGGCATAATTCTGCGAATTCCTGAGGATCGGCACCCGCTCCACATGCTCGTGCGTGACCACGCCGGAGAGCCCCTTCAGCAGTTCGTATCCCGTTAGCGCTACCTGCCCTGCGTTCGCGTGGATGCCGGAGACGAGCGTATTCCACACTGTGTGCACATGCAGAATGGCTCTGGCTTCCGGCCACGAGTTGTAGAGCGCCAGGTGCAGCCCGGTCTCCGCAGAAGGCCGGCCCGCGCCACTCACCACGTGGCCTTCGCTATCGATCTCCAGCAGCCCCTCGCGGGTGAGAACGCCCTTGTCCAACCCGCTCGCCGTCACCAACATGCGGCCCGTCTCACGGTCGCGCACGCTGAAGTTGCCGCTGGTGGCCGGAACCCAGCCCTGCGTGTAGCACCAGCGCGCCGTCGCGCACAACAGTTCCGCCGCAACCGAAAGAGAATCCGTATCGGGGACCATACGTAAAAGCAGTGTAGCAACTCCCCGCCTCTGCGCGGCGCCACGGTCTGCGCGGCACTACAATCGTCTCTTGACCCCTGAAGCCCATCCCGTCCGCGTGGTGCTGGTCTCGCCACGCAATCCCCTCAATATCGGAGCGGCCGCGCGCGCCATGGCCAACTTCGGCTTTCCGCATCTCACCGTCGTCGCGCCTTATGAGCCTCATTGGCGTGAGGCGAAATCGGCTGTCGGGGCCGAAGAACTCCTCCAAATCGCCCGCCGCACGCAGTGCCTGGCCGAAGCCGTGGCCGAATGCACACTCGTCATCGGCACCGGAACCCTCACCCATCGCAAACCCGAGCAGCCGGTCGTCTCGCTTCCCGCGCTCGCGCCCCTGGTTGCAGCGGAGCTCGCGCGCGGCGGCCAAATTGCCCTCATCTTCGGCCCGGAAAAACACGGTCTCACCCGCGAAGATCTCTCCCGGTGCCAGCTCCTTGTTGAAATCCCCACCGACCACCGCCAGCCCTCCATGAACCTGGGCCAGGCCGTTGCCGTCTGCCTCTACGAGTTGGCCTCCAGGCCCGCCAATGCAGCTAGAGACCAGCACGCGCTCGATGAAGCGGACCTGCCGAGCCACGGAAAGTCCCATCCGGCGACGCAGGAAGTGTCAGGGCACGACTTCAGTCGTGCTGATGGACCAGCCGAATTCGCTGGGGCTTTAGCCCCTGTGGGAAGCCCTTCGGAGAATCCATTCTCACGGCGCCTCGGCCCCACCGCCCCCTCCGGCAATCTCGACCTGCTCGCCGGAGTGATCGAAGAAACTATGACCGCCGCCGGCTACTCGCCGCGCTCCATGCAGCCGGCCAATCGCCACGATCTGCGCCTGCTTCTCCGCCGTCTCGCCCCCTCCGCGCGCGACTCGCGGCGCATCCTCGGCCTCTTCCGCCGCATTCTCTGGCGGCTTGAGCAAACCCACAAAGGGAATTGACCCGCCGCAATCGATTCGGTCTACAACTGTTGAGTCATTCGCCTCAAAACAGCGAAGCCAAGGAAATGAATTCCTGCTAGAGTGGGGCTCAAAGGTTCCCATGTTCATGGCTCACGGCCTCTCCCGATTTGCCCCAGCAGCCCAGACACGGCGCGCCATCCTGGTGCTTTGCGCGCTGTTTTCGCTCGCGCTGGCGGCCCACGCGCAGCAGCCCCAGCCCACCGCGCCCCAACCGCACTCGACCCAGCCGCCCGCGCAGAACACCCCAGCTCCGGATACTGCACAGCCCGCTTCGGCGTCGGCGCCCGCCCAGGCCGCACCGGCTCAAGTCCCCGCGCAAACACCCGCCACGGACACCGCGCAACCTCCGACAGCCCAGCAGCCAGCACCGCTGCCCGCAGCAGTAACACCGGCCGCTGCACCCGAATCCAAGTCCGAGCCCGCTCTGCCCGGCGGCATCAGCGAAGAAGAACTCAAGCAGCAGTTGGTCGGCAAGCAGTTCTACCTGCGCGGCGGCTACCTGGGCGACTCCATCACCTTCAACGAGCGCGGCCGCATCATCGGCCACTCCCCGCAGGGTTCGTACACGCTCAGCATCATTCAGATCGACCGCGTCCACCTGACCAAGCACAAAGTCGAGCTCGAAGGCATTCGCTACGGCATCCACTTCAACGAGCAGCTGGCCTACGAAGACTCTTCGACCGCCTCAGACAAGGTGCGCATCACCCCCAAGAAGAAGGTGGTCCGGCTCACCATCGACCGCGAGATGGTGGTAAATCCCAAGAAAAAGAAGGAGCCGGCCAGGGAGAAGGAAAAAGGAAAGGAAAAGGCCAAAGTGTTGAAGCCGGCCATGCCACCCGCCACTTCCACTACGCCCGCAGCGGCTGCTCCTGCAACCCAGCCGTCCGCTCCACCAGCCGCCAGCGAGGCCGCCCCCGCCCAGACAGCCTCGGCCGCCTCGCCTGACGACACAACACAGGCTCCCGCCGCGGCCCCCGCAACAACTGAGCCCGCTACTTCGGTAGCCACGCCGCCAGCCGCGTCCGGAACTGCTCCCAATGCCGGTCCTGTGACCACCCCAGCCTCAGCCGCCGAGCCGGCCGAGCTCAGCGAAGCCGACCAGCTCAAAGCCTCCATCGCCGCCGCGCCCGCCGCCGAGCGCCCCGCCGACCCCACCAGCGTCACCACCACCACCTCCCAGTCCCACGCCAATCGCTTGCTCCTCGACGCCCTCGACGCTATCTTCGCCCCCGGCCTCGACGAGCGGATGATGGCCGCCATGCCCGACTTCTGGAAACTCTACTACCAGGCCGTCGCCGCCAAGGCCGACTACCGTCCCGCCGACCCCGCCATTCTCCGCCAGAACACCGTCGATCAGAAGGCCCACCTGCTCACCGCCTTCGAGCCCGACTCCAATGAATTCGCCCAGGCCGCCGGTGTCGCCGGCATGGCCCTCTATCACACCGTCATCGGCGCCGACGGCAGGCCTGGCGAAATCGCCGTCGCCCGCCCCATCGGCTTCGGCCTCGACGAGAGCGCCGTCGCCTCCATCCGCAAGGCCAAATTCTCGCCTGCCGTCAAGGGCGGCCAACCCGTCCCCGTCCTGCTCGACCTGGTCGTCCAGTTCCGCATCTTCTCCAAGCGCACCGCCGCCGTCAGCGCCCCCGACCCCGCCGAAAAAGACAAGCCCGCCGAGCCCGTCCTCCCCGGCCCCTACAGCGTCCCCCACCCCGCAAGCTCACCCCAGCCCCAGCCAAATAACTAACCCGCCCATCAAGAGACTTGGATCGGTGCATCGGGCTGGTCGTAACAGTCGACGCATCACCCACTCAGAACATAGCGCAAAATCGGCCATAGACCTGCCCGAACAGATTCGCTCTCGGCGTGCACAGTGGTATCTGGCAGCAGTTGAAGTCTCGATGGAGCGGTTCGAAAGGCGGGAGTGGAAGGCGCCGGGGAAGAGACGGAAGCACAGGAACCTTCGTGCGATCACTCTTGCTGCTCACGCTTGCCGAGCGAGGATACGCCTCATCGTCCGCAGTTCCTCTTCGACGAGCGGCATACCTTGCCTGAATGCCTCTTCGGACATGGAAGGGGGTTTGACCAGCGTGATCATGTAGACGGAATCCTTCGCTCCCGCCGGCACAATCCGGGCCGAGACTTCCCACGATCCCTCCTTCGGATCGACGAACTCGTGGTCGAGGACACCGAACTCTTGTTCATAGCGCGGAATCAGCCGTCCGGCACCGCGAGGCGTTTGAATCTTCCACCTGTTTTGTCCCACGGGACGGATCGATTTGACGTTCTGAATGGCCCACTGCGGCATGGTCGCGGGATCGGCGATGAATCGGCAAGGCGGGTGGCCCCGGTCCCTCGCACTTGGGGACCGGGGATTCCAACGACCTCAACGGGCCAGAGCCTCCGAATCCCGATCGATCCTGAAAAACGCCCCTGTGGCCGGGAGGAGTCCTGGTTTGCGCCAAAGGGTTCCGGGCTCTGGCGTCCTTCCTCGCTTCACTCCCCTCACGCATAGCGCCGCCTCGCTCCGCTGCGTTATCTTCAATCCATGCCCGCGCCCTTCCTCAAGCTCATCCAGACCGGAGCCACCGCCGAGGTCGCCGACCAGGTCCAGGATGACCCGGCCCTAGCCAGCTCCCGCGACCCGCAAGGCGTCTCCGCGCTGCTCTGGTCCGTCTACGGCGCTCAGCTGCTCATCCGCGACTTCCTCCTCGCCCGCCTTGCAGCAGATGGAATTGCCCTCGACATCTTTGAAGCCGCAGCCACCGGCGACCTGGGGCGGCTCAAAGGCCTGCTCGCGGCCAACCCGGATCTCGTCCACGCCTGCTCCGGCGACGGCTGGACCCCGCTCCACCTGGCCGCCGCCTTCGCAACGCCCGAGGCCGTCTCGCTACTCCTGGCCGCCGGCGCCCGCGTGGACGCCCTCAGCCGCAACCCCCAACAGAACCATCCCCTCCACGCCGCCCTCGCTCTGGGCAGGAATCCCGATTCGATCCGCCTGCTCCTTGAACACGGCGCCCCGGTGAACGCCACCCAGGCCGGCGGTTTTACCCCGCTCTTCTCCGCGGCCACCGCCAACCGCCGCGATCTGGCCGAGATCCTTCTTTCTCATGGAGCCAGCCCCCACCAAAAAAGCGATGCCGGCAAGACCGCAGCCGATTTTGCCCGCGAGCGCGGCCACGCCGAGCTGGCCGCATGGCTCGAAGCGCAGCCGGCACAATAGACAGAGCCCCGGACTTTAAGACCTTCCCCACCATTAACCGCGACCCCATGTAACCCACCCGCCAGACATTACCCTTTTCTGTCTTACAGGTGTGGGACGCATGTAAGACAGCTGGTTGACAGGGCCATTTCCGAGGGAAATTCCGTCCCGCGTCATGTCCTACGGCCTTACAAATGGCCGGAAAGCCCTCCGGTTGTGGTCTTCCAGCCCGAGCGTGCGCTATAAGACAGCGCCTGAACTGCTCCAGGGCGTAAGACAACATCCCAGCAGAGCATTACAGTCCGCTTTCAGTGTCTTACAAGATATCCGCCCGTATAACCCGGCCTTCCACGCGTTTCACGGTCTTTAGATTGGTTCCTTCTATCAATTCAAACCTGCTCAGAGATAAGACGGAACCGCTCGCGCTCCCCTCACTCCGCCCGCAAGGGCTCCCACAATTCCACCCGGTTGCCTTCGAGATCGCGAATCCAGGCGAAGCGTCCGTAGTCGAAGTTCTCCAGCTTGGGCTCGATCTCCACTCCCGCCTCGTCCAATTGCTCCAGAAGCAGGTCCAGATCGTCTACCCGAAAGTTCACCATGACTTTCTGCTGACCATGCCCAAAGTAGGGCGTGTCCTCGGAAAAGTGGGCGAACACGGTCATCCCAGCGGACTCCGCCCCGCTGAAAACCAAGGCCCCGCCGTCCTGCGCCTCAATGCCGAGATGGGCGGCGTACCACGCGCTGAGCGCCTCCGGGGCCCGCGCCTGCGAAAACACTCCGCCCCCGGCAACCTCCTTGGCCATTCCAAATCGTCCTGGCGCCTAATCGTCCTGGCGAACAATCTCCTCGAGCTTGGGCTTGTGCTTGGCCTCGCGCCCGGTGCGCGGCTCCGTATCCACCACGCGCGCCGGCTTGGGCTGCCCCACCCGCTCCCGGGCGTTGGCCTTGACCGCCTTGGTGACCGAAAATTTCCCTGGTTTGCGTTTACTCATAACCCTTTGCTTGCGTTCCTTTGCCGCAAGGTCGAGTATGGATTAGATTCTGTTTCAGGGGAAGAGCCAAGGGCCATGGAAGAACGGGAATTCTTCAACGAGACCACCGAGCAGCGCAGTCACACCCTCACCTGCCCCAAGTGCGGCCAGGCGGGGGAATACAAAGTCACCTGGGTCGTTCGCCGCAAGCGGGCGCAGCTGCCACGCAACGCCGACGAGCGCGACCGGGCCCGCTTTGCCAAGGCTCAGTCCTATATGGTGCGCCGCGACGACAAGCTCGCCTGCGTCAACATTCGCTGCCGCAAACCCTTTGAGATCACGCAATTGCAGTCGCTGGCCTTCATCTCGGAGTAGGGCCGCGCGGGGCCAGACAGGTTGGTGCGGCCCCGCGGCCATGCGGCGGGTAGCTCGGCTTCCAGTTCCTTGGCCGCACCCCAACCGCCGCAGCGAATTCTCGTCCCGGCAGGCCCTATTCCGTCCTCAGCGCCTTCACCGGGTCAATGGTTGCCGCCCGTCGCGCAGGAAGGATGGCGGCGATCGAAGCCGCCACCATCAGCGTCACAATCGCACCAGTCATCACCGTCGAGTCCGCGCTCGTAATCTCATAGAGCTGCGCCTTTACAAAGCGCACACAAAGGAGAGCGATCGGAATTCCAAGGGCCAAGCCGATGCCGGCCTGCAGCATCGCCCCGCGCATCACCATCATCACCACGCTCGTGCGTTCCGCGCCCAGCGCCATGCGAATGCCGATCTCCGCAGTCCGGCGCACCACCCCATAGGCAGTCACGCCGTAGAGTCCAATCGTCGCCAGCAGCAGCGCCAACGCGCCAAACAGCATGGTCAGCCGCGCCACCATTCTTTCTTCGGTAAATCGGTCGGCAATCTGCTCGTCGAAGGTCTGGAACTTCACCACCGTCAGGTTCGGATTGATGCCTCCCAAGGTCGACTCCGCCAGCTTCTCCATGCCGGCCACGGGTCCTGCCGTCTCCAACACAAGGGCTCCCGCGTAGAGCGACGTGTCTTTGTCGATTGGGTCCGGATTGTTGGCAAAGCGCTGCATCATGGGGACGAAATACATGCTGTGCTCCTTCCATTGCACCGCCGTGTACACCGTGTCTTCCACCACGCCCACAATCTCGAAGTCACCCGCTGATTTGGGCCCCGGTGGACCGATGCGCCGCCCGATCGGGTTGCTTCCATCTTTGAAGAACGTCCTGACAAATGTCTGGTTCACAACGGCCACCGGCGGAGCAGCCGACGTATCCCGCGCATCGAATCCACGTCCCATCGCCACATGCGTGCCCACCGAGTCGAAGTACTCCGCGTTTCCCCTCACGAAGGACGCATTTAGATTTCCATCCGGCTGTCCCTGCACCTGCATGCCCATGCTCCAGTTGTTGTCTTCCATCGGCGTGTAGTTGCAGAGACCCACTTTCACGATGCCCGGCAATGCATGGAATCGTTCTTCCATCGTCCGGTAGAGCGCCTCCACCTGTGATGGCGCATAGCCCGCCGCCTGCGGATTGATGTGCACAATGTAGCGGTTCTTTGCATCCAGCTTCAAGTCTGTGCTTTCCAGCTTGCCCAGGCTCTGCGAAAACAGCCCTGCCCCCACCAGCAGAACCAGCGAGAGAGCCGCCTGCAGCACCACAAGCCCCCGCTGCAGCAGAGAGGCTCCCGCCGCTGTCGTGCGCGTTCCGCTGCGCAGCGCCTCGGCCGGATTGGCCTGCGCCGCAATCCATGCCGGCGCAACACCGAACAGCATCCCCGTCACCACTGACAGTCCGAAGGCAAACCCGATCACCGTCAGCGACGGGCTGGCCTCGATGGGCACATTTTCCGCGCCGGGAAAGGCCAACACCAGCAGCATGCGCGCGCCCAGATAGGCCACGGCGAGTCCGGCCAGGCCGCCCATCCCGGCCAGCAGCACGCTCTCGGTCAGCAGTTGCCGCACCACCCTGGCGCGCGTTGCGCCCAGCGCCGAGCGCACGCTCATCTCCATGCGCCGGCCCATGCCGCGCACCAGCAGCAGGTTGGCGATGTTGGCGCAGGCAATCAGCAGCACCAGGCCCGCAATCCCCATGAGCAGATGCAGGTGCGACTTGTACTGCTCCTGCAGCACCTGGATGCCTGCTCCGCCCGGCGTCAGCACCAAGTGAACTTTGGCCAGTTGCTTTTTGCCGTCCTCGGTTGAAAACGTCTCGTACGAAGCCATGGTCTGCCTGAGCAGCGCATTCAGCTTCACCTGCAGCGACGCCGTTTCCACGCCCGGCTTGACGCGGCCCACAATATAAAGCCAGCTGGTATCCGGGTCATGGACATACGGTGTGTTGGCCAGCGGCAGCATGGACTCGACTGGCAAGTAGAAATCCGGTGGCGTGCTGCTCACCCGATCACCAAAGAACCCCTTGGGCGCAATGCCCACCACGGTCACGGGTTTTGTATTCACGAAAAAGGTGCTGCCGACCACCGATGCCTCGCCGGCAAATTGGTGCTGCCAGGTCTCGTAGCTCATCACCGCCGTGTAGGGCGCGCCCTCGACATCGTCGCTGTCCAGCAGCAAGCGACCGGCCACCGGCCGCAGCCCGAAGGTGCGGAAGTAGTTGCCGGAGACAAACTCGCCCATCACCGAGCGCGCCACCGTCTGCGGCCCCTCACGCCGCACCGTGATCGGCCGCCAGGCGTAGCCCGCCTCCATCGCCGCCAGGTCTTCAAACTCCGGGGCGTTTTTCTTCAGGTGCTGGTAGGTGTCGGTTGAAAACAGCGAGTAGTTGCCGTTGTCGGGGACACCGTCGTTCACGCAGCAATCGTTCTCGTTGCCCAGCCGCAGCAGCGTCCTGGGATCGGTGACGGGAAGGTTCTTGAGCAGGACGGCGTTCACCAGCGTGAAGATGGCTGCATTGGCTCCGATGCCCAGCGCCAGGGTCAGCAGCACCGTAGTGGTGAACCCCGGCGTCCGGCGCAACTGCCGCAGTGCATAGCGCACATCCTGCATCAGCATCCTCATCGTCACCCTCTCCCTTGGTTGCTGCGCGATTGACGCGCAAATCTCCACCAGGGCAGAAGCACGTCCCGGGCCAAACGCGAGAAGACTCTCTCCCCCTATTTATCAATGACTTGCCCCAGCGCACGGGTGAGGCCCGCTGTCCATCGGCAACTTCCGCTGTCCGTTTCCGAACACGACTCAGCGCGGAACGCCGATTTTCCATACCGCCGCGGTCCGCATGCAGGCTCACGAGGATCAGCCCACTGGCGCAGTCCTCGCAACCTGTGATTGAATCGAAGATGTGCAGGCCGGGCCCAAAGGCCGCAACCAATCTGGCGCAGCCCGCACCAACGATCGGAGACACACAATGGCAAATTCCCTGCTTCCCCCCGAAGAGCGCAATCTGAACCCCGACCAGGTGGAAGCGCTCGACAAGCGCCGCGACCTGGGCCATACTTTTCTGGTCATCGCCGGCCAGTTTGCGGTCATTGCCACCATCCTGCTGCTGTGGATTGGCCAGGATCTGACCTATTCGCCGGGCTGGGCGCACCCCATGTTCTATTACTTTGTAATTGCCCTGTTGATCATCGGGTTCTTCGGCGTCACTGGCATCGCCCTGCGCCGGGGCACCCCGCGCATAGACTGAGTTTCTGCGCCGGCTCCATCATCCGTGTCACCGAGAGGCAAGAATCTGGAATTCGGCATGCGTTGCCGCTGGCAAACGGAAGAGCCTTGAGGTTGCCGTTGGAAGTTGCTTCTCTGATTCCGTCTCCGCACGCCGCGCGGCTTACTGACAGCCACGGCCGCGTCATCCACGATCTGCGCGTCTCCATCACCGACAGCTGCAACTACAAATGTGTTTATTGCCGCACTGGTGAAGTAGGCGCACAATATTCTGAACTTGCCATCGGCGAGTATCTCCGCCTCATCCACCTCTTCGTCTCACTGGGCATCACCAAGGTTCGCCTCACCGGCGGCGAACCACTGCTGCGCCGCGGCCTGGTCGAGTTGGTGCGGGAGCTGGCCAGCCTGCGCACCCTTGCCGGCGACCCGCTCGATCTTGCGCTCACCACTAACGGCCATCTGCTCGACGCGCTTGCAGCCCCGCTCAAGGCAGCGGGCCTCAACCGCGCCACCGTCAGCATGGACGCCGTGGACGCGCCAACCTTCGAGCGCATCACTCGCGTCCCTGGCAGCTTTCAAAAGGTCGTTAGCGGCATTCGCGCCGCGCGCTCGGCCGGCCTCACACCGCTCAAGATCAACTGCGTCCTGTTGCGCGGATTCAACGACGACCAGGTGGAAGCCTTCGCCCATTTCGCCCGTCAGGAAGATGTCGTCGTCCGCTTCATCGAATTCATGCCGCTCGAAGAGGGCCGCCTGTGGACACCGGAGATTGTCGTTCCGCTCAAGGAGATCGTCGCCCGCATCGGCCGCATTCTCCCGCTAATCGAACTCCCCGCCCGCGAAGACGGCGAGACGGCGCGCCGCTACGGCTTCGCCGATGGCGTCGGCGAGATCGGCATCATCGCCCCGGTCACGCAGGCTTTTTGCGGCGCATGCAGCCGCGTCCGCCTCACCTCCGACGGAAAGATCCGCACCTGCCTCTTCTCGCAGACCGAGCACGACCTCTACGGCCGCATGCGCGACGGCGAATCCGATGAAGAACTCCGCGCCTACATCTTCCGCACCGTGCAAGGCAAGGAAGCCCGCCACCACATCGGCGAGCCCGGCTTCCTCAAGCCCTCCCGCTCCATGGTCCACATCGGCGGCTAGGGTGCTGTCTCTAAGGTTCCTATCAACAAATAGCCTGTCATCCTGAGCGGAGCGTACTTCAGCGTAGTCGAAGGATCTGCGGTTGCACTTCGGAACTTGTGCTACGAATATTGGAGACAGGGCACCAGCCCTCAGACCCCCGGCACCGGCGGGCATCCCGGAAAATCCGGCAGATACGTGTTGCCCTTGTAGCCCAGGTACTTGATGCCAACTTTGCTGGTGAAGAACGCATCCGCGGTCAGGTTGCGCAACAGCGAGAAGAACTCCACGGCTGGCAGAAGACTCTCGTCCTGCGCCGCATTCTTGCGATACGCAATCAGATCGAGAACCTCCGCCTGCTGGTGCGCCGTGCAATCGAGCCAGGCCTTGCCATAGCGGCTCGTGCAGGTGGCATCGAGCCACTTCAATCCCGGGCCAAGCGTCGCCTGGTAGCCCTCGCTCTCGCTGGTCAGCAGATCGATGAACTCCGCTGCCCCACCCTCGATCGCGCCGCCTGAGTCCGCGTCCGCGGGAAGAATCGTCTCGCACAGCGCCTGCAGGGTCTTGTAATCGTGCTTGTCAAAAAACTTGGGCGTGTAGACCCCTCCTTGCGCATCGCCCTTTTCAGCCTCAATTATGTGGTGCACATGCTCCGCCGCATGGAGCGGGATCACGCGCAGCACCGAGCCCGCCGCGGCTCCCATGCCCAGCGACTTCAAAACCGCGCGTCGTGTAATGCGATCGTCAGTCATTGCGTAAGCTCGTGTCCTGTCTCTGAAATTTCAAACAAAATGGCTGCTGTCATTCTGAGCGAACGGGGCCCCAAACGCTTTTCAGTTTGGGGGTGGTGAGCGAAGTATCTGCTTTTGGTCCTATCTCTTATCAAAAGACAGCACACTAGATATCTCCTTTTTTTGCCTGATCGAGCAGATAGTCTGACGTTCTCCACGCCAGCGCCATAATCGTCAGCGTAGGGTTCTTGTCCGGATTGGTCACGAACGGCGCGGCATCGGCGACAAAAACATTCTTCACGTCATGCGCCTGGCAGTTGCGATTCAACGCCGACGTCTTGGCATCGTTGCCCATGCGCACCGTGCCCAGTTCGTGAATGATCGCGCCGCCCACCGAAATGCTGGCCTCCTGCGCTCGCGCGCCGGGTTTGGGATGACGCCGCGTTCCGCCAATCACCGTGCCGCCGCCGGCTTCAATGATCGTGCGGAAGGTCTCCTGCATATCCACTGCCATCGTCCGTTCGTTCTCGCCCCACTCCCAGTGAAAGCGCAGCACCGGAATGCCCCACTTGTCCTTCACCTCAGGGTCCGGCTCGCAGAAGCTCCTGGCGTTGGGAATCATCTCCCCGCGCCCGCTGAACCCAATTACAGTGCCATACGAACTGCGGCACTTCTGCTTCAGGCTCACCCCATACCCTTCATACTCTTCGCACACGCCGTTGAAGGCGCCCACGCCCGGCATCTCGCGCCCGCCGCCAAATTCGATGTGATAGCCACGCAGGAATTCGTTCTTTTTGCCGAATCGCCACCAGGGCATGTACATGTGCATGCCGCCTGCGCCGTCGTGATTGTGCACTGGCATTTTTTCGAGCTGCGGAAAGTAGCCGGCCGCATCGCTGCCCACCGAGTCCATCAGGTACCGGCCCACCACTCCCGACGAATTCGCAAGCCCGTTGGGGAAGCTTGCCGAGCGCGAGTTCAGCAGCAGCCGCGCCGACTCGCACGCGCTGGCCGCCAGCACAACGGCCTTGGCGTAGACGCGCTGCTCGCTTCCCGTTGCCTTGTCGATGTAGGAGACCGCCTCGGCCTTGCCGCTGTCTCCCACCACAATCGCGCGGGCCATTGCGTTGGCGATCATGGTAAAGCGTCCCGTGGCCGCGGCCGGCGGAATCATCACCTGGCTGGAGCTGAAGTTCGACGCCGTCCTGCACCCGCGCCCGCATTGCGCGCAGTAGTGGCAAGCGTCGCGCCCATTCAAAGCCCGCGTGAGAATCGCCATCCGCGACGGAATGCAGGTAATGTGCAGCTGGTCGCAGGCCTTCTTGATCAGCGTCTCCGTGCAGCGCGGATGTGGAGGCGGAAGATACACACCGTCTGGCGAGTTGGGAACATTTTCCTTTGACCCGAAGACCCCGATATATGCTTCAACTTTGTCGTAGTAGGGCGCGAGCTCGTCGTAGCTGATGGGCCAATCGTCGCCCATACCGTCAGTGGAGTGCGCCCGGAAATCCGCCGGCCCGAATCGCAGCGCAATCCGCCCCCAGTGGTTGGTGCGCCCGCCCTCAATCCGCGAGCGGAACCAGCGAAAGCTCGACCCCGGAGCCGTGGTGTACGGCTCGCCCGCGATCTCCCAGAAGCCATTGGGCGCCATGAACTCGTCGCCTATGCCTCGCTGCCTGCCGCCAATCCCCACGCCCCGATGCGCCAGTTGGTAGGGCCAGACATGTTCTTTAAAATCTCTATCCGGATCCAGCCGCGGCCCGGCCTCCAGCATGGCCACGTTCAAGCCGCCCTCGGTCAGAATCTTGGCCGCGGTTCCGCCGCCCGCACCAGAGCCGATGATGCACACGTCATAAATCTTCTGCCGCACGTTCATCAACTGCATTCATCGTCTCCAGCGGTCCCATCTGCATGGGTGGGGAATTCGGCGGGCGCCCAATCGCGGGCCAGCTCAATTGCCATCCCGGTCCGATCGTTCCAAGGGAAGCTCTCCTTCAGACCTTCAGGCAGGCTTTCAGGCAACCAACCCAATATACCGCCCGGCTCTGGCCATCCGCGATGTTTTTGCACTCACCAAAGCGGCGCCACGGCCTGTTGCTGGAAAGCCGGCTTGGGTCCGCCCTGGCTGGAAAGGTGGATCAATGTCAGATAGGGTTGGACTGCTGGGTCGTAGGTGACGGTAATGCTGCCAGGGCGGCCCGCCGAGCCATCCATGCCGTCGTGTCCATCGGATCCGTCAGATCCGCTGCTACCGTCGGGCGATCCGCTGCCGCCAGAGCCGCCCCGTCCGCCGCGGCCTCCCTTTCCGCCTGACCCGCCCGAGCCGCCGTCGGCCATCACCGTCAGCGTGCCGCCCTTGGGATCGACCAGGTAATAGCGGTTGTGCCCCGCCGCGGCAACATGGGCCTGCAGCAGCGGATGCGTCCCGCCGCGCAGCGTCACCGTCACCTGTACCGCAGGCGCATCGCCACCGTTGCCGCCGTCCCCTCCGTTGCCCCCGTCACTGCCATTGCCGCCGTTCCCGCCCGGCGAGGGATTGTCCGGGTCGTTGGAACCGGGGCCGCCCGCAGTGCCGTCGCTGCCATCCTGGCCGTTGCTGCCGTCCGAACCGCTGGCCCCGGAGAAGTTGCTGACAAAGGGAAAGTCGTAGCGCAGAGGAATGTCCAGTTCCGCCTGCACGTCCGGATGGCTGGGCACGGTGATCGAGATGTGCGGCAGCTTGCCGTCGCTCTTGCGCGCGTCGTGCGGCAGCGTGACGATGCCCTTCTTGTCGACGGACACGACCATGGCCGTCACCGCCAGGTCGCGCCACATCACCTTGCCGTGCCCCGCGCCCTCGGTTGCGAGCGTCTTGCCGGTCGGCTCGGTGACCGTCACCATCAGCGGCGACTTCCCGCCCGGAACAATTCCCGGTCCGTTGGGCTGCGTGGCTTCAATGGATGTAACCGGCGTCTTGGCCAGGTACACCTTCATACCCAGATGCACCTGGATCGCCGCGCAGCCCGTCAGCGCCATCAGGCCCAGCGCGGCCAGCCCGCCCAGAACCGCTCGGCCGCACCCGGCGCGTGAACGCAAAGAATGCGGCGGCGAGGAAACCAGCGTAGAAAAAAGTGCGAATGACCTGAACCTGCTCATGAAAAGACTCCGTTCTTCCTTCCGTAATACCTGTTTGTTTGTCGCTTTGATGAATTAGACACTTCTTGGTGCGTGCGGTTATGAGATCGCCGGCACTCGATCCCAGCAGCGTTGAAGTCGATCCACGTTTCCTGCACTTCGGTAACCTCCAAGGCACCTCGGTCATCAAATATTTTTGCGCCACGCATTGACGCGGAGAGATTGTGGCGCTAGTCTCAAGCGCAGATACCCGATTTGGTCGCCCATGCCATCCCGCGGTTTCGCCAGACAGCCCAGAGCTTCGGCTCGGACCTGTCTGGCGCGCGCCGGCTCCCTTCAACATCTCATCCGCTGGTGCAGGCCGCTAGCTGGCTTGCGCTTTTGCGCCGCGCGGCGTCTCTCCGCCAGCCTGCATCGGTGGCAATTTTCTTCACCGCGCAATCTGCCGATATGCTTTTCATAGCCGCCCCGGCCGCTGCCCCATCGGGCCGCAACCGGTTGACCTCAACCCCAACCCACTGCCTTGGAGGCTGCCGATTCCTTTGAAGATCGCTCTGGAGATCACGCCCAATCTTGAGCCCCTGTTCGGGACCCGCGATGAAAACCTCAGACTGATGGAAGACTCGCTCGGCGTGCGGATCGATCTTCGCTCCGATGCCGTGCATGTACAGGGTCAGGAAGAAGGCGTGGCGCGCGTGCAGCGCATCTTCCAGGACTTCGAAGCGCTCCGCAAGCAGGGCATCAACCCGCACAACGGAGAACTGAACGGCATGCTGCGCCTGGTGGTGGCCGATCCGGCAACCACACTGCGCGCGCTGGCCGACTCGGGCAAGCAGCGCTCGGCGGGCGTCAAGCGCACCGTCCAGCCGCGCTCCATCAATCAGCGCAAGTACGTTGAGGCCATCGAGCAGAACGACATGACCTTCGGCGTGGGTCCGGCCGGCACCGGCAAGACCTATCTCGCCGTGGCCATGGCCGTGGCCGCCATCAACGCCAAGAAGGTGAGCCGCATCATCCTGGTCCGGCCCGCGGTCGAGGCCGGCGAAAAGCTCGGCTTTCTTCCCGGCAGCCTTCAGGAAAAAGTCGACCCCTATCTGCGCCCGCTTTACGACGCCCTCTACGATTTGCTGGAGCCGGAAAAAGTGGACAAGATGCTCGAGAAGAACGTCATCGAGGTTGCGCCGCTGGCCTTCATGCGCGGCCGCACCCTCAACGACGCCTTCATCATCATGGACGAGGCGCAGAACACCACCATCGAGCAGATGAAGATGTTCCTCACCCGCATGGGCGCCAACTCCAAGGCAGTCATCACCGGCGACATCACCCAAATCGACCTGCCCAACCCGCGCAAATCGGGCCTCATCGACGCCATCAACGTTCTCGACGGCGTCGAGGGCATTCAATTCTGCCACTTCGAAGACGGAGACGTAGTCCGTCACGCGCTCGTCCAGCGCATTGTCCGCGCCTACGAGAGCGCCAAACCGCAGCAGCAGGAGCTGCCGCTGGCTATGGGCGAACCGATCAACGTTGGCGCACAGCCGCACGAGGAACGAGCGCAGGCGCAGCCTATCCACGCACCCAAACCGCAATAAAATCTCACTTCGCGTAGAATTGAAATGAATCGGGGCTGCGTTCGCCGCAGCCCCGGGCACGATGATCCTCCTCGATCCAGATCTGGACCCCGACCCCACGCCCACGATACCTGCGGCGAAGCGCACAGGCGCGTCCGCTCGGACGCCTGCTTCCAAGCCAACCTCGGGCGATCTTCGCCTGCCCTCCGCGCGCACGATCGCGCGTTTTCTGGCATCCGCACAGCAGGCCGTCAAGCTCAAGGGCCAGGTCACGGTGCTGCTCACCACCGACGCCGCCATCCGCAAACTCAATCGCCAGTTTCGCGGCAAGAACAAGGCTACAGATGTGCTGTCGTTTCCGGCGGAGGGCTTGGGTGCGCAGGGCATCGCCGGCGATCTGGCCGTCAGCGTAACCACGGCTCTGGGCCAGGCGAAGGAGCAGGGTCACTCGCTCTCAACCGAGATCAAGGTGCTCATCCTGCACGGCCTGCTCCACCTGGCCGGCTATGATCATGAAGCTGACGAAGGCCAGATGGCCCGCCGCGAGCGCCTGCTGCGCGCCAAGCTGAAATTGCCGCAGGGATTGATCGAACGAACCGAAAATTCTGGGAGCCACATCCTTTCCGCTGCTTCGGGCGGAAAGGGCGGGAAAGCACAAACCTCAAAGAGCGCTCCATCCAGCCGGAGCAGGCGCCCATGAGCGCCCTGGCCATTTGCATGGTTCTGCTGCTGGCGCTGGTGGAAACGCTGGCATCCTACATCAGCCGCATCTACGCCGAGTTCGGCAAGATCCTCACCCACGAGATCGAGGAGAATCTCGACGCATGGGAGGAACTCATTGAGCCGCAGGTCGGCCTCTCCCGCGAACATGCCGCCATCTCCGCGGCCGTCCTGCAGCAGCTGGCCCTATGCATCATCGCACTCGAATTCGGCGCAGTCCTCTTCGATCGCGGTCCGCACATGGGGCCGCCCACCTACGCTGAGATCGCCCAGGCCGTCCTCGGCGTGGTGCTGGTGGTCGTCTTCTGCAACCAGCTTCTGCCCTCGCTCCTGTTCAACCGCACCCGTGGACGCTGGGTCAAGCAGCTGGTCTGGCCCATCCGCCTGCTGCTCTGGCTCATGACGCCCGTCACCGTCTTTGTGCGCTTCTTCTTTTCCGTGGCTTCGCTTGCCGAGAAGCCGGTCACCGAAGAGGAAGAGACCGCCGTCGATGTCGAAGCCCTGCTCGAAGCCGGCGAGGAAGAGGGCATTCTGGAAGAGAACGACATCGACCTGGTGCGCTCCGCCGTCGAGTTCGGCGACAAGCTGGTGCGCGAAGTCATGACGCCGCGGCCTGAGGTCTTTGCCGTCCCCGCATCCATTACGCTTGAGCAGTTCCTCGATTTGCTGCGCGAACACAATTTTTCGCGCGTTCCCGTCTATGCCGGCTCTCTCGACAACGTGCGCGGCATCGCCTTCGCGCACGACCTGCTCCAGATCACCGACGAGGAGGCCCGCACCCGCACCGTGGCCAGCATCGAGCGCGAGGCAGCCTTCGTTCCCGAAACCAAGCGCGGCTATGAACTGTTGCGCGAGATGCAGCGCGAGAAGCAGCACATGCGCGTGGTCATCGACGAGTACGGCGGCGTTGCCGGCCTGGTGACCATCGAAGATCTGCTCGAAGAGATTGTCGGCAACATCCGCGACGAGCACGAAGTCGAGGTGCCCATTGAAGAGCCGCAGCGCGAGCCCAACGGCGTGTGGCTGGTTCCCGGCAGCTTCCCCGTCGATCAGCTGGCCGACCTCTTCGGCAAAGCAGTCGAGCCCGGCTACTCCTACGAGGCCACGACGCTCGGCGGCCTGGTAAGCGAGATCGAAGGACGTATTCCGCTCGCCGGCGAAGTGGTGCTGCTCGAGCCCATCGGCCTGCGCATGGAGATCGTCGCCTCCACCGACCGCCGCGTAGAACGGCTGCGCGTATTTCCGCCGGCCATCGTAACCACCCCGACGCATTCGTCCTGAGGCCGGCGGAGCCGCTATTCGATTTGCCGAAAAGAAGCGAAGCCGTAAACTACGTGTGTGAAAAGTCTGGCCGGAAGAACCATCCTCGGTTCCTTGCAGCTCTTCGTCTTCTTGGGAGTCGCTCTCTTTGCTCCAGCATGGACGCTCGATTTCTGGCAGGCATGGGTCTACTTGTCCGTCTTTACTGCGGCCTCGGCCCTGATTACCGCGTATCTATGGAGATTCGATCCAAAACTGCTTGAACGCCGTGTCAATGCCGGTCCTCGCGCCGAAAAGGAAAAGAGTCAAAAGCTGATTCAGATCCTTGCGTCTCTGGCCTTCATCGGCACTTTGGTCCTTCCCTCCCTTGATCGGCGATTCGGCTGGTCGCGTATCCCGGTGGTCCTCGTCATTGCCAGTGATGCTCTGGTTGCGCTGGGTTTTCTTGCCGTCTTCCTTGTGTACAAGGCGAATACCTTTACCTCGGCCACCATCGAAGTAGCTCCCAACCAGCCCGTGATCTCGACGGGACCCTACGCGATCGTTCGCCATCCCATGTACGCAGGTGCGCTTGTCCTGCTCCTTGCAACACCGCCGGCGCTGGGATCATCGTGGGGGTTGGTGATGCTGATCCCGATGACCCTGGTTCTGGTTTTGCGGCTCGTCAGCGAGGAAAGATTCCTGCGGAAAAGTCTGCCCGGCTATACAGAATATTGCCAAAAGGTCAGGTATCGCCTGGCGCCCTTGATTTGGTAGAGAAAGTTCGGGCCGCGGGAATGGCAACATCGCGGCAATAGGTGAGAGCGCCATCGGGCGGGTAGGGCCAGGGAACAGCTCCCTTTGCGAGGTAACGCACCACCTCCCAATGCGGAAACTGCTCCTGAATCTGCCCCGCATCGGCCAACTCCAGCGGGCGAAGAATCAGCCGTTCTGTTGTCCCCTCCGAAATCATGTGCGGATGATAGCAACCTCCTTTGGGCTGCATCCGCGATAATAGAGGGTCAGGAGTATTGTCCCTTTGAAATCTGGATTTGTCGCCATTTTAGGCCGTCCCAACGCCGGCAAAAGCACGCTGCTCAACGCCCTCACCGGCGAAAAGGTGGCCATCGTCTCGGCCAAGCCGCAGACCACCCGCAACCGTATCGCCGGAGTGGTGGAGGTAGAGGCCAAAAAAGGCGTTCATCCGTCCGCGCAAATCGTGTTTGTCGATACGCCCGGCGTGCACAAACCAGGCTCGCACCTCGATCGCCGCATGCTGCAGGAGGTCTATGAGGCACTGGAGACGCGCGACGTGGTGCTGGTGCTGATGGATGCGACGCGGCGCGTGCAATTGGAAGCGGCGGTGGCGCCTGACTCTGCAACTGTGCCTGATTCTGTCACGGAAGGTTCGGCCAGTTCCCCGACCTCAGAATCGAAGCCTGGGGCACCCGGCGTCTCCGCAAGTCCGAAGCACGAGCGCACCAACTGGGCCAGCGAAGACGAGTTCCTCTTCGGCCTGATTCGCAAGGTCGACTGCCCGGTGTTCCTCGTCCTCACCAAGATCGACCTGGTGCCGAAGGATCATCTGCTGCCGCTGATCGATACGCTGACAAAGCATTTCAACTTTGCCGAGATCGTTCCTGTCAGCGCGCGCAAGCGGGACGGGCTGGATTTACTTGTCGAGAAGATTGTGGAGGCGCTGCCCAAGGGCGAGCGGTACTATCCGAAGGACCAGTACACGGACCAGCCGCAGCGGTTCATGGTGGCGGAGCTGATTCGCGAGAGCATTCTGGTGGAGACGGGCGAAGAGGTTCCGTATGCGTCGGCTGTCGTGATCGAGAGATTTGAAGAACCGAAGCCGTTTGTGCCGCGCAAGAAGGGCGCAGTGCCGGCGCGTGCGCCGCTGACGCGGATTGCCGCGGCCATCTACTGCGAGCGCGACGGACAGAAGGCGATCCTGATCGGCAAGGGCGGCGCAAAGCTGACGGAGATCGGGACCGGGGCGCGGAGGAAGATCGAGTCGCTGCTGGGCACACGCGTGTATCTTGAGCTGCATGTCATTGTCGAGCCCAACTGGCGCGAGTCAAAGAGCTTTGTCGAATCGCTGGACTGGCGGAACCAACTGGAGCGACTCGGCGTAGATCAGAATACGGAGACGAATTCAGCCGAGAAGGAATAGACTCGCACGGTTCTGTTTCTGCTCTAGTATCCTGAGTCTGAAATACGCAACACAAAACTGACTGTCATTCTGAGCGAACGGGGCCCCGAACGTCTTTCAGTTCGGGGGGGGTGAGTCGAAGAATCTGCGGTTGTTCTTCGATGGACTTCAGACTCACCACACAAGACTTGATGAGCGCATGAAGACCCAAGCACGATCAATAAGGCTCAACGCGCGGCTGCGATTCGTCTGGCTTGCGCTGCTCTGCGCAGGCGCTCTTCCCTTGCCCGCGCAAAGCGCTGCTGCCACTTCGCCGGCTGCGAGCGGTACCAACGGGAGCGCCAAGCTGCATGCCACGCTGGACCTCGACGGCCCGTGGCGCTTTCAAGTTGGTGACGATCCGCGCTGGGCCAATGCCGGCTTCGATGACTCCGCGTGGACTACGGTATCGTTGAGCAAGACGCTGAGCGAGCAAGGGGTCGAGGGCTACTCCGGCTACGGGTGGTACCGGCTGCGCCTGCAGCCACAACAGCTTGCCCAATTCAACAATCTCTCGGCAGACTCATCGCTCGATCTTCTGGTGACGGGCGACAGCGTTGGACAGGTTGCGGCGTACGTCAACGGCGTGGAGTCCGGTCATACCAATGGCATGACGGATCGCCCGGCGATGTATCAATCTCCGCCCCTGCTGGTGCACCTTGCGCGACCGGGCGCAGACGGCACGATTGTGCTGGCGATTCGGAGCTGGGCGGGCCCAAGCGCCACCATTCATCGCGGCCTCGTCGACAAGGTTGAGTTGGGCCCGCCGCAGGACATCGCCGAGAGTCTCGCCTCGGCTACCGACCAGCGCTGGGATCGGCAGCTGACCGCCGGCATCGTGGTGAGCTTTCTGTTTTTCTGCGTTGCCTTGCTGGGCGCCACACTCTACCTGGCGCAGCGCGGCCACTCCGAGTATCTATGGCTCTCGCTGCTCTGTCTTACCGTCGCCTTCATGGGCGCCAGCGAGACCTTTTTCGGGCTGGGGCTGTTGCCGCTGTCTGTTTTTTTTGTGATGAACATCTGGACAGGCCGCGTCTTCATGGCGGTCACGCTCGAGTTTGTGCTCCGCTTTACCGGCAGCGGCGATCGCAGGGTGGTGCGCGTCTTCCAGGTTTGCGTTCTGCTGCTGCCCATCTTGGCGCTGCTGCATCTGACCAAAATCTACGAATATCTTTCCGTCTCTTCGGAAGTGGTCTTCAGCGTACTGGTCACGGTGCTGCTGTTTCGCGCCTGGCGGCGCGGGCGCCCAGACGCCGGCGTAATGCTGCTGCCGTTTTTTCTGGCGGCCACGGCCGACTCTCTTGACACGGTAATTGACTACGCCGTCCGCCAGCACTGGATCGCGGAACGATTTGCCTTCCACCATTTCCATGTCGGGCCGGTAGAGTTTCCCATCAGCGTGGTGACCTACACCGCTTTTCTGGGAAGCCTGCTGGCGGTGATCTTTTACCGCTTCATTCATGTGAGCCAGGATGAGCAACGCTCCGCCGCCGAGATCGAGGCCGCGCGCAGCGTGCAGGCCTTGCTGATTCCTACCCAAATGCCCTCCAACCACAACTTCATGCTGGAGAGCGCTTATCTGCCGGCCAACGGCGTGGGCGGCGACTTCTTCCAAGTGCTTCCGCTGCAGGATGGCTCCATGCTGATCGTCGTCGGCGATGTCAGCGGCAAGGGCCTGCAGGCAGCCATGAATGCCAGCACGCTGGTGGGCGCATTGCGCAACGAGCTGTCGCATGACCCGGCCACCGTGCTCAACCGCCTGAATAACGTGCTGGTGGGCGCGGCATCGGCTCCCGGCGCGGGTTCAGGCCAGAAGGCGTCGGTTAGTTTCGCCACCTGCGTCTGCGCCCGCGTCTATCCGGATGGCACAATGACCATTGCCAACGCCGGGCACCTGCATCCCTACCGCGACGGCCGCGAGATGGAGTTGGCAGCCGATCTACCCCTGGGCGTGATCCCCAACATCCAATATGTGCAGTCTGATTTCCAGCTCGATGTCGGCGACCGGCTCATTTTTCTCTCCGATGGAGTGGTTGAGGCCACCAATGCGCAGGGGGAGTTGTTCGGCTTCGAACGCACCCAGCAGGTGAGCAACGAGTCGGCGCGCTACATTGCGCAGGCCGCCCAGCACTTCGGCCAAACCGACGACATCACTGTTGTCTCGCTCTACTTTGCGGCGCGCACCGCACAGCGCAACTGAGCCAGCATTCACAGGCAGGAACGGCTACCCTTCGTGCACATGGCCGCGGCCATGGGTCTTGACGGCGTACATGCGCGCGTCTGCGGCGCCGATAATGGTGTGCACGGTGGTCCCATCGGCCGGCGCAGTGGCCAGGCCAACGCTGGCGCTCACGCGCAGTTTCAATCCCGGCCGGATGAGGAAGCGCGTATCCATCAGCGCATGCAACAGGTCTTTCGACCGGGTCTGGGCAGACTCGACCGCGGTCGCCGGCATCAGCACCACGAATTCGTCGCCCCCGTAGCGAAAGCACAGATCGCGCGGACCGCTCAGCTCGCGCAGGCGGCGGCCGGTATGCGCGAGTAGTTCACTCCCCACCAGGTGGCCGTGCGCGTCGTTGACCAGTTTGAAGCAGTCCAGGTCAAGAAAGGCCAAGCTCACCGGCACACCGTGGTGGATGCACAAATCCAGCTCCTGGCCCAGCACATTGTAGAGATGGCGCGCGTTGAAAAGGCCGGTGCAGTCGTCGGTGATGCTCAACTGCTGGATGCTTGCAACATCCCGCGCATTCTCAATCGCGATGGCCGCGTGGTCGGCCAGAATGTGCAGAAAGGCAATCGTGTAGTCGGTCAGCCGGTCGGCGCGCGGGTTGAAGATTTCAATCACCCCGTGCGTCCCCTTGCGCCCCCGCAGCGGCATGGCGATGACCGACCGCACGCTCTTCGGCTTGACCACCTGCTCGTTGGCCAGGCGCGGATCGTATTCGGACTCCGGAACGATCAGGGACTCGCCGTGCTGGGCCACCCAGCCGGCCACGCCCTCGCCAACCTTCACACGCAGCCCGCGCAGCGCCTCCTGTTCGCCCCCGCTTGCGATCGCATAGTAGAGCTCCTGGGTGGCGTCATCGAGCATCAGCAGCGTCCACAGCTCTGCCTCGATGGTTCGTTCCATTTGTTCCAGAATGGTGCGCAGAATGGTATCCAGGTCGAAGCTCGAGGTGAGCGAGCGCGTCAACTGGTGGAAAAAATTCAGGTCCGCGAGCGGGATGCGGTTTTCCATCTCGTTCGTCATGGGAGACTCTTCTTGGGGGGAGCCTTGAGAGCATTCTGTCACATCCGGCGGAAGGCGCGAAAGAGAAAAGACTTGCGCGTGCTGCGGCCAGCGAATTGACCCGCTCCCCGATTTCCCGTAGACTAAGGTTTTGCGAGGGATGCGGATCGAGAAGCATTCTGACCCCGCACTCATCTCCCCTGACCTGGGCAAGCGTTCGGGCCGTAGGGTTCAAAGATTAAGGAAGATCAATGGCAAACCACGTATCGTCGCTCAAGCGCGCCCGCCAGACCGTAACCCGCACTGAAGTCAACCGCGCCAACCGCAGCCGTGTGCGCACCAGCCTGCGCACCCTGCGCGAAGCTCTCGTCAAGGGCGACGTGAAGGTCGCCCAGGCCCAGTACCGCGAGACCGTCTCCATCCTGGACAAGAGTGTGCAGAAGGGCATTCTGCACGACAACACCGTCTCCCGCTACAAGAGCCGCCTCAACGCCCGCCTCAAGGCCCTGGTCCTGGCCAAGGCATAGAGCCCGCACAAGTTCAGCGCCGATCAAAACAGCCGGGAGCCCTCCCGGCTGTTGCTGTTTTCACCTTGACTCGCCGGCACCTGGGTGCCCGGGTCCCATCCTTTCCGCGCTCTTGGCGGAATGGGTGGGAAACCACAAATCTCGATTCGATCGCCCTGTGAGCCGGCCCTAATTCAGCCGCTCGAAGATCCCCGCCGCCCCCATGCCGCCGCCCACACACATGGTCACCATGCCGTAGCGCGCCTGCCTGCGCCGCAACTCGCTGAGCAGCGTGGCCGTCAGCTTGGCCCCGGTGCAGCCCAGCGGATGGCCCAGCGCAATCGCCCCGCCGTTCACGTTCACCCGCTCCGGATCCAGGCCCAGGGTGCGAATCACCGCCAGCACCTGCGCCGCAAAGGCCTCGTTCAGTTCAATCAGATCAATCTGGTTCAGCGTCAGGCCCGCCCGCTTCAGCGCCAGCGGAATCGCCGCCACCGGCCCAATGCCCATCTCCTCCGGCAGGCAGCCCGTGGCTGCATAGGCCACCAGCCGCCCCAGCGGATGAATCCCCAGTTCCCGTGCCCGCGCGGCGTCCATCAGCACCACCGCCGCCGCGCCGTCCGATGTCTGCGAAGAGTTTCCGGCCGTCACCGTTCCCTGCGCATGAAACGCCGGCTTGAGCTTCGCCAGCGCCTCGGTCGATGTGTCCTCCCGCGCGCCTTCGTCCACGGCAAACACCCTCTCCGTCACCACCGGCTTGCCCGCCTTCTTGCCCGGCGTCGCCGTCGTCACCATCACCGGAACCAGTTCCTCGTTGAACCGCCCCGCCGCCTGCGCCGCCACGGCCTTGTGGTGGCTCGCCAGTGCAAACGCATCTTGGTCCTCGCGCGAAACCCCGTAATGCCGCGCCACCCGCTCCGCCGTCAGCCCCATGGTCAGCAGCGCCGCCGGGTAATGCTCCGCCAGCCACGGATTGGGCCTGGGCTTCAACCCGCCAAAGGGCAGCATGCTCATCGTCTCCGCCCCGCCCGCCACCACCACCCGGTTGCCACCGCCGCGGATGCGCAGGTCGGCCAGCGCAATCGCCTCCAGGCCCGAGGAGCAGAGCCGGTTCACCGTCGCGCCCGGAATCTCCACCGGCAGCCCGGCGCGCAGAATCGCCATGCGCGCGATGTTCCAGCCCGACTCACCCTCCGGCTGCGCGCAGCCTAGAATCACATCGTCGACCTCGGCTCGGCTCAGGCCCGGAACCCGGTCCAAAGCCGCCCCAATCGCCAGTGCGGCCAGGTCATCCGGGCGTGTCGTCGAGAGAGCTCCCTTGGGCGCGCGCCCCACCGGCGTGCGAACAGCGCTAACAATCACTGCTTCTTGCATGTGAACTGCTCCTTGTGTTACCCATCACCGGCTTACCTGCCCTACTCGGGCAATCTCGGCTCCAGCATCTCCCGGCCCTGATCCAGGCGATGACATGCTCGCAAAGGTTAAGGGTTCTTTGACATTTTGCCTATCGTGAGGAAGACGAAAAACATCACGACTCCAAATGCGACCAAGGACCACGGTTGAAGCAGAATATTCATCGACGATCGCTCCTATTCAGCCTGTTCGGCGCCGCCGCTGCCACTTGCCTGGGCTAATCCGGCGTCTCCAGCACGGTCCAGGCATTCTTCACGTAAAAGCGATACACCGTCCGGCCCTCGATCACCGAGTCTGCCAGCGCATCGTGATCCACCCGAGCCGGCCGATTCTTGAGGCCGCTCTGCGCCTCGTGCACCTGCTCGGGCGACGCCGGATCGATGCCCCAGTTGAAGCCAAGCACCCCGTTCCCCGGCTGCGCCTGCAGCCGGTCGACCTCGAGGGCCGAAGCCAGCACCAGCGGCCGTGCAGCATCCTGCGCGACGCCGCCGTCAAAGAACACCAGCAGCAAAACCTTCCCCTCCGCTGAGCACAACACCGCCCAATCCGACGACCCGCCCCGCTCCAGGCTGGCGTTAACCACATTCTCCGGCCCATGCGCCTCATAGGTCTGCGGAATCATGCACCCCCGCTGGTTGAGCGCCACGGCCACACTCACCGGCAGCTGCGGAAATGAGCTCACCGGCAGGTGGCGGATCAGAAACGGCGTCAACCGCCCCGCCACCATAACCCGGCCCGACGAATTGAGCGGCGCAGCCCGCTCCAGCGTCTGCCCGTCCAGCGCCCTGCCGAGCGACGCGATCGACATCGCGGCGGCAACGACCGTGAGAATGATTCGCGCCTGCATCATCAATTCCGCAGCGGCTTTCCGGTCTTCAGCGTAAACGCAATCCGCTCCTGCGTCTTGCGCTCGCCGCACAGCGACAAAAACGCCTCCAGTTCCAGATCCAGCAGGTACTGCTCGCTCACCAGCGAGCCAGCCGTCACCCGGCCGCCAGCCAGGATGTACCCGGCCCAGCGCGCCACCTTCTGGTCGTGCTCCGACGCATACCCGGCCTCGCCCATCAGAAACGCACCCATCTCGAGCGTTGCCAGCACCGAGGCGCCCGGTGCCGGAATCTGCGTGCGCGGCTGCGGCGCCGTGTAGCCACCATCGGCCAGCGCCGCCGCCTGCGCCTTGGCGTCCAGCAGCAGCCGTTCGCGGTTCAGCGTGATGCGATCTGCGGGGGCCAGCATCCCCATCGGCCGCGCCTCGGCAGCCGAGGTGGAAACCTTGGCCAGCGCAATCAGCTCAAACACCCGCTTGAGCGCCGCTCCCACTTCAGCGGACTGGGCAAACCGCGAGGGCGGATCCTTGGGGTCGGGCGGAGCAAGCGCCGCGGCCTGGTCCAGCGCCCTGAGCAGCATCTCCTTTGTTCCACCGCCAGCGGGAATGAGGCCGACGCCCGCCTCAACCAGTCCGATATAGGTCTCCGCGTGGGGCTGCCGCCGTGCCGCGTGCAGGCAGATCTCTGCGCCGCCGCCCAGCGTAAGCCCGAAGGGCGCCACCACCACCGGCCGCGGGCAAAACTTGATCGACGCCGTCATCTGCTGGAACGAGTGAATCACCGCCGCCACATCGTCCCACTCGCCCTCCTGTGCCGCCATCAGCAGCTGCATCAGGTTGGCGCCGACCGAGAAATTTTCCCGGTCGCTCGCAATCACAAAGCCCGCAAAGTTCCGCACCGCATCCGAGTCCGGCTTCAACACGGAAGAAATCATTTGCAGCACATCGCCGCCAATCGCGTTCTTCAGCGAGTGCAGCTCAATGCATCCGATCCCATTGCCCAGGTCCACCAGCGACGCACCCGCATTCGATTTGACCACCCCCTTCGACCGCCGGAAGTCCGCAACCCGCGCATGGCCGGGCTGCGCCGGAATCGTCTCCCACGCGCTCGTCAGCGGATTGAAGCACTGCGGCCCGTCAATCGCGTACCAGCTCACCGGCGCGCTCTCTGGCACGGTCTCCAGCAGCGCCTCCACGCGCGGGCTCACCGCCAAGCCCAGCGCCTTCATCCGCGTCACAGTCTCCCGAACCCCGGCCGCGTCCCACATCTCAAACGGCCCCAGCTCCCAGTTGAAGCCGGCCTTCATCGCCCGGTCGATGGAAACAGCGTCGCCAGCCACTTCGCCAATCCGGTCCGCGGCAAAGTTCCACAGCGACGAGAGAAACGGCCACAGAAACTTGGCCGCCTTGTCCTTGGCCGGATCATTCGTCAGCAGCAGTTTGAGCCGCTCCTTCAGCGTGGCCGCGTTCTTGGCCATCTCGAGCGCCGGGAGCGCGGGCTTCGCCGCCGGCCGGTACTCGAACGTGGCCACGTCCAGCACCTGCCGCGCATCTTTCCCATCCGCACCCTTGCTCTTCTTGTAGAAACCCTGCCCCGCCTTGTCGCCCAGCCAGCCCCGCTTCACAATCTCTTCCAGAACCGCGCCAAAACCTCCCTGCGTCACGCCTTGGGGAAAGTTCCCCGCCACATGCGCCAGAATGTCGATCCCCACCATGTCCGCCAGCCGAAACGTCCCCGTCCGCGGCCAGCCAATCGCCGCGCCCGTCAGCGCGTCCACCTCCTCCACCGTCAGCCCCTGCTCCAGCATCAGTTGCGCCGCGGAGAACATCACCGCCACGCCAATCCGGTTGGCAATAAAGTTGGGCGTGTCGTTGGCTTGCACCACCTGCTTGCCCAGGTTCCTGTCTGCAAACGCAGAAAAAGCGGCCACCAGGGCCGGATCAGTTTCCGCCGTGGGAATGATCTCCAGCAGCTTCATGTAGCGCGGCGGATTGAAGAAGTGTGTCCCGAAGAACCGCGCGCGCAAGCCCTCCGAAAGCCCGGCCGCAATTTGCTTCACCGGCAGGCCCGAGGTGTTTGTGGTCAGCACGGCTTGCGGCGCAAGATGCGGAGCAACCCGTTCCAGCAGCGCCGTCTTGATGGCCAGGTTCTCGGCCACAGCCTCAATCACCCAGTCGCAGCCGGCGAGCTTGGCCAGATCGTCGTCAAAGTTGCCCGGCGTCACCAGAGCAGACAGCCCGGCTTCATAGAAAGCCGCCGGCCTGGCCTTACCCAAAGCCTCCAGCGCGGACTTGGTCAGCCTGCTGCGGTCGCCCTCGCCTGCTGGAACCATGTCCAGCAGCAGCGTAGGAATCCCGGCATTCGCCAGATGCGCGGCAATGCGCGATCCCATTGTGCCCGCCCCCAGCACCGCCGCGCGGCGAACCAGAAACGGCAGAGAATCGTCGGAAATCAATTTTGGTTGGGGCTGGATAGCGGGAGATGCGGACGATGTAGCGGTAGTCATGCGGAATCTCCCTCAAGCGGCATCGGCAAGCAAAAATCCGCCGCGCGGAAACTCTCGAAGAATACGGAGGTCCGCCGCATGGGGTCAAGGATGGTCCGCAACCGACCCAGGGAAGGCGAACGGAGAACTCACTCGGTGAGCCGAGGGACCTTACAACAGTTTCCGCTTCCGTCAAAATGCTCTCAGGTCCCGGAGGGACCGGTCGAAAATAGCCCAGGGCAAGTCCGCCGCGGCGGACGCCGCCCTGGGAAACAGGCAACAAGCAGTTATCGCGCCCCGGAGGGGCGCTGTGAAACGAGCCCACACTGCAAAACATTTTCACGCAATCGCCGGTCAACCAACCCGCTGCACACCATCACAGCTTCTTGCGCAGCGTCTCAAACACCACATACCCAATCAACGCCGAAACCAGCGCAATCACAAAATTCGTCGCCGTAAAAATATCGCGCAGCGCAAACGCCATGGTCTTGCCCTGCCCGTTCGAGCGGGAAAACTCCCCCATCAGCAGGTTCGAATAAAACAGAAAAACAATAAACGCAACCTCCACCACCGCCCGCAAAAACGCCGTGAGCCGCCGCCGTCCACTATTTTCGTTTTCCATGGACCTTTAGAGTAGCAAGGATTTCGCTCCATCCCCGCGAATGCTCTCGTTTGTCCAGGACTAACGCATCTAGATTCTCCGCTTCTTCCTTGATGAATTGAGCCAATGACCTTACGCGGATCGGCTTTTTCGGAGGGAGCTGGGGCATTCATGCCCCTGAAGCCGATGCTGATAGCGAAAGGGCTTCAGCCCTGGACTCTCACCCTCAATCAGCACAATCTCCGCTACTCTCGTCCCGGGTCATCAATGCCCCTGCTCGCTCCAAAGCCGGCGCCGCGCAATAATGACAGCTTGCGGTTATCCGCAAGCGGCGCGTTTGCCGCTCCCGTTTGACCCCCTCCGGCCAGGGGAACTAGCTTGGAAGAGAATGAGGACCCCGCGCCTTTGCGCCCCTCGGGCCTCGGACAAGGAGAATGGATGCCAAGCAGAACCCGTACCGCGGCCCTGGCGCTTGCGCTGGCTGCAATGTTCTTCGCCGCCGGAGCCCTCCGCACCCAGGCCCAAGACCTGAAGAGCTTCGAGCAGCGGATCACCACCAAGGTTCTCCCCAACGGCCTCACCCTGCTCATCTGCGAGCGGCCCGACGCGCCGGTCTTCAGCTACTCCACCTTTGTTGACGCCGGCGACGTGAACGATCCCTCCGGCGAAAGCGGCCTGGCCCACATGTTCGAGCACCTGGCCTTCAAGGGCACCAGCCAGATCGGCACCACGAACTACGCTGAGGAGAAAGTCGCTCTCGAAAAAGTGGAAGCCGCCAACGCCGCCTACGAGGCCGAATACCTCAAGCCCGTCGGCCGCGACCAGCAAAAGCTCGCCGAACTGGAAAAGGCCTTCAAAGAAGCCCAGGCCGAAGCCCATAAATACGTC
>Ga0302319_10003257_pt1 | contig 34229 bp, 21 predicted proteins | sample Bog_T0_2_FD_203319 | JGI IMG/M metagenome (GOLD analysis project Ga0302319, IMG submission 203319) | Peat permafrost microbial communities from Stordalen Mire near Abisko, Sweden - Bog_T0_2 | ecosystem: Environmental > Terrestrial > Soil > Wetlands > Peat | place: Sweden: Abisko, Stordalen Mire...
CGCAAGGCGGGCATCGAGATTCCTGCGTTTTGTTATTACCCCGGCCTCAGCTTGCAGGCGGCGTGTCGCATGTGCGTGGTGCGCCAGGAGAAAGTGCCCAAGCTGCAGACGGCCTGCACCACCACCGTCGCCGAGGGCCAGGTCTTCATTACCGAGAGCGAAGAAATCGCCCAGGCGCGCAAGTCCACCATCCAACTGCTGCTGGGCAATCATCCGCTTGACTGCCCGGTCTGCGACGCCGGCGGCGAGTGCGAACTGCAGGACATGACCTTCAAGTACGGTGCCGGCGAGAGCCTCTACACGGAGGCCAAAGCGCACCGCGAAGAACAGCAGTGGTCACCGGCCGTCTATTACGACAGGCCACGTTGCATACTGTGCTATCGGTGTATCCGCATGTGCGGCGAGGGAATGGATGTGTGGGCGCTGGGCGTGCAGAATCGCGGCGTGGCTTCGGTGATTGCGCCCAATGGCATCGCGTCGGACGGCCAGACGGGCCAGCTCGACTGTGAGCAGTGCGGCATGTGCATCGATGTCTGCCCGGTGGGCGCGCTGACCAGCGGCAGCTATCGCTACAAGACGCGGCCTTGGGAAATGAATCACGTTTCGACTGTTTGCACGCACTGCGCGGATGGCTGCAAAGTAACACTCGGCGTGCGCCAGGTGAATGACGGCTCGGAGATTGTGCGCGCAGACAACCGCGACAAGAGCGGCATCAACAACGATTTTCTCTGTGCCAAGGGCCGCTTCGGTTTTGACTTTGTCGAGAGTCCCGAGCGCCTGTCAAAGCCGCTGGTCCGCAGCGCTGCGGGCAAGTTGGAACCGGCTACATGGGAGCATGCGCTGCGTCTGGCCGGAAGCAAGCTGAAGGAACTGCGCAACAACCGCGGTGGATCGGCGATTGGCGTCATCGGCTCCAACCAGACCACCAATGAAGAGAATTATCTGCTGCAGAAGTTTGCGCGGACGGTTCTCCACACCAACAACATCGATCACGAGCGCACCACGGACTATGCAGCATTTGCGCGGGCTTTAGCGGGACACAAGGACAAGGCCGCAAGCCTGCGCGACATTGCGGCCGCTCCGGCGATTCTGCTGGTTGGCGGAGATCCCACTGAAGAGCATCCGCTGCTGGCGTGGGAGTTGCGCACGAACGTTCGATTGAACAAGGCGCGGCTTTACATCGCCAATTCAAAGACCATCAAGCTTGAGCGCCAGGCAAAGGCGGTGCAGGGCCTCCCCCCGAATGGTTACAAGGATCTGACCGCAATCCTCGATCGCAACACATCGGATTTCGCCAAGGCCGTGATGGCCGAGGAGTCGCTGGTTATCATTTTTGGCCAGGAGTTTCGCGGCCCGGCTCTGGAAGCGTTCGTCGCCTGGGGTCTTGCGCGCGGCAACGTGCGATTCGCATATCTAGGCGACCACGCCAACTCACGCGGCGCCGCCGACATGGGGCTCTTCCCCGCCCTGCTTCCGGGCTATGTGCCGGTCAACGAGCCCGGCGATTTTTCTGAATATTCGGATCTCCCGAAGGCGCCAGGCAAAGCACTCGGCGAGATGTTCGCTGCAGCGTCCAAAGGCGAATTGGGAGCGCTGCTTGTGGTTGGATCGAATCCAGTGGGAAGCCTGAAAGTCGATTCCGCGGCACTGAAAAACACATTCGTAATTGTGCAGGACATCTTCCTTACTGAGACTGCGGCGCTGGCGGACGTTGTATTTCCGGCAGCGAGCCTCTATGAGAAGACCGGCACAGTGACCAACACGTTCGGCGATGTGCAGATGGTGAAAAAGGCCGCCGACCATTCAGGCGTGAAGCCCGACTTTGAAATTCTGGTGCGGCTAGCCGGCAGCATGGGCGTTGATGTGAAGGCCTTGGTGCCATTCGGCAAAGGCGGAGTTACTGCGGATCTTGGCCAGTCTCGCGGTGTACAGTCCGGCGAAGCCGATCGTCACTCCGTGTGGCTGGCGGCCAACAACCTCGAACCCAAGTTGAGCCCCTTCGATCCGCTCGCTGTACTCGACGAAATTGCGAGACTGGTTCCGGGATATCAGTTGGACCGGATCAATCTCTTCACTGGAAACGATGTTCGCACCGAGCCGGGGTTTGTTCCCGTCTCCGCTCTGGCAGCGTCGGGAAGCGACGGCGTTACCCCCGCTCACGACACCCTGTTTACCTCCTCAACGCTGGGCCGCTACAGCCCGGCGCTCAACGAACTCAAGCAGCATCAGGCACACGAATTGGCTGAATCCGCGGCGGACTAGCAGATTCAGCAGCGGATTAGTACGACTTCGCTTTGTATCAGGGCACGACCGGGGTACCCCCTGGGTCGCGTGCCGCAAAAGCGGCAAAGCGAGACCGGGCTCTAGCCCCTGAGGGAATCCGTGATCGAGGCCAAAAATCGATCTGGAAATTCCTTGCAGGGTGTTTGATTTTTTCAACAAGAACCAAGAGGCTGAAGGCACGTGACGATTTTCGAGTTTTTTCTTTGGAGCCTGCTCAAGGTGGCCGTGGTGACGGTGGTGATGCTTCTGGCCGTCGCCTACACGGTGCTGCTGGAACGTAAGCTGGTGGGCCGCATCCAGAACCGCTGGGGGCCCAGCCGCGTTGGGCCGTTCGGCCTGCTGCAGCCGCTGGTGGATGGAGCAAAATCCTTCCTCAAAGAAGACATCATCCCCACCAGCGTGTACAAGCCGCTCTATCTGCTAGCGCCCATCCTTGCGTTGGGATGCGCGCTGATCTCCATTGCCGTGGTGCCGTTCGGCGAACCGCGCATTGGCCCGCATGGGCTTGATCTATTTGAAATCTCCGACGTCAATATCGGTCTGCTGGTGATTCTCGGTGTTACGTCCATCGGCGTATACGGCGTTGCGCTGGCGGGGTGGTCGTCCAACAATAAATACGCCCTGCTCGGCTCGCTTCGCGCATCGGCGCAGTTGATCAGCTATGAGTTGGCCTTGGGACTCTCGCTGGTAGGCGTGGTGCTGCGGGCCGGGTCGCTGAATCTGCGCGTCATTGTGGAGCAGCAAGCGACCCACGGGTTCGCTTCCTGGAATATCTTCGGCGGATTTCAGTTTGTCGCATTCTTCATCTACCTAACAGCCGCTTATGCCGAGACCAACCGTTCTCCCTTTGACATGGTAGAGGCGGAGAGCGAATTGGCCGGCGGCTACAACATCGAGTACAGCTCGATGAAGTTTGCCATGTTCTTCATGGCCGAGTACGCCAACATGATCACCGTTGGGTGCGTCGCCACACTGCTGTTTCTGGGCGGCTGGACGAGCCCCTTCGGTGATTATCTTCCACCGCCGCAAAACATTTTTGTCCACGCACTCTTTCCAATTTTCTGGTTTGTGGCCAAGGTCTTCTGCTTCCTGTTTCTCTATGTCTGGGTGCGCGGCACGCTGCCTCGCTTCCGCTATGACCAGCTGATGAGTTTTGGCTGGCGCTACCTGATGCCGCTGGCGATGTTGAACATTGTTGCCACCAGCCTCTGGCTTGCGTATCGCTGATTTACAATCGGGATTGATTTACCGGAGCCCGAGCATTTGCTCCGTCGTCTTTCCCCCTAACTGGCCGGCCCATTTTCGCCGGCTTTAGCTTGTACGCCAGGGAACAATGCACCTGATTCTGTTTCTTCTGTTTGCCGGATTCTGCCTGGCTGGGGCCATCAACCTCCTGCTCCAGAGCCATCCCATCAACAGCGCCCTGTCGCTGATTGTGGTGATGACTTCGCTGGCCGTGCTTTACCTTTTATTGGGCGCTGAGTTCCTGGCCGCTGCGCAGGTTATCGTCTATGCCGGCGCCATCATGGTGCTGTTTACCTTTGTCGTCATGCTGCTCAATGCAGGCCGTGAAGAGCGCACCATGGGCAGCCGCACCTACCGTGCAGTTGGATTTCCCGCAGTGGTTGCGCTGCTGGGCGTAATCGCCACCGTCATTCTGAGCGCTAGAGGGTTGGGCACTGCCAGCCTGCGCGACGGCATCACCACCACAGAAGACCTGAGCCGCGTCCTCTTCACCGAACTGCTGTTGCCCTTCGAGGTAACCTCAGTGCTCATCCTCATCGCCATTCTCGGCGCCGTTGCGTTGGCCCGCCATGGCCACGGAGAACCCGACGGAGAATCTGAAAGGACGGCGGCCAAGTGAGTTCTCTCTTTTCGCAAGACGTTCCTCTCTACTGGTATCTGCTGCTGAGCGCGATCTTGTTTGCACTCGGCGTGCTCGGCTTTCTCATCAAGCGCAATCTCATTACTGTCTTCATGTCCATTGAGCTCATGCTCAACGCCGTGAATCTTTCTTTTGTGACCTTCGCGCACCAGTGGCAATATTGCGATGCTGCAGTGCAGGGTTGCCTGGTTGCCCAGGCTCATGCGGTGAAGGGTCAAATCTTCGTCTTCTTTGTGATGATGGTGGCCGCGGCTGAAGCTGCCGTGGGCCTGGCCATCATTATTGCCGTCTTCCGCGCTAGAGCTACACTGGCCGTCGACCGTATCGACCTGATGAAACTATGACAGCAATATTTCCACTTTGGCTAATTCCGCTGTTGCCATTTGCAGGCTTCCTGATTAATGGACTGCTTGGCCGACGCTTGCCCAAGGCATTTGTGACCGCTGTCGCGTTGCTGGCTCCGCTCGGATCGTTTGTCGCGTTACTTGGAAACGCATTCGGCATGTTTGGGGATATGCCAATGCTGGGCATTCCTCACGCGGAAACCTTTGGCACTTGGATCAACATCGGCACCCTCCACGTCGACTTCAGCTTCGTTCTCGATCAGCTTTCGCTCGTCATGCTTCTGGTCATCACCGGCGTCGGCTTTCTCATCCACATTTATTCCGTCGGCTACATGGCGCACGACGAAGGCTACGCCCGCTACTTCAGCTATCTGAACCTGTTCCTGTTCTTCATGACCACGCTGGTTCTCGCCGGCAATGCGCTTTTGATGTTTGTCGGATGGGAAGGCGTGGGCCTCGCTTCCTATTTGCTGATCGGCTTCTGGTTCAATAAGCCGTCAGCCGCCGAAGCCGGCAAGAAGGCCTTCATCGTCAACCGCATCGGCGACGTCGGCTTCCTGATCGCCATGTTCTTCTTGCTGGCCAACTTCGGTACGCTCACATTCTCTGAAATCGCAACCAAGCTCGGACAAGACCCCGGATGGACAGGCGGCGTAGTCACCGTAATCGCTCTCTGCATGCTTCTAGGCGCAACCGGAAAATCCGCTCAATTGCCGCTCTATATCTGGCTGCCCGATGCCATGGAAGGCCCTACGCCAGTCTCCGCACTGATTCACGCGGCCACCATGGTCACCGCCGGCGTCTACATGATCGCCCGCAATCATGTGCTCTTCGACCACTCGCCGTTTGCACTGGGTACGGTTGCAGTAATCGGCGCGGCCACAGCGCTATTCGCAGCTACAATCGGCCTGGTGCAGAACGACATCAAGCGCGTGCTCGCCTATTCCACCATCTCGCAGCTCGGCTACATGTTTCTGGGCTGCGGTGTCGCGGCATATTCGGCGGCGATCTTCCATCTCATGACGCACGCCTTCTTCAAGGCGCTGCTGTTCCTTGCCGCGGGCTCGGTGATCCATGCCATTGGCGGCGAGCAGGACATGCGCAAGATGGGCGGCCTGCGCAAGAAACTTCCAATAACTTTCTACACTATGACTGCGGGCGTGATCGCCATCGCTGGAATCTTCCCCTTCGCCGGCTTCTTCTCAAAAGATGCGATTCTCTACGCCGCATTCCAGCAAGGCAATGGCGGCAAGGCACTTTGGTTTGTCGGCCTGCTCACGGCCTTGCTGACCGCCTTCTATATGTTCCGTCTCTGGTATCTGACGTTCTTCGGCGAGTCGCGCAGTCCCGATGTTCATCCACATGAGAGCCCATGGTCCATGCTTGGACCGCTCGTCATTCTGGCGCTTTTATCTGTAGCAGGCGGCTGGATCGGCATCGAACGCTTTGCCGCCTTCCTCGCTCCGGCCGTCGGCCCACGAGCCGTCGATCCTGGCACCGGCAATCTCGAACTGATCCTGAGCATCGTCGCAGTCGCAGTCGCCCTCATCGGCTGGTACATCGCGCACGCCTTCTACAGCCAGAAGACGGAGCGCCCAGCCGAGCTCGCCGTAGCGCTTCCCTCCGGCTACAAGCTTCTGGCAAACAAGTACTACGTCGACGAGATCTACAACGCCACAATAGTCAAGCCGCTGTTGGCTACGTCCACTTATTTCCTGGGCTGGGTGGTCGACAAGGCTATCATCGGCGGCCTGGCATGGCTGCTGGGCGGAATCGCAATATTTGCCGGAGCGTTGTTGCAGCGCTGGCAGTCCGGCAACATTCGTTCTTACGCAGCATGGCTGGCGGCGGGCGCTGCTGCGGTGCTGCTGTTCGTTGTCGTCCCATGGTCGTTGGTGCTGGCTAGCATTGGAATTCATCTCAATTGGGCGGGGCACTGAGAATGATGAGCACGATAAACCAATCGATTCTCACGTTGATCCTGCTGGTTCCGCTGGCTGGAGCGGTGCTTGTGGCACTTGCTCCCGATCGCGCCAAGTTGCCCAACTGGATCGCATTGCTGACGGCGCTGGTGACCTTCGGCCTCACGCTGCATCTGCCTTTTCACTACGACCTGCAACAAGGCGGCTTCCAGTTTGTAGCCTATGTGCCCTGGATCGAAAGTCCGGCCATCGCTTACCACGTCGGCATCGATGGGCTGAGCATTTGGCTCGTTGTCCTGGCGGGTCTGCTTGCACCGGTCGGCGTACTCGCCAGTTGGAACGCGATCAAGGAGCGGCGCAAGGTTTTCTTCGCACTTTTCCTCGTTCAGCAGACGGCCATGTTCGGCGTCTTCGTCGCGCTCGACCTGATGCTCTATTACGGGTTCTGGGAACTGTCGCTGGTGCCGATGGCCATCCTCATCGCCATGTACGGCCGCAAGGACGGGCCCAAGGCCGCCCAGAAATTCTTCCTGTTTACGTTTATTCCGTCGGCGCCGCTGCTGGTCGCCATTCTGTGGCTCTACGCAAAGACTGGCAGCTTCGACTTCACCACTCTGCAGACCCTCATTGCCTACGGCCAGTTCCCCACCAACGCGCTCTACTGGGCAGCACTTGCGTTTCTGTTCGCTTTTGCGGTCAAGGTGCCGGTCTTCCCTTTGCACGGCTGGCTTTCCGACACATACAGCGAAGCGCCCGTGGCCCTTTCAATGGTGGTTGCAGGCAAGCTCGGTCTTTACTCCATGCTTCGCTTCCACATTGGGCTTTTCCCGGTGCAGGCGCGCGCGGCCGCTCCTTATCTGATCGCCCTTGCTGTCATTGGAATTCTCTACGGCGCATGTCTGGCGCTGGTGCAGCGCGATTTCTGGAAGCTCATCGCCTTTGCCGCCATCAGCCACTTGAGCCTGATCGTTCTCGGCATCTATGGGTTCACGTTCATTGGGTCAACCGGCGCGATCTACCAGATCCTTAGCCATGGCGTAGTCGATGCCGCGTTGTTTTTCCTGCTTGGCGTTCTCTACGATCGATACGCAACCAGCCAGATTGGCGCATACGGAGGCCTGGCCGGCAAGCTGCCCAGCACAGCGACACTCTTCGTTCTGACAACACTAGCCATGATTGGCCTTCCCATCCTCAGCGGTTTCGTCGGTGAATTCCTCATCCTATCGAGCACGTTTGGCGGAGTCAGCCGCGGCTGGGCGATTGCCGCATCGCTGGGCGTGATTCTCGGCGCTGCCTATATGCTGTGGCTGGTGCAGCGCATCTTTTACGGACCACAAAGCGAGCTCATTGCATCGCGCCCTGCCGACGATTTGCACTTTCGCGAACTGGCGCTGCTGTGGCCGCTTGCGATTCTCACGCTGGTGATGGGAGTGGCGCCGTCTCTCTGGCTGTCAGCGATTGAACAAGGTGTACATCGGCCTCCGCTGATTACCCACTCCGGCCCAGGAATTGTGACCATTACATCCATACCTCCCGGAGGCCAGCGGTGAATCCAGTGCCCGATATTTTCCGCATCCTTCCCGAGGTCATCCTCACTCTTAGCGGCGTGGCCGTGATGCTGATCGACGCGTCGCTGCTCGCCGGAGCCTCGCGCCGATGGCTCGGATGGGTGGCCGCTATCGGCACCACGATTGCCCTCTGGGCCAGCTTGTGGCAATTCAAACTCCCGCAGGGGTCGGGTTTCTACGGCACCGTAGAAACCAGCGCCTTCACCATCTTTTTCCATGTGCTCATCTGTGGCATCGTGCTGGTAGCCCTACTTCTGTCGCTCGACACATTGCCCGAGGATAGCCATCACCAGGGCGAATACTACGCGCTCATCGTTTTTGGCGCGGTAGGCATGTGCCTGCTGACGGCCGCGGTTGAATTGCTGGTCGTCTTCATCGCTCTCGAAATCTCCTCCATCGCCACCTATGTCCTTGCCGGATACCGCAAGCAAACAGCCCGCGGCCCGGAAGCGGCCATCAAGTATTTCCTGCTCGGCTCGTTTGCTACCGCGTTCCTTCTTTACGGCATCGCACTGGTCTTCGGCGCTACCGGCACGACGCAAATCTATGAGATCGCCCATCTCGTCCCCCTGGCGCTGAATCAGTCGATGGTGCTGGCGGGCATGGCGCTGATGCTGGTCGGCATTCTTTTCAAGGTATCCGCAGCTCCGTTCCATGTGTGGACGCCGGATGTCTATGAAGGAGCCCCGTCTCCAGTGGTGGCTTTGCTTTCCACCGCGCCCAAGGCAGCAGCATTCGCTGTCCTGCTACGCATCGCCTATGAGCTGTTTCCAACGCTCCACTTCATCTGGTCGCCGCTTCTCTGGATTGTCGCCGCGCTTTCAATGACCGTGGGCAACCTGGCCGCGTTGCGCCAACAGAATGTCAAGCGCATGCTCGCTTACTCCTCGATCGCCCACGCAGGCTATCTGCTGGCGGCCTTCGCCGGGCTTGGCACCAGCGGTATTGCCGCAGCGAGCTTTTATACCGCTGCCTACGCGGCCATGAATGTGGGCATCTTTGCTGTCATCACCGTGATCAGCGGATACGATGAGTCCATGCCCATGGTCGAGGATTATCGTGGTCTTCTTTACCGCTCCCCAATGCTCGGCGGCGTGCTGATTTTCTTCCTCGTCTCGCTGGTCGGCATTCCCTTCACCGGCGGGTTCTTCGGCAAGTTCTACTCTTTCTCAGCCGCGGTGAGCGGTGGAGCGGTTGCGTTGGCGATCATTGGCCTGCTCAATTCAGGCCTAGCGGCCGCCTACTATCTGCGCCTGGCGTTCACCACTGCACAACGCCCCGATGCAAGCAAGGCTCAAGGTGCATTTCCGGAACCAGGGGTGGGTGCGGCGGTGTTTGCAGCCCTGGCAATGGCCGTGGCCGCCACGCTCATTCTCGGCATTGTGCCCAATGAAGTGCTGCGCGCTGCCGAGGCCGGAGCACACACGCTACAGGCGCCTGCCGCGCAGCAGGACTTTCACGGTGTGGTGATCGAGCGATTGCGTACCGGGGTTGAGCGCCCGCCGACCCCCTGAACCTTCAGGCAATTATTGCAATTCTCCTTCAAATACTGCCTATGCGTCGCGTCCAAGTGAATCTGTCTCTTTGGGAAACAGCCACGCGGTTGCCCGTTGTCTGAAAAAGCCAGATGCACGAGCGCCAAAGGATCTTGCCCTGGGTGTGGTTTTCAGCAAACTCCTGTAAAACAAGGTGGCTAGTTGAAGAACGCGCTCGTCCGCGAAGTGCCCGCAGACCCATTCGCGCGCGGCTTCACCCATGCGGGCCCTGCGCGCGGGGTCCCTGATTAATTTGAGCACGGCTTCGCTAATTGCCTCTGGATACCCCGGCGGAATCAATAGACCGGTCACCTCGGGCACAACGGAGTCCCGCGAGCCGGTGCATTTGGTTGTGATTACGGGAATCCCGGTAGCTGCCGCTTCCAGCACGACGTTTGGAAATCCCTCGCGCCAGGTAGGCAGAACCATCACGTCCATCGCGCGGTAGTAGGGCGCTGTGTCGGCCACAAACCCAATACAATGGATGCGCGGATGATTCGCAATACGCGCCCGCCACTTGTCCGCCAGTGCATCTTCCGAGACGTCGAACCAGCCAACCAGCAGCAAGTGCGCCTTGGGCTCTTTCTTCAAGATCGTGTCGAAAGCCTCGATCAACTCGGGAATCCCCTTGTCCCGAGTCAGCCTGCCCACAAATCCCACCACCGGCGCATCCAGCGGAAGGTTCAACCTGCCCCGCACGTCGCTTGGCCCCGGCGAGAATCGCTCCACATCCACTCCGTTGCTGCTACCGTCACCAAGAAGGTGCATTTTGGCCGCCGGAGCCAAACCCAATTCCATTGCTTGAGACAGCAAGCTTGGACTATTGCAAAGCACGGTCTGTACGCATGCGGACGCGGTTCGCTCCGCGGCAAGCAAGAGAGACCGCTTGATTCCCCTGGCCGTCTCCAATTTGAGCCCGCGCAACATGTAGACGCGCGCGGGCACTCCGGCAAGCCAGGACGCGAGACTGCCCAGAAGGCCGGCTTTGGGTGTGCTGAATTCGCTCACATCCGGCTTGAGCCGCAACAAGAGCAACCACAGCCGCAGCAAAGACCCCAAGTCCGCAAACGGCGCAATATTACGCCGAATGGAAAGACCGATCGCTTCGACTCCCTCGCGTGCTGCGGTCCGATCAAGCAGTTCCCCAGGACTCGAAATCAAGGTCACGCGAAATCCCGCCTCGCGCAAGGCGCGCAAGCGTCCGGTGAGCGTCAGGCATGTCTGCGGATGGGTGATGCCAATGACAATGTGGAAGCGTTTCTGCGTTGCGGCAGACACGAACCCCGCGACGAATCGAGATGTTTCGGAAGCGTACATTGCTGAGCCCTCATTCCCGGCAATCCTCGAACCGGTTCATCGAACCTGTTCGGATAGCCCTGTTTCAACGCCGGGGTGAAGGTCGCTTCTGGCTCTCGCTGAGACTCAACGAGAAGAAGAACAAGAATGCTTGATGACGCAGGAATTTACTCTGTACAATCCTTGACCGTTTTGGTTCTGACTCATGAAGAAAGTAAAAACACTGTACCACTTCTGCACAGCGACAGAGAGTGACGGAAGGAGCACGGAAGTATCGGCTACTAATCTATACTCGCTGTTCTGTGGAAAACCTCACCATCGAACGGCCCAGGGTCCTCCTGCTTATTCCCCATTTGGGCGGTGGAGGAGCCGAAAAGGTCTTCGCACTTCTGGCGCGAGGGCTTTCCCAGGAAAAGTATGAGCTGCACCTGGGGGTTGTGACGGGGGCAGCGGATCCAGCAGATGCAATTCCACCAGCGGTGAGCGTTCACCTGCTCGCTGCGCCGCGGGTGCGCTCTGCGGCATTCAGGCTGCTCGCGTTGGTCCGTCGCCTGAAGCCGCAGGTGATCGTCTCCGGTATGTTTCATTTGAACTTCCTGATACTTCTGCTGCGCCCGCTCTTTCCGCGGCCCGTCCAGGTACTCGTCCGGCAAAATGGAACTGTCACCGCCGCTCTGGATTCGGGAATCCTGCCTTCCTGCACTCGCCTGCTCTACCGCATGCTTTACCCCCTTGCAGATCGCGTCATCTGTCAGTCGAGGGCCATGGCCAACGACCTTGTGCGTGAGCTTGGCATTTCGGCGCAACACCTGAGCGTTATGCCTAATCCGATCGAAGTGGAAAGGATTCGCGCTGCGATGCACGAATCCTCGGAGCGATGGACTGGCTCCGGTCCCCACTTGCTGGCCGTCGGAAGGCTTTCGCGGGAAAAGGGCTTCGACCTGCTGTTGAGGGCACTTGTAACCGTGCGCGAGCAATTCGCACACGCCGACCTGGTGATTGCGGGCACTGGCTCGGAGGAAGCTGCTTTGAAGGCTCAATGCCGGCAACTAGGCCTGGAGTCCGCGGTTCGCTTTGTGGGCTACATCGACCGGCCTTCCGCATACTTTCCTGGCGCATCGGCATTTGTGCTTTCCTCACGGCATGAAGGCCTGCCCAATGCGTTATTGGAGGCGGCAGCCGGCGGATTGCCCATTGTTGCTTTGCCGGCTTCCGGCGGGATTGTAGACCTTCTGCGGGGACAGACTGGAAGCTGGCTGGCCTCGGAGGTCTCCGCCGAAGCACTGGCCGTCGCATTGCTCGCAGCACTTTCCTCTTTTGGAAAAGAGCAGAGGTTTAAGCACCCATTCATCGAAGAGTTTCGATTCGATCGGGCCATTCGCGCATACGAAGACCTCATCGACGCCGCAATTGCTGGCGCTGCGATCAAAGGCCGGATGTGAAAAAGCATACTGCGCTGATCATCCCCGGCCTCGACCGCATCGGCGGGGCGGAGCGGCAGGTGATTCTGCTCGCCGCGGGGCTTGTCCGGCGCGGTTGGCGGGTGAGCGTGGTGGCGCTGTCCGGCACTGGAGGCCGAGCCGCTGCTGAATTGACCGGCCAGGGGGTGCGGTTTCTGAGCCTCGAGATGCGCAAGGGCCTGGTCGATCCACGAGGGTGGAGCCGCTTCCACCGCTGGCTAAGCACGGAACGCCCGGACGTGGTCCATGCCCACCTGCCCCATGCCGCCTGGTTGGCGCGCTGGTCGCGGCTGGGTGCGCCTGTGCGGGTTCTGGTTGACACGCTCCACAGTTCCTCGACAGGCAGCCTGGGCCGCTGGCTCGGCTATCGGTGGAGCAACTGGCTCACCGACAGGGTTACCGCAGTAAGCGGCGCGGTTGCGAACGCGCATTTGCTGGCCGGCATGGCCTCAAAGGACAAACTCGTTGTTCTGGCTAACGGTGTGGATGTGGATCTGTGGCGGCAAGACAATACAGTGCGGGCCGAAGTCCGCCGCAAGCTTGGGCTGGACAGCGAGTTCCTCTGGTTTGCAGCGGGACGCCTGGAACCGGTCAAAGACTATCCGGCACTGCTCCACGCGATGGCCGGGCTGCCTGAATCGGCGCGCCTTGTCATTGCTGGCGGAGGACCTGAAGAGAGCCGATTGCGCCATGTTTCCGCGGAACTCGGGTTGGAACACCGCGTTCGCTTCCTCGGGTTCGATCCCAATGTCCGTCGCTGGATGCAGGCCGCCGATGGATTCGTGCTGTCGTCCCTCTGGGAAGGCCTGCCCATGGCGCTTCTGGAGGCTGCGGCGTGCTCGGTGCCCGCGGTGGCTACGGATGTCCTCGGAACACGGGAGGTCATCGTGAACGGCCAGACAGGGTTGCTGGGTGTGGCGGGAAGCGCACTGGCACTGCGGGAAGCGATGAGTCGGATTATGTCGATTCAGCCGGAGGAACGGCGCGCCATGGGCGATCGTGCGCGGGTCCTTGCCGTGGAGCGTTTCAGCCTGGATAAGGTGCTGGATCGATGGGAGGAGCTTTACACGAGTCTGCTGGATCGGAATCCAGTCTCAACTCGTTGGGGCAAGCCTGAACCATAGATTCTTCGCATTAGCTAATCCACGAAGGAATCGGAATCAAGTCATGTTAGCCGCGGTCCGATGCCGTATGTTCTTGATCAGTTCTCTTCCTAGCCTTGAAACCAGCACTCGGCCTTGCGCAGTTGCTTCGTTGATTCTCTCCAGCGGGCTCAGTTCGCCGGGAATCAACTCCTCCACAACACGGTCGAGCGAAGTGAATTGAGCGGCATGTTGGCTGAGAAACACCCTGAGCTGCTCCACCTGGCCGTCACTCGCCGTATTCGGATGTATGCAAATTGTCCAAAGCCCTTTCGGCTTTTCGACCGGCGCCCAAAGCTGCTGAGGAATCCACGTGAGCCCTCCGCGCGTGAAGGCAACGCGGGCGAATCCATCGCTCAGGAACTCAATCCCTTCGCGGCGCAGAGCAAGCAGAGTGTTCCCATCGAAACCGTGGCGCGGCGCGACCCACAGTCGCGGGTTGAGATAATGCCCGCGGAGAATCTTCAGGCCGGCGGCGATCCACATCTGCTGCAATCCCTGGGGCACTCCCGCGAACTCCGTCTGGATGTGCAACGGCACCAGGCTCCTGCCTCTGTTTCTACAAATATGCCGGTATCCATGCAAGGCAATGGTGGCGCCCGCCGCTTCCATGGCCCGCATGCGCGCCCAGAACTGCGTATCCGGCGCGGAACATTCCAGGTCGGCGTCCTTGTTATCGGGAACGATGGCCAGGATGGGCCGGATTCCGAAGCCGTGAATCAGGGGAAGGAATCGATCCCAGCGGCTGCGAAAATGCGTGGGGCAAAGATCGTCGAAACGAAGAAGAAATTGAGCAGGCTTTGGAATCACGATGGCTGCCTCCAATCGATTAAGAGTTTTCAGCATTGTCCGGATCGGGCGCAGGAAGCAGCTTCCAGGTCCAATACCAGAGAAAGAGGAATGTGCTCACGGTCCAAAGCGACGTTGCCAAGGCGATTCCCGCAACCCCAAACCAGCGCATCAGGACCAGGTTCAGCACGATGTCCAGGAGCAGATTGAGCACGCCGCAGTAGAGCGCCAGGTCGGTGCGCCGCATGGCGACGATGAATCGATAAAAGACCCGGCTCACAACGAAGAATGGAATTTGAATGGCATACATGGCCATGACCGTAGACACCACAGCGGTATCCCGCGCAGTAAATGCGCCGCGCTGAAACGCGAGGCGAACAATAACGTGCGACGCGGCTATCAAGATCGCCGCAACGGGCGCCGAGACCAGTGCGGTAAGGCGGACCCATGTGTTGAGCGTGTGTCGACAGGCTGCCCAATCCCGATGCGCAATCATGCGCGAGAAGTAGGGAGTCAACACCGTGGAAACGGCCCCTGCGAGCAAGGAGATCGCCACGCTCACGAAGCGGTTGCCGTAGACCAAAGCGGATACGCTTCCCGCCGGCAGCATGGCCGCCATCGACTGATCGACGAGCAACCCGCCGGACGCCACCACGCCACTGAGCAACACCGGGCCATATTGTTGGGCCACTTCTCGAGTCGCCTGGGTCATGCCATACCAGCGCAGGCGAAAGCGGTAGCCGTGGGAGTCCATCATCCACGCCACCAGGGCCGCATGGACCAGCGAACCGGCCAATGTGGAGTAGACCATAACCCAAATGCCCAGACGAGAGCCTAGCGTGAGCGCACCGGCCATGATGGCGAAGGGGATGGTCAACGGCGCCAGAGCAGGTAGCGCGAAGCGGTGCAAGGTGTTCAGAACGGCGGTGCAGTTGGTGGCGATGCCAGTGATCAGAACCACGGGCAACAACCCGTAAAAGAGCTGAATCCCCAGTTCCATCTTGGCGGCTGGGAAATGCGAGGCAATGAGCGGGAAGACGCCGCGCGCCGCGAGAGCCATGAGGGCCGTAACGGCGCCCAGCAGCAGGCACATGACCAGCATGGAGCTCGATAGCAATTCCTGGGCCCGCGTGTGGCCTTCATGCTCCCTTACCCGAATCAGCGTGGGCACAAGCGCCTGATTCATCGACTCGGAGATCAGGTTGATGAGCAGTCCGGGCAGCAACGCGGCTGCCAGGAAGGCATCCATAACGTCGGAGCGGCCATAAACGCCGGCCACTGCAACCTCTTTGAAAGTGGCTGCGAGCTTGACCACAATGCCAACGGCGGTTACCGAGACGGCTGCGCGGAAGATGTTGCGATTGACGCTTTCGCCTTGGAATTGCCTTCCGATTGTGGCCAAAGCTCCCATGCCGGCTCAGTTCACCGGGCTGGAGGACAAGCTCGGTTCCATTGCGGGCGGAGTATGGGAGGTCTGCTCGGGAAAGCATTCCTCAAGCTGTCGCGGATCTTCAACGGCAAGCCGCCCGGCGACGGCAATCAGCCCCAGCAGCAACCATGTCGCGCGGTTTTCCTCCACGGTGTCGACCAGCGATGCAACCGCCAGAACCAGCAATAGAGTTGCCAGCGCCACCAGCAGCGGCCCCCGGGTTTTGAGCGCTAGTCGAGCCACAACGACAGTCATGGCCAGTGCCAGAGAGAGTGCGCACAGCCCGCCGCCTACCGCGATTGACAACACAGTATTGTGGGCCGTGTCCAGCGGATTCATTCGCGCGGCGCTCACAAAGGAACCGGCGCCGGTTCCAAATACGGGTGACTGGACAAACGCACGCCAGCCCGCGCTCCAGATACTCAAGCGCTGGTTGAGGTCTCCGCGCTGAAGCTGGGATGGAATTGTGGCCAGCCTGTCGAAGGTCTGATGTGGAACGGTGGACCACAAGACGGCGGCAATTGCCAACCAGGCCAGAGCCCCCGCAAGAGCGAGTTTGGCGTGACTCCGAACGAGAAGCAGACCGCAGCCGCCAAGCGCGATAATGGCCGCCAAAAAGCCTCCGCGGGAGGCGGTGAGCACCACTGCAGCCAGGCCCAGCGGCAGATACGCAAGAGCCAGTAAGCGCCAGAGCCACCGCCGCTCACTGTGGAGCAGCAAGGCAGCGATAGGAAAGGCTAGATCGAGAAAGCGAGCCACGTCGTTCGGGTCCTGGCCCGTGGCGGCAAAACGGATCTGGTCCGCCGCAAACGCCTCCATCGACCTGAAATTTGCCAGCGTCAGGGCGGCCAGCACCCACGAGCCGGCAAGGTAGGCACGCATCAGAACGCGCAGGTCCTCGGGGCTCTCGGCGAACTCCCATACAAGCCACACGATCATCATCTCCTGGAAGTACGAGCGGAGCTTTTCCAGAGTGGCCAGTGGTTCGATGGTCCAGAAATACGAACAGCAGAACCACAAATAGAAAGCCAGAACAAGCCATTGCAGGGGGCCGGGAGTGCGCAGCCGTCCCGCTTGCAGAACGGCCGTAACGGACACCAATACCAGGACCAGCCCGAGGATGCGTGCGATGTTGCCCAAGGGTTCGCCCAGATCCAGCGAGTATTCCCACGGAATCGCAAATGCCAGCAGCAGCAATAGACCCCACGCTATGCGGCGCATCTGCTAAAACCTCTGCGAGTAAACGAGCCCGGCATAGATGGAGACACCGACCGCCGATTGAATAGCTGCCTCCATGGTCCGGTTCCACATGTTCCTGGCCATCGAGTCCGGCACGAACAGAATGTCCCGGTCGTAGATGGGCTGATCCGGGTCCTGACCGTGAACCATGCGTCGCAGATTCAGTGTGGTCAGAGTCCGTCCGCCTTTTTGCTCGCGAATCAGCAGAGCCTTGCCGGCGGCCGCGTTCTGGGTGGGTCCCCAGGCCAGGGAGAGCGCCTGCACCACTGTCAGGCCCTGCGCCGGGTCAACCGGGAATCCACCTGGACGCACCACATCCCCAATTACGTAAACAAGGCCGGCGCGGCTCACCTGCACTGTGTCGCCGGGAGTCAGTTCGGGATTGTGGTCGGCGCCCGCGTCCGTTCCGCCAGGGTCCAGAACTACCGGGTGCGGCGTGTTGGGATCGTTGCGATGAAACACATTCACAAGCCGGCCGGCGTTTTGCGAGGTACCAGCCGCTGAGGAGATCAGGTCGAGCAGACGGTGGTGGGTGGTGTACGGATAAACGCCTGGCCGGGCAACTTCGCCGAGAACACTGACATCCTGTCCGGCGTAAACGGTCACGAGGACCGAGACTTGCGGATGGAGCAGCATGCCCTGGTTCAGCAGTGCGGACTCGATGGCGTGTGCCGCGGACTTCTCATCCATTCCGCCAATCTGCACCTCATTCACCATGGGAAGCGTCACCGTGCCGGTCGGGGAGACGCGCACCATCGAATGAAACTCCGTCATGTGGTATTCAGAAACGTCGAGGAAATCTCCCGGCCCGATCGGAGCCGCCATGGGTGAAGCGGATTGCGGGACCGGAGGCGGAAGCGTTCCGGTTTGTTCAGAGGCCGCCGAGTTGTTCCACACCGCGGGTGAGTCCTTGGAATTGGGAGCCGTTTTCGCGTTCTGCGTAAAAGGAATGCGGGCAACGCCGATAGGCAAACCGTCGAGACTGGGGGTGGGCGCCTGGGCCTGTGTGATTGCACCGGCAAAAAGAACCACCAGCAGCGCAACCGCCGGGCGGCCCACCGAAGAATGCAGCGATTCCATCAAGAGCGCACTCCCAACTGCCACCCAAAGACCGGCAAAGAATGTAATGGCCATATAAAGCAGCAAGTCCGGCGCTACCGGCTTGGCCGGCTGGCGCGCCAGGTCCACCACTGAGATATTCGAACTCTGAGCGCCGGCCGCCAGCCCGCCTTCTTCCACCTTCCCCATCACGCGAACATAAAGATCGTGACTGGCGGTGGCTTCCTGCCGCATCACGGCGTACTGAGTGGCGGCTTCATTCAGCCTCATGCCTTCGGCTGTGCGCCCGTCCAGGCTCTTCTTGACCAGCTGCTCGCGGTCGGTCGCCGTTTGCCACGCGCTGTGGAAGCGCTTCAGCAGCTTGACGTCTTCGGCTTGCTTCTGCGCATCCAAATCGTCCAATTGGCGGCGAATCTCCACGACGCGCGGGAAATTTGGCCCATGCTCCGTGCTCAGTTGCGCCTGTTCCAACTCCAGTTCGCTGTGGTGCGCGTGAATCTGCTCAAGAAGAGCCGAGGCGAAGTTGCTGTCCTCGGCCTGCAGCCGCGAATCGGAAGCGATGACCAGTTCCGGGTCTCCCTGGGATGCGGAGCGGTATTCGGTTTCGCGCAAAATGCGATCGCCGGTGGCGACTACCAACTGCCGGCTCAATTCGTCGATCTCAAGCAGGGTTGAGTTGTGCTGGGACTCACCCGGCTCCCCATTTGCCATTACTTCCGGGGTGCTGAGAAGACCGTGCCTGGTCTGGAAGGCTGAAAGGCGGCTCTGATCCTGCTCTACCCTTCCCTTCAGGTCCTTGAGCTGGCTTCTCAGCCAATCCGACCCCTGCGTTATTGCATGTACGCGGGACTCGCTGTCCATGGCACTGTATTCCTGAATCAGATCGTTGACCACGGCTGCCGAGAGAGCCGCATCCCGCGACCGGAATCGAATCTCGACCACCAGCGAACGCGGCATTGCTTCGACACGCAACCGTCTCTCAAATCTCTCCAGGAGATAAGCCTGCGCATCGGGCCATCCCACCCTCAATGAATTCGGGTCGGTAGTGAAGCCGGGAAACAAAAACCCGAAATGCCCGTTGAATGCCGGCTCCTGGTAAAGTTTCAAATCGGTAATCACTCTCCATGCCAACTGGTCGCTGCGCAGGAAATTTGCCAGTGTTTCCTGCTGCAGCGGAGCGGAAAGTATCGACGCTGCCGCAAGCGATCCGGACGCTTCCGTGGTGAGCGCGGAAACGGGCGAGGTGCGCAATGCCACCCTGGCACTTGCCTCGTACTGCTTGGGAGCAATCAGGCAGTATAGAAGGCACACAAGGAGCAAGCCGCATTCCACCGCGGCAATCAACTGGCGCCTGCGGTTCATTACCGTCAGTAACTCGCGCAAGGATGTCGAGGAACTGTCGCGGCGAACGTCTGCGGACGAGCACACTGCTGGTTGATTCGGCAAAGAGCTGGGATCTTGCAATGCGTTAGAACCTCAGGTCCTGTGAAGGACGCATATGCACAGATCGAGTGTGGAGAGGGCCGAAGCCAAAATACACAACTGACGATTTTCCCGACGAACGCTGCCTTGTACAAAGCTGAATATGCGTTGAACTATCTCGGAAAATGTCCTTATCTCAAGTCCCGTCTTGCGAGGGGCTCCCTGCGTACCCAGAAGAATCCGCTGCGGAGGAGATATTGGTCAGTGTCCTCCATCGCAGGGGATCCGTCAATAGACGTTGTCACACATCGGCGAAAGCCAGGCATTTGTATGCCGGAAGCTGGCCAGCCATCGACCGTTCTAGGACCCGGACCGATACCACTCCACTGTACGCCGCAATCCCTCGCGGAAGTCCACGATTGGCTGGTAGCCGAGCAGTTCCGCAGCCAGCCGAATATCGGCAAGCGAATCGCGGATGTCTCCGGCGCGTCCCTTCGCGTAAGCAGGCCTGCCGCTGTAACCGGTCAATTCGCTAAGAATCTCGAAAGTCTGGTTGAGCGTGACGCTCGTTCCGGTAGCCACGTTCATCATTTGCCCGGCCACTTTTTCAGCCGGCGCGGCCGCGGCCAGCAGGTTGGCATGAACAACATTGTCAATGTAGGTAAAGTCGCGGCTCTGCTCGCCGTCTCCGTACATGGTGGGTTGCTCTCCTGCCAGCATCTTGCGGCAAAAAATGGCCAGCACGCCTGAGTAATGGGACGTCGGGTCCTGGTAGGGGCCGAAGACGTTGAAGTAGCGCAGCACCACCGTTTCCACTCCATAAACCCGCGCAAACACGCGCATGTACTGTTCGCCGGCCAGCTTGGCGACCGCATAAGGAGAGATCGGGTTCGGTAGCATCTGCTCAACTTTGGGTAGGATCGGCGTGTCTCCATACGCAGAGGACGACCCTGCATAGACCACACGGCGCACCCCGGCCGCATGTGCGGCCACCAACAGGTTGAGCGTGGCGTTGACGCAATTTGCGTTGGTTTCGACAGGGTTTTCCACCGACCGGGGAACCGAAGCCAAAGCCGCCTCGTGGAAGACAATTTCGATGCCCGCACAGGCCTTGGCGCAGGCACCCGGGTCGGTAAGGTCGCCCTCGACAAATTCCATCGCTTCCAGTCCAACCAGGTTGGTGTGCTTTCCCGTAATGAAGTTGTCGATGCCGCGCACTGTTTCACCGCGCGCCAGCAGGGTTGCGGCAATCGAACGGCCAATGAACCCGGCTACGCCGGTCACAAGATATTTAGCCAAGTGAATCCCCCAAGCCAAAGTCGGTTTCGGTGTAAGTCCAGTCTATTCGATTGGCCGCGTCGTCGCGGACTTCGAGCCGCACCGATCGCTCTGACAGCACAAGGCTCTACAATCGGACGTATGACCGTAGCGAGCGAGAATCGGCTGGCCGGCCTCAAGCGCAAAATGGAAACCCGTGAGGCACGCATTGGCGTTATCGGCATGGGCTATGTCGGGTTGCCGCTGGCGTTGCTTTTCAGCAAAGAACACTTCAGGGTCACCGGCTTCGATATTGCCGAAGACAAGGTAAACGCTCTCAACGCGGGCCGCTCTTACATTGTGCGCATACTGCCCGACGCCATTCAGGAAGCCCAGAAGGCCGGCTTCCGCGCAACTTCGGATTATTCGCGGATCGCCCAGATGGACGCCGTGATCATCTGTGTACCTACCCCGCTCGACCAGCATCATGAACCCGACCTGAGTTTTGTAACGGGAACAGTCAGGTCCATCGCGACCTTCATTCATGAAGACCAGTTGATAGCGCTGGAAAGCACCACCTACCCCGGCACGACCGAGGAAATCGTGGTGCCTCTGCTTGAGTCCGGAAACCCGCACGGTCTCAAAGTCGCGCGAACCCTCGAAGAACGTGGAGTCCATGTGGTTTTCTCGCCCGAACGCGAAGACCCCGGCAACGACCTGGTGGCCCGGCACGACATTCCGAAGGTCATTGGCGGATGCGGCCCTGCGGCGGCGGAACTTGCCGCCGCCATGTACAGCGCCATCTTTCGCACCGTAGTGCCCGTCAGCACTCCGGCAGTCGCTGAAATGACCAAGCTGCTGGAGAACATCTATCGTTGCGTGAATATCGCCCTGGTCAACGAGCTCAAACAACTGTGCATGAGGATGGGCATCGACATTCACGAAGTCATCGACGCCGCCAGAACCAAGCCATTTGGCTTTCAGGCTTTTTATCCCGGCCCGGGCCTCGGCGGCCATTGCATCCCTATCGATCCCTTCTATCTCTCCTGGAAGGCCAAGGAGTTCGATTTCCGCACCCGCTTCATTGAGTTGGCCGGGGAAATCAACGCCGCCATGCCCTACTTCGTTCTGGACCGGATTGGCGCCGCACTGAACGAACACAGCAAGGCAATCAATGGATCGAAGATTCTAGTGCTGGGCCTGGCATACAAGCGAGATATCGACGACCTCCGCGAGTCACCCTCACTCACGATCATCGAACTTCTGCGCGAGAAAGGCGCCGTTGTCGCCTACAACGACCCCTACTTCCCCAGTGTTGGCCGCGGTCGCCAGTACGACCTCAATATGACCAGCACACCGCTGGATAATCTTGGCCAGTTCGATGCGGTGATTATCGTGACCGACCACTCCAGCTACGACTACAGCGCGATTGTCGAGCAGTCTTGGCTGGTGGTTGACACGCGCAACGCCACGAAAGGCATCGACTCCCCGAAGATTTACCGCTGCTGAGTTTTGCTGGGCTCCTTCGATTCGATAGACTCAAGAGAACCAGAAGAACCGGAGCCCCTGTGCCAACTTCGACCGAAGAACGCCTCATCCGCCCTGCCCGTAATATCTATGGAAGCCTGCGTTTACCCGGCGACAAGTCCATCAGCCATCGCTACGGCATGCTGGCCGCCTTCGCTGAAGGCACCTCCCGCTTCACCAACTTCTCCACCGGAGCGGACTGCGCCTCTACCCTCGCATGCATGGAGGCCCTGGGCGCCAAGGTCAACAAAATCAATGACGGAGTCATCGAAGTCACCGGCGTGGCAGGCCGCGTTACCCCTGCCGGCCACCCGCTGGACTGCGGCAATTCCGGCTCGACGATGCGGATGATTGCGGGGCTCCTGGCGCCGCAAGACGGCAGTTTCACTCTGATGGGCGACGCCTCGCTTTCGCGCCGCCCCATGGAGCGCATCCGACAGCCCTTGGAAGCTATGGGCGCACGCCTCACTCTTACCGACGGTCATGCGCCGGTCACTATTGAAGGTAGCCCGCTTCAGGCCATTGATTACCGCACCCCAATTCCCAGTGCTCAGATCAAGACTTGCGTCCTGCTTGCCGGGCTGCAAACCGCTGGAACCACAACCGTTAGAGAAGCCGTGCGCACGCGAGACCACAGCGAACTGGCTCTTCGCGCATTCGGCGCCAACTTCACCCGCGACTTGGAATCCGTATCGATTACGGGGCCACAACCGCTCCATGCGATCGAAGCCATTGTCCCCGGAGATATTTCATCTGCCGCCTTCTTTCTCTGCGCCGCCGCTCTTTTCCCAGGATCAACCCTTCTGCTTGATTCGTTGGGGCTTAACCCGACACGCGCCGCGCTTCTCGATGTGCTCACTGCCCTCGGAGCACGCATCGCAGTCCTCCATCTGGAAGAGAAAAACGCGGAACTCGTGGGAACTGTCCAAATCTCCGCCCCGGCGGAAGGTCTTGGTTCCACAGAGATTAGCGGCTCGCTTGCCGCCCAGCTCATCGACGAGCTTCCGGTCCTGGCAGCCATCGCGCCTTACACCACCGGCGGAGTCCGCATTCGCGATGCAAAGGAACTTCGCGTGAAGGAATCCGACCGCATCGCCCTGGTAGCGAAGAACCTGCGCGCCATGGGAGCAGAAGTGACCGAGTTTGAAGACGGCCTCGATGTGCCTGGCGGGCAGACCCTGCACGGCGCAACCATCGATTCCGGCAGCGACCATCGCATTGCCATGGCATTCAGCGTGGCGGCGCTCCGTGCGGAAGGCGAGAGTCTAATTCAGGGAGCCGAGTCCGCCGACATCAGCTTCCCGGAGTTCTTTGAACTGCTGGACCTTGTGGCAGACCGTTAAGGAGCGGCTGGCGCTTTGGGTTGTGTTCTGAAAACGCACCACGTAGGGCGTGCCAATGCGCTGAACGGGCACTCCGGATTCGCTCGAGCTGGACGTAAGTCCTTTGTTTTGCGAGTCGGTCAAGAGGCCATTTGACGTAAGTGCTTTGTTTAAGGGGGTCAAAATGGGTCAATTCATACGTAACATATTTGTTTTCAGTCGATTGCAAGAATTGCCGGAAATTGGCATTTATTTGCTGGGGCTGTCTCGTTTTTCGTCTCCATTGGAGTTTGCGGACGGTTTCTTGCTCGATCTCTCTTGATTGTGCTCCGAAGAGGGGAAATGCACTGCAAATTGCGGTGAGAATTTTTCGGGAGAGCGCGACCGCCGATCATTTGGTTTGCAGTTCGATGGCTGATATCACACAAAAAGGCTCTGCCTGTTGGGATAACGCAGGCAGAGCCCTTTGTTGAATCCTTGACTATTGTGTCGGCCCGGTAGTCGGAGCCATAGGGGTCGTTGCCGGTGGAGTCGCCGGCGGAGCTGTTGTCGGCTCCTTGCTGGGCGGTGCAGGTACAAGGCCCGGCACCAAGGGGGCTGTATTCACGTTTCCTGTCGCAGCCTCATTCAGATTGATCCCGTAATGCTGCATGGTGGTTGCAAGGATCTGGTAAAGGGTTGCACGATCCTTGGCATACGAGGCCTGCGCCGCAATCAGCGAGTCCTCCGCAGATGCAAGGCCACGCTGCTGTTGCAAAACGAGAGCCGTCGTCGAAGCACCCAGGCGCAGCTTCTTCTCTTCCGCATCCAGGCTCTGCTGGTTGTAATCTCTAGCCGCTTGCGACGCCAGGACCAGAGCACGATCGTTGGTCAAGCCAAATTGAGCATTCACAACCTGCATGCGAATCAGGGTGTATTCCTGCTCCAGCCTCAACTCCGCCTGCCGGTACTCCATCAACGAACGCGCCTGCACCGATTGGGCATACTTGTTGCCGATTGGAATGGTGATGTTGAATCCCACACCCTTATCGGGAGACGAATTGTTATAAGTGTTCTGAAGGGCGGTGCCAAAGCCACCGGTTGAGCCGGTTTGGCAGGTTCCGAAAAGCGGTGAGCAGTTGGGGTTGTAAGTTCCGGCCAGGCCAGATCCCTGAAAGTAAGCCAGAATGTCAACCTGCGGCAAAAGCGCATTGCGCGCGCCCTTCAGCGTGATCTCATCGTTGCGCAGCGCCAGAACGGCCTGCTCCAGCTCGGGCCTCTGCTGGAAGGCTTCCTTCACCAGATCCTCGATGGGCTGCTTTTCTTCCGGAATTTCCTCAATGCTCACGCGGTCCGTCGGAATCACAGCTGCGGCTGTCAGAGCCGGGTCGTTCAGGTTGCGCGCAATGGCCTGCTTGATGATCTGCTGCTGGTAGTTCAGGGCCAGTTGCGAGCTGATCAGCCCCTGCTTGTCCGATGCCACCGTCTGGTCGGCTTGCAGAACCTCAAGCGGCGCCATGGTGCCAATCTCCAACTGTTTGCGATTGTCGCTGGCAACCTTGCTGCTTTGCTCGACGGCGCGCTCCTTGGACTGGACATCTTCGTATGCCTGCACCAGCGACCAGTAGATGCCTTCCACCTGGTTGACGGTGTAAAGAATCTGCTGGCGGAAGCCAGAGTCGGCGATACGGCGGTCGTTCAGTGCCTGATATATGAAGCGCTTGTTCACCCAAATGCCCGCGCCTTGCAGCAAGTGCTGGGTGACCTCGGCCCTGAACGAGGAGTTGAACTGCGGGCTGAACGTGGCGAACGCGTTGGTATTGGTCGCTCTCGTATTGTCCCAGGTGAATTGGAAGGCTGCGCCAGTCTCAAAGCCCTGGCTGTAGGTGAAGTTGTAGTTGTCGGTTGTGGTGGAGCCGCCAGAGAAGAAGTTGGGGGAGGGCGCGCTCTGCCAGTCGAAATTCAGGTTCGCCGTGACAGAAGGCTCCAGCGTCTCAGGATATGGACCGGCGCCCTGGGTAGTCAGCGACAATCCCGATGTGCCGGAACCAGCACCGCCCGAGCCGACCGTCGTTCCGCCCGGGCCGCCGCCCGTAGTCAATGTCGACGTAGCTCCACTGAGGGTCCCCGTGACCAGACCCGCACTCACACCCAGCGGTGTTCCAAGCATGCCTCCAACGCGGGTACGCAGAATGTCGGTGTCGGCGATGTCGAGGTTGTAGCGGGCGATGGCGATATCGTAGTTGTTCTCAAGCGCCAGAGCGATCGCGTCTGAAAGGCTCAGATAGATTTTGCCTTCTTTGACAAGATCGGTCAGCCGAACTGAATTGGCGAAGCTCGACTTGGGTATGGATGTAGGCTTGAAAATGTTGACCGGGTTACCCAGAAGCCGAGCGGACGGCTTGGAAAAATCGCGCGCCGACGTACGAAGGTCAAGCGGCTGGGTCAACACGGGCGCAGGAGTCGCCGGCAGATCGGAAGCCGCCTTCTCCGGAGCCTTTTGCCCCGCCCCCAGCACTGCCTGCCCAGTTGCTGCCTGTTGGCCAAATCCTGAAGGCACTCCAGCCGCCAACATCAGCATTACCGCCGCAATCGCGCGCAGCCGGTTGCCTGCCTGTCCGCGCCCCGTTTTTGCCAGACTGCCCCGCGCGGTCTTCTCCTGCTGCTCAAACACACGTGTACCGTACAAATGCATTGTTCCTCTCCACGAATAGCTGAGGCATGTGGGGTGCCATTCATCAAGACGTTCGGAGAACCTCTCCGGACGCAAATTTGTGATTCGCTGGCCGCTTTTCGCTTCAAGCCCACAACCCGGGCTCCCATGTCATTACGCGTGCGGCGTCTGGTTCGTTCCAGCCAATCTGTTTCCACCTGCAATTTTCAGCATTTCCCTTGAATCGCCACCACTGCATGCGGAAAACCCAGTGTATCCCACTCCCGCTCCGCTTCACTGTGCGCTCGCGTCGACTACATGGCAGTTGCACCCAATCCGGCTCCGATTTCTTCCCGGAGTTTGCAGATTAATTCGCTAAAACGCGCACAATCGATTCATGGACTCCAGAACTCCCGCAATCTCTCTGTTTCCAATCCCTCCGTTCCACCCGTCCGTGGGCGCCAATCTACCCCACCCCTCCCCCCCTTCTCCTCCCATGTACCCGAAAACAATAACGTTACGCCGAAAAAAGCCTAAAGCACCTACCAAAACAAACGACTTACGAGCTATTTTCCAAAGACAACGAGACCGCTGTCCGTTTGAAAGACCTCGCTTCGTAGAAGCAACATGAGCCAACACAGGTCCATCGGCTGTTCATGCGATTACCCTGGCCTTCCACCCCCCAATGCGATGATCGGAGAATCGTCGCGTTACACTGTCCACGGCCCCCCTGCAACACGGATCATTGAGGATAGAGAAGCACGAGAGGGCAAGATGCAATCTGAAATACGATGCGCTGTTCCCGCGGGAGACATCTGCGGCGAAGGCGCTGTGTGGGATAGCGAACAAGGCGCCCTCTATTGGGCCGATATCAACCGCTTCATCGTGCACCGGTACCTGCCCGCCGCCAAAGCCACCGAGTCCTGGCTCTTCGACGAGCCGGTAGTCTCCGTGAATCTCACCACGATCCCCGGCCAAATGCTGCTCGTTCTCTCGGCGCGCGTTGCCTTCTGGTCGCCGGACACGCATCCGAATCTCGCTGTCGTCTACGGGCTGCCCGCCGCTCCCGTCATGCGCTTCAACGACGCTAAGGTCGATCCCCGCGGCTCGCTGTGGGTGGGCACCATGCGCAACAATGTCGGCCCCGGCGGCGAGAATCTCGACATCGAATTCACCGATGGCGTTCTATATCGCATCGATCCCGATGGTTCGGCCTCCGAGTGGATGCACGGAATCGGTATCGCGAACACGCTCGCCTGGAGTCCCGACCATTCCACCTTCTACTTCGGCGACACCATCGCCAACACGATCTACTCATTCGCATTCGATCCTCTGAACCGAGCCATCTCCGCGCGCCGCCCCTTTTTCACCGGCTACGACAAGGGCCTGCCGGATGGCTCGGCCATGGATGCCGAGGGCTGCCTCTGGGTCACTCGCCCATTCGCCGGCTCCCTTGTCCGCGTTCGCCCCGACGGAAGCATCGACCGCACCGTGCCTCTTCCCGTCTCCAATCCCACCACATGCGCATTCGGCGGCCCCGATCTGCGTACTCTGTTCATCACCAGCGCCCGGTCGAGCCAACGGCTTTCCGGCAGCCTGTTCGCAATTGCGATGGATGTTCCCGGCGACCCCGTTGGCCGATTTCGCTGCACCGGTCCGCAGCAAGTTATCCTTTGAGGAAGAAACAACGCCAGAGCGGAGGAGCGGTTCGTTGTCTTTCGATCGAAGCTGGACCTCACTGACGTTCGAACGAATCGAAGTGCGGGCGCTCCGCATTGTACCCGGCCAAACGCGATGGCGATGACGCGCCGGTTCGATGACGGCTAAGGCTGTGAATTCAACCATAAAAAAATGGAGCGAACGTGGACACAACGAGGCGGGAATTCATGAAGCTTGCCGGCGCGGTTGCCGCATCCGGCGGGCAGCCCTTGCAGGCGCGGAAGGTTAGCCAGGCCGTTCAAACGGCCTCACCGAACCTCGATTATCGGTCGAAGTTTTTCAAGGTGCAACTGGCGCCGGATCGGCCCAACTTCATCTCCCTCTCCGTCGACTCTCTGGGGACAAACAAGCTCGATGTCAACGTGATGTTACCCCTTCCTGAAATAGGCGCCCGTTACCACGTATCGCGCCAGGGCGATGTGTTTGAATACCGCGTACGTGCGGAGGACGAGAAAGCCGCGTGGAGCCTCGCTTTCAGCGAGAATGCCATCGTCCTGCGCTCGGTTACCTCCGGGAATCGGCCCGGCGAGCCGATCGTGCTCGGCTTCGATCCGGCAAATACGCATCCCACGCTGCTCGGCATGGTCACCGACGAGGGCGACATCCGCCTGCCCGCCCTGCTCCACTTCCCCGCGCACGGAACATTTCGCATCACGGGCACGGCCAGGGATGCGATCGCCGGCTATGACGCTTCCCGCGATCATGGGGATAACTTCGTCCGCGTGACGTTGCCGCCCTCCACCTGGACCTGGCACCGCGAGATCGAGTACCGGATTGAAGTCGTTTCGATCTACCCGCACAGGGACGGCATTGAGAACGACCCTCGCTACGACGGCTATCGGCGCGACTTTCTCAGCATGTTCCAGCTCAATCCGCGTCGCCGAGCGCTCGCGAACAATTCCGCCAGCGATGCCACGCCCATCACGCTTTTCGAATACGCGATGATGGCCGAGCATCTGCCCCCGCTGGCCCCAGGCCTCACTGCATTCGATCTGGTGCGGCAGACTCTCGAGCGTTACATCGGTGGAATGACTGGCTACGGCATGACGGGCTATCTTCTCCCTCCCAGTGTGAAGTATGAATTTCTTGACGTCTATCCATCGCTTATGATCGCGGCGGCCGCATACGTGCGTGTTGCCGGCGATACGCAGTGGAATCTCCGCAATTACTCCATGCTCAAGAACTGGGCCGACAAGATGATCGAGTTCGACCGCGACGGCGATGGGCTGATGGAGTATCCGTTAAGCGGCAACTCCGGCTCCTGGCCCGTGGAACTCACGGTGCGCCCCTCGAACTGGTGGGATACGATCGGCTTCGGCCACAAGGACGCCTATTCCAACGCGCTCGCCTATCCGGGCTTTCAGGGCATAGCCGCCCTTGCCAAACTGGCTGGCCGCGAGGCCGATGCGGAGGTCTATCGGGAGCGCGCGCAGAAGTTAAAGGCAAGCTACTACGACGCCTTTTACAATCCCGAATCCGGAGTGCTGGCCGGCTGGCGCAGCGCTGACGGCAAGTTGCACGACTATTACTTTCTCTTCGTAAATGGGATGGCCGTCACCTACGGGCTGGTCACGCCTGAGCAGGGAAATCGAATCTGGGACAAGCTGTGGGCCAAGATGGAGGAAGTCGGCTATCGTCGCTTCGATCTTGGATTGCCCGGCAATCTGATTCCCATCCGCCGCGAAGACTATGTCGACCTGAATCCGCGCTATGGCGGCCCAGCCAAAGAAGACGGATCGGATGGCTTTCAAGTCTTCGAGAACGGCGGCGCATCGGCCTGCTTCGCCTACTTCACGATTCAGGCTCTACGCATGCTAGGCCGCAATGCGCAAGCGGACGCGATCCTGTTTCCGATTCTCTCGAGCTTCAGCAAGGGCGGCTTCCAGGGCCATGGCTCGAACGGTGAAAGCTATGACTGGACCGACTGGAAGGGCAACCCCAACGGCTACGAAGGCCTCCTGGTCGACAACTACCTGACGCTACTCGCCGCCGTGCCGAGTGTCCAACGATCATCCGGTGTAGCACCGAGTTGATGGCATCGTCCGACCGTCTCCTGCGGGCTACGTCCAAGTCCGCCAGCTCAATTCCAATGGCGCCATCATTGACTCATCGGCAGTTACTGTTCCGTTACTGACGGGGTTGCCGACCACGCGGACAGAGCTCCGAATGAAGCAGATATGCGCAAAGGTTGTCTTGCCGGTCAATTGATTTTCAGCGATGCACTCCCAGCCGAAATCATACGCGCCGGATGAGCCACACAATCAGCACGATCACAATAATTGTTCCTACCAAACCCAAACCTAACATCTCGCCTCCTAGCGGACACATAGGGCATCAAGGTTACCCATGCAGACACGATAGGACTGATTCCGGCTGTCGTCTGATCAAAACCAGCCAACATCGCGGATCATCGAAATGGGATCTGTGATCTGTGCGCTCTCCGACTTGTTGTTCCTGCATTACCTGCCATACGTACAGAACTCGGTTTTCGGCCAACCGGGAGCCGCCAGCGGGCAAAAAACAGGGTTAGAGACGGTTTGTCGACCAGAACCGACCGGAATGCTGGTAATACCCTCAAAGGATAAACAGGCGAAAGCCACGCAATCACTGCGACCATGCCTGCGAAAGAGACAAAGATGGACGCTCCTGAAAGAAGAACCATAAAGCCAGTTTTAAACTGCAAGTCCCGTTAGCGGGCGTTGCACTGGGGCGCCCACACCTCCTCAGGCGTGCGCTCCCAACACTACTGAACCGATAGAACGAATGAAGCGGTTTGCGAATAAGAACCCGACGTCGCAGTGACGGTAACGGTGTAAAGCTGGGACTGCGGAGGGGGAACGCTGCTAGCGGAACCACAGGCCGTCATCTCGGCCAAAGCCCCCATGGAGGCAGCCATGATCATCAGGATGGAGAGCAGACGGCCCAGCCGTTGCCCCATATGGCGCAACCTGACTGCGAATGGCATGAGCACAAGCGCCAGCGAAAAAGCTGCCAGCCTACTCACTCGGTTGCTGCTCGATTTGTCGGCAAGCTGCGCACCGTGGCGCATTGTATCCAGCTTTGCAACTGCTTGTGATCCGGGAATATTTATCGTCAGAGTCCCTGCGGTTGTGCCCACGCCGGCCGCGATGGAAGCCGGAGAAAAGACATAGGACGCACCCTGCGGCAATCCACTTGCGGTCAGCGTCACGTTGCCCTGGAATGTGTTGCTCACGGGAGTCAGGCTGAAGTTGACCACTGCCGAGCCTCCTGGCAATGCCGCAACCAAAGGGGCTGAAATGCTAATGCTGAAGTCCGTCGGAAACAGCCCATATACCGCGATCTGTCCCGGGGTGTTGTTGGTTGCGATGTAGACCTTGCCGTTAGCTACTGTTGGCGCTACAAATTTCCCCCACGTCCCGAGGCCGTCTCGTGACTCGTTTTGTGCCGTACTCCATATCGGGTTTGTCACATTCCTGGCATCGAAGGCGTACAGATCTCCGCCTACAGTCGGAAAACCGCCGGAATCACTCAACGGCGTTGTCGCCCATACAATCGCCGTGCCAGACGTGGTGCCGTTCGAGGAGATAGATAACGAGCCGCTGGTTTCTCCTGGGGGGCTCACATATGCGCTTTGCGACGACGCAGTGGTCTTGAAAGTGCTACCGTTAAACTCAAACGCCTGTAGCGGAGCGTTTACACCCCAGTAATATAGGGTGTTGTTCCAAAATGCCGGCGCGCCCCACATGCCTCCCCGGGTCCCAAACTCCTGAACCACACGATCGCCCGATGTGTTTAACTCCCCCATATTGTTGGTATCGATCAGATAAAGTTCACCCAGCTTGCCAGCCCCCGCAATGAGGCTTGTGCCGGGAATGGCAAATACCCCACCGGACCCCGTATCTCCGTCTACTGCGTTCAACCAATCGTAAAGGGCTGGCTGGAAGTAATCCGTTAAGGTCAGAGAGCTACCGCTCGGAGTGAGTTTCAGAATGCTCTCGCCATAATCGTTGGCGGCTGTTTCCAAGCTCTCGGTGCTGTTGGCAACGGCCAGGTAGAGATTATTCGATGAGTCGGCAACGAGGCCCTGGCCCCCCATCCAAACCGCCCCTTGGCCACTATTGGGCGTCGTGTTGAATACCTGGACCTGCTTTAAAGTTTGTGCGTCATACCCCAATACCCATCCGTGGTAGGGTTGGATGTCGTCATGAGAGCCGAACGCGAGGTATACGATTCCATTCACAAGCGTCAGGGCTGGCCGCTGGAGATGCTGCGAGGTGACGAACGGCACGATTCCTCCGCTGCCATCCGGGGCCGATCCGTTGACAGATGCCGAAACCTCCACGGGGCCACCAAACTTCTCCGCGCCGGTGGTGATGTCGAGGGCGTGCAGGTGATAAGACTGATCGTCAGAATTGCCATCCTCCCACGACAGGGCCACAACGTAAAGGGTGCCACTGACAGGATCGATCACGGGTGTACCGGTAATGCCAAGCTCCCCCTGGATAGCTATCGTTTGGAGGACCGAGCTTGGAACGGATGTCCCGAGAGAGACCTGCCAATACACTGCCGCCGAATCCGCATCAAACGCGTAAACACTGTCATGTTCGGTCGCCACATAAAGAACGCTATGCGTTCCTTGATTGGGTATCGACACCTGAGAAACATACAAGGGCTGCGCGAATACAAAACCGTCCACCGGTAACGAAAAGAGCTTGCCGAAGGAAGCCTCATTCACGTTGCTCGTTGTGAGGACCTCCTCGTTCGGGTTTGCACCGTCGCGGGTGAGGTCGTTGTGCTGTGTAAGGACGCTGACTGTTTGGCTCACGCAGGGCCGCAAGAACGAAACAAGCAAAACAATAACTGCAACCGCCGCGGCCCGACGAGCCAATGAAGCAGTTCGAGCCACAGCAACAAAGCCGTTTCTCATCCTTTGAACTTTCCTTTCAGTTTTGTTGACTGCGAGCGCTTTGACCGGTCTTAAATCTGCCTTTCTTACAAATTCCTCTACATATCCTGCTTAGGCCGCAAGGCTCTTAACACTCTCAAAGTAGCTTCGTCATGCAGTTCTCTTGAGCCCTCGCTTTGAATGGTTCGACCTTTGTAAAATGTCCAAACCATTACTGAGTGCGTCGGTGACTGCAATACATCGAGCTCAGATACGCTTTGGGCCAATTCATCGGTGTTCATGATCGTTGACGATTGTGACAACCAGAGGATTACCTTATCATAAAAAATATCGATTTGGTGGGGTTCTGCAGGCACTCTAGGCGCAGGCAGGCAAGTCCTGGTATTCAGCTATAGCTAAGACACTCTGGTCAAGGATGCCTGAGGAACCGTGCTCATCTTCCCGCAACGACGCTCGGCATGGTCATCCAGGAAGATGGCACATACTTCTACGAGCGATCTGGCGACTACATTGTCAACCTTGGCAATGTAGTGAATGTTCGCCTCACCACCGATTTTCACCGAACCAATGACTGTTGGCAACCGCACTGCATAGTGTTCGATCCGACCACCACAGCCCAAGTTCCCGAATAATAGGGATAACGCCTGGGAGAGTCGCCCCGGGGAATCACACCCCGAGGCGCTCGCAGAACTGTACGTGAGCCTCTCGACTCATACAGCTCCCATCATGGAGCCGTGCTACGTGCCAACTGCCAGTGAGCAAACAACTCTGGACAACTGCGCGAGATGCGCGCAATCCAGTGTCGAGCCCTCCGGACGTGTTGGCGTAACTTCTTGAATTTCCTTTTGGCCCAAAGGACCAGCTCTCGGTCCAGTTGACGGATGATCGAGTAAAGCGCCGTGCGGTAAAACCGCCCGTAATATTGGAACCAGCCCCGGATGATCGGATTGTAGAGCCGAGACAGGTCCTCGATCGCCTTATCACTACATTTGGGTAGCTTCCAGCTTCGTATCGTGTCTCGAATCACCTTCGCTGCCTTACTGGAGATTGCTGGACTGAAGTTCGGGAAGATCTTACCAGTGCGACTCTTTGATGTTCTCGTTCTAAACTCATACCCGAGAAAATCAAATTTCTCATTGGTGTATCTTCCCTTCCGCAACTCATCCTTGCAATAGACGATCTTCGTCTTTTCCGGATGAAGTTCCAGCCCGCAACCCCGCAACCGTTCAGCGATGGCTCTCCTCACTTCCTCGGCTTCCCTCTCTGTCCTGCAGTGCACGATGACATCATCGGCGTACCTCTCGAATGGCACTCGATGATAGTTCACCGACATCCATCGATCTAATGCGTAATGCAGAAACAGATTGGCGAGCAGTGGGCTGACCACTCCCCTTACACAAAAGGTAATTTCGACCGTCAGTCCCGCGAGGCGGTAGATTGCCGCCTTGCGTAGGGCTCTGCTGCGGGACTGAAATACTGTGTCGAATCGTGATGGTGTCGTCTCCTATCAG
>Ga0302319_10003258_pt1 | contig 34214 bp, 27 predicted proteins | sample Bog_T0_2_FD_203319 | JGI IMG/M metagenome (GOLD analysis project Ga0302319, IMG submission 203319) | Peat permafrost microbial communities from Stordalen Mire near Abisko, Sweden - Bog_T0_2 | ecosystem: Environmental > Terrestrial > Soil > Wetlands > Peat | place: Sweden: Abisko, Stordalen Mire...
AAGGACCGGCGCCCATCGGCGTAAGCGCAGTGCCGATGCCCCATCCGGCCGGCACAATCACCGAGGGCTGGATGGGAATATCGTGGACCGGGGTGTTCGCCGGATAAAGCATCAGTTTTTCCCACTCAAGCACGGCCAGCTTTTGCGAGACGCGGGAGATGACGATGCAGTCGAGATGAGCATGGATGGTGCTGACGCCCTCGGGAACAACCAGGTGGAATTGGTAGAGGTCCACGTCATCGCGCCGCCACGGGATGGGCTGGCCATTGGCAGTAAAGACCACGCCGGTAATGGCGTCCGCGGGGCCGGTGGGGCGATGGTTGCCGGGAATCCACTTGGGCGACGTGAGAATGAGCGGTCCGGCGGTGACCGGCAGATCAATTTCAGCGTGGTACAGTTTCCGCGGCGCGTCTGACAGGTCGGCCGTGATCTGGATGGGAGCTTGCTGCGCGAGCGCGGGGAGAAGAGCGGATGCAAGTAGAAGAATGGTGGGCACGGACAGGGAAAATCGCAACAGCCTGGGCATTGAAGTCGGAATCTCCTCAGCGATCAGAGTATCTCAATCAAAGCAGTTGCCGGACTGAACCTGCAGCACGCCGGACCCCTTGAACCGTTACGGCCCATGGGATTGGACTTGTTGACGGCTGCTTTCTATTCGTCGCAAGGTGCTCTTTGGCGAGGATGACGCTTGTGTGCGCGCCGCGATTGCGCAGCGGGGCCGGCGGGATTACCCTTGATGCGAAGTTTTTTTCGACAGTCCTCTGCACCGTATGCTGGCGGACTGAACTTTTTCAATCAAAAAAAGGAGATCCATGTCGACTGAGTACCGTAATTTTCTCGCCCTTTCCTACGAGGAGTTGGAAGAGCTTAACCTGCAGGCCAAAGCCGATCGCTCCAATCGGGTTGCAGCCGACGAGGTTCGCGAAAAGCGCCTCAAGTATCTGACGAACGAGAAACGGATCAAGGCGGTGACCGTGCTATTCAGCGACCTTGAGGGCCGGCTGCACCTGCTGGACTACGACAAGAAGTTTTTGTTGGGTGCGTACGAGAACCTGACCTTCGACGGTTCGTCGATCCGCGGGTTCACGGCGCAAAAGGAGAGCGATCTGCGCCTGGGCATTGACTGGAGCGCTTTCTACTGGGTGCCGGCGGATGTTTTCGGTACGGGCAAGGTGCTGGTGTTCGGCAACGTCATTGACAAGGACGGAAGCGCTTACTCGGGCGATCTGCGCGGAGTGCTCAAGGGCTACGCCGACAAGCTGTTCAAGGAGAAGAAGTACACACTGAATGCGGCCACTGAGATTGAGGGATTTCTGTTTGCCGGCAAGGACGCGGAGCAGAAGTACCCCGAGACCGGCAAGTTCGAGTTCATCAACACAGGCGGGTACTACCACGTGCTGCCGCTGGACCCGCTGCGGCAATTCATCGACACCGCGGCTGAAGTACAGCGCGCCATGGGCTTCCAAAACGAGAAGGACCACCCCGAGGTGGCGCCGAGCCAATTCGAGATCAACTACGGCTACGCTGAGGTGGTTGCGGCCGCGGACCAGATTCAACTCTACAAGTTGCTGACCCGGCAGATCGCCAACAACATGGGCTATACGGCCTGCTTCCTGCCCAAACCCGTGGTGGGTGTCAACGGCAGCGGCATGCACACCAACGTTTCGGTTTCAAAGGGCAAAACCAACCTGTTTTGGGACGAAAAGGGAGTGGAGCAGTTGTCGAAGTTCGGCTGGGACTTCCTGGATCGCATTCTGACCCATGCGCTGGACCTTTGCCTGGTATTCAATTCAAGCGTGAATGCATACCGTCGGCTCGATCCGCACTTCGAGGCGCCGAACCAGATTCGCGCTTCGGCGGTCGATCGCGGGGCAATGGTGCGCGTGCCCATCGGCAATCATCGGTCGATGCGGACTGAAGTGCGCGCGGTTGCGCCGGACGCCAACCCGTATTTATCTCTGTATGGGATCTTCAAGACCGGTGTCGACGGAGAGATTTCGAAGGCCGACAATCTGCGCGAAGGCGGACGGTATTTGCCGGACAACATCCAGAAGGCGATTGATGACTTCAAGGGTTCGAGCTGGATTGCCGAGATTCTGGGCGCGGATGTGCAGGGGCGGTATGTGGACCTTAAGCAGGCCGCGGCCAACCGTTCTCCACGCGACCTGGGAAGCATTGTGAAGGGCTCCGAGGTGCAGTTCCATCACGCCGTTTACAACCAGTCGCTCTGGAATCTGTTTTAGGGCGAAATAGGGCTTGCAAGTTTGGGATTCAAACCAGGGCGGCGCGGCCTGACTGGGCTCGCCGCCCCTCTTTTGTCTGCTCAGAATGCTGACCCCCGCGCTCCCGGCTTACGGCGCCACGGGGAGCTACAGCTCCGCTCCAATTCGCCCCTTCCTGATTGCTCCTTTAGCCCCCACGTGTTACAAGCTAAAGAACAGGGTACAGGCGGGATGCGCTTCAAAGCCGGAACGGGACGGATGCGTTGCATCAGCCTTGCAGGCCGGCGTTCAACCGTCTCGGCTCCCTGAATTCGCGGTGAAGGAAATCCAGGTTCCCATGAGCGCCGGCCCTCCATTGGAAATGGACTCGCTTTTCGGAGACTACCCGCTCGATCAGGCGTTCGATGAGATGCGCGAGCGCGGCGGCGAAGTGCGGCCGCACTACCGCGCGCTGGCGGAGACACTGGCCAGCCTTCCGCCAGAAGAGCTGCAGCGGCGCAAGCAGTCGGCAGACCTGTCATTCCTGACTCAGGGCATTACATTCACCGTGTATGGCCGCGATGAGGGAACGGAGCGCATCTTTCCCTATGATTTGCTGCCGCGGCTGATTACGGCCAAGGAATGGGACTGCATCGAGCGCGGCCTTACGCAGCGCATCACCGCATTGAACATGTTTCTGCGCGATGTCTACTCCGATGCCAAGATCCTGAACGACCGCGTGATACCGCGCGAGCTCGTCTATAGCTGCAAACACTACCGGCGCCAGATGCGGGGCCTGCAGGTGCCGCGCAACGTGTACATCTCCGTGGTGGGTTCTGACCTGCTGCGGCTGAATACCGGCGAGTTTGTAGTGCTCGAAGACAATCTGCGCGTGCCCTCTGGCGTGAGTTACATGCTCACCAACCGGCGCGTCATGAAGCGGACGTTTCCGCAGCTCTTCCACAGCTATGGCGTGCGGCCCATTGAGCACTATCCGCAACTGCTGCTGGGCACGCTGCGTTCGCTGGCGCCGGAAGGCCGGCCCGAGCCGAATATCGTGCTCCTGACGCCGGGCGTATACAACTCGGCTTATTTTGAGCACACATATCTCGCGCGGCAAATGGGCATCGACCTGGTGGAAGGCCGCGACCTGGTGACCCACGACAACATCGTCTACATGCGCACCACCGACGGCCTCCGGCGCGTGGACGTCATCTATCGTCGCGTAGACGACGACTTCAGCGATCCGTTGATCTTTCGCCCCGATTCGTCGCTGGGATGCGGCGGCCTTTTCAACGCCTATCGCGCCGGAAACGTGACCGTGACCAACGCCTTTGGCACCGGCCTGGCAGACGACAAGGCGGTTTACGCGTATGTGCCGGATATGATTCGCTACTACCTGAATGAAGACGCAATCCTGCCCAACGTAAAGACCTTCCTGCTGGGCGAGGACAAGCAGCGTCAGCACGTGTTGGCCAATCTGGACAAGCTTGTGGTGAAGGCGGTGGGCGAGAGCGGCGGTTACGGAATGCTGATTGGCCCTCAGTCGACGGCGCGCCAGCGCGAGGAGTTTGCCCGCCAGATCGAAGCCAATCCACGCAACTATATTGCGCAGCCTACGCTGGATTTCTCGCGTGCTCCTTGCTTGATCGGCAACCATCTGGAACCACGCCATGTGGATCTGCGACCCTATGTTCTATTTGGTGACAAGGTGAACATCGTACCGGGAGGACTGACCCGCGTGGCTCTCGAAAAGGGCTCGCTGGTGGTCAACTCTTCGCAGGGGGGCGGCAGCAAGGACACATGGATTTTGGAACAGTAGTCGAAGTCCAATACCGAGTTCGGGAGAGTACGACGATGCTTTCGCGCGTTGCCGACAGTCTCTACTGGATGAGCCGCTACCTGGAGCGGGCGGAGAATACCGTGCGTCAGCTCGACGTGACCATGAGCCTGATGCTCGACACCGGCGGGGCCAGTGCAGAGACGCGTTGGCAGTGGATGACCGCCGCTCTCGGCAAGCCGGCCGGCCTCGAGTGGAACGGGGACATGGATGCGATGGCCCGCACGCTGGTGTTCGACAGCCTGAATCATGCCTCGGTGACATTCTGCGTGAACGGCGCGCGGGAGAATGCGCGCCAGGTGCGCGAGGAGATTTCAAGCGAGCAGTGGCAGCGGCTCAACCGGCTCTACCACCAGATGCACTCGCCGCACACGCAAACGCAGTTCCGCTCAAATATCAACGATGCGTTGGCCTCTGTGGTGGATGGCATTCACCTGTTCAAGGGCGTCAGCGACACCACCATGATCCATGGGCAGGGCTGGCAGTTCATTCGCCTGGGCCGGTACCTGGAACGGGCCTACGCCACTGCGACGCTACTTGAGGTCTACCAGCCGGATCTGTTCCAAACGCATGAACGCGAACACTCCGGTTACCAGTACCTCGAGCTCGTAGGCCTGCTGCGATGTTGCACGTCGTTCGAGGCGTATTGCCAGGTTTATACGGCAGACCTTGTGGCCGATCGCATCCTTGAATTTCTGCTTCTCAACGAAGACTTCCCCCACGCCATCCGATATTGCGTAGACGGCATACGCGACGCAATCGAGTCCATCCAGCGCCTCGGCGGCAGAAGGCCCCCGGAAGAGTTGATCGCGGTCATCGGCCGGCTGCACGCCATGCTGGGCTACACCACCATCGGAGAGATTCTGGCCGGCGATACCGCTGCATTTCTGCATAAAATCCGCGAGCAGTGCATGTGCATTCACGGCCTCATCTACCGTTACTACGTCCACTATTCCATCCAGTCCGCGCTGGCGGTTTAGTGTTGCAAGCCCCTATCGGAGACCGAGCATGAATTTTTATTCCATCCGGCACCTTACGCGCTTCCGCTACTCGGAGCCCATAAGCGAGAGCATCATGGAAACGCGCATGAACCCGCGCTCAGACTCGAACCAGCACTGCCTGACGTTCTCGCTTTCCGTAAGCCCGCGCTGCCGCGTGTTCAGTTATCGCGACCACCTGGGGAACAACGTGCAGCACTTCGACATTCCGGGAGAGCACAACCAACTGGTCATCGTGGCCGAGTCAGTGATTGAGCAACAAGTGCTCCCAGAAGTTCCTGGCTTTCTGTCGCCCGACGCGTGGGGTGCCCTGGACGACCTGGTGGAAGCCGGCGATTACTGGGAGATGCTGCTGCCGAGCACGTTCGCCGTGGAGACACCGGCGGTCACGCTGCTTGCGTCTCAAATGGGCGTTACCCGTCGCGACGATCCGCTGATGCTGGTACAGGAGCTGAACCAGCGGCTCTTCGATTACTTCAAGTATGTGCCGCGGTCCACCCGCGTGGATTCTCCCATCGACGAAGCCATCATCAGCGGTGAGGGGGTTTGCCAGGACTTTGCCCACACCATGATTGCCTTGTTGCGGCATGTCAGGATTCCTGCGCGGTACGTGTCAGGCTATCTCTATCGCAGTCGCGAAGACCACGACCGCTCCACTCCGGACGCCACCCACGCCTGGGTCGATGTACTGCTGCCGCACCTGGGATGGGTGGGATTTGACCCTACCAATAATCTCGTCGCGCACCACCGGCACATTCGCACGGCCGTAGGACGAGACTACGCGGACGTCCCTCCAACGCACGGAATCTTTCGTGGCAAGACCGATAGCGAGCTTTATGTTGCCGTGCATGTAGAGGCCGGAGACCAGCCGCCGGCCCTCGATCGCAAGCTGCCCATCCCCGATGACTGGAGTGTGCTGGTGGAACGCGCCCAACAGCCTCCGGAGCTTGCCCTGCCCTTTATTGATCTGCAACAAATGCAACAGCAGCAATAGCTTCGCTTGCCTGCAATCGTCACTGGATTGTCATTTCTTGGATGTTCAAGCCAGATTCCTGTTGAATCTTCAGTCAATATCGGACAAGATAGAAGACACTCAAGGTTCGGCAGAGCCCACCGCTGCCGCCTTTGACAAGAATCTCCGCAAGTTGGTTCTTTGAACTCCGCAGGCATGAACCACCGCCGCGGTGCAGGACTCAAACAGAAAAGACCTGATCGAACGTATGGCCTGCACAAGGGCCGCACCGCAAGGGCCAACTCAAGTCCAGGCAGCACGATCAAAAAATCGCAAGTGTAAACATTTTTGGAGGAACCGCCGTGAATCGATCCCTAAGGGGATGGATGCTTTGCTGCATCCTATCCACCGCCAGTCTCACCTTTTCCCAGAATGCATCCACCTCACTCCGCGGCATTGTGAAAGACCCCACCGGCGCACTCGTTCCGGGGGCAAAGATTCTGATGACGGACAATGCCAATGGCCGGGAAATGAGGGCCACTGCCAACGGCGCCGGCCTGTACGTCTTTGCCGAGATTCCGCCGGCCCGGTACACCATTACTGTTTCAGCCACCGGGTTTGGCGACCAGATAAAAACCGCCGAGTTGCTTGTGAACCAGCCGGCGACCATCGACTTCGTTCTCACTGTTCAGGCCAGCACCGTGACGGTCGACGTCAGTTCAACCGCGCAGACTCTGAACCTGACCGACGCCACTATCGGCAACTCCGTTGACAACTCGACGATCGAAGCGCTGCCTATGGAGGGCCGCGACCCGATTTCGCTGCTCACGCTGCAGCCTGGGGTGCTTTACCTGGGCAATCCTCAGGAAAACGATACAGTGGACAGCCGCAGCGGCTCAGTGAACGGAGGGCGTTCCGACCAGGGCAACATCACGCTCGACGGCATGGACGACAACGACCAGATCAACGGTACAGCGTTCACAGGGGTGTTGCGCTCGACCCTGGATTCGACAGAAGAGTTTCGTGTCACCACGTCCAATGGAACTGCAGCCTCGGGCCGCAGCTCCGGAGCGCAGGTTTCGCTCCTCACCAAAAGCGGCACAAACGGCTTTCATGGCGCGGCATATGAGTACTATCGTCCCACCAATACCGTATCCAACCAGTGGTTCAACAAGTACACGGAGCTCTTTCTTGGCGAACCGAATATTCCTCAGCATTACGTGCAAAACACCTTCGGAGCCGCTGCGGGCGGCCCCATCAAGAAGGACAAGTTGTTTTTCTTCGTAAATTTTGAGGGCCAGCGCAAATCCATCGACGATATCGTGGACCAGATCGTGCCCACGCAGCCGTTCTACAGCGGATCACTGGGCTACCAGGACAGCAACAACGTGACTCACTGGCTCACGGCGACGCAGGTGACGAATCTGGATTCGGCGAATGAGCCGAATCTCTCCACCCCCGCCTATCCTTGCCAGACGAATGTGGCTTGCGGTCCCAATCCCAACGTTCTCGGCTATTACCAACCACTGAACGCGGCAGGGATCTACGGCATCCTGAGCACCGTGGGCGACGGCGTGAACAACGAGGGGTACGTATTCGCCTCGCCTGCTCCAAGCACGCTCAACACCAGCATTGCCAAGATCGACTATGAGCTGAGCAGCAGCCAACACATTTTCTTCCGCGGCAATCTGCAGAAGGATACGCAGGCCGGAGACGAAAACCTTCCCGGCCAACCTTCGTCGTTCATGCATCTGGACAACACAAAAGGGCTGGCTTTTGGCCACACATGGACGCCCACAGCCAACATCGTCAACGATGCGCGCTATGGTTTTATCCGCCAGGGATATTCGACGCGCGGAATCGGCACAGGCACTGGCGATTGGGTCAACTTCCGGTTTCTTGCCCAGCCCCTTACAGACGCCCTCTCTACCGTGGTCAACGTGCCGGTGCAAAACATCACCGATAACCTCACCTGGACCAAAGGCACGCACACGATGAGTTTTGGCGGCAACTGGCGCGCCATCCAGAACAATCGCGGCACAGATGCGATCTCCTATACCGGAGCAAGCACCAACCCCTATTGGTTGTCTGACGCCCCGAATGACCCCTGCGCGCTCGGCGGCACTTGTCCACTGGTCGGAAGCGGCTTTGCAAACTCCTATGAGATCGCATACGACACCCTGGTGGGAACGGTGCCGGAGACAACCCAGACCTACAACTACTCGGTCACCAGCCCCACGAGCGGAACAATCTTTCCTGATGGCGCGTTCATCAACCGCCATTTCAAAGCCAATGAGTTCGAGTACTATGCGCAGGACTCATGGCGCATCAAGCCGAACCTCACCATCTCCTATGGAATACGCCACTCGCTGCTTCAAGCTCCTTACGAGTCCCATGGCCAGCAGATTTCGCCAACCATTGACACGCGCAACTGGTTTCGAGAGAGAGCTTCGGCGGCTGCAAAGGGCGAAGTCTTCGAGAACCTGCTTTCCTTTGCGCCCAGCGGAAAGGCGAATGGCCGGCCTGGCTACTGGGCCAAGCAGAAAGCCAACATTGCTCCGCGTCTTTCCGTGGTCTATTCTCCCAATCCGCGTACCACCGTCCGCGCCGGATTCGGCATGTACTACGATCACTTCGGCCAGGGCATTGTGAACTCGTTCGATCAGGAAGGGTCCTTCGGCCTGAGCAACTCAGTCATCACTCCGGCATCCAATTACTCTGTTCAGAGTGCGCCGCGTTTTACCGGAGCACACGTCATTCCACCTACGGGTTGCCCCAATCCAACGTCTACGGTTACTTATCCCTTCACTCCAATTGGAAGCGGGAGTACGCCGCCGCCGGGTTCGGGTTTCGCAAACGGCGGGCAAGAAGCGCTGAGCTGCGGCCTGGCCATTACGTGGGGTATCGACAACCACCTCAAAACGCCCTACGCCTACGGACTCGACTTTTCACTTCAGCTCGAGCTGGGCCGTGGTTTTGTACTGGAAGAAAACTACGTGGGTCGCCTGGGACGCCATCTGCTGCAGCAGCTTGATCTGGCCGAGCCCGTAGACCTGGTGGATAAGCAAGGAGGCGGAGATTACTTCACGGCGGCCGATCAGCTCTCGAAGATCACCGATCAAAATGACGATAACGGAAACGCGAGTGTTCCGGCCATTCAATACTTTGAGGACATGTTCCCGTTTATGGCCGGCAACGGAGCGAGCGCGACGCAGAACATCTATTCGAGCAATTGGGCTTACTTCCGCGACGGCGCCGGCGAGACCTCTGCACTTTACAATCTCGATTTGTACGACAATCCGAACGGACCCCAGTTCGACTTCTTTCAGAGCCAGTTTTCTTCCCTTTACGCGTGGTCTTCCATCGGTACCAGCTCTTACCATGCGCTGCAATTCACGCTTCGCCATCCCTCCAGCCACGGCTTCACGACCGATGTCAGCTACACGTTTTCAAAGTCCCTCGATATGGGTTCGGGCGCGGAGCGGTCGAACGAGTTCTCTGTCGACTCATTCGGAGGCGCCGGAGGAATCCAGAACTCTTGGAATCCCAAGCTGAACAAGGGCCCGTCGGACTTCGACATTCGCAGCCTGGTCACGGTCGACGCCGTTTACCAGCTTCCGATCGGCCGCGGCAAGATGATTTTTGGCGGGGCAAACCGGGTTGCCGATTCCCTCATCGGTGGCTGGCAGTTATCGGGCCTTACCCGCTGGGCCAGCCCGCTGCCCTTTTCGGTTTTTGCTCCCGGCTGGGCCACGAACTGGCAGCTCGAGGGTGCGGGCGTGGTCACCACTCCGATCCAGGTGAAGAAGCACATTGTGAGCGGTATTCCGCAGGTGTTTGTCGGCAACACGGCCACCAACATCAATAACGGCATCTTCTCGGGTTCGCCGATCCGCTTGCCTTATCCGGGCGAGGCGGGCGAGCGCAACAACTTCCGCGGCGATGGTTACCTCGATGTCGATTCATCCTTGACCAAGAGCTGGGATCTGCACGAGGAGCTGAAGCTGAAATTTGCCGCCGAGGTTTATAACATCGCCAACACGGTTCGCTTCGATGACAGCCCGCTCAATCTCAATGGCGCCTTGACGAGCGGCACCTTCGGCGCCTACGGAGGCATGTTGTCAACCTACCGCAGGATGCAGTTCGGATTACGGCTGGACTTCTAGCCAGGTGCCCCAGGTCCCCGGGCGCCCTCGGACAGGTCTTCGTCCGTGGGGCGGAGGTCCCGGGGCAGGTGGCCCACTCATCCCGGTATCACGGACTCTGCCCCGTTCATCGCAGCTCATCGCGATGAGCGGGTCCTCGGAAAAGAGTGTAGGGTGATTACGCCGGTGGCCCAGGTCCTCATCCACAAATCTGGGTGCCCCAGGTCCCTCGCCTTTGGGGACCCGGGATTGCATGCTGGTCACCCCCCAACCCCGAATTTGGGCCTGTGGAACAGAGCATTTCCGACCGCAAATGCAGAGTCAACAACAACACAAATAAATCACGCATTTTCAATGCTTTAAGCCAATATCCCGTGTAGTTTCAGCGCATTTTGCAAAAAATGCTTCAATTCTCTGCAACGCTTTGCCTCCAAAACCTCAATTCTCAGCAACCGATTCGGTCCCACGCATTGTCCACAATTCAAAGGCCTCGAAGAAATGCAAACCTATAGGCCAACATTTCGCATGATTCGCACATTTGTAGGCAACCTATTCGCACCATCGACACCGCTTATAAGCAGTCATTTGGCGGGTCGCCAACCCTTGATTTGCCGTTAACTCAACTGCACTTCGATCTTCACCACCGAAGCCGCCGGGAAGGTGAAGCTGAGTGAATCGGACCGCAGCGCGACCTCGGCCGAGCGCGTCTTTACCTGCTCCGGCTGGTCGAGAGTGTTGTGGGCGTGGATATCGCTGTCTGCCACGAACCAGGCCTTAGCGCTCGCAGCCTTGGCGCCGCGCAGGAAAATTTCACTTTCGCGCGGCTGGCTTACGTCGGAGTTAACGGCAGTCAACGTCAGCGTCTTGTCCTTCAGTGATGCCGAACCCTTCAGGCCCGCGAAGCCGGCAGCCTTGCCGTCGCGATCATAGCGAGCTTCAGGTGAGGAGAACTCGGTGCGCACCGACATTCCACCCTGGTGCGCCGCATACAACTCGAACACGTTGAAGACAGGCGTGGTGGCAAACTTGTCGCCATGCGTAAGGAACAGGGAGTTGAGGCAATTAACCAGTTGCGCGCACGCGGCCATGCCCACCTTATCGGCGTGACGATTGAAGATATCGAGCGACATGCCAGTCATCACGGCATCGCGGACGGTGATCATCTGGCCCAGCAACTGTTCAGGCGCATTCTCGGTGCCGGGGCGGTACCATGGGCCGTATTCGTCAACGACGAGCTTGACCTTGTGGTCGAGATCGAACTCGCCGAGAGCGGTCCAGTGATCGAGGATGATGCTCTCGATGCGGTCGGTCTCCTTGCAGAGCTCATACCAATCGATGGGGTCGAACTTGAGCGCATCCCCCTTTCCGGCATCCCAGTCCTGAGTTTTTCCGCGAGAGAGATTCCACGCGTAGTGGTGGACACTCAGTCCCCAGACGCCCTGCAGGTTGTGAGTGGGCTGGCCGTGACAAAGCTTGTTGAAGAGCCCGCGTGTCCAGGCCTGCTCGTCGCTGTTGGGGCCTGAGGCAACCAGGCGCAAAGGCACGTCGTAGCCTGGAACCCACGTGGTGTAGCGCTTGAATTCGGTGGCGTAGTCTTCGGGGTCAAAGTTGCCGCCACAACCCCAGCTCTCGTTCCCCACGCCCCAATAGCGCACGTTGTAGGGGTCAGGCGACCCGTCCGCTTCGCGCGTTTCGGCAAGGGTGGTGGTGCCGCGCGGCGAGTTGCAGTACTCGACCCAGTGATCGAAGTCGAGAGGTGTCAGGCTGCGCACATTGGCGGCGATGTACGGCTCGGCTCCAGAGAGTTTGCAGAAACGCACAAAGTCGTCGGTGCCAAACTGGTTGGGCTCGTAGACCTGCGGGATGTTCTGCTTCTGCTGGGCGGCGGCGAAGACATCGGTCCAGAAGTTGGTGTGCCGGGGGCGCTTGTTCTTGGGGCCGATGCCATCGCGCCAATCGTAGCTGTCGGCAAAGCAGCCGCCGGGCCAGCGCACTACCGGAGCCTTGATGGCGCGCATCTTGTCAATCAGCGCAGAGCGCAAACCCTGCTGGTTGGGAATCTTCGAGTCTTCGCCTACATAGATGCCGTCGTAGATGACCGAGCCCAGGTGCTCAGTGAAGTGGCCGTAGATTTCGGGCGCGATCGTGGCGATGGGCTCATCCACCAGGACTTCAATGTGGCTGCTTGCCTGCTGGGCCAACGACGTGCGCCGGCCGAAGACGATGGCTGCGGCTGTGGATGCCGCAGCCGCTTTCAAGAAATTCCGCCGTTCCATGCTTTCGCTCCGAGGTGATGTAGTTTGTGAGTCTTGATTCAGGTGCAAGGGCGCTGGCGAATTTAGCCTTTGATGCCTCTTTGCACCTGCGCAGCAATTTTTCTGAGCTCGGGAAGAACACGCCCCAGCGCGACGGGCGCCGCATCGCGCAGGCCCAAGGCAAAGTACACTTCGCGATAAAGGCGGTACAACTGCTCGTAGACTGCGGCGGCTTGGGGGTCTGGCCGAACCGTGCGCAGCGGGAGGCAGACGGCGGCTTGCGCCTCTTCAATGGTCTTGTATGCACCGGCGGCCAGCAATGCGAAGATGCCGGAGCCAAGGCTGGTGGGGACACCCGCAGGCACCAGCACCGGCTTGTTGAGCACATTGGCATAGACCTGGTTGAGAACTTCACTCTTCTGCGGAATGCCACCGGCGTTGATGACGCGATCGACGCGGACGCCGTACTCAGCCATACGTTCGAGGATGATGCGGGTGTGGAATGCCGTACCTTCAATGGCGGCGAAAAGCTCATCCTGGGCGGTATGGATGAGATTCCAGCCGAGGGTTACGCCGCCCAACTCGGGATTGACGAGCACAGTGCGGTCGCCGTTGTCCCAACTGAGGCGCAAGAGGCCGGTCTGGCCAGCTTTGTATGCGTCAAGACCCTCTGAAAGCGCAGCCAGGGTGGTATTGGCGCGGCGGGCGATGGCGTCAAAGATGTCTCCGGTGGCGGAGAGGCCGGCTTCAATTCCGGTATACGCAGGATGAACGCTGCCGGGCACGACGCCGCAGACGCCGGGAACCAACTGGGCCTCGCGAGCCATGGCAATGATGCAGGTGGAAGTGCCGACCACATTGACCACATCGCCTTCGCAGATGTTGGAGCCGACCGCGTCCCAGTGTGCGTCAAATGCGCCCACGGGGATCGGAATTCCGGCGGGCAGGCCTAGAGCCTCAGCCCACTTTGGCGAAAGATGGCCAGCCAGATGGTCGCTGGTGAGGAATTCGCCGCCGATTTTTGCGCGGACGCCGGCGAAGAGCGGGTCGACGGCGACCAGGAACTCTTCAGGCGGCAGGCCACCCCACTTCGGGTTCCACATCCATTTGTGCCCCATGGCGCAGACGCTGCGCTTGAGCTCGGCGACAGTCTTTATGCCGGAGAGTGTGGCCGCAACCATGTCGCAATGCTCGAGGGCGGTGACAAATAGAGAACGCTTCTCGGGATTGTGGCGCAGCCAGTGGAGCAGCTTGGCGAATCCCCACTCATGGGAGTAGACGCCGCCGCACCACTCGATGCCTTCAAAGCCGAGCGCGTGCGCTTTGGCTGTGATTTCTTCGGCCTCAGAAAAGGCGCGGTGATCACACCAGAGGTAGTATTCGTCGAGCGGTTCGAGGTCTTCGCCGACGGGGATTACGCTGGAGCCGGTGGTGTCGAGTGCAATGGCCGCGACGGCGCTGCCATCGACGCCTGTGGTGCGGAGGGCTTCGCGGGTGGCAGCGGCCAGGGCGCTCATCTGGTCGGCGTGAGACTGGGTGGCAAAATTGGGGTCCTCGCGGCGTCGATGAAGCGGATACGAGGCCGATGCGGTGCCGATGGGCCCTTTTACGCTGTCCACCAGGGTTACACGAACGCTGAGAGTGCCAAAGTCGACGCCAGCAACAATAGTCATGGAAAAGTCCCCCAAGTAAACGCTTTCCGGCTCGCAGACCAGAGTACACCATTCCCCGCTTGGATGTCCGTGAAATCCATGACGCGCAGTTGGTGGTTGCAGTCGAGGAGGCGTCTGTCAGGCGTTACTTCTTCGCGCCGGGCAGCATGGATTTGAGCTTGTCCATGAGGCTGGGCTTGGCTGCAGGAGTTGCCGCCGACGGTTTGGCCGGAGGTTGAACTGGGGCGGAAACGGGCGCCGGTGTCTTGCCGGCAGTTTGCGCACCGGGGCTCGCGCCCTGCGGGTTGGCCTGGCCGTCCGCTTTGGAGTTTGCGGCATTTGACAGCTGGCCTGACGTTTTGGCGCCGGGCAGATTGGGCGGTGCACCGTCGTTCGCGTTCTTCACAAGGATGGAGATGCGGCGATTGGATGGGTCGTACGGATTGCTCTTGACGCGCAGAAGTTGATCGGCGTAGCCGCGCACCTGGGTCACCTGGTCAGCGCGGACACCGTCCTGTTGCAGCAACCGTCGGGCGGAGTTGGCACGGTCAGCGGAGAGCTCCCAGTTACTGTAATTGGCGTCAGTGGAATATTGCGTGGCATCGGTGTGGCCCTCGATGAGCAGGCCATTGGGGAGGGTCTTCAACTCCCCGGCCAGCAAGGCTACCAACTCCTGGCCGCGGTCGCTCAAATGCGCGCTGCCACTTTGGTAAAACGTTCCATTCTTGTCTTCGAGCAACTCAATGCGCAGCCCTTCGGCAGTAATCGTAATCTCGATCTGCTTGGAGAGACTCTCCAGCTCTTTCTTCGCCTTGATCTCCGCTTCAAGCTTTTCCTTAAGCTTTTGCATGTTGCTGTTCACTGCAGCGGTGACGGCTACACCGTTGCCGGCCATGGTGGTACCTAGCAGGTTGGCGGTGCCTTTGGGATCGTTGAAATAGCCGGCCACAGCTTTCTTGACTTTGTCACTTGAACTCATCAGCCACAGAACAATGAAGAGCGACATCATGGCGGTGACGAAGTCGGCATAAGCAACTTTCCACGCACCGCCATGGTGGCCGGCATGGCCGCCGTTTCTTTTGATGACGATGATGGGCTGACTCTTGGCCGGCATGTGGGCGCGCTCCTGTTGTGGTGGGGCTTCTTAGGCGGCGGCAGCTGGTTCAGCCGGTGCCGCCGACCCCGCGTTGTTCTTGCAGTTTTTTTCCATCTCGTCGAAACTGGGGCGGACATGCGCCGGAATCGCGCGCCGACCCATTTCAATAGCGATCATGGGCGCGGAGCCCTTGAGAAACGACAGCAGCAGAACCCGCAGAACATGGAGATACTCGTTTTGCGCGCCGGCGGCCTTTGCCATGCTGGAGCTGAGCGGACCGGCCACGCCGTAGCAGAGCAATATGCCGAGGAACGTTCCCACGAGGGCCGCTGCCACCTTTTCGCCGATCTCTTCAGGAGGGCCGCCCAGGGCGCCCATGGTGATGACCACGCCGAGCACCGCGGCCACGATACCCAAGCCCGGCAAGGCATCCGCTACGGTGGTCAGTGCGTCCACAGGTTGGGTGGACGCGTGATGGTGCACTTCCATGTCGAGTTCCATCATCTGGTCCATGTCGAAGGGCTCCACGCCCCCCGTGATGGCCATGCGCAGGGTGTCGCAGACAAAGTCCCGCGCGTGGTGGTCGTTGAGAAACTCGGGATAGTTTTTGAAAATTGAGCTTTCTTTCGGCTTCTCGACGTCCATCTCGACGCTGAGCAAGCCCTCTTTGCGAACCTTGTTGAGGAACTGGTACATCATCTTGAGCGTTCCGAGGTAACGCGCCTTGCCGAAGGGCGAACCTTTGAGCACCCCCACCAATCCGGCCAAAATCCCTTTGATGATGTGCACCGGATTGGCCACCAGCAGCGTGCCGATAGCCGCGCCAACGAGGATGAGCAACTCGGCCGGCTGGATGAGGACGGCGATGTGGCCCTTCTCCATCAGGAAGCCGCCAATGACGGCTCCAAAGACTACGAGAATGCCTATGACGGCAAACATGACTGTCCTCCGGGTGCGGATGCTATGTGATTTCCACCCTGATGGATGCTCAAGATCATGGCGTCCTGTGCGCTCTTCAACAGTTCCGCAAGGGTCTCGGACGGATCTGCCTGGGCCGCGCCGATACTGACGGTGAGAGACACGCGGTCTCCCCACCAGCGGAAGTCCGCCGTCCTGGCCAGGCCGGCGAGCAACTGCGCGTGTGAGGCCAGCATTTCGGGCGTGCGCTCATGGGATACAACGAGAAACTCGTCGTCGCCCCAGCGCCCAAACTCCTCGCCGGGTCGAAGGCCATTGCCCAATGCATGCTCCACTTTTTCAAGCATTGCCTCGCAGGCTCTTGCGCCGTGAGTCTTGCGCAGCTCGTGAGCCTGGTCCACGGTAATCCAGAGGACGCCGAATGGGAGGTGGCTGTGCGCGAAGTCCTCAAACTCGGCGTGCAGGCGGTCTTCGAGGTCTGCCTGGCTCGCCTGTATGCCTGAGCCTTCGCCGCCCTGTCCATGCGGTAGAGCATCAAGACTCTCCGCGGGATGAAAGATGGTGGCCGTTCCGATTCGTCCGCCGAGCCCATTGCGAAGCACGAGGACGCGCGCCATGGCTGCCGCATCATGGCCGAGGCGATGGTGCATGTGAACCAATGAACCGCGCCCCGGGTGAGTCTCTGAGTCCGTCTGGGTGGTCCACGTCCGCGCGCCGCCCACGACGAGCATTTCCAATGTCTCGCGGACATGCCGGCCCAATAAATCCGCGCTCGAATGCCCGGTGATAGCCTCAGCGGCCCGATTCCAGTACACGACCTGGCCATCGAGGCTGATGATGGCGATGCCGTCCGGAAGGCTGTCAAGCGCGGCTTCAAGCAACTCGATACGATCGATCATTCCGGCCTCTCCGTCCATTACATCGGCAGAGAAGGGGCTAACTTCATCGGAATCGGAAGACGAGAAAAGTTGGAATTTGCTTATGGAAATGAGGGTGGCGGAAGGGGACGAGTGCCGGGGAGCGAGAGTCCGAATTGGACAAACCTAATCGAAAGGCAGGATCTTAACGGGCTAGTTCAAGCAAATGGCCGGATCAACTGGATGGTTTTCCATTGTTCCCGGGCGGGGTGGGATTCATCGGGAGGCGCACGATGAACCGCGTATTTCCAGGTGCGGATTCCACATCGATGGAGCCGCCGAATTTCTGTGTCACGATGCGGTGAACGATTTCGAGGCCCAGGCCGGTGCCGGAACCCTGCGGCTTGGTGGTGAAGAACGCCTCGAAAATGCGGGGCAGAGTTTCGGGCGGGATGCCTGAACCGTGATCGGTGATGCCGACGGCCAACCAGCCCGGCTCTGTCCAGGTTGCGATCTCGATCTGTGCTTCGGGGGGAGAAGCGTCGACGGCATTATCAATGAGATTGGTCCACACCTGGCTGAGCGCGGAGCCACGCGTGTGGATGGTTGAGGGGGCGGCCGTAAAGCGCTTTTCAATCGAGATCTGCTTGATGCGGAGCTTGTGTCCCAGAATGGTCAGCGTGCTTTGCAGGCTGTCGTGCACGTCGAGTTCCCTGGCAGGCGAGCGTTCGTCGTAGGCGAACTTCTTGACCGCCATCACCAGTTCAGAGACGCGCGTGATGCTCTCTTCGATGGCGCAGACCAGCGAGACACTGGACACCAGAGCTTCCAGCCAGTTGAGGGCATCGGAGAATCCGCCGCCCTCAAAGACTTCCCTGGCGCAATCGAGCTCCTGTTGGCTGAAGCCAATCGCAACCAGGGCGGGTCCGATGGTGAATGCATTATCGACGCCGGCAGACTGGAGCCAGACCGACATGGCCTCCTCAGCATCCGATTGTTCCAGGGAACTCAACGCCGGTGCGTGGCAACTGCGCACCGCGTGCTCCAGCAGATCGTGCATGCAATTGAGCTGGGCAGTGGTTTTTGGTCTGGCACTGGAGCGAAGGCTGAGTTCCTGGAGGCGCATCAAGTTTTCGCGCAGCTGCGAGGCTGCCCGTTTGGCCGCTGTGCCGGGATTGTGCAGTTCGTGCATGAGGCCGGCTGCGAGGGTGCCAAGCGACACCAGCTTTTCACGGTGCAGAGCCTCGACCTGGTAGGCCTGGAGGCGCTGCGCCATATTGGCCAGCACAACCTTGCGCACTTCAGGGCAGCAGGCGAGCAGGGTCCAGAAATCCTGCTCTGAGAAACGCAACAGCAGTGAATCCTGATCGGCGATGACGAAGAAAGCAGACTCAGTCCTTCCGGTCAACAGCGGCGTTTCGCCAAAACCCTCGCCCACGCGAGCCATTCCGACCATGGTTCGTGAGCCATCCGGCTCTGGCCGCTCGGCACGCGTCTGCCCTTCGAGCACGAGCCAATAAAAGCGTTTCGACTCGCCTGCTTCGACCAGCACAGCGCCCGCCTTGGCTCTCACGCGGTCCGCATGAGGCACGCCGTGGAGGGCATCAATGAAAGTCTCGGGGGTTGTGGCGGCGAAGGGGCGGGTGCGGCGCAGAGCCTCGGCTAGCTCCTGCAAGGGAATGGATTCGATCTCGACTAGCTGCCCGTCGTGGTTCATCTCTGCTTTCACTTAGAACCCTGCCAAATACTGATGCGCAAACTGAACTGCGATGGAACCCTCGCCAACCGCCGACGCTACACGCTTTATCGAACCGTGCCGAACATCGCCGGCGACAAAAACACCCGGCACGCTGGATTCGAGCAGGAAGGGTTCGCGAGTCTCCCCCCACCCCTCCGGCAGCTTTCCCTGGCTGCGCAGATCCGGCCCGGCGAGAACGAAGCCATTTTCGTCCCTCCGGATGCTGGACGGCAGCCAAGCCGTACCCGGTGCCGCGCCGATGAAGACAAAGACCGATGTAGCCGGCACAAGAGTTTCGCCTTGCGGCCCCAGCAGTTTGAGTCCCTCGAGCCGTTCTTCGCCAATCGCCTCGATGACTTGAGTGCGCGGCTCCAACACTATATTGGATGTGCTTTCAATCTCATCGATCAAGTATTTCGACATGGTAGCCGACAAACCCTCGCCGCGGACCAGCATGGTGACCTTGCAGGCGAACTTGGCAAAGTGCAGGGCGGCCTGGCCGGCCGAGTTGGCGCCTCCCACGATAAAGACGTCCTCGTCTTTGCAGGCTACGGCTTCAACCAGCGCGGCTCCGTAGTAGATGCCGCGGCCAGTAAGCTTTTCCGAGCCCGGAATACCGAGCTTGCGATATTGCACGCCGGGAGCGAGCAGTACGACGTGGCTCGAGACCTCCCGGCCGTCGGCCAGTTGGACAAACCGGTACTGGCCTTCGATGCGCAGGCCGGTGGCCCGCTGGGTGAGGAACTCGGCGCCAAAGCGGGCTGCCTGGGTGTGGGCGCGACGGCCGAGATCCGCGCCGGTGATGCCAGAGGGAAAACCGAGGTAGTTTTCAATTCTCGAGGTGGAACCTGCTTGCCCTCCGGGAGCGTCGGGTTCGATGACCAATGTGCGCAGGCCTTCGCTGGCAGCATAAACGCCCGCTGCGAGGCCCGCCGGACCCGCACCCACCACCACGATGTCATAGAAATCCTGTGCGGCTTGAGTGCTGAGGCCCACCCGGGAGGCGAGCGCTTCCGGCTCGGGATCCACCAGGAAAGTGCCATCGGAAAATAGGACAACCGGCAATTTGTCTGAATCGAGTCGGCGTTCGTTCAACAACTTTAGTGCGTCCGGGTTGCCGTCGACGTCCAGCCAGCGGTAGGGCACGTGGTTGCTGGTCAGGAAGGTGCGGACGCGGTGGTCTTTCAGAGACCAGCGGTGTCCGACGACCCGCAGGCCCTCAAACGGGGGCTGATAGCCTGCCTTCCAGTCGTCGAGCAGGTCAGTGAGGACGGGATAGAGCTTTTCTTCCGGGGGATCCCAGGGCTTGTTTAGGTAGTAGTTAATGCGGGCGGAGTTGATGGCGCGGATGGCGGCTTCGGTGTCGGCGTAGGCAGTGAGAAGGACGCGGCGGGCATCAGGGTACAGCTCACGGGCACGCTCCAGGAATTCCACGCCGGTCATGCCAGGCATGCGCTGGTCGCTGAGGAGCAGTGCGACCGGCTCCTGCCGCGTCTTGAGTTGGGCAAGTGTGTCCAGCGCTGCCTGGCCGCTGGCCGCTCGCATCACGCGATATGTGGCTCCATAGTGGCGGCGCAAGTCCTGGACGACTGCTTCCAGGACGCCTATGTCATCATCCACCGCTAGTAGAATCGGCCTTGCCATATTTTTGAGTGTAGAGCCTGTACGGCCCAAAGGGGTTAACGGGTTCTACACTTGCAACCCAGAATTTTCGTGACGGTGGGGTTAAGCAGGCTGTAGTCTCATTCTAAGGAAAGCCGAAATTTTGGTTATTTTGGCCTTTTGAAGGGGTTACGAAAGGAATTCCCCTCGCCGGAGTGTCGCATAACGAGACACAACCAAGATTCTGGTTGTGGTGCCGATAAGAATGCAAGGGGTGGAGGAACAAGGCCCCCAGGGATAGAGCCGCGATTTCTGGTTTTGTGAGATCAAGGGCTGGAGCCGGCGGAAGGGTATTCTTTTGGAGTTCGCAGGCAGGTGAGGCGCACATCATGAACAAGGTCATCCTGGCCGATTCGCAGGCAATTTTCAGGGCGGGCACCGCCAAGGTGCTGGCTATGGACGAAGACTTGCGGATCATAGCTCAATGCTCGGATCTGGAACGGATGACTCATGCCGTGACCACATTTCCGGGGTCGATCGTATTGTTCGCCACCTCGTTGCGACCAGATCTAACGCGGTTGCGGATTCTGCTGGAGAGTGCGGGCAGCCGGGGGATTGTGATTGCCGAGAATAACGAGACCGCGACCGCGTATCCATCGCTCGGGTTTCGCGGGGTAGTGTTTCGCAACGTGACCGGGCCAGCACTGGTGGAGTGTGTGCACCGCGTAGCGGCCGGTGATACGTGGTTGCCTCCGCAGGTGATGCTGGCCGATTCGCCGGAAGACGATATGGTGGGAACGCGGGTTCGTGACCGGCTGACACCCAAGGAGATGCGGATTGTGGCCCTGATTGTGCAGGGTTGCAAGAACCGGGAGATTGCGACGCGCCTGAAGACCACCGAGCAGGTGATCAAAAACTACCTGCGGTCTATCTACGACAAGACCGGGGTGAGCGACCGGCTGGAACTAGCGCTCTTCACGATCCACCATCGGGTGCTGGCGCAGGCAGCGGCCGAGGTCGGCAGCAGGCTGGAGGCCGAGGAACAGCGACAGGCCGCACCGACGGCGGTGGCGTAAGGTGTTGCGGGGCTAAAGTTTCTCCGCCACGCTCTTGGCCTGGGTAAACAACAGCAGATAATCCGGGCCGCCGGCTTTGGAGTCGGTTCCGCTCATGTTGAAGCCGCCGAAGGGGTGGGCACCTACCATCGCGCCCGTGCATTTGCGGTTCAGGTACAAATTTCCGACATGGAACTCCCGGCTGGCGTGAATTAGCCTTTCGCGGTCCGCAGTGTAAATGGAGCCGGTGAGGCCGTATTCAGTGTTGTTGGCGACTGCCAGACCCTCCTCGTAGCTATTAACCTTGATGATGGCGAGGACGGGGCCGAAGATCTCTTCCTGGGCGATTATGGCGTCCGGGGCGATGTCCGCAAAGACTGTGGGCTCAATGAAATAGCCGCCTTCAGCGGTTTGAAGCGCGTTGCCGCCGGCGGCGAGGCGGCCTTCCCGCTTGCCGGTCTCGATGTAGGCGAGCATGGAGTCGAGGGCGGTCTTGTTAACGACCGGGCCGAGGTTGGCGTTGGCGGTGGGGTCGCCTACGGTGAGCTTGGAGACGCGCTCCTTGATGCGGTCGATAAGTGCCTCATAAACAGGGGCTTCTACGATAGCGCGGGAGCAGGCGGAACACTTCTGGCCGCTGAATCCGAAGGCTGAGGCGACGATGCCATCGGCGGCTGAGTCGATATCGGCGTCGGCGCAGACGAGAATGGAGTCTTTTCCGCCCATTTCGAGGATTGTCCGCTTGATCCAGATCTGGCCGGGCTGGGTTTTGGCGGCGCGCTCGTGAATGTCGAGGCCGACCTCTTTGGAGCCGGTGAAGGCGATGAAGCGGGTTTTGGGGTGCTGGACGATGGCATTGCCGAAGGTGGCTCCGGAGCCGGGGCAGAAATTGACGACACCGCCGGGAAGTCCTGCTTCCTCAAGGACTTCAACGAACTTCGCGGCGATGGTGGGGGAGTCGCTGGAGGGCTTGAGAATCACGGTGTTGCCGGTGACGATGGAAGCAGCGGTCATGCCGGCCATGATGGCGAAGGGGAAATTCCACGGGGGAATGACGGCGCCGACGCCGAGGGGGATGTAGAGAAGCTGGTCGCGCTCACCTGGGTACTGGATGGGTGTGGTGGTGGCGGCGAGCCGGAGGGCCTCGCGGGCATAAAACTCAAGGAAATCAATGGTTTCGGCCACATCGGCGTCAGCCTCAGCCCAGTTTTTGCCGACTTCGTAGGTGAGCCAGGCGCAGAACTCGAGCTTGCGGGTGCGGATGATGTCGGCGGCGGCGAGGACGAGCGAAACCCTTGTATCGACTGAGGTTCTGGACCAGGACTCGAAGGCCTGGAGGGCCGCGGCCATGGCTTCTTCAGCGTGCTCGGCGCCGGCTTTCTGGTGGACGCCGACGACCTGGGCGGGGCGGGCGGGATTGAGGGAGCGGATTTTGCTCTCAGTTTTTGAGTGGCGGCCGCCGATGACGAGGTCGTACTCGCGGCCGAGCTGACCTGCAACCAAGTCCAATGCATTCTTCATATTGCGGGCGTTTTCAGGAGACTTGAAGTCGACGAACGGCTCGTTTACAAAGCCGCCCTGGGGCGTGCGGGGCTGAATCTGGGTGGGGAGAGATGCGGTAGCCATAGCAGATTCAGATTACCGCGTTCGGGGGGGCGTGGACAGGGGGCACTCAACGGTTCTCAATTTTCAGTTGTCACAGATCATGTGGGCCCAAATGTTGGCCTATAGGTTGTGTCGACAGCGCGTTTCGGTTGCCTGGAATTGAGCAAAACGGGACAAATGATTGCTTATAGGTTTGCATTTCTTCGAGGCCTTTGAATTGTAGACAATGCGTGGGCACGAATCGGTTGCTGGGAATTGAGGTTTTGGAGGCAAAGCGTTGCAGAGAATTGAAGCATTTTTTGCAAAATGCGCTGAAACTAAACGACTTTCTGGCTTAAAGTATTGAAAACGTGTGAGTTATTTCGGTTTTGTTTGCTGTGCGAACGCGGTTTGGAATGCGGTCATTCGGTCGCTCCGCTTTGGCAGACTAGGGATGGACAGCACGTTAAGTGTCACAATCGCTGAAAACCGGGCTGGCAGGCTGCGGCTATACTCACGCCATGATTCCAATTGGGTCGCACCCGGCGTGGCACCCGGTGTTTGAAACGCTGGCTTACGCGGCAGGGTACGCGGTGTTTCGTCGGCTGCGCGGGCGGCAGGGAGACATGCTGGGCGAGCCGCAACGGTGGACGGTGCTGGCGGCGGCGGCCGTGGGGGCGCTGGTGGGAAGCAGGCTGCTGGGGTTGGTGGAGCAGTGCCCCACTGTGGCGGCGGCGTGGCGCGATGGGCGGTTGCTGGCGCTGTTTTTCTCGCCGGGCGGGAAGACTATTGTGGGCGGGCTGCTGGGTGGGTGGCTGGGCGTTGAGATTGCGAAGCGGGTGAGCGGTATCCGGCGGCGGACGGGGGACCTGTTTGCGCTGCCGCTATGCGTGGGGATTGCGGTGGGGCGCGTGGGGTGCCTGGTGGCGGGGCTGGCGGACGATACGTATGGGAAGCCAACGGGGCTGCCGTGGGCCGTGGACCTGGGAGACGGGATTGGCCGGCATCCGGTGCAGGTGTACGAGATTCTGTTTCTGATGTTATTGGGATTGGTTTTAAGTACCAAGGCCAAGTTACCCGAAGGGGCGCGGTTCAGGATCTTTCTGGGGAGTTACCTGGGGTGGAGGGTGGCTATCGATTTCTTGAAGCCGCAACCGCTGATGGACGGGTTGAATTTGATTCAGTGGAGCTGTTTGGCGGGGATTGTTTTGCTGGTGCTGGATGAGGTTGTTGCGCGGAGGAGAGTGCGTGAAGCTGTTCGGGCGTGAGGTGGAAGGATTTCCGAAGGCGCTTGTGGTGCTGGCGGCGGTGCTGCTTGTGTCGTCGGGGCTGTGCGGGTTGCAATGGGCTATTTCCATGGGAAGTCAGCGGGACGCATCAGGGCTGATTCCGCTTGGCATTTTGGAACTCGTTGCAATATTTGTGTCGGCAGCAGGCATTGTCGTCGTGCTCCTGCTCTGGGCTGTGTCGGCTGTCTATGCGCGATTCGGAAAGACGCCTAAAAATGAAGTGCAGAAACTGTTTGACGGCGGCGACGAAACGAAGCATGACGACGAGCTTTAGACTCAGGACCAGGAAAGGAGCGCATGAAGGACCGACTGGTTGATCGATTGCCGTTTGCCAGGATCGTTACGGTGCTGGCGGTGGCGTTTGGCGTGGCATTGGGGTTGTGCGGGCTGAACCTGGCGCTGTCGACGGGCGGGGTTTTCAGGAACGCTGGACAAGTGGGTTCTTCCATCCTGGTTGGGAGCGGGATGATCGAAATTGCTGTGATGGTGCTCTCGGGATTTGGACTGGTGCTGACGGTTGTGGTGTGGGTTGTGGCGTCGGCGGTGAGCCAGGCTGGTGGGAACGGATCGGAGCCGCAGCGGCTGTTTGAGGATGAGAAGGATGAGGACAAGAAGAGTTAGGCCGGGTGCGGCGACGAAGGGATTCTGTTAAGTATGCAGGGATGGTGGAAACGAAGCAGCGGCTATGCCAAGACGGTTGCGGTGCTGGCGGTGGCCCTGGGTATAGGTTTCGGGCTGTGCGGGCTGGACGCGGCTTTGCTGGCGAGCCTTCGCAACCCCAATGACGAATTTGGCCCCAATAGCTTTGTTGGCGCGGTCGGGGCGTTTGTTGTGCTGCTGTCGGGAGCGGGTCTTGGGGTTACCGTTCTGGTGTGGGTGGTGGCGTCGGTGGTGGGCGGGGCTGGCGAGAAAGACTCGAACGCGCAGCAATTGTCTGAAGACAAGGACGATGAAGAGAAGTTGAGTTAGGCCAGGTGCGGCACCGAAAGGACTCCGATAAACATGGAGGGATGGTGGAAGCGAAGAAGCGGTGATGCCAAGACGGCTGCGGTGCTGGCCATTTTGCTGGTTTTGCAAGTCGGTTTGTGCGCCGTTTTTCCTTTCAATGAAGAGTTCGGGCGAAGCGTGGTCCAGGGAATCATTTTTCTCGTCACGCTCGCGTCATTGATTGGGGTTCTTGTGGTGTGGTTGCTGAAAGCGCTGTTTCGATAAGGAAGAGATAAACATGCGAGGTTCCGATGACTGAGAAATTGCGGCCGTATCTGTTCTATGACGTGGCGATCTCGATCTGCTCGACTTGTTACAAGCGGGTGGACGCGAAGATTGTGTTTGAGGATGGCAAGGTTTGGATGCTGAAGCGGTGCCCGCAGCATGGGCACGAGCGGGTGCTGGTGGCCGACGATGTGGAGTACTACCGGCGCGCGCGCGAAGTGTTTATCAAGACTCCTGAGCAACCGATGGTGTATAACACACCGGTTAAATACGGATGTCCGTATGACTGCGGGTTGTGCCCGGACCATGAGCAGCACAGCTGCCTGACGCTGGTGGAGATTTGCGATGCCTGCAATTTGACGTGTCCGATTTGCTATGCGGGGAGCGGACAGCACAGGACCGAGTACCGCACGCTGGATCAGATTGCGGCGATGCTGGATTGCGTGGTGCGCAACGAGAAGAACCCGGACGTGGTGCAGATTTCAGGCGGCGAGCCGACGCTGCATCCGGATTTCTTTCGCGTGCTGGAGATGTGCAAGGAGCGGCCCATACGGCACCTGATGGTGAATACGAATGGGATCCGTATTGCGCAAGACGAGGAGTATGCGAAGCGGCTGGCGGAGTTTATGCCGCAGTTTGAAATTTATTTGCAATTCGACTCACTGCAGCGCGAGCCTTTGATGCAACTGCGGGGGGCGGACCTGCGCGGGATTCGCGAGAAGGCGCTGGAGAGGCTGAACAGGCTGGGGATTTCAACAACGCTGGTGGTGACGGTGGAGCGCGGGGTGAACGACGGCGAGCTGGGCGCGATTGTGGATTTTGCGTTGAAGCAGCCGGCGGTGCGGGGGGTTACATTTCAACCCGTCCAGCAGGCGGGGAGGGTTCTCGGATTTGAATCGAAGCAACACAGGCTTACGCTGACAGAGGTAAGGCGAAGGATTCTGGAACAGACGGATGTGTTTCGGCCGGAGGATTTGATTCCGGTGCCGTGCCATCCGGATGCGCTGGCGATGGCGTATGCGCTGAAGATGGGCGGGAAGACGGTTCCGCTGACGGGGATGATACCGCCGGAGGTGCTGATTGACGGGGCGAAGAACACGATCATCTATGAGCAGGAGACTGGGCTGAGGGAACATATTTTCAAGCTGTTTGCGACCAATCACTCGCCAAGCTCGCAGGCCAAGACGCTGAAGGAGCTGCTGTGCTGCCTGCCGAAGGTGCTGATGCCGAAGGAACTGGGATACAAGAATCTGTTTCGCGTGCTGATTGTGCAGTTCATTGACGCGGAGGCGTTTGACGTGCGCAGCGTGAAGAAGAGTTGCATTCATATCGCGCACCCGGATGGGAAACGGCTGATTCCGTTCGACACGTTCAATATGTTTTATCGCGGAGAGCTGGAGACGACGCGGCTGGCGGGGTTGAGACGGGAAGAGATGGCGGCGGTGTGAAGGGGATGGAGAGTTGTGGAATCCCAGGTCCTCCGCGGCGGCAGACGGGACCTGGGGCATCCGGATTTGTGGATTGCGTCAGCCGGTGTAGCCGCCGGAGGCGTAGACGGTTTGACCGCTGAGCCAGCCGGAATCGTCGGAGGCGAGGAAGGCGGCGATGGAGGCAATGTCCTGGGGTTGGCCGATTCGGCCGAGCGGGGTTGAAGCGGCCGCTTGCTTTTCGAAGTCGCCGCCGATGAAGCCTGCTTCGTGGGTGCCCTCAGTTTCGATCATTCCGGGATTGAGGGCGTTGACACGGATCTTCCTGGGGCCAAGCTCCTTGGACAGCGAGCCGGTGATGGTGTTAACCGCGCCTTTGGTGGCGCTGTAGACGGCGGCGTTGGCGAATCCGGATGCAACGACCGAGCCGATGTTGATGATGCTGCCGCCGGCGGAGTTGAAGCGCGCGACCGCAGCCTGCGTGACGAGCAGAAGACCGAGTACGTTGGTATTGAACTGCTTGTGGAAGTGCTCGGGCGTGACCTGCTCGAGGGGACTGAACTCGAAGATGCCGGCGTTGTTGACGAGCACGTCAATGGGGCCGAGTTGAGTGGCAACGTCGTCAACAAGGGGCGCGACGCTGGCAGGATCGGCCACGTTGGCCTGGACCGCGATGGCCTTGCCGCCGGCGGCCTTGATTTCGGCGACTATTTTTTCCGCAGCAGCCTTGCTGCCGGAGTAGTTGACTGCGACGGAGGCGCCGCGCGACGCCAGCTCGAGGGCGATGGCAGCGCCGATGCCCTTGGATGCGCCGGTAACCAGCGCGACTTTTCCTTGAAGACTGCTCATTGTTGGTGCTCCTTGTACGAGACGTTATCGCTTCGACATTTCGACAACTATCGAATTGATGGAGCAGCGAAGGAGAAGGATTCAGAAGGATTGTGGAAATCCAGTTTCAGGGAGGGGTCAGCCAGGCCCGCAGGAGGGGCTTTGGAGGGCGGCGAGCGAGTCGGCGAGGGTTTGCATGACGCCGGGGCGGAGGGTGAGGAAATGGAATTTTCCCTGGCGTTCAATGTGGATGAGGCCGGCGGACTCGAGTTCCTTGATGTGGTGAGAGAGGGTAGCGGCGGAGATGGGAAGAGCCCGGCGGGCTTGCGTACAGCCGAGGGGACAGCGGGCCCTGGCGATGCGCTCAAGCAGTTCGAAGCGGCGCGGGTCGGCGAGGGCTTTGAGGATGGCGGCGCGGCGGGCGCGGGTGAGGCGGGCGGGTTTGGCGGGGGACGTTGCGGAGGGTTTGTCTAGCACTGTCGCGGTCATTGTGTTGCTCCACGTGTTAGATGCTATGGTAGCGTGGTTTGATTGCGGGGCTAAGTTCTCGCCGTGCAGGCTTCAAACTCGAGAGATATGGCGCCCAGGTTCCTACAAGATCAAGCGGGTAGGAGGGGGAGTCTTTCTGCGGCAATCTAACTGGAAAGATAGCGGGTTGGCGTCATGCCGAGTTGGCTCCGGAACATTGCGATAAAAGCGCTGGTGGAGTTATAGCCTGACTCCAAGGCCGCGTTGGTGACCGATTCGCCGGCCGCAAGGTGCTGCATTGCGCTGATCAGGCGCAGACGCTGCCGCCATTTACTGAAGGACATTCCTGTTTCTTCGACGAAGAGGCGTTGCATGGTGCGTTTGCTGGCGCCACATGCGGCGCACAAATCACTCAAGGGGCGCTGGTCGCTGGGGTTGGCGGATAGCTTTTGCGCCAGCTTTCGTGCGCGCGGATCGATGGGATGGGGTAGCTGAACAGGAATGGACTCAAACCCCTTCAACTGATCCACAATCATCTCGATCATGTGCCGTTCCGTGGGGATTTTCCTGCGCAGTCTGGAGAAGGTACAGGCATGAAGGATGAGTTCTTTGAGCAGGGAGGAGATATTGATGACGAGGCATCTTCGAGGAAGGGACTTGCACAATCCCGGGAGGAAATAGAGGGTCCTCATTGATACGCGGCCCGACATTTTGACTCCGTGAATGGTCTCGGCGGGAATCCAAACGGCGCGCAGTGGCGGAACGACCCAGACGCCTTGATTGGTATCCAGAGTCATTACGCCATCGGCGGCAAAGAGCAACTGGTCCTCGGGATGAGAGTGGCGCCTGATGACGTGTCCGTGCTTGAGACTCCATGAGCCGCCGGCAATTTCTGCCAGGCGACGGCCCTTTTGGTCAAAAAGAAAGAGTTGGCGCGTTTGCGACATTATTTGTCACGATAGCGAAAGCATGCGCCGCGTACAACTGTTATTTGTGAGTTGAGGTGGAGGCGGCATGTTGAGTTTGGGGAAACTGGTTGGATTTGTTGCAACGACGGACTACGAGAAGGCGCGAGCGTTTTACGAGGGCAAGCTCGGACTTGAATTTGTGAGCCTTGATCAATTCGCACTGGTGATGCGCACAGGCGAGCACAAGATTCGGATCGCAAAGGTGTCTAATTTTCAACCGCTACAAGGCACCGTGCTGGGATGGGAGGTCGACGATGTGGAGGCAGTGGTTCTATGGCTTCGGGATCGAGGTGTGGCGACGGAAAAATACCCCTTTGTCGCCGACCAGGAGTTGGGGATCTGGGTGGCTCCGTCGGGTGATAAGGTGGCGTGGTTCAAGGATCCTGACGGCAATGTTCTGTCTTTGAGCCGTCACGCATGAACGGCGGATAGGAATGCGCGCACTTGGAGTTCAGGTCTCCGCCGCATGGGCCATCCAGAGGGTAGCCGCCAATCCGTGGAGAAGCCGGGACCCGAGACACCCGGCGATTCTTTTCAGGAGAGCGCGCTCAGGCTGCGGCGGAGTTGGTCGGGACGGCCGCCTGGGACCAGGTGCTCGACCTCATCGTGGGTGCGTTGCCACGCGGGAAGCGCGCGGGCAAGCAGGTTGCGGCCTCGCCTGGTGAGTTTCAGGATGCGGCTTCGCCGATCGGATGGGTCTGGAGATACCTCGACCAACCCGCGGCGCTCGAGCGGCTTCAAAGCGGCAGTTAACGTGGTGCGGTCCATGGCGAGCAGAGAGGCCACGGGCGCCATGGCAGGCGGCTGAGGACGGTTGAGAGACATCAGGAGGGAGAACTGGCCATTGGTGAGGGCGAAAGGGCGCAGGGCCTCGTCAAATCGGCGCCCCAGAGTGCGCGCGGCGCGTTGTACATGAAGGCATAGACAGCAATCGCGAACGAGGAGGGTGGTTTTGTACGGAAGCAAATTGGAGCTTGACACGAAACGAGATTAGTTGATATCAACGTATTTGTCAATTGTGGTTTTCCAAGGGACCCACGTTGGATCGCAGGGTGCGAGGAGTTGGGCGCTGAGTCCCGAACAAAATGCTGTTGACTCTTCGAAGGCACTTGGGTAGATTAATCGGTAACCGGACGGCTACGCGTTTTGGCGATCGGTTTTCGCGGCAATCACAGCACTTCCCCCGGGCAGGAAACGAACGAGCCGAACAATTCAACTGGCCAACTGGAGGTCCGCAATGTCCTTCTTTCACGATTTGAAGATAGCTATCCGTTCGTTGGCGCGGGTGCGTGCGCTGTGGATCACGGTGGCTCTTACGCTGGCGTTGGGTATTGGCGCCAATGCCGCGATTTTCAGCGTGGTTCGTGCGGTGCTGCTGCGTCCGCTGGCGAATCGCGACGAAGATCGCCTGCTTTATCTGCGCCAGAGCGCGCCGGGGATCGGCGCGGCGAACGCGACGTTTTCGGTGCCCGAGATTGCGGACATAGGTGGCGGGCTGAAGTCGATCAAGGAGCTGGGCACGTTTTCAGAGATCGACTTCACGATTGTGGGTCTGGGGACGCCACGGGAGGTTCCCGCAGGCGTGGTGGATGGGAATTACTTTGAGGTGATGGGATTGAAGCCGGTGCTGGGGCGGTTGCTGACTCCCGCGGACGATGGACAGAATGCTGCGGGCGCCATGGTGCTGACGTATCACTTCTGGAGGACGCAGCTGCATTCCGATCCCAGCGTGATTGGAAAGACGGTGCGGCTTGAGAGCTTTGCCGGCGCGCGATCGGCGACTGTGGTTGGGGTTCTGGAACCGTCGGTGCCTTATCCAGTGGCTACGGAGATTATTGCCAACGTAGTGACCAGCCCGCATCACCTATCGGCCACGATGGTGACGGGGCGCGAACATCGGATGACGGAAGTGTTTGCGCGGCTGGCCCCGGGGGCGACGGTGGATGCTGCGCGTGCGGAATTGGATACCGTATATGGCGCCATGGTGGCGGCACACCCGGAGGTGTATAAGCCGGAGGACCACTACAGGATCGATGTAACGCGGATGCACGACCAGATCAATGCGCGCGCCAACACGATTTTGTGGATCCTGTTTGCGGCGTCGGGGTTGCTGTTTGTGATTGCGAGCTCGAATGTCGCCAACCTGGTGCTGGCGCGCACGGTGCGCCGCGAGCCGGAGCTGGCGGTGAGGGCGGCGCTTGGGGCGAGCACTGCGGTGCTGCGCCGTTCGTTGCTGGCGGAGAGCCTGGTGTTGTGCGGGAGCGGGGCGGTGGCGGCTGTACTCCTCGCGGTGCCGATGGTGAAAGTGCTGGGCAAGTACGCGTCGCGCTTTTCAGTGCGCGCCAACGACCTGACGCTGGATTTCAGCCTGGTGTGGTTTGGGATTGCGCTGGCGTTGATTGCGGCGGTGTTCCTGGCGTTTATTCCGCGGCTTCCGTCAGCGAATGCGCCGCAAGGCGGGCTGACGGGGAGAGGAACGCGCGTGGCGGGCGGGAGCAGCCGGCGTCTTCGCGTGTTTGCGGTTACGCAGATCGCGGCTTCGTTCCTGCTGCTGGCGGGGGCGTGCGTGTTGATGAAGACTCTGTTTGTGCTGGAGCAGACGCGGCCACCGTTCGATGCTGTCAACGTGCTGGCGCTGAATTTGCCGGTGATGTCGTACGGGAAGACACCGCTGCAGGTGCAGGAATTTTATCGAGACGTGAAAAACCGGGTTGCCGCACTGCCGGGCGTGGAGCATGTGGCTACCGGTTTCAGCGTTCCGTGGCGCGACGAGCAGGGACTGAACATCAGCTTTACTTTCGCCGCGCAAGGCGCGAGACGGGCGGATGGGCAGGATTTCAGGGCGAAGTTCAGGTCCGTATCACCGGGATTCTTCGATACATTCGGAGTCCCGATTCAAACTGGACGCGACTTTAACGATGGCGATAAGGACGGCTCGGAACGCGTGGTGATCATCAGCCAGAGTCTTGCGAATCTGCTCTATCCGGGGCAGAACGCGCTGAATCGCCAACTGACGTGGACGGACGGGGTGATGAAGTTTATCGGAATAAGTCTTGAGCCACGGAGGATTATTGCGGTGGTTCCTGACTTCGACGATGAGAATATTATTCCGTCGCCGGCGATGACGATCTACCAGCCGGTGGCTCAGGAAGGTTGGAGCGGGCGGCTGTTTGTGCGGGCGCATCAGGATGCGTACGCGCTGGTTCCGGCCATATCGCAAGCGATTCACCAGATTTCGGCCGACCAGCCCGTGGAAAAGGCCAGCACGCTGGGAGATATTCGGGCAGAGGTGCTGACGCCGGACAAGCTGAACGCGATTGTATTTGGCGGATTCGCGGCCGTGGCGTTGCTGATCTCCGTGGTGGGCGTGGCGGGCGTTCTTGCATTCTCAGTGAGCGGACGCACGCGCGAATTTGGAATTCGAATGGCTTTGGGCGCTTTGCCGCGCAACATCCTGACCATTGTTCTGGCGGAGGGCGTGGTGATGGCAAGCATTGGAGTGGGCGCGGGCGTGGTGGTGGGCTTTGCGCTGGCCCGCGTGATCAGCAAATACGTGGCTGATATTCATCAGCCAGGCCCACTGGCATTTGTGGCGTCCGCGGCGGTGATTCTGGGTGCAGCGGTGATTGCTTCGGCTGTGCCCGCAGCGCGTGCGGCACGAGTGAACGCGGTGGAAGCGCTGCGCTCAGAGTAAGGCAGCTTGTGGGAATGGCGTGGGCGGCGCGATGGGGGACGTGAATGCCGTCCAACTATTGATTGCGATGGTGGCGCGGTATTTGCGGCCCAAAATTACTGAGAATCTTCCGAGAGCGGGGCAAATCGGGGTATGGAGTTTATTGAAGATTATATAGAGCGATTCGTTGAGCGAATGATGCCATTTGCTTCGTTGAAAAACATTCCCTGCGGGCAGTGCGCCCCGGCCGGGTGTAATTGTTGGCAAAAGACAGGGATCAGGGAACAGCGGTCAGTGAGTACGAAGCCGTAGAGATGTATCGGCGAGCGAGAATGGACGGACAGGCCGGTGTCCTAGATTCTCCAGACAGCTCTCCTGATGCCCATCATGCAAATTGCGGTATTATGATGCCGGAAATAGGCGAGTGAGCGCTGTGTAATTGAATTTCCGAGCTCAAGGATGGGAGGAAACATGGGAACCGGACCGAACGGACCGAACAATTGCGGGCAGGTCGCTGGAACCTTCGAGATACCTGCGATATCTGGGAGATATGATGTCGGCGGGCAACAGTACATTTACACCTATGTGGACCGACCCGTGGTCGACCCGACGGTCGTGCCGATTGCTGCTGCGCGGATATCCAATGTTCTGACCGCCCTGGTTGATATATTGCCCAACCTGACACCCGCGCAGCTTTCCGCTCTTTACACGGCTTCGGGTTGGGGTGATCCAGGAACTCTCAAGCTCTTTCTCGAGATGTCGCAGGCGTATCTCTCCGGGCTGCAAACGCGCAACCAGTTCATCCTGGATTCGCTGGGTGTGATTCTGAGCTCATCGCTTTAAGCACTTCGACAGTCGGCTCGCCTTCCGTATTCGTGCGTAGAGCGGGTCCTATTTTCGCTGTACGTCAAGAGCGGATCCGGCGGCTTGGCTTTCGTTGGACTCGGGGGAGAAATCGGCGTTTACTGGTGCTTATCCGGTCTTCGACGCATAACCTAAGCTCAGTGGGTGATTTGCCCTGAAGCCATAAGGGCAGGCATTTGTTTGTTCGCTTGTGAACACTCGGTCTCAGCTCCGGACAGGGCGTTTGCCATCCTGGCAGCCTAAGTTTCGTGTTTTCATGATGCATGCCCTGGCCCGTCAATTGCTCAGTCAAAGACCTGGAACCATTTCGTCTCACAGCGCTTGCACATGAGGAATTATGACGTCTGACTTCCTGCACGCATTGCATCATTTGCGCAAATGGCCTGGATTCATCTTGACTGCCGTGCTGACGCTGGCGCTGTGCACTGCGACGATTGGCCTGAGTGGGCAGGAGAGCAAGACTCCGGCACAAGTGGAGTCGGCCCATGTCGCGGGCGTCGTCACCGGAGTGAAGATCGAGCCCGACCACTTGACTCTGACGCCCGGCGAGAGCAGGCAATTTACCGCAACCGTCGCAGGATTGGGAAGTTTC
>Ga0302319_10003259_pt1 | contig 34206 bp, 30 predicted proteins | sample Bog_T0_2_FD_203319 | JGI IMG/M metagenome (GOLD analysis project Ga0302319, IMG submission 203319) | Peat permafrost microbial communities from Stordalen Mire near Abisko, Sweden - Bog_T0_2 | ecosystem: Environmental > Terrestrial > Soil > Wetlands > Peat | place: Sweden: Abisko, Stordalen Mire...
TCGCCCGGATCAAGGAGTACATCCGATCCGGCGACGTCTACCAGGTGAACCTGAGCCAGCGTTTCGAGGCCGCGCTGGATTGCCATCCCTATGCGCTCTACCGGCGGCTCCGTCGGCTCAGCCCCGCGCCCTTCGCCAGTTATCTCAATTGCGGCGCCTTCCAGGTCGCCGGCAGCTCGCCCGAGCGCTTCCTGCGCCTGCGGGGCGATCGGATCGAGACGCGCCCGATCAAGGGGACCCGCCCCCGGGGCCGCGACGCCGCCGAGGACGCGCGGCTCGGCGCCGAGCTGCTGGCCAGCGAGAAGGACCGCGCCGAACTCCTGATGATCGTCGACCTGGAGCGCAACGACCTCGGGCGCGTCTGCGCCGCGGGCTCGATCCAGGTGGACGAGATCTTCCGCCTCGAAACCCACCCCACGGTCCACCATCTCGTCGCCGTGGTCTCCGGGCGGCTTCGCTCCCGCGGCGACGTCCTTGACTGCATCCGGGCCATGTTTCCGGGGGGCTCGATCACCGGCGCCCCCAAGATTCGCGCCATGCAGATCATCGACGAGCTCGAGCCCTGCCGGCGCCACCTCTACACCGGCGCGGTCGGCTATCTGGGCTTCGACGGAAATTGCGACCTGAATATCGCGATCCGCACGATTTGCTGCGTCGGCGGCCGCGCCTATTATCACGCCGGGGGCGGCATCGTCTGGGACTCCATGCCCGGCGATGAATATCAGGAAACCCTGGACAAAGCCCGCGCCATGCGCGAAGCCGTTACTGATCGCAGAACCATTTGAACAGGGAGGTCGGGAAGATCGGGAAGCCGACCCATCCCGGCATGCGCCCTTCCCGATCTTCCCGCTCTTCCTGTTCAATTTGTATGATCTCCAAGCTACAGACCTACGTCCTGCTCAACGGCCGCCTGACCCGGGCCCGGGCGGCAAGGATATCGCCGCTCGGCGAGGGCTTCATGTTCGGTCGGGGCCTGTTCGAGACCATCAAGGTGCGGGACGGCCGCCCGGTGTTCTTCCGCGAACACGCCGCCAGGCTCCGCCGCAGCGCCGCCGCCCTGCAGCTGGTTCTGGGGGCGTCAACCCGCGGGCTCGCCCGGCGCTGCGCCCGGCTGATCGCCGCCAACGGCACGCGGGACGGGAGCCTGAAAATCGTGGCCTTCGATGACACCGAAGGTCCGGGCGAGCTGATCCTGACCCGGGAGGGGACGTACGCCCCCGAGGTTTACGCGCGCGGGTTCCGGCTGGCCACCGCCCCGGACCGCCACCGGCCGGTCGCGGGCTTCAAGACGCTCAACTACCTCGGCAACAGCGTCGCGCGGCGCCGGGCGCTGGCGGCCGGATTTGACGAGGCTCTGTTCATCGACCCCTCCGGCCTGGTCCTGGAAGGCGCGGGCAGCAACATGTTCGCCGTCGCGGGCGGCCGGGTGATCACCCCGCCATTGACCGAAGGCATCCTGCCCGGCGTCGCCCGGGCCGCCGTGCTTCGCCTTATCCCCCAGGCGTTGCGCCTGATGCCCCACCCCCTGACTCTCAAGCGCCTGCTCGAGGCCGACGAGGTGTTCGTGACCAACGCCCTGCTCGGCGTTATGCCGGTGTCCCGGATCGACCGGCAGCAGTTCGACCTGGGACGAAATCCCGTCACCCGGGCGCTGGCGCAGGCCTACCGGGCGGCGGAGCTGCGCTCGGCGAGCCAACGCGTGGCCCGGGCCGCCAGGAAGTCGATCGCGGGTGCCTGATCGTTCAGGCAGGGGATTTGGTGGAACGACGTCCCGCCGGCATCCAGGAAGGTCTTCCGCCCCGCGATGGCAATCTCCTCCAGCGTTTCCAGGCAGTCGGTCACAAACGCCGGGCAGAGCACCAGCAGACGCTTCACCCCGGCCGCGGGCAGGCGCTGCAATTCCCGGTCGGTGAAGGGCTCGAGCCAGGGCTCGCCGACGAGGCGGGACTGAAACGACACCGAGTAGCCCCCGGACGCCAGGCCGGCGCGCCGCACGAAGGCGGCGGTGGTGGCGAAGATCTGCGCGCGGTAGCACGTGGCGTGGGCGGGCGAGGCGCGGGTGCAGCAGTCGGAAAACCGGGTGCAGTGGATCCCGGACGAATCGGCCTCGCGCATGTGGCGCGCCGGCAGGCCGTGATAGCTGAAAAGCACGTGGTCGTGGGGTTGGGCCAGGGCGGGCGCGGACACCGCATGCAGGGCCTCGATGTAGTCGGAGTCCGCAAAGAACGGCTGCACGCAGCTCACCTGCATCCCCGGCGCCTGCCGGGCGAGCTCCCGGTAGATCCGCGCCACGACCGTTTCCCAGGAGGACATCGCGTAATGCGGATACTGGGGGAAGACCAGCACCTCCCCGACCCCGTCGGCGGCCATTTGGGCGACCACGCTGGCGATGGATGGCTGGCCGTACCGCATCGCCAGATAAACCGTCGCCTCCGCCCCCAGGACTGCGGCGAGCTTTTCGCGGACGCTCCGCGAGGTCCGGACCAATGGAGAGCCGTCCTCCGTCCAGATTGTCGCATAGGCGCGGGCCGAGCGCTTCGGCCGGGTGCGCAGGATGATGCCCTCCAGCAGCAGCCAGCGCAGCGGCGGCGCCATGTCGAGCACGCGCTCGTCCCCGAGAAATTCGCGCAGGTACCGGCGGACGTCGGCGGGAGACGTCGAATCGGGCGAACCAAGGTTGGCGAGCAGGATCGCGCGTTTGGGCGTGATCATGCCGAGGCGCTGATCGCCTGCAGGTCCGCCCGGGCGGCCTCGTAGGTCGTATGATAGGCGAGCACCGCCGGGTCCGGAGTCCGTGCATTGACGCGGCACCATTCGAGGTAGAGGGCGGGCCACCAGTTCTCATGCCGGGTGAGCCCTTGCTCGAGGTAGCTGCGCCAGTCGATCATGACGCTCGACCAGCACTTGTCCCCGAAGTCGACCGCCTTGCGCGTGTCGCCGATCTCCTTCACATACCAGTCGCGGCCGATCCGCGCGTGCAGGACCTCGTCGGCCCAGTCGTAGTCCTGGACCATGGCCGAAAAGCGGTCGCCCGAGGCCACGCCGACCTCCCACTCGAAGCGCTTGCCGGTCTTGGGCATCAGGCCCTGCTCGATATAGTAAAGCACGGCGTGCCGCTCGAGGGGGCTCAGTTGGGTGTTGAGGGCCAGCGACCAGGTGGAATTGACCAGCACGTACTTTCCCCAGTCGATCCCCGCGCGCACGAACCCGACCTCGCCCATCATGGCATGGCGCGCCTCGTCCCAGAGCTGGCGGGTCATGTCCACCGTATAGTCCCATGGCTTGCCCACCGTCTCGGCCAGGATCGACGCCATCATCTCCGGCACGTCGATTTCCCGGAGCCGCTTGTAATACATCATGAGCGTCTTTGGCTCGAGCGGCATCTTCTCGTCGTAGAGGAACACTTCCGCGTGCACGCCCATGTTGTACGGGTCCGGGAAGCGCTCGTCGCGCCGCGGCTTCCGGGCAAAGACGTGCGGCCGGCCCGAGAACTGGCGCTCGGGCGCGCCCGATTCCACGGCCGCCGCCACGCCATCCAACCCGCCGGCCTGGGCGAGCAGCCGCCCGAGCAGTGCGACCCACGGGGCGAGCTCGGCGCGGTGCGCCGGGGTGACCAGCCGCGCCACGCACTGGGCGCCGTAGGTCTCCATCTCCTCCACCTCGATCAGGGCGAAGCGGCAAATGCGGCAGGAGGGATGATCCACCAGCCGGTTGGTCTCGGCCAGGTGCCGCGCCAGTGCGGCGCGCAGCGCCGGCACGGCGTGCTCGTAGATGCCGAGCACGAGCGCCGCCGTGTGCGGCGCGGCCAGGATCTCGTCGAAAAACACCTCGAGGGCCGCATCCGGGACGACATCCAGCCCCAGCGGCGGTTCGCGCATCTCCGCCACGCGCTGGCGCCACGCCGCCGCGTGTTCGACGCAGTAGTAGGCGTGCAGCGAAAAGCCCATCTTCAGCTCGTAGATGGGCTCGTCGGCGATGTGCTTGATGAAGATCTCGTGGAGGCGGCGGAACGCCCAGTGGTGGCGCTTGAGGCGCCGGACGCAGTCATCGATGGAAAGGCCGATCCGCATCGCTTCGTCCATGGTGGCGACGCCGGCGACCGGCGGCAGGTCGTGGTAGGGGCGATATTCTTCTGGCTTCATGTCCGGCACCCTAACGTTATAATTGGCTGACGGCAATTCCACAATCGCCGGCCCCGCCCCGCCCCACCCCATGAGCGTAAATCATATCGTCGTCGGCGCTTACTTTGTCTTCCTCGTCGTGCTCGGCGAAGCCTTCCGCCGATTCAACCGCAACCTGAGCGACTTCTTCCGCGCCGGCTGCAAGGGCTGCTGGTGGCTGATCGGGGCCACCGTGTTCATGTCGGACATCAGCTCCGGCAGCTTCGTGGCCAATGGCGGGCTGGCCTACGACGGGGGCTGGACCATCACGCTGGTCTATTTCGTCAACGTCCTCTGCTTCATCGTCAACGCCTTCGGGCTGGCCGGCTGGTTCCGGCAGCTCCGGGTCATCACCTACCCCGAGGCGATCCGGCAGCGCTTCGGCCACCGCCTCGAGCTGGCGTACTCGTATTTCTACATCCTGATGTACCTGCCCATCGCGGGCTTGCAACTCTGGTCGGTCGCGATCTTCACCCGGGGCATCTTCGGCTTCGACGTCGAGACCACCATCATCCTGGTCGGCGCCATCATGACGATCTACGCCTTTGTCGGCGGAAGCTGGGCGATCATGGCGGCGGATTTCGTGCAGGGCCTGATCCTTTTCTCGCTCACCATCCTGATCGCCGTCCTGTGCCTGATCAAGGTCGGCGGGATCGACGGCCTGTTCGGGCTGATCCGGTCCGAGCACCTGTCCCATCAATTCGCCGCCATCAAGGCGGCTTCGCCCCGGCCGGACGGCAAATTCGGCCCGGTCTGGCTCATCAGCGTCCTCCTCCTGCAGGTTTTCGCCAACAACGGCCTCTACTACGGCTCGACCCGCTTTTACTCAGCCAAGGACGGACGGACCGCGCGCCAGGCCTCCCTGCTCGTCGCCGCGCTCATGCTGGTCGGCGGCAGCATCTGGTTCATCCCTCCCATCGTGGGCCGGCTGCTCTATTCCCACCAGATCGAGCATATCCCCATCGCCAACCCGGCGGAGTCAGCCTTCGCGGTGACCAGCCTGAACCTGCTGCCCAACGGCCTGGCGGGGCTGATGCTGGTCGCGATCTTCTCCGTTTCGATGAGCTCGATCCAGGGCAACCTGAACACCAGCGCCGCGATCTTCGTGCGCAATGCCCTGCCCGGCCTGCGCCGCTTGCTCGGCCTGCCGCCCAAGGGGGGCGACGGCATGCTGGCGGGGCGCCTCTTCACGCTGGCGGCGGGCATCATCATCATCGCCTGCGGCCTCCGCTACGCCGGGCACTCGACCCGCGGTGTCTGGGAGGAGCTTTTCAAGTTCCACGCCTGGACCTCGCCAGCCCTCATGGCGCCGATGTTCCTCTGCCTGTTCATCCGCCGGATTCCCCGCTGGGGCCCGTTTGTCGCCATGGGGGCGGGACTGGCCGCCTCGGTGCCGCCGGAGTTCCTGGCCCACCCCTGGCATCCCCAGACCATCGTGGTCCTCGGGACCGGCGTCACCACCCTGGTGCTGCTGCTCTCGACGCTTGGTTGGCGGCGGGAACCGGAGACCTTCAAGCACCAGGTCAGCGAATTCTTCCGCCGCATGCGCACCCCGGTGGACTTCGCCGAGGAGGTCGGTCCCGAAAATGACCACATCCAGTTCAAGATCATCGGCTGGTTCGCGACGGGCCTGGGCTGCCTTTCCCTCTGCATCCTCCTCGCGCCGAATCCACCGGGCGCCCGCTGGGGCATCCTCTTTGTCTCCTGCTGCATCGGCGGAGTCGGGCTGGCGATGCTGCGGCTGGCGAAGCGGCACCGGCCGTCGCTGAAAAAGTAGCGCAGGCGTCCCGCCTGCAATCTTGACGACGGCAGGCCGGACGCCTGCGCTACTTTTTCAGCCAATTGGGAAGATTTGAGTTTTTCGGGGATCGGCGTTCAATGCCATCCATGCTGGCCATCCGGGTGCATGAGTGCGGCGGTCCTGAGAAACTGCAGCTGGACGACATTCCGCTGCCGGAACCCGGGGCGGGCGAAGTGCGCGTCCGCGTCGAGGCCGCGGGGGTGAACTTCCTCGATACCTATGAACGCAGCGGGCTTTACCCGATCCGGCTGCCGTTCACGCTCGGCAAGGAAGTGGCGGGCGTTGTGTCCGCGCTCGGCCCGGGCATCGCCGCGGTCGCGATCGGCGACCGGGTCGCCTCGGCGCGGGCCTTGGGTGGATACGCCGGCGAAGCCATCGTCCCAGTCGCGCAGCTGGTGCCCATCCCGGCCGGGATCCCGACTCCGCCGGCGGCGGCCCTCCTCCTCCAGGGGCTGACCGCCCATTACCTCGCCTGCGATACCTTCCCGCTGAAGCCCGGCGACACGGCGCTGGTGCACGCCGCGGCCGGCGGGGTCGGACTGCTGCTGGTCCAGATCGCCAAGCGCCGCGGCGCCCGGGTGCTGGCCGCCGCCGGCTCGGACGCCAAGGCCGCCCTCGCGCGGGCAGCCGGCGCAGACGAGACCATCGTGTACGACCACGAGAATTTCACCGCGGCCGCGCGACGCTTGACCGGCGGCCGGGGCGTGGACGTCGTCTACGACGGCGTCGGCCAGTTCACGTTCGAAGGCAGCCTCAGCAGCCTGCGGCCGCGCGGAATGCTGGTGTCGTATGGCAATGCCAGCGGGCCGGTGCCGCCCTTTTCGCCGCTCGTTCTATCCAAGAAGGGCTCGCTCTTTCTCACGCGGCCGACCCTCGGCGATTACACCTCGACGCCGGCCGAGCTCCGCTCCCGCGCCGGCGAACTGTTCCGCTGGGTGGCCGAGGGTTCACTGACGGTGCGCATCGGCGGCACCTTCCCGCTCGCGGCCGCCGCCGAGGCGCACCGCGCCCTGGAAAGCCGCCAGACCACCGGCAAGCTGCTGCTGCTGCCGGGGGCCTGACGGCCCCGATTTGGTGCGGAAGGTAGAAGCGGCCTGTTGCCGCTTCCCTCGGAAGGACGCGACATGGACGTCGCGTCTGCCCGGATTAGAAGCCGCGGCTCACGCCCGCCCCGAAGCCGAGGTCGTTGGGGCTGTATTGGTCGCCGTTGGCCTTGAGCGAGATGCTCCACTGCGGCGTCAGCCGGCAGGTCAGCTTCACCCCGTACACCCAGTCGCGGTCCGGATAGGAGGCGTGGGGAATTTCGTGGTTATAGAGGTACGGCTCCGCCTGGTAGGCCGTAAACGGCGCCAGGAACAGGTTCGGAAGCACTTCAAACTGCACCCCGCCGGTGAAGGAGTAGGCCAGCGACTTGCGCGCCACGTGATCGGCGTTCTGCCAGGCCCCGCCCGCGTCCGCGGTGAGGAAGGGAACGCCCCAGTTCTGCGCCACGTACTCGGTGAACCCGGCCTCCGCCTGATCGCGGTCGTCGTGGACCCCGAAAGCGCTGCCGGTCAGGTAGTCGTACGTGAGGTTCAGGTCGGTGCCCCAGGCGCCCTGGCGGACGAGCGACTGGTTGTAGACCAGCCCGTAGTCGTGCAGCACGTCCGGCGTGGCCACGGCCTCCTTCTGGAAGCCGAAGTCGGCCTCGAGGTAGTTGGTGCCGAGCAGCCCAGTGTCGGTGACTGCCGGCGGCGGGCTCGGTGGCGCCGCGGGTGTCGGGGAGTCCGCCGCGGACTGCGCCGAGGCGGAGACGGCCAGGCCGAGCGCGAGCCCGGCCAGGAGCTTGAAGGATCCAGCGATTATTTGGTTCGGTTTCATGGGATGCGATTTTCTCGGTTGCTTCCCGGGGAGGCTGGACTCCCCCCGTTCGCCCCGTTACGACCGCCGCCCGCGAAAAAGTTCCCATACTCTGTAGTGCTATTTTCATGACATAGTGCGGAACTTTTTCCGCAGCCGGACGTCGGCGCGCGTTCTCGAAGAAGTAGCGCAGGCGCCCCGACCGGGACGCCGCGTCTACCCTCAAGCCGATGCCGCCCTCAGCTCGCGGGCGGCAGCACGGGCCGGAAGGTGGTCTCGATCCGCTGCTCCGCCCGGTGGCGCTCGAGCGCGAGCTCGATCAGGCGCTCGATCAGCTGCGCGTAGGTCACGCCGGTCGCCTCCCACAACTTGGGATACATGCTGATCTTCGTGAAGCCGGGGATGGTGTTGATCTCATTCACGTAGATCCCGCCCGCCTCCGTCACAAAGAAATCGACCCGCGCCATGCCGGCGCACTCGAGCGCGAGGAAAGTCCGCACCGCCAGCGAGCGCACCCGCTCCGCCACCTCCGGGGCCAGCGCCGCGGGAATGCGCAGCGCCGCGCCATGCTCATCGAGATACTTGGCGGCGTAGGAATAGAATTCATGGCGCGGGGCGATCTCCCCCGCCACCGAAGCCTGCGGGTCGTCGTTGCCCAGCACCGCCACCTCCACCTCCCGGCCGCGGATGAACTCCTCGACCAGCAGCTTGCCGTCGTAGCGCAGCGCCTCGGCCCGGGCCGCCGCCCACTCCGCCGCGTTGCGCACCTTGCTCACGCCCACTGACGAGCCGGAGTTGGCCGGCTTGACGAAGAAGGGCGCGCCGAATTCGGCGGCGAGGGTTTCGAAGCTCGCCGCCCCCGCCGTCCGCGGCGTCAGGGTCACAAAGCGCGCGACCGGGATGCCCGCGTCGCGCAGCAGGCGCTTGGCCACGTCCTTGTCCATGCCCACCGCCGACCCCAGCACGCCGGCGCCGACAAAGGGGATGTTGGCCAGCTTGAGCAGGCCCTGGACGGTGCCGTCCTCGCCATAGGTCCCGTGCAGCAGCGGAATCACCACGTCGTAGGGCGGCGCCTCGCCCGGGACAAAGGCGAGCGCGCCGTCCGAGGCCCCGGCCGCGAGCTCCGCGGTCGGCGAGGTCGCGGCCTGCAGCCGCGCCATGTCGGCGGCCTGCCACCGGCCGGCCTTGTCGATCCCGATCAGCACGACGTCGAACTTCGACTTGTCGATCGCCTCATAAACGTTGCGCGCGGACTGGATGGAGACCTCGTGCTCCACCGATTTTCCGCCGAAGAGGATGCCGACGCGCTGCTTGGCCATGGCGGTCGCGATCTAGTGCTCCGGCGCAGGCGCGGGCGCCGCGGCCGCCGGGGCGGCGGGTTTCTTGCCCGCGATGCGCTCCACCAAGTAGAAGATAACCGGGATGAAAAAGATGGCGATCGCGCTGGCCGCGAGCATCCCGCCGATCACCGCCGTCCCCATCACCTTGCGCGCCACCGCGCCCGAGCCGCTGGCCACCCACAGCGGCACGCAGCCGAGGATGAAGGCGAAGGAGGTCATCAGGATGGGGCGCAGCCGGATCCGCGCCCCCTCGAGGGCCGCCTCGACCAGTGGAACGCCGTGCTCGAAGCGGGTCCGGGCGAATTCCACGATCAGGATCGCGTTCTTGGCCGCGAGCCCGATCAGCATGATGAGGCCGATCTGGGCGAAGACGTTGTTCTCCATGCCCCGGAGCGAGAGCGCCGCGTAGGCCCCGAAGACGGCGATGGGCACGCTGAGCAGGACGCTGAAGGGCAGCGACCAGCTCTCGTAGAGCGCCGCCAGGATGAGGAACACAAACAGCAGGGAGAGGCCGAAGATGGCTGCCGGCGGCACGCCCTCCTCCGCCTTCTTCTCCTGGTACGACATGTCCCTGTAATCATATCCCATTTCCCGGGGCATCGTCTGCTTGAAGACCTCCTCCAGCGCCCGCCGCGCCTGGTCCGAGCTGTACCCGGCCGCGGCCGAGGCGTTGATCTGCGCGCTGCGGTAGAGATTCTGGCGGATGGTGAACTCGGGGCCGAGCCGGTGCTCCACCGTGGTGAACGCCGTCAGGGGCACCATGGCGCCGGCATGGTTGCGGACGTAGAACTCGCCGAGCGAATTGGTGTCCTTGCGGTACTCCCCATCGGCCTCGACGTAGACCTGCCACTGGCGCCCGAAGCGGTTGAAGTAGTTGACGAAGATGCCGCCCATGTAGCACTGGAGGGTCCGGTAGACGTCGGCGATCGCCACACCCTGCTTGAGGACCTTGTCGCGGTCCACGGCGATGAAAACCTGGGGAATCGAGGGCAGGAAGGTCGTGGTCACCTGCCCGAGCTCGGGACGCTTGTGCGCCGCGTCGAGGAACTTGTTCACATTGTCCGCGAGGAAGGCGACATCCCGGCCCGCCCGGTCCTCCAGAATGAAGGTGACGCCGCCGGCCGTCCCCACGCCGGGAATCGCCGGCGGCGAAAAGGAGAAGGCCCGGCCATCCGGGATCTTGCCCAGCTCCCGGTTCAGGTGGGCCAGGATCGCCGCATATTTTTCCTCGGGCCGGGTCCGCTGCGACCATGGCTTGAAGGTGACGAAGAAAAACGAACTGTAGGTATTGTAGACCGTGCTGAGCAGGCTGAAGCCGATGACGTCGGTGTAGGTCTGCACCCCGGGCGTGTGCTTGAGCACGTCCTCGACCTCGCGGGCCGTCGCCGCCGTCCGCTGCAGGGACGAGGCGTTGGGCAGCTGCAGCGCGACGTAGACATAACCCTGGTCCTCATCGGGCAGGAAGGCGGAGTGCAGCCGGTGCCCGAACAGCGCGGCCCCGACCCCAAAGCCCACCAGCAGGATCACGCTGACGAAGCTCTTGTGAATCATGAAGCGGGAGATGCCCACATAGCGCTCGTTGCCGCGCTTGAACACGCGGTTGAACCAGCGAAAGAAGGCGCCGAGCGGCCCGCGGGCCTCCGTCCGGGGCTTGAGCAGCAGCGCGCACAGGGCGGGGCTGAGCGACAGCGCGTTGAACGCCGAGATCATCACCGAGATGGCGGTCGTGAGCGCAAACTGCTGGTAGAGGCGGCCGGTGATGCCCGGGATGAAGGCGGTGGGCACGAACACGGCGGCGAGGATGATCGCGATCGCCACCACGGGCCCGGCGACCTCCTCCATGGCCTTGAGCGCGGCGTCCCGCGGGCTCATCCCCTCGTCGATATGATGCTCCACCGCCTCGACCACGATGATCGCGTCGTCCACGACCAGGCCGATGGCCAGGACCAGGCCGAACAGGGAGAGGGTGTTGATCGAGAAGCCAAACGCCGGAAATAATGCGAACGTGCCGATCAGCGAGACCGGCACCGCCAGCATCGGGATCAGCGTCGCCCGCCAGCCCTGCAGGAAGATGAACACCACGATGATGACCAGGACCAGCGCCTGCCACAGCGTGTGGGAAATCTCGGTCAGCCCCTCCGACACCGCCCGGGTGGTGTCCAGGGCCACCTGGTAATCGAGATCCTCGGGAAAGCGCTGCTTGAGCTGCGCCATCGCCTTTTTCACCCCGTCGGCGCCATCCAGGGCGTTCGAGCCGGGAAGCTGGTAGATGGCGATGATGGCCGCGGCGCCTCCGTTCAGCCGGCCCATCACATTATAGACCTGCGCCCCCAGCTCGACCCGGGCCACGTCCTTGAGGCGGACCGCGGAGCCGTCGGGATTCTCGCGGATCACGATGTTGGCAAATTCCTCCGGGGAACTCAGCCGGCCCTGGGCCTGGACTGAATAGGTGAACTCCTGCCCGGGCGGCGACGGTTCCGCGCCGATCTGGCCCGAGGGGTTGACCGTGTTCTGGCTCTGGATGGCCGTGACGACATCGCTGACCGTCAGCCCGAGCTTGGCGAGCTGGTCCGGCTTGACCCAGTAGCGCATGGCGTACTGGCCGGCGCCGAAGACCGTCGCGCTGGCGATGCCCGGCACGCGGGTGAGCTGGTCGTTGATATTGATGTAGGCGTAATTGGCGAGAAAGGTGCTGTTGTAGGTCCCCTTCGGCGAATATAGCGCGACCAGCATCAGCGGCGCGGACAGCGACTTCTGCACCGTGACCCCGTAGGTCGTCACGTCGGCCGGGAGCTGGGGGCCGGCCTGGGTCACCCGCGCCTGGGAGAGGATCAGATCGGTGTTCGGGTCGGTGTTGATGTCGAAGTTGGCCACCAGCCGCAGCGAACCGTCGCTCCCGTTGATGGAGTACATGTAGTTCATGTTGTCCACCCCGCTCAGCTGCTGCTCGATCGGCGTCGCGACCGACTGCTCGACCGTGCGGGAGTCGGCGCCAACGAAGGTGGTCGTGATCCGCAGCTCGGGCGGCGCGATCTTCGGGAACTGGGCGATGGGCAGCCCGAGCAGGCTGACCAGTCCCACGATCACCGTGATGATCGCGATCACCATGGCGACAATGGGGCGACCGATGAAGAACTTGGACATGGCGGGCGGAGCTCAGGAATGGGGCGCCACCAGCACGCCCTCGCGCACCTTCTGGATCCCCTCCACCACCACGACGTCCCCCGGCTTGAGCCCGTCCTCGATGATCCAGGACGATCCCACCCGATCCCCCACCTTCACCGTCTGGAGATGGGCCTTGTTCTCGGAGTCGACCGTCACCACCTGGTAGGCGCCCTGCAATTCGTTCACCGCGCGCTGGGGCACCAGCAGGGCCCCGTGCTCGACGCGCACCACCGCGCGCACCCGCGCGTACTGGCCGGGCCGCAGCAGGTAATCCGGATTCGGGAACGACCCGGCGATCCGGAGCGTTCCGGTGCCCGCGTCGATTTCCCGGTCGACCGCGCAGATCCTGCCCTTGAGCGGATAGGTGCTCCCGTCCGTCAGCACCAGTTCCAGGACGATGCCGTCCGGGAACTGCGGCTGGCCGGGAACGTGCTTCTGGAAGTTGAGATACGCCTCCTCGCTGATGGGAAAGTAGACCTTGATCGGATCCACCGTCGAGACGGTCGTCAGCACGCCGGCGCCGGGCCCGACCAGGTCGCCGATTTGCGCGGTCGCGATCCCGGCGATCCCGTCGATCGGCGAGGTGATCCGGGTAAAATCCAAATTCAACTTCGCCTGCTCCAGCGCCGCCTGGTCGGCCCGTTGGGCCTGGTCGGCGTTGTCGTAGTCCTCCTGGGAGATCACCTGCTTCCCGATCAATTCCGTATCGCGCTTCAGGTCCAGCCCCGCCTTGGTGAAATTGGCCTCGACCTGGTCGTAGGCCGCCTGGAAGGGCCGCGGGTCGATCTGGAAGAGCAGGTCGCCTTTTTTTACCGTCGCGCCGTCGGCATAGGCCTGCCGCAGCAGATAGCCCGGCACCTGCGCCCGGATTTCCGCGTTCACCATCCCGTCGAGGGTCCCGATCCACTCCGCCTGGATCGGCTCGTCCTGCTGCACCACCGGGGTCACCTTGACGTCGGGCGGCGGCGGTGGCGGCGGGGCCGGCTGCTTGCAGCCGGCGAGAATCGCAAACACCAGCGTTGCCGAAGCCAGGCAGCCGCGACCGGAAAGGTGGTTCAATGACATGATTTATCCACGGGAAGTTGGGCCAATTTCGCTGAACTTGACGGACATAAGTCGAAGTTGGCAATATTGCAACGATGCGGACTTCCGTAGCCACCCCAGCCGACCGCGGCGCCCGCGTCGTGTTCTGCGCGGCCGCCTTGGTCGCCCTGGCCTTCGCCCTTTACACCAATCACCGGTGGGAGGACTACTATATCACCTTCCGCTCCAGCAAAAACCTTGCGACCGGGCACGGGCTGGTTTTTCAGGTGGGCGAGCGGGTCCATACCTTCACCTCCCCGCTGGGGGTGCTCCTGCCCGCCGGGGCGAGTTGGGTCACGGGCGGGCAGTCGGACGAGGCGGCCTTCTGGCTTTTCCGCTTCGTTTCGATCGCCGCCTTCGCCGGCGCCGTGGCACTGGTCTGGAAATCCGCGCGCGCCTGGGGCTGGACCACGGGGGCCTGCGTCCTGACGGCGGCCCTGGCGATGACCGACGCCAAGTGCGTCGATTTCACGGTCAACGGGATGGAGACCGGCATCCTCCTGTTCTTCCTCGCCCTGGCGGTTGCGGTGCTCGCGCGCGGACCGCGGGGCGCGGTCGGGTGGCTGGGCGCCGCCTGGGCCGGGCTGATGTGGACCCGCCCCGACAGCTGCATCACGATTGGGGCGGTGGCAGCCGGGATCTGGCTCTTTCCCTCCGCCCAGCGGGTCGCCCCCGACCGCCGGAAGCTCCTCCTCGCCTACCTCAGGTCGGGGCTGGTGTGCACCGGCCTTTACGCCCCGTGGCTGCTGTGGGCGTGGCGCTACTACGGATCATTCGTCCCCAATACCGTCATGGCGAAGGGACTGGGGCACCAGTTCCCCTCCGCGATCTCCCTGCTGGCCGACCTCGCCGGCCTGCCCTATCGGTCGTGGACCTACCACCGCTTTGGCAGCGCGGTGTTCATGCCGACCTACTTTGGCAGCGGCGGCTGGCCGGCCTGGAATGCCGTGGCCGCCGAAGTCCTCATCCTGGCGGTCGTCGCCGCCTGCTTCCTGCCGCGGGTGCGGGCCGAGGCGCGCGCCCTCTCCGTTGCGGCGATCGGCGTCCTGTTCTACGTGTCGAACACGGAGATGTATCCCTGGTATTTCCCCCCGGCCACGTTCCTCGCCATCCTGACGCTCGGCGGGCTCGGCGCCTCGGGCGCGGGCGCCTGGACGGGAAACCGCGCCCGCCGGCTGTGGCTGCTGCCCGGCGCGGCGGTCGTGCTCTTTTCCGCAACCCTGCTGGTGAAGAGCGCCGAGCAGATGAAGTGGCAGCAGGCGATCATCGAGGGCCAGCGCCAGGAGATCGGCCGGTGGCTGCGCGCGAACCGGCAGTCCCCGGACGACACCGTCTTCCTCGAGCCCCTGGGGTACATCGGCTATTACTCACAGCTCCGGATGCTGGATTACCCGGGCATGTCCTCGCCCGCGGTCCTGGCCGCGCGGCGGAAAGTCGGGGAAAACTGGGCGGACCTGATCGAGGTCCTGCAGCCGCAGTGGCTCGTGCTGCGCCCCAGCGAGGTCCTAGGCTACCGACTGAAGCACCAGGCATGGTTTCTCGATCACTACGCCTTCGCCGCCGTTTTCGACGTGCGCGACCGGATCAACGCGCTGCGCACCCTGCCGGGCTGGAACTACCTCGCGTTTGACGAGACCTTCCTGATCTATCACTTCACCCCGGCGCCGCCCGATCTCCCGGCGGGCTGAACCGGCAGCGCCATCACGTCGCCGTCGAAGGTGAGCTCGATCACGGTGTCGAGGGGCGAGACCGCCTCCGGCGGGACCTCGAGGGAGTATTCGCTCGCGGACACCTGCAGGCTCGGCGACCCGCCGCCCAGCACTTTGGCCCCGACGAGGCGAACGCCCGGCAGCGCGGGCAGCTGCACGGTGGACTGGCCCTTGAAGAGATGCACGTAGACCTGGTGGCCGCGCCGGGTCGAGACCAGGCCCTCCGCGGGCATATAGGGGCCGCCCCGGGTACCGTAGACGCTTTCGCCGTAGCGGCCGAGCCACTCACCCATCTCGTGCATCACCCGGACCTGGTCCGGTTCGATCGTGCCGTCCGGTCCCGGGCTGAGGTTGTAGAGGAAATTGCCGTTCCCCCCGATGCACTGGAGCAGCAGGCTCAGCGAGGCCTTGATGTCCTTGGCCCGGTCGGCCGCCCGCCACTCCCAGTTGTCGGTGATCGGGGCGCAGTTTTCCCACGGGGTCTCGGTGTAGGTGCCGATCTCCTGCTCGCGGGTCTCGAAGTCGCCGACCCGCTCGCCGAGCGGACGGGGGTGGGCGCGCGCCGGCCCGCGGTTGCCATTGTCCAGCCGGCTGTTCATCAGCACGTGCGGGTTCTTGCCGTGCAGGTAGGCGTAGACGTCGGTGCCAATCTGGGGGGTCCAGGCGTCGATCGCGCTCGACATGTCGAACCAGAGGATCTTCGACTGGTAGCGCTCGAGCAGTTCGGCGCACTGCGCCTTCAGGTATTCGACGTAGGGCTCGATGCCGCCCTGGATCGGCGGGTTGGGCTCCGGCTCCGGCGGATGGGGGACCCGCTTCCAGCCAAAGGCCAGCGAGTCGACCACCGAGTAGTAGGTGCCGAACAGGACGCCCTGGCGCTCGCATTCGTCGGCCAGCTCCCGCAGCACGTCGCGGCCAAACGGCGAGTGCATGATGTTGTAGTCATTCTGCCGGGTGTCCCAGAGCGAGAAGCCGTCGTGATGCTTCGTGACCATCACGAAGTAGCGCGCGCCCGACGCCTTGACCAGGGCGATCCAGTCGCGGGCGTTGAAATTGACCGGGTTGAACCGCAGGTAGAGCTGGTCGAATTCCTCGATCGGCGTGTCCCGGCCGCGGGACCAGCCAATCTCCTTCTGGGTCAGGGTAACCGGGCCCCAATGGACGAAAATTCCGAATCGCCGGTCCCGGAAATCGCGCAGCACCTCGCGATCGGTCTGCAGGTCGGGGCGCAGGGATCCTCCCCCTGCCATGGTCTTCTCGGTGGGCGCGCTCATGACAGATGGAAGACCTCGCGGGCATCGGCCCAGATCCCGCCCGCCTGGGCGGCCTCGGGCAGCGGCAGCTGGCAGGGATCGGTCTCCTGCCACCAGCGCCGGGTCTCGGGATCTGCGGCCATCGCCTTCATGTCCGCCCCCAGGTCTTCGCCCGTGTACTCGAAGTAGGAGAACAGGAAGAGCTTGCCGTCGATTTCACGCACATAGATGGAATAGTTCTGGATGTGGCACTGCTTGATCATCCGCACGATGCCCGGCCACGGGTGGGCGTGCAGCTGTTCGTAGTAAGCCGCCTTTTCCGGGCGGAGACCGGTGACCGAGGCAAAGCGCTGCGGGGGTTTGGGCAAGTCAATTTTCATGGATGGGGGCTTAAAGCAGATCGCAGCCGGCGCCGGGCTCCTGCGGGGTGCGGTAGACGCCGCCCGCGACCACCGCCGGATGGACGAATCGGTCGCGCAGGTGGGGAATGTGCTCGAGAAAGACCACCGGGTGGCCGACCGCGATGGCGTTGAAGAGGACCAGGTGCTGGTGCAGCTGCCCCATGTCGCCCACGTGGGGCACGACCGGCACCCCGAATTTCCGCGCCAGCAGGCTGACGGCGACGAATTCGCTGACGCCCGCGACCCGGAGCGCGTCGACCTGGACGAATCCCACGCAGCGCGCCTGGAGATAATTCTTGAAGACGACGCGGTTGGGGACGTGCTCGCCCAGCGCGAGGCGGACGGGCGCGAGGGTCTCCGCCAGGATCAGGTGCGCCCGCACGTCGTCGGGATGGGTGGGTTCCTCGATCCAATAGGGGTCGATCGACTGCAGGCGCCGGCCGATGCTCAGCGCCTGGGGCAGGTTCCACTGCTGGTTGGCGTCGAGCATCACCCGGACCGAGGGCCCGGCCGCGTCGCGCACAAGCTGGGCCCGCCGGACGTCCCGGTCCGGATCGGCCGCGCCCACCTTGAGCTTGAGGGCGGTGAACCCCGCCGCGACCGCGCGGCGGCAATTCTCCCGCACCTGCTCGTCCGGGTAGTTGAACCAGCCCACCGAGGTGTCGTATCCGGGATAACCCGAGGCGAGGACGCCCGTCCGTTCCGGGCGGGAGTCCGCAGCCGCGGCGAGCAGCGCCACGGCGTCCGCCGCCGTCAGCTCGTCCTCCAGATAGGACAGGTCCAGGGTCGCCGCGATCTCCCGGGGCGAAAGGTCGAGCAGCAGCTTCCACAGCGGCACCCCGCGGGTCTTGGCCCAGAGGTCCCAGCAGGCATTGGTCACCGCCGCCAGCGCGAGATGCACCACCCCCTTGTGCGGGCCCAGCCACCGGAATTGCTGCTCGTTGGCGAGCCGATTCTGGAGCGCGCCGAAATCAGCCATGACTTCCTCGATCCCCCGGCCCTGGAGCCCCCGGGCGAGGAATTCAGCCGCCGCGCAGACGAGCTGGTTCCCCTCGCCCAGCGTCAGGGTCAGGCCGACGCCCCGCCGGCCGGCCGCGTCGTCAAGCTGAACCACGGCGAAGGAATAAACGGGATCGCGATGGATCGCATCGCTGCCGTGGCCCTCGCCGAGGGGGAAGCGGGCGTCGCGCACGGAGACTCGCACGATCATGGGGCGGGGGGCGGACTAGCGCCGGTATCCGAGCTCGGCTCCGCCGCTCACATGCATGAGGTGCCCGGTGATGAAGCGGGCGCGGTCCGACAGCAGGAAGACGCACGCGTCGGCCACCACGTCCCCCTCCGGGCAGTAGCCGAGGGGATGGATGTCGTCCAGCATCTGGCTGACCAGGGAGGGGTCGGGCTGCTCCGCCGCCCACGTGCGCAGCATCGGCGTCCAGGCCCCAGCGGGGCAGACCGCGTTAACCCGGATCTGGTGCGGGGCGTAGTCGAGCGCCATGGATTTGGTGAGCGCATTCATTCCGCCCTTGGTTGCGGTGTAGGCGGCATGGATCGCCTGCCCGATGACACCGACCAGGCTCGAAGTGTTTAGGATGCAGCCCTTCGAGCTCTTCAGGGCCTTGAAGCCGTGGCGGGTGGTCAGGAGGATGCTCCGGAGATTGGTGTCCATCAGCGCGTCCCACTCCGCATCGGTGGTCGTGTCCAGGGGCTTCGACGGGCTGGCGACCCCGGCGTTGTTGTGGATCGCGTCGATTCGGCCGAAGGCCCGCAGCGTCGCCTCGATCGCGGCCCTGACGTCCTCATCCTTGGACACATCGCCGACCAGCCCGAGGTGGGGAGGTCCCAGCCTGGTCGCCGCCGTGGCGACCTCCTCCGCGGCGTTCGCCACGATTGCCACCCGGGCACCCTCGCGCGCGTAGGCCAGCGCGCATTCCCAGCCGATGCCGGTCGATCCCCCGGTCAAAAAGATGACCTTGTCCTGCAATAACATGCCCGTGGTTTGTCGCTTTTGCCGGCCGAGATCAATTTCCAATCCACCGCAGCATGGGCTTCCAGCCCATGTCATCCCCTCCACGGGCCGGAAGCCCGTGCCACGCCAAGCCAGCGCGTTGGGGACAACGCGCCCCACCGTCACGGAAGCTTCATCAGGTCCCCGTAGACGGCCACCGCCGACGCCAGTTGTTCCAGCGCGAGCCACTCGTCCTTAGTGTGCGCCTGGGCGAAGTTGCCCGGGCCGAGTACGATCGTCGGGGCTCCGGCCGCGGCATAATGGCTGGCATCCGTGACGTAGGGGGCGCCGCAGGGCGCGGGATCGACGCCGTGCCGGGACAGCACCGGAGCCAGCCAGGCGCGAAACCCATGGCTCAGCTCCTCGCTTAGGGCCGGCACCACGTTGAGGGAGTCGTGCTCCACCTCCAGCCCCGCGAGCGCCGCGTCGCGCTCGCGCAGAACCTGCTCGGGCGACTCGCCCGGCGCGGTCCGGCGGTCGTTTTCGATCTCGCAGTAGGCGGGGATGATGTTCACCGCCGTGCCGCCGCGAATCATATTGATGCTCGCCGCCGCGCGGCCCGTCAGCGGATGGGTGCGGGTCGCCAGGGGGATGAAGCGGCTCTCCAGCGCCGCGATCACCTTGAGCATCGCCGCGATCGCCGAGCGCCCCCGCGAGGGATCGGCCGAATGCGCGGCCACGCCGCGCGTGATCGTCTTCCAGCGCATCACGCCGTTGTGGGCCACGATGGGCCGGAGCGCCGTCGGCTCGCCCACAATGATGCCGCGCAGCTGCGGCAGGAATTTTGCCAGGTCGTCCCGGACAAAGGCCCGCGCCCCGGTCATGTAAACCTCCTCATCGGCGGCGAAGAGCAGCCCGACATTGCGCGGACGCACCGCGCCCGCCGCATAGCCGCACAGCGCCCAGAGGGCGGCGGCGCCCGAACCCTTCGTGTCGCAGGCGCCGCGGCTGTGCAGCCGTCCCCCCTCGATCTTGCCGGCGAACGGCCCGACGGTCATGCCCTCGACCCCCACCGTATCCAGGTGGCTCTCGAAGAGCAGCCACTCCCCGCCAGGCACGGGCGCGCAGGTCACGAGCAGGTTGTAGGCCGCGCCGTCGGCGCTCACCGGGCAGCGCCGGGTCGCGAGGCCCCAGCCCTGCGCCAACTTTTCCAGGTGCTCCGCCAGGGCCGCCTCGCCGCCGACCCTTCCCCCGAAATTCGTGTTCACGGTGTCAAAGGACACCATCTGCGCCAACAGCTCCTCGGGCGTGGCGGGCGTCTTCATCCCCGCGTCAGGCCAGCCAGCGATCGCGGTTGGCCGAGACAAAGGCGTCGTCCACGAGCTCGGGATAGGCCCGGGCCACCCGGGTGAGCTCCTCCGCCTGCCCGGGCGAAAGCACCTCGTGGGGATTGAGGCAGTTCACCGACGGCACCAGCCCCTGCCGCCGCAGGACCTCGAGGATGCCCGGGATGCAGCCGCGGAAACCGTTGGCCGCGTCGAACAGCGCCGCGTTCATGTCGGTCACCGCGATCGCCCGCTCCAGCCAGCGCGCCTCGAGCGTCGCCGCGCCGCGCGCCGCCTTGATCTCGTTGAGCAGCCTGACCGCGCCGTGCGTCCAGACCCCCCAGTGGCCGAGCAGGCCGCCGGCGATGCGGCGGGTGACCCGCCGCCCCTGGCGCTCGAAGGTGTAGGGCGTGAGCAGGTCGACCACGATCGTGTCGTCATTGCCGGTATAGAGCGCCAGATCCTCGCGGCCGGCTTCCGCCACTGCGCGCACGACGTCGATTGTCTGGTACCGGTTGAATGGCGCAATCTTGATCGCGATCGCATTCGGGATCTCGGCGAACCGGCGCCAAAACCCGTGGCCGACCAGCCGCCCGCCCGCCGCGGGCTGGAGATAAAAGCCCACGATCGGGATCGCCTCGGCCACCCGCGCGCAGTGCGCGACCAGCGCGTCCTCCGCGTCGTCCTTGAACGCCGCCAGGCTCACCAGCCCGGCCTGGTAGCCAAGGGAAACCGCCAATTCCGCCTCGCGCAGGGCCTGCTCGGTCCGGCCGCAGATGCCCGAGATCTTGATGAACGGGCGCGGGGCGCGGGCGAGCTCCTCGTCGATCGTCCGGGAGGCCAGCTCAAGCACCGGCCGGAACAGCCCGTGCCGCGGCTCCCGGATCTCGAACTGGGTGGAGTGAACCCCCACGGCCAGGCCGCCGACCCCGGCGGCGACATAGTAACGGGTGATGGCCCGCTGGTGGCGTTCGGAGAACTGGCGGTTCGCGTCCAGCGCCAGCGGCTGGGCGGGAATCACGTGGCCCTCGAAAAGGTGTTCGCGGAGATTCATGTCAAAATTTGCCGTCGCGGGTTTCAAAGTGCGTGGGCTTGCCGAGCAGCCGGCCGCCGCCGCTCAGGTGCTCGGCCACCAGCCCGATCATGGTGTCGAGCGACATGGCGGTCGGGCCGAAGAGCCGGATCGACTCGCTGGCATCGCTGTGCCAAGCCACGTCCGCCGGGGTGCCGGTCAACGTCGCGGGCCGGCCGAACACGCGGGCGAACCGCTCCGCGATCTCGCGGATCTCGTACTTCTCGGCCCCGGTCACATTGAGCGGCTTCGGCGGCGAGGAAACATGCTGCAGGCACTGGATGGCGCGCGCGCAGGCCTCACCCTGCCAGATCAGGTTGAAGACGTTCATCGAGATGTCCACCGGCTCGCCGCTGAGGACCCGCTGGCCGATGTCCACCAGGACTCCGTAGCGCAGCTCCACGGCGTAGTTGAGCCGGAACATGAGCTGCTTCGTGCCGTACTTGCGCGAGTAATGGGTAAAAACCCGCTCCCGCCCCACGCAGGTGCTGGCGTATTCTCCCAGCAGGGCCAGCGGGGTGTCCTCCGTCGCTCCCCGGCCGCCGACCGGGGTGAAGGGATAGACGCAGCCGGTGGAAAACACCACAACGCGCGCCTCGCGGTACCGCCGGGCCACATGGGAGGGAACGACGGTGTTCTGGATCCAGGTCTCGTCCGGGGCGCTGTCCGTGCCAAATTTCTGCCCGGCCAGGTACTCCACGTTGGCCGCGTCCGGCAGGCGCATCACGGCCTCGTAATCGGCCAGGTCGCAGGAGATCGGGACCACGCCCAGTTCCGCCAGCGCCGCCTTGGCCTCCGGCCGGCTGAAGCGAGAGACGCCCAGGACCCGGGTGGACTTCTTTCCCGCCGCGTCGAGGGCGCGGCGGAGCATCACCGCCGTCGTCGTTCCCATCTTGCCGCCGACCCCGAGGACCATGTAGTCCCCGTCCAGGGCCCGCACGGCCTCGATCGCCCCCGCGGTCGGCACGGAGAGCAGGAGTTCGATGTCGCGGTCGTCACGAGGCGGGTTGTTCATAGGCTTGTCAGCCTCTCATTCCTCACGCACCTTCGAAAAAATCCAAGCGCAAAACTTCCGGAATTTTCATGCGAGCCATCGACATCCACACCCATCCTGTCTTCCACCACACCGGGTACACCCGGAAAGCGGCCGAGGCCTTTGCCGCCCGGGCCCGCGCCCAGGGCGTCGAGCGCCTGGTCTCCCTCGGCGACGTCCTGGCCTATGGGCCGCTGCCGACGGATGCCCAGGTCCGGAAGATCAATGACGAAACGGCGCAGATCGTGCGCTGGCTGCCCGAGACCTTCATCGGCTTCTGCGCGCTCAATCCCAAGCTGGGCGAGAAACACGTCATGCGCGAAGTCGAGCGCGGCGTCGGCGAGCTCGGCTTCCGGGGGATCAAGCTGGAGATCTCCAACAACGCCCGCGAAGCCTGCATGAAGCCGGTGATGCGCGCCGCCGAGCGCTGGAATGTGCCGGTCCTCCAGCACACCTGGAGCATGACCAACATCAAGCTGCGCCGCATGCATTCCGATCCGGAGGACACGACCGCCCTCGCCCGCCGCCATCCCAATGTGCAGGTCATCATGGCCCACCTCACGGGCTGCGGCTACCGCGGGGTGCTCGAGGCCAAGGGAGTGGACAACCTCGTCGTGGACACCTCCGGCGGCTTCCCGGAGAACGGCATCCTCGACTACGCCCTCGAGCACCTGGGCGCCGACCACATCGTCTACGGCTCGGACCTGCCCATCCGCGAGTCCAGCGTCACCCTCGGGCGGATCCGCGGGACGCCGATGAGTTCCACCGACCTTGCGAAAATCCTTTACGGCAACGCCCGCCGCATCCTCAAGCTTTGACCGCCATGCTTTTTGACACCAACGTAAATCTCGGCGTCTGGCCGTTTACCCTCGTGCCGGAGCTGAACGCTCCCCGCCTCGCCGCCCACCTCCGGGCGCATGGCATCGGCCGCGCCGTCGTCTCCCCGACCGCGGCCATCCTCGCGCCCGATCCGATGCCCGCCAATCGCGCCCTCCTGGCCGCGGTGCGCGGCGCGCCCGCGCTGCTCCCCGTGCCGGTGGTCAATCCGGCCCTGGCCCACTGGCGCGAGCAGCTCGACGCCGCGGCGGCCGGCCCGCTCCGCGCGATCAAGCTATATCCCAACTACCACAATTACCGCCTCGATTCGCCCCGGTTCGATCCATTCTTTGCCGAGGTCAAATCCCGCCGCCTGCGCCTCCTGATCAGCGTCCGCCTCGAGGACGAGCGCCACCGCTACTTCGGCCTGCACATCAAGAGCGTGCCGCCCAAGACCCTCATCGCCTTCCTCCGCCGCCAGCCCCAGCTCCATCCGCTGGTCCTTGGGCTCGGCCTGCCCGACCTCCGGATCGTGGCGAAAGACTGCGAGAATTTCTCGACCGACACCTCCTTCCTCGAGTGGCTCAACTCCCTGCTCGATCTCACCCGGGAGTTTCCCGCCCGCCGCATCTTCCTGGGCTCGCACACGCCCTTCTTCGTCACCCGGGCCAGCGTCGCCAAGGTGACGACCGCGCCGCTGCCCGCCCGCACCATCGCCGCGATTGGCGGCGGCAACGCCGCCCGCTTCTTCTCGCTATGACGGCGCCCACCGTGCGTCCCATCGTCGATGAGCCGCTCCCCCTGCCCCGGCGGTGGGGTGACGCCGAGCTCGCGCGGCTGACCGCGATGGTCCGCCAGGGCTCGCTCTTCTACTGGAAGGGTCCGCAGACCGCGGGACTCCTCGAGGAGTTTCGCCAGCACTACCCGCTAAAATACTGCTTCCCCTGCTCTTCCGGTTCGGCGGCCCTGCATGTCGCCGTCGCCGCCCTCCACCTGAAGGCGGGCGACGAGGTCATCGTCGCGCCGATCACCGACATGGGGTCGGTCATCGGCATCCTCTACCAGCAGGCCGTGCCGGTCTTCGCCGACGTCGATCCCCGGACCTACAATCTAGATCCCGCCGACGTGCGCCGCCGGATCACGGCCCGGACCCGGGCCATCATGGCGATCCATCTCGCGGGCAATCCCTGCGACCTCGGAGCCCTGGCTGCGCTGGCCAAGGAAAAGGGGATCGCGCTGATCGAGGACTGCGCCCAGTCCTGGGGCGCCCTCTGGCAGGGCCGGCCCGTCGGCACGGTCGGCGACATCGGTTGCTACTCCTTCAACGATTTCAAGCACGTGAGCTGCGGCGACGGCGGGATGGTCGGGAGCAACGACGAACGGCTCGGGCCCACCCTCAACAAGTGGGGCGACAAATATTACGACCGGGTCACCGGCACCCGCGACCCCGAGGAACTCGCCCCCAACTACCGCATCAGCGAGCCGCAGTCGGCGGTGGCCGCCGCGCAACTGACGAAGCTCGCGGACATCGTCGCCCGCCGCCACCGCGCGGGCGAGTTGCTCACCTCCCTGCTCGCGGGCGCGCCCGGGATCCTGGCGCCCGCCGTGGCCCCGGGCAACACCCACACTTACTGGTTCTACATGCTCCGGCTCGAGCTGGGCCGCTTCACCTGCCCGCGCGAGGCGCTCGTCGCCGCGCTGGTTGCCGAAGGGGTGGCCGCCGGGGCCGGCTACATCCCGCTGCCCATGTACCGCTACTCGCTCTTCAAGAACCACGCCTTCTTCGGCGGCGCCTGGCCCCTCCGGGATTGCGGCCTGACCGCCATGGATTATCGCGCGGTCACCTGCCCCGCCGCCGAGGCCATCCTCACCGACTGCGTCGTGCTGCGCCTGAACGAGGCGATGACCGACGCCTATATCGAAAAGGTGGCGCGCGCCGTCCGCACCGTGGCCCAGCGCCTGGCGCGCTAGCCCGCCCGGGGACCTATCCAATGTGGACGCGTCGTCCCGCCGCGTCCCCCAGCGAAAAGCAGCGCAGGCGTCCCGCCTGCGCTACCTTCCAGGCCACTAGCCGGACTTTCCCCGCAGCCTACTGCCCGCCTTCTCGAGCGCCGTCTTGAGCACCGCGACCGTATAGCCGTGGCGGGCGAGGAACTCCGGCTGCGGCTCGAAGAAAAATTCGGCCGACGCTCCCGCGGGTCCCAGGGAGTTGGCCAGGTACCGGGCGGCGTGCATCTGGGCGAGGAAGGGCCGGTCCGCTTCGGGGGCTGATTCCGGATTCGGCAGGAACTCGATCATGGTGATGAAGGCGGGCGGAAAATTCCACGACCGCATGAGCGAGACCCCGACGTCGCGGCTGTTGAAGCCGAGGACTCTCAACTCCGCCGCATCCCATCCACCATCGCCGCTGCGCACACCGGCCCCGATCTCCGGGTAGGACCCCGAGCAAATGAAGGCGAGCGCCAGCCGGCCGATATCGCCGACCAGCCCCGCCGTGTATGCCGACGTCGCGTTGCCCAAATCCATGAGGTCGGCGAGGACCTCGGCGGTGACCGCGACGGCCCGACAATGCTGCGAGAATGCCCCGGGACTCCAGGGCAGCGTGTCCTGATGCGCCTCCTCCCAGCGCGCCAGCATGGCGGCCGCGGCAATGCGATAGATCTCGCGCCGACCCAGGACCACGATCGCCTGGGTGATGTCGGCAATCGCGATTTCCCGGCCATAGGCGGCGGAATTCGCCAGGCGCAAAGTGCTCGCCGCCAGGCCCGCGTCCTGCCGGATGACATCGCCGATGCGGTCGGCGCCGGTATCGGTCTCCCGCATCGCGTCGATCAGCCGTGGCAGCAGTTTCGGGGAACAGGGCAGCTGCGCCGCGCGCCGGCAAACCTCCTGGATCGATAACTTGTCCCCACCGCTCATGACTCATGCTGTGTATCTCGTTGCGGATGAGCAATTCATTATGAGTTCATTTTTTCATTGCCAGTCCGCTCCCGGGCGCGGGAAAGTCCGGGTCAGGTCCTTGCCCACGAGTCGCTGACCCTACCCCCACCGAAATGTCCGACGCGCCAATCTCCGGGGACGCATCGACTCGAGCCGGAGGCTCCTGGGCGGTCGGGTTGTCGGCCGGTCTCCTGGCGGACGCCAAATATGCCATCAGGCGCCTGGGCAAGGAGCCCGGATTCACGTCGGTCGCCCTGGCCACGCTCGCGCTCTGCATCGGCGCCAATACCGCGATCTTCTCGATGGTGTATGCGCTGGTGTTGAAGCCGCTGCCCTTTCCGTCCCCCAATCGCATCGTCGAAGTCTACAATCAATTTCCCCGGGCGGGCCTGCATCACCTCCCGAGCAACCTCGTCCAATACTCCGACTTCAAGGCGCATACCAAGGCCTTCGACGCCATTGGCCTCTGGAACGGCGGCATGGTGACGGTCGGCGACGGGAGTTCGTCCCAGCGGATCGCGGACGCCACTTGCACCTCCGAGATCTTCGACGTCCTGGGTATCAGGCCAATCCTCGGGCAGTTCTTCACCCTGAAGAACAGCCGCACCGGCGAGGACCGGGTGATCGTTCTCACCGAGTCCTTTTGGAAATCTCATTTCAACGAGGACCCCGGGGTGGCCGGGCAGGCCATGCGGGTGGACGGCAATACCTACCACATCATCGGGGTGGCGCCCCAGTCCCTGGAGGCCTTCAACGCCAGCGTCCGGTTCCTGCGGCCGATTTCGTGGAATCCGGCCACCATCAATCCGCAGATGCGCTATGCGTGCAATACCTCACTCTTTGCGCGGCTCAAGCCCGGCGTTCCCGTCAGCGGTGCCCTCGCGCAAGTCGCGGGTTTGGAGCAGCGCTTTTTCGACACGGCCAATCCGATGTTTCGGGGGTTTTTGGACCGGTCCGGCCACAAGATCGCCGTCGGCCCGGTGCAGGTGGAGCGCGTCCAGCCCATCAAATCGTCCCTCTATCTGCTGCAGGGCGGGGTGCTGTTCGTCCTGCTGATCGGCTGCGTCAACATTGCAAACCTGCTGTTGACCCGGGCCAACGGCCGGCAAAGCGAGCTCGCGATCCGCGCCGCGCTGGGCGCCACCCGCGGAGCCATCGCCCGGCAATTGCTGGTGGAAAGCCTCCTGCTGACGGTCGCCGGCGCGCTTCTCGGCATCGGGCTGGCCTACGGCGCGGTGCATGCGATCAACCATTTCACCGCCAGGTTGCTGCCCAACAGCCTGCCCATCGCGATCGACGGCCGCGTGCTGGGCTACACCGTCGGAGTCGCGATCGCGGTGGGCCTGCTGATCGGCCTTCTGCCGGTGGTCCACAGTCTCCGCGCAAATCTGGCCGAGGTGATCCATCGCAGCTCGCGCAGCGCGTCCGGCGGGCGTGGCGTCCGGGCGCTCAGCAGCATGCTGGTGACCGGCCAGATCGCGGTCGCTCTGGTGCTGTTGACCGGGGCCGGGCTGCTGATCCACAGCTTTGCCAACGCCATCGCCGTCGATCCGGGTTTTGACCCGCAAAATCTGGTGGTGGGCAGCATTGCGCTCCCCGCGTCCTACCAGGCCAAGGATCGGGCGCTCGCCTTTCAGCGGAGGCTTGACCAGGCGCTGCGGGAAATTCCCGGGGTGGACGATGCCGCGCTTGCCACCGGCGTCCCGTTCAAGGGCGGCCTGCCCATTCTCGCGCTTACCCTCAAGGAAGGCACGCTGCCGCCCAATTCACCCCAGCCCGGCGCCTTCCTGGTCGGGGTCTCGCTGGACTACTTCCACGCCCTGCACATCCCCGTGCTGGAAGGCCGGGTGCTCCAGGATACGGACACGGCCAACGGCCGGCTGGCCTACGTGGTCGACAAGCACTTCGCCCAGCGGTATTTTTCCGGGCGCTCCGCGGTGGGCGGGCACTTCACCTTTGGCATTCCCCCGAAAAAGGACTCCGACTGGCCCGTGATTGTCGGCGTCGTGCGCAATGTGCCGCATAATGGCGTGGATGAAACCAGCAACAATCCCTTTATCTACTATCCTCTGCAGACGAACACGCCCGGCGGCATGCATATCTTCGTGCGGTCCGCCCGGCCGCTCGCGGACCTGATGGCCACCATGCGCGACAAGCTGCGCATCCTCGACCCCTCGATCCCGCTCTTCGAGACCGGCACGGTGCAACAGGCGATCGATGATTCCTTCGACTATCGCCGGGCCGTGATGATCCTGCTGGTCGGCTTTGCCGTCCTGGCGCTCTTCCTCTCCGCCATCGGCATCTACGGGGTCCTGGCCTACGATGTTTCCCAGCGCACGCGCGAAATCGGCATCCGTGGGGCGATCGGCGCCACCCGCGGGCAAATCCTCGGCCTCGTGATGCGCCAGGGCCTGTGGAAGACGGGCATCGGGCTGGCCGTGGGCTTGGTCAGCGCCGTGCTGCTCAGCCGGTACATGGCCAGCATGCTCTTCGAGCTGAAACCCACCGATCCCTGGGCCTACCTGCTGGTCTCCCTGGTCCTCGCCCTGGTCGCCGGTGCCGCGAGCTACCTCCCGGCCCGCCGGGCGGCCCGGATCGACCCGATCGAGGCTTTGCGCACAGAGTGATCGAGCGGGCGATGTCAACCGCCGGTTGACATCAGCTTGAGCCAAAACAGATGTCAACCGATGGACGCCACATGAGTTCAACCACCCTCACGCTCGAGGTCCTGCAATCAGGACTGGCCTCGGTGCTGGCCTCGCCGAAAGACACCGGCACGCTGGAGTATATTGTGAGCCGACCTGGGGTTGGACTTCGCGAAGTGAAGAGCGAGGCAATGCTTGATGAGGCGCAGGGACTGGTTGGCGATCACTGGACTCATCGGGGCAGCTCGCGCACCTCGGATGGCCGCGCGAATCCCGACACGCAGGTTACGATCATGAACTCCCGTTTGATCGCGCTGGTGGCGGGGCGCCGGGACCGCTGGCAGCTCGCCGGAGATCAGCTGTTCATCGACCTGGATATCAGTTGCGGGAATTTGCCTCCCGGAACCCGGCTGGCGATCGGTTCCGCGGAGATTGAGGTGACGGCGGAGCCCCACACCGGGTGCGGCAAATTTCTGGAGCGGTTTGGGAAGGATGCCCTTCAGTTCGTTAATTCAGCCGCCGGGCGACAACTGCGTTTGCGCGGAGTGAACGCTCGGGTCGCGCGTGGCGGCTCGATCCGAGTCGGCGATCGGGTGACCAAGACCCAATGAGCGTGAGGTTCCACTTGAGGCGGGTGATGCATCTGATATTTTACTGGCCGACGCTTTCTATTTCTTTGATCCGTCGCTGAACCCCATGTCCCGCTTCACCCCTTGGTTGCTGGCCGCCCTCGCTGTGGTTTCGGTCGCGCTCGGGTGGGACGTCTGGAAACTGCAACGCGAAGTGCTGCGTCTTCGAGCGGAGTCCGCGACGGCCAGCGCCAACTCCCAGCAGCAACTCCAGCACCTTACCCAGAAGCTGGCGGCTGCCAACCGGACTCAGCGCGAGGCCGACGACCGACTTCGTGCCAGAGCGGGAAATCAGGCCCCGCGCTCACCCAACGCCTTTGGCCTGGCGTGGCAAAAAGGCTGGGAGCGGTTGCAGCGCGACCCCAAGTTCCTGGCGCTCAATCACCGGCGGAGTCAGGAGAATATCCAAACCAACTATGGTGACCTGCTGGCCTCCCTGCACCTGCCCGCCGACAAGCTGGCCAAGCTCAAGACCCTGCTGGCCGACCGCATGGACAGCGTGGCCGACGCCCGGGCGGCCGCCAGCGACCTGGGACTGTCCGATCCCGCAGCCGTCGCCCAGGCCGCCAAGCAGGCGAACGACGAAATCAACCAGGAAATCGAAGCGCTGGTCGGCGATACCGACTACTCCAAGCTCAATGACTTTGCCACGCTCCAAGGGCCGCTCCGGGGCGTCAGGGAACAGTATTTGAATGACCTGGCCTACGCGGGAGTGCCCCTGGACTCTGACCAAGCCGTCGCGCTTGCGCGCATTGTCCGAGAGGTCTGGGACCCCGCCACGAACCCGGATTCGCTCGCGCAGAGATCCCAGGTGATCGATCCGGAGACCGGCTACACCGCGATCGACCAGGAACTCATCAACCGCGCGAGCAACCTGCTATCCCCCGAACAGCTGGCCATCATCAAGGCCAGCCAGACTGCGACTCGCCAGCAGAACCTGATTTACCAGAACCTCTCCAAACAGGCCAACGCCGCCGCTGCCGCTGCCGCGAGCCCCTAGGCTAACCGAGCGCCGCTACGGCGTCACGTCGAGTTTCTTGTGATGGCTGTGGGAAAAGACCGTTACCCAAGCCTCCCCCGAGGTGTTCCGAGAAGCCGAGAACACCTTACTCGACGTGACCCGTTTTAACCGGCCCCCCTTCAATTACACAGTTTTATCCGCTTCATGCTTTCAATCCGGTCAAAGTCCCCGTCGGTGTAGACAAGAGTCGCAGAATAGTGCAGCGCCGTCGCGGCGATCCAATTGTCGTTTTCACCCAGTCGCTGCCCTTCGCTCATCAGTTTTTTATCCAATTCTCCCGCGCGATAGGCGATATTTTCAGAAACCGGAATTTTTCTCAAATGTCTTAGAAAAACCCGAACCGCTGTTTCGTTGCTGCCGGACGCGAGCTCGCCCACGGTGACCGTGCTGCAAGCCAAGTCTTCCCCTCGGTTCCGTCCGAGATAGGTCCGGATGGGGCCCACCTTCCGATCAGCCAGTTCAATCTCCAAGCCGACAAGAGCGCTCGTATCAAGCAGCAGCATGGCCCTTGCGGCGGCCGCGCGAGTCCCGTGGATTGCGCTGGTCCTGCTTTAGGCGCTCCCGCTCCTCGGGCGTGAAGAGCTTGTGCCCTTCGAGCGGAGCGAGCGACTCCATCCACTCGCCGACTGTTTTCGCCGGTTGATTATCCAGCAATCGCGTAAGCACCTCGCTGTAACTCTCATGGGCCTCCTTGGCGGCTCGCAGCCTCTTTGCGACGTCGTGCCTGAGAGTGAGAGTGGTGTACGGCATACCCTTAAACTGCATTATGCATTATTTCTGTCAAGAGTGGCTTGGGGGAAGGGGTCGTGACCGCTTCGAAAACTGCCCGGTCATTCGGCCCTTGCGGAGGTCCGATTCGCCGAGCAGTTTCCGGTTCGATGGAGGAGCTTTTCACCAGCCTGATCGTTCTTCAGTTCCTGATCATCGGCATCCACGACTGGATCGAGATACCCGGTTGGCTGCACGGCAGGCAGATTCAGGCGGTGGTCGGCCAGCGGAAGCTGGCGTGGGCGACTGCCATCAATCTCGTCTTCCCAGGCCTGGCCGTCGCCTATGCCGTTCGCTTCTACCAACTCCCCAAGCCCGGATATGTCCTGGATTACTGGCTGATCTATACCGCGCTCACCGTCGTCATGGCAGTCCTTTCGTGGTGGGTCCCCTACCTCATCGGATCTGCTCCAGCGCACCGGGAACAGTACGCGAAAATGTACGCGGGCACGCGGCATGTCCTGCCGCTTCGCGGCTCCGACCCCGGCCCGAACCTGGCGCACATAGTTTTTCATGTCTTGTTCCTTGGCACCTTCGCTTTGGCCGTAACCCTCCGGGTGAATGGCCGTTAATCTCACCGATGAAGCTAAGACCTGTCGCCATTGCTCTCGTTGTCGCGTCGGCCTGTGGCGGATGGAAGGCGCAGACCCCCGCGTGGCAGCCGTCACCTGGCCACACCCAAGTACCGATCTGGCCGGGTGCAGTGCCTGATGCGGAGCCAGTCGCAGCGCCGGAAAACGACACGACCGTAACGACTGCGCTGATTGGAGGCAGGCCCATCGTGGTGGTTGGCAACGTCGCGCATCCCACGATGACGGTCTATTCGCCCAAAGGGAAGAACACGGGCGCGGCGGTCGTTGTCTTCCCTGGCGGAGGTTACGTGGAGCTCGCCATCGATCTCGAGGGCACGGAGGTTTGCGACTGGCTGACCGCCAAGGGAGTCACTTGTGTGCTGCTGAAATATCGGGTGCCGCGTTCGGGGCAATACTATGACGAGAGCTTCCGGCGTGAGGTCGAGCCCAAGGCACCGATGGCGCTGGAGGATGCACAGAGGACGATCGGGCTGGTGCGTTTTCACGCTGCGGAATGGCACATCGATCCGCACAAGATCGGAGTGCTCGGCTTCTCGGCGGGCGGGCACTTGGTGGCGGCAACCAGCACCCATTTTGGACAGCGCTTATACCAGCCGGTCGATGCAGCCGACCAGGCCAGCTGCCGGCCGGATTTTGCAGTGGCCATTTATCCGGGGCATCTGTCGCTGGCCGCCAATAGTTTTGGCCTCAATCCAGACATTGCCGCTCACATCACCCGCCAAACGCCGCCGACGTTTCTGCTCCAAAATGAGGATGACCATGTCGACCGGGTGGAGGACTCACTGAGTTATTACTTTGCGCTGAAAAAAGCCGGGGTGCCGGTTGAGATGCATTTGTACGCTCAAGGCGGCCATGCGTTCGGATTGCGCCGCACGAAGCTCCCAGTGACGGCATGGCCTCAGTTGGTGGAGGCCTGGCTGAGCGCGATCGGGATGACCCCAGAATAGCTCCGAATTCGCGGCGGCGAGGCCGATCTCGGCCACGGGCGCCCCAGCGCCCTCAACATCAGGATCCGCGTGCTGACCCCTTCCGTGGGCCCCCTTACACCTCCAACACGCCAGAGGCATCAAGTGTTTGATTCGGGCCCCACGCGACCTCCCAGAAATAACCATCGGGATCGGTGAAGTAACCGCTGTGGCCGCCCCAAAACACATCCTGAGCCTCTTTGACGACCTTTCCACCCGCCTTCACCGCGAGGGCCAGCACCTCGGCAACCTCCTCCTTGCGCCGGACGTTATGCGCTAACGTAATGCCGGCGAATCCTTCGGCCCTGGGGGTCTCCGGGGCAATGTCCCCCGCGAGTTTTGCGACGGGATAAAGCGCCAGCCGGGTTCCCGGGGTGGAGAAAAAAGCGATCCCGTCGCCATCCTTCGCCGTGGTGGGGAAGCCCAAACCATCCCGGTAAAAACGGATGGCGCGGGGCAGGCTGGACACACCGAGGGTGATCAGGGTAATCCGCGGTTCCACGATCCAGAGCAAGACACCTCAACGACCCTGCCGCCAGCCACATTTTTGCGACGGTAGACATCCGGGGTAAAATGGCAGCGCCATTCGCACTGGCAATTTTGCATTTCCCTAACAGTACCATATTGGCAACTGTCCACCCCGCCCGATGGTCCCCTGCCGTCAGAACCTGCGCTCGATGATTGCCCTTCTCCTCCTCGGCGGGCTCGCCACAGCGTCCGCGCAGACGGGACGGCCAGTGGCTCTTCCGGCGAAGCCGGCGAACTGGGGCGATGCCTTTGCCGGCACTAGCAGTGATGCGCGGAACATCCACGGGTTCGTCGGCGACTATCGCTGGCTGAGCAATTTCTACCCGTGCCCCATCTCATTTCGGGGGCTGCAGTACCATTCGGCGGAAGCCATTTACCAGTCCTGCAAGTTTCCGCCGGCCGAACGGGCCATCTACACCCGGCTCGATGCGGCGGCGGCGAAGAAGCTCGCCCACTCCAAGAACGTGGACCAAGCGTGGTGGGACGCGCGCAAGGATGAGGTGATGCGGCAGGCGCTTTGGGCCAAGTTCACCCAGAATCCCGATCTGGCGGCCCGGCTTCTCGCCACCGGTGACAAATGCCTGGAGGAGACCAACTGGTGGGACGACGAATATTGGGGCGTCTACCAGGGCCGCGGGAGAAACACCCTGGGCCGGATGCTGATGGAGGTCCGGAGCCGGCTGAAAAGCGGACGTTGATGAGCGGCTGATTCCGGCTGCCAATCCTTGAAGCCATGAACAGGACGGGAAGTTCATCACCGCTGGAGGCATCACCTCGGGGATCGATTTCGGGCTCGTGCTGGCGGCGAAGCTCAAGGGCACGGCCGCGGCCAAGGAGGTGCAATTGATGCTGCAATACGATCCTCAGCCGCCTTTCCGCGCGGGCACGCCGCGCCAGGCGGGTACTCGCGTCACCGCCCGGATCATCAAGCGGCGCCGGGTTTTTCAGGCCGGCCGCGCGTCGATCGTCGCCCGGGCGGCAGCGAGGCTCGCTCCGTAGCGAGCGGGCCGGCGGCTAAGTGATCTTCAGCACGACCCGGGAGCCCTCCCCTTTCAGGCTCCAGGCTTCCTCCACCGACTCCAGCGGGAGGACAGTGATGTCCAACTTCACCTTGCCGGAGGCCGCAAAGTCGAAGAACGCCGGGAGCGCCCGCATGATCTGGGTCAGCGACGCGG